>Ga0207664_10000833_pt1 | contig 20938 bp, 19 predicted proteins | sample LARL83metaG_FD_184349 | JGI IMG/M metagenome (GOLD analysis project Ga0207664, IMG submission 184349) | Corn, switchgrass and miscanthus rhizosphere microbial communities from Kellogg Biological Station, Michigan, USA - LAR L8-3 metaG... | ecosystem: Host-associated > Plants > Roots >... | reverse complement strand
ACTTCCAGGGGCGTCGAGGGCGATGTCCACAGCAAGGCCAGTCTGCCGGCCGCCGCGGAGAACCTGTCCACCGTGCCGTCCATGGGCGTCAATTCCTTCACGGCGCCGCTCATCGCATCCACCTGGGCCACCACCACGTGCCGGTCCTGCTCCAGCCGCACCAGGATGCCCTTCCCATCCGGCGTCCAGACGGGTGTGTAGACGTTGCGGTCCAGCGCCGCGGTCAATATCTTCGGTTCACCGCCCGCGGCCGGGATCACCGCCAGCGAGTCGGTGGCGTACTCGATCTTCTTGATGGGCCCGCCGTGCAGATAGGCGATCCACTTGCCGTCCGGGCTCCAGGCCGGGGCGGAGTCCCAATCCGGATTGCCGTCGGCCTCCGGTGTATGGGTGAGGCGGCGTTCGCGCGCGCCGGCGCGCGCCTCGATGACATATATGTCCCAATCATCGCTGCGGTCCGGGTCCGCACCGCGCTTGGTGACGAAGGCGATCTCTCTGCCGTCCGGCGAGAAACTCGGCAGATATTCGTCGTGGTCGCCAAAGGTGAGTTGCTTCGGGTCGCCGCCCGCCAGATCCAGCAGGAACAAGTGGCTGCGGCGTGTCGTGAGGTAGCCCACCATGTCCTCCTTGAACTGGAAGCGGGTGATCACGATGGGCGGCGGGGTCTTGTCTTTATCCTTGTCCTCATCTGCCGGATCCGGGTCATGCACCACCAGCGCCAGGTGCTGGCCGTCCGGCGACCATGCGAAGTCTTCCACCTCGCCCTTGAGCTTGGTCACCTGGCGGGCTTCGCCGCCGGCGAGATCCAGCAACCACAGTTGGTCGCCTTTATCGTCATCGCCGCGGCCGGAGAGGAAGGCCAGTTGCTTGCCGTCGGGACTGAAGCGCGGCGAGAACTGATTCTTGTCGCCGAAGGTGAGGGCGCGGTTCGAGGAACCGTCCCACCTGGCGAGCCACAGGTTGGTGGCGCGCTTGTCTTTGTCCAGGTCGACGCTGCGCACGGTATAAGCCACCCATTGCGCGTCCGGCGACATCTGCGGGTTGCCCACTTCGCGGATGGCCGCGAAGTCCTGGGGCTGCAGGGTCCGCGCCTGAACCGATCCGAGGCAGCCGAAGGCGATGACGGCGCTCAACAGGTATCGCATGGTCGACTCCAGTCCGGGTTTCAGGCCACCGGGGGTCCCGGTGGCTGCTTCGTGAAATCCTGGGGCGAGGGTTCACGGGTCAGCCGATAGACGCCCTCGCGCACGATGCGTCTCATGACGATGTCGATGACGGTGGTCTCGTTGGGCCGCACCAGACTCACCAGGTGCGCAGCATCCGCGCGCAGCATCGCCGGCTGGTAGTGCACGAAACCATCCTGGGGGAAGGGGATCACCCGCAAACCCAGCGCCGCGCCGGGCGGCAGCGCGGGGCGCAGTTCTCTGCCTTCGCGGACCAGCGCCGGCGCGCCGAGCATGCGCGCGGCGTTGATGTAGTAGATCACGCAACCCGGGTCCAGGTGGTTTCGCTGGCGGTCGACGAAGAAGCCGGGCGGCAGGCGATTGGGATCGTCTTCAGGCCCGGTGAGGATCACGTCGAAGTCCTTCACCGGGTTGCCCTGGTCGTCCCGCACCCGGAACACCAGCATGGCGCAGGGATCGTGCAACCGCTTGTGGTCGAAGCCGGTGATGGAACCGCGATCCTCCACGTGCTCGTGTTCCTGGGTCTCCGCGCTCAGGGCAGCGAAGCGATCGAAGACCTGCGCATAGCCTTCGCTGTCTTCGACGCGCAGCGCCTGGAGGATGGCGTTCACGGTCGGATGCGGCGTGTCATCCGCCGGGACGCTGCGCATGATGCCCATGCGGGTGTCCGAGTGACACAGGCCCGGGAGGATGGCGAGTGGCACCGCCGGCGGCAGCCGCACCGGTTGCGCTTCAAGCAGCGGCGCACTGTACTCGAGCTTCGCTTTCGGATCCGGCACCGGTGCCTGCTGCTCGATGCGGACATGCGCGAAGTTGAGGTTGGCGGAAGCCACGCGCACTGCGCCGTCGGAGCCGGTCTCACCGCTGTAGCTGTTCACGAAATCATAGAGCAAGGGATCATGGGACTGGCCGGTGAGCACGAAAGGAAAGACGCCGTCCGGGCCGATCAGCTCCGCGCCTTTCTCCAGCCAGTCGAGGTTGAGTTCAAGGCTTGGGGCGCTACCAAGCTCCAGCCAGTCCAGCACCCCGGTGCCCACTTCCACGCCGTCGAACCAGGCGCTGCGCAGCCGCGAGAGCTTGGCGAGGCCGAGCTGCACCAGCGCCGAACCGAAGTTGGCGGGCGCCAGCATGATGAGATGGCTCATGGGGGTGCGGGTCAGTCCCTTGGACAGATAGTGGTGTTGCAGCCAGGCGCGTATCACCGGTCCGCCGGTGGAGTGGGCGATGCAGGCGAAGCGCCGTCCGGCACGCAGTTCCGCGCCGAGCTCATGATCGAGCGCCGCCTGGAAGGCACGGGCGATGTCCGGCAGAGTCACTTCGTTCTGGAAGCTTGCGTATTCCGAGAGCCAGATCTGGCGCACATCCAGGCCGAGTGTGGGGTCACGCTCGGCCTCGCGCCGCAGCCGCTCCGGCAGGGCGCCATAGGTGGACGGATCGCGCACGCTCCAACCGTGCACCAGGACGACGAGGCGTTGCGGAGAGGCCATGGATTCCTTCACGGAGGTCTTGAAAGCGGACAGGACAGACATATTAAGCCCTGGCAGGGGCCGCGTCCCGCCGGGGCGGACCGCGCTATCATGGTCACCTGCGCCTCTTACATATATAGGGAACTCTCACATGGCCAGTCTGCGTAACGTCGCCCGCATCGTCATCTCGGGCCTGCTGTTGGGCGCGTTGTTCGCCCTCTCCGGCTGCGGCATAAACAACATCCCGCGTTATGACCAGCAGGTGAAGGCGAACTGGGCGGAGGTGCAGAACGAGTACCAGCGCCGGGCGGACCTGGTGCCGAACCTGGTGGCTACCGTGAAGGGCTATGCCACCCATGAGGATAAGGTGCTGGACGAGGTGACCCAGGCCCGCGCCAAGGTCGGTCAGATGCAGATCCCCCAGGACATCCTCACCAATCCGCAGGCCTTCAAGCAGTTCGAACAGAACCAGGGGGCCCTCACCACCGCCCTGCAGCACCTCATGGTGGTGACCGAGAACTACCCCAACCTCAAGGCCAACGAGAACTTCCTCACCCTGCAATCGCAGCTCGAAGGCACCGAGAACCGCATCGCTGTGGCGCGCCGCGACTACATTCTCTCGGTGCAGCAGTACAACACCGAGCTCACCACCATTCCGGGTCGTTGGTACCGGTCCATGTTCTACGGGGACAAGCAGGTGATGCAGAACTTCAGCGCCGATGAGGCTTCGCAAGCTGCGCCTAAAGTCCAATTCTGAACGGTCCGATGCATTTTACCTCCAAGTTCTTTGCCGCCGCGCTCTTGAGCGCGGCGGTCTGCTTTACAGCTCCGGCAGCCTTCGCTGCGGACGCCGCCATGCCCCCTTTCCCGGCGCTATCAGGACCGGTGGTGGATCAGGCCGGCATCCTGGATGCCGGCACGCGCCAGCAATTGACCGACAAGCTGACTGCCTACGACCAGCAGAGCGGCACCCAACTGGTGGTGGTCACGGTCCAGACCCTGGACGGCTACCCCATCGAATACTGGGGGTATCAGCTCGGCCGCACCTGGGGTATCGGCCAGAAGGATAAGAACACCGGCGCGATCCTCATCGTGGACGTGGCGGAGCGCAAGCTGCGCATCGAGGTGGGTTACGGCCTGGAAGGGACCCTCACCGACGCGCTCTCCGATGACATCATCCGCAACAGCATCGCCCCCAAGTTCAGACAAGGTGACTTCAACGGCGGCGTCAACGCCGGCGTGGATGCGATCCTGCAGGTGTTGGGCGGCCATGCGGACGAGGTGCAACGCGAGCGGCACAAGGACAACTCCTCCACGTTCTTCCTGATCATCTTCCTGATCTTCATCCTCTTGCGGGTCATCCTGGCCGGTTTCCGCCCCCACAGCGGCAGCAGCTGGTGGTGGCTGTGGCTGCTCAGCAGCAGCTTCGGTGGTGGCGGACGCGGCGGCTGGGGCGGCGGCGGAGGAGGCGGTGGTTTCTCCGGCGGAGGAGGTTCATTCGGCGGCGGTGGGGCCTCGGGAGGATGGTGATGTATCGCTTCACTGATGACGACCGGCGTGAGATCAAAGCTGCGGTGCACACGGCCGAGCAACGCACCAGCGGCGAGTTCGTGGCGGTGGCCGCGCGCAGCAGCGACAGCTACCGTTCCGTGGCCTTGCTATGGTCCGTGGCTATCGCGCTGATGCTGCCGGCGCCGCTCCTGCTCTTCAGTCCGATGCGTTTCCTGCACATCTACCAGCTGCAGATAGCGATCTTCATACTGTGCATGCTGCTGCTCGAGTTCGTGCCCAGCTTGCATATGGCTCTGGTGCCCAGGCGCTTGCGGCATGCGCGCGCCAGCAGACTGGCCCATGCCCAGTTCTACGAGCAGGGTGTGCACCTTACCCGTGAGCACTGCGGGGTACTGCTGTTCGTATCACTCGGGGAGCGTTATGTGGAGATCGTGGCGGACCAGGGCATCCACGAGCGCATCGGCGAGCAGCGGTGGCAGGCCATCGTGGACCACTTCCTGCATAAGGTGGGCAGTGGGGATGCGGCCGGTGGCTTCGTGCAGGCCATCAGCGCCTGCGGCGAGGCCATGGCGGAGCATTATCCGGCCAAGCCAGGCGATGAAGACGAACTTTCGGATGGGCTGATCGAGATCTAAGAAAGCTCTGGTCTATCGGAGCTTCTTCCACTCCCATTCGCCCTGCCTGTACATCCTGTACAGGCGCTCGCGGCTGTGCCGCTCGCCCTGGGACGGATTATTCAATCAGATAGCGTCCTTGATGTTGCCGGTGCGGTTGGTGGTGTCCTGCTCGATGTCACGCATGAAGTTCTGCACGAAGTTGCGCATGGAGACCGGCGCGAAATCCAGAGCCGTCTGGCCACCGGCAGAGCGCGCCTCCGGGTCGGCCCCTGCGGCCAACAGCATCGCCGCGAAGTCGCGGTTCGTGGGATTCCAGGAGTTGGTCACCTGCATCAGCGCGGTGCGATGGGTGCCGTCCACCTTGAGATTCGGATCCCAGCCGGCATCCAACAGGTTCTTCACCCGGTGCACGCCCTGGTCGCTGCGGTCGGTCACGAGTTCGTAAAGGAAGTTCTCCTTCGGGCCGAAGGGGCGCCAGATGGGCGCGACGCGCTTCATGGCCGCCTGGGTCGCGGCGGAGACATCCAGGATCGCCAGCACCACCGCCTTGGCGTGAGGACCGCCCAGCAGGATCTCCAGTTCCACGCGCGAGGCTTCGTTGTCCTTGAGACAGGCATCCACGCCGCGCGAAGTCACCTTCGTCATGTTCCTGGCGCGCAGCTGTTCGATGTCGGCGTCGGTCATGGGTTCCCACCCCTTAAACGGCGTCCATTATGCCGCATTATGTTCAATCAAATACATACGCTTTCGCATAAAGAAGAATAGTGCCTGGGAGGTCCCTCTACATCATTTGTATGCGAAATGACTGGGCCCAGGCCCTCTGGCGGGATAAGGGGGCGGAGCTGGCGATATTTCGAGGGGGCACGGGACTTACGTCGTAGATCAGCCCGGCCGCTTCCTCAGATGCGCCCCGAGTTCTCCAGCATGTCCATGCCCTTGTGCAGGTCCGACCCCAGGTTCTTCTCGTCGGTGAAATACTGGACTGTGTCCTTATCCAGCTTGGCGCGGGCCTGGATCACCAGCGCGTCCCAGTGCTTCGGGGTCTGGCCGTCCTTGCCGATCCACAGGACCGCCTTGAGTTCCGCGAGCTGGTCTCTATCCAGGCGCACCAGCACACCCACCACGTTGTCGAGCTCACCCTTCTCGGCATAGCCGATGAGTTCGCGGACCAGGGTGGGTTTGAGGGCCTTCATGGTGGGCTCGCTTGGGGAAGGAGGCGGAAGGGGACATTAAGACTAGCGCAAAACGCCGATACATGTGCGCCGCCTCGACGGGCGGTGCACTGGGGCCAGGGAAGGCCTCTTCACGTCGATCAGAGTCCGTCGTTGGCCGGGGGCGTGGTGGCCTTCTTGTAGCCCTTGGGGCGTAGGGCCACGGTGTTCCTGATGAGGGTGCAAAGGCTGCCATCGGTGAGGTAGTAGCCGTACTCGAAGGTGGGGGTGGCGCGGCCCTTCTGCCGCAGCTCCTCGGCGATAGCCGCTTCCTGGATGGGGTCCATCTGGAAGCGCAGCTCGAGATCGGTGCTGCCACCCTTCTGGAAATCCACGCTCATGGCGCGGGTCCATACCGAGTAGCCGGGGAATACGCGGGAACAGGCGAGAGCGGCGATAGGGTCCGCGAGGCAGGCCTGGAAACCGCCGAACATCACGCCGCCGGGGTTGCGTGACACGCTGTTGAGGGGCAGGCGGATGCGCACTCGCCGCCAGCCGTCGCCGATCTCCAGCACCTTTATGCGCATCATGGCGAAGGCCGGATACAGCTCGAGCCTGCGTCCCTCGGAGAGGAACCTGAGGTTGGCAATGAAGCGTGCGAGGCCCATACTTTCTCCCAGCATCCATTCTAATCCTGCATGAGAGAAGAAGGTATGCGCACCATCCAGAGCTGGCTCGACGAATACAGTGTCAGCCACATGAATCCCACCAACAAGAAGATCCATTGGATCTGTGTGCCGCTCATCATGTTGAGCGCGCTCGGCATGCTGTGGACGGTGCCACGCCCGGCGTTCTTCTTCTCGCTAAGTCCTTATCTGAACTGGGCGACGCTCCTGATCCTGGCCTCGCTCATCTATTACCTGATGCTATCGGCGCGGCTCGCAGCGGGCATGCTGCTGGTGAGCGCGGCGATGTGTGTGGTGATCGAGCTGTTGGCCGGTCTGCCCTGGCCGCTGGCGTGGACTTCCATCGTCATCTTCATGGGCGCCTGGATCGGCCAGTTCATCGGCCACAAGATCGAAGGCCGCAAGCCGTCTTTCTTCAAAGACCTGCAGTTCCTGCTGATCGGACCGATTTGGCTGCTTGCGGACGCCTACAGAAGAATGGGCTTCGCTTACTGACCTCGAACCGCAAGAGCCCCGCGGCATCACTGCCGCGGGGCTTCTTCGTGGGCACTACGGTTTCATCAACGCGGCCAGCGGCTTCACGTCGATCTGGGAATAGAGCGACAGCGCACGGGCCAGGTCGTCACCCGATACGTCCAGCACCACGTTGTGCACCCGCATGCTGTAGTCGCTGTTGGTGTCGAACTTGATCTGCACGTAACTGTCCTTGATCTCGTTGTCGTGCGCGTCGCGACGCTCCCAGTCGTACTGCTTCACGCTGGCGTTGCCGAACACCACCACGACGCGGCCCCTGGCCGGGTCCAGCACCTCGCCGGGCGACGAATAGGTGGCCGGCGCGCCGCATTGGTAGGCCACGACCCCCGGCACCGGGAGCGCCTTGGGTGAGCCATAGCAGGTCACGTCGCCGGCGTTGTCGTTGACGCGGATCGAGACGTCGGCCTTGCGATCCCATTCGATGGCGGCGACCTTCGCCTGCCCGGCGGAGTTCATGTCCTGCTGCAGGGCCTGCATCTGGTTGCCCAGAGCGTCGCTCTGCTTGCCCAGGGCATCCATGGTCTTGGTGTCCTGCTTCTGCGATGCAGCCATCACTTGCTGCATCAGCGCCTGCTGCTTGGCCATGATCGCTTCCAGTTGCTTCTGCTTGGCCGGGTCCGGCGGCGCCTGCATGGCCGCCACCTCGGCGTCCTGATCCGCCTGACTCATGGGCCGTTCATAGTCGATGCCGAGCCCGATGTAATAGATGCTGGGGCCGCAATTCTGGCTGGGGATGTAGTCCTTGTAGCCCGGCGCGAGCTTATTCTTCGCATCGTCGCCGTATTGCCAGCCGGACGGAGGCTTGGGCACCGCTGCGCGGAGCGCCGGGAACTTGCTGCTGTAGAACGCCTTCTCCTTGGCGGTCACCGGCGTGATGGCCGCGTCGCAATCGGCATGCGCCAGGTTGGCGCTGAAACAGAGAAGCAGGAACAGTACGAGGCGCTTCATGTTGATCCCCCTGATAGTTGATCTTCTATTTACAGGCGCCGCTGGAGATCGCGGCATCTTTCACGGCATCGGCGACGGCGCCGTGCACGGACTTGTCCAAAGGGTCCGGCAGCAGTTCCTCCGTCGGCGCGAGCTCCGCCAGGGTGTGGGCCGCGGCGAAAAACATGGCATCCGTGAAGCGCTTGGCGCGGGCTTCCAGCGCGCCGCGGAACAGCGCGGGATAGCCCAAGGCGTTGTTCACGCTGCGACCGTCAGTGGCGTAGGCCGCGCCCGCCTCCAGCGCCTTGCGCGCGCTGATCTCCGGTTCCGGGTTCGAGAGGGCGAAGATGATCTGGCCCTTGCGCACCATGCCCGGCAGGATGAGGCCCTTGACGCCGGTGGTGGCGATGACGATGTCCGCCTGCTGCATGAGTCCCTCGAGCGTGGCGCGCTTGCCGCCCATCTTCTCCACGCGCGCCAGCGCCTCCTCGCGCCGATCCGCGCCCAACACCGACTTCACGCCGTATTGGTTGAGCAGCCGCACGATGCCGATGCCGGCGGCACCGAGGCCGATCTGACCCACGGTGCAGGCCTTGAGGTCGCGGTTCACGCGCCGCGTGGCGGAGATGAGGGCCGCGAGCGTCACCACCGCGGTGCCGTGCTGGTCGTCGTGCAGGACCGGCTTCTTCAGGCGCTTGATGAGTTCCTCTTCCACCTCGAAGCATTCCGGCGCCGCGATGTCCTCCAGGTGGATGGCGCCGAAGGAGGATTCGATGGCGAGCACGGTCTCGATGATCTTCTTCGGCGCAGTATCGGTGAGCAGGATCGGGATGCCGGAGAGTCCGACGAACTTGGCGTAGATCATGGCCTTGCCTTCCATGACGGGAAGGCCGGCCAGGGCACCGATGGCCCCCAGGCCCAGCACCGCGGTGCCGTTGGTGACGATGCCGACGGTGTTGCCGAGGTTGGTGTATTCGTAGGCCTTGGCCGGATCCTTCTGGATGGCGAGGCTGACCCGGGCCACCCCCGGTGTGTAGAGATCGCGCAGCTGCTGGATGGCGTCCAGCGGCACCTTGGAGACCATCTCGATCTTGCCGCCCTTATGGCGGTCGAAGACCCGGTCGGACTTGCCGATGATCTTGGCGTTGTCCAGGGCGTTGATCTTGTCGTAGAGGCTGCGGTCCGCATCCTCGTCCATCTCGATCGTGACTTCCCAGACCGTCTTGTCCTGGTGCCGGCGCACGGCGTGCAGGTGCTCGACCACGAGATTCGCCTCGCCGATGACTGCCAGCACCCGGGCCAGGCTGCCGGGCTTGTGCTGCGACTCGATGAGCAGGATCTCGGGGATTCTCATGGTTTTCCTGGGGTTACGCACGCCCAGACTGCGTGGTCTGGGCGGTTACGGTATCATATGCGCCCCCTGCGGGGACCCGAGCAGGGTCATAACCCCTGTAACAGCAATAGGTTACGAGCGCGCCCGCGCTCCTGCGGAGAATTTCGTGAAATCCCTGAACCCGATGGATCTGTACGACGTGCGCAGCCTGCTCTCGGAAGAGGAGCAGTTGGTGCAGGACACCACCGCCCGCTTCGTGGATGAGAAGGTCATCCCCATCATCGGCGACTGCTTCGAGAAGGGCCGTTTCCCCAAGGAACTGGTGCCGGAGATCGCCTCCCTCGGCCTGCTCGGCAGTTCCATCCAGGGTTACGACTGCGCGGGACTCAACGGCGTGTCCTATGGACTCATCTGCCAGGAACTGGAGCGCGGTGACTCGGGCCTGCGCAGCTTCGTCTCGGTACAGTCCTCCCTCGTGATGTATCCGATATATAGCTACGGCTCCGAGGAGCAGAAGCAGAAGTGGTTACCCGGGATGGCGCGTGGAGAAAAGATCGGCTGCTTCGGCCTGACCGAACCCCACGGCGGTTCCGATCCGTCCAACATGAAGACCACTGCCAAGAAGAACGCCGGCGGTGACTGGGTGCTGAACGGCGCCAAGATGTGGATCACCAACGGCACCATCGCCGACGTTGCCGTGGTCTGGGCCCAGACCGAGCAGGGCATCCGCGGCTTCCTTGTGGAGAAGGGCACCAAGGGTTTCGACGCGCCGGAGGTGCATCACAAGATGTCCCTGCGCGCCTCCGTGACCTCGGCGCTGTATTTCGACAACGTAGTGATCCCCGAAGCCAACCGCCTGCCGAAAGCCGAAGGCCTGAAAGGGCCCTTGGGCTGCCTGACGCAAGCGCGATACGGCATCACCTGGGGCGCCATCGGCGCGGCGCAAGCCTGCCTGCGCGAAGTGCTGGAATACACCAAGACCCGCGAACTGTTCGGCCGCCCGCTCAACAACAATCAGCTGGTGCAGCTGCGCATGGCGGAGATGTCACGCCAGATCACCCTCGCCCAACTCCTCTCGCTGCAGCTCGGCCGCCTCAAGGACAAGGGTGAGATGAACCCCTCCCAGGTGTCGCTCGCCAAGTGGAACAACGTGCGCATGGCCATGGACATCGCCCGCGATGCGCGCGACCTCTTAGGGGGAGCCGGCATCACCACCGAGTTCTGCCCCATCCGCCATGCGCTGAACCTCGAGTCCGTCATCACCTACGAAGGCACCGAGAGCGTGCATCAATTGGTGATCGGCAAAGAACTCACGGGCGTCAACGCATTCTGATGGCCACCTCAAAAGCTGCTGCGCTTGGCATGACTTTGTTGCGCTTCGGCTCGCAATCCTCACGTACGTCAAAAGTACGCTCCAGTTGCTCGCCTCGCGCGCCTCGTCCTGCCTGCGCTCGCGACGCTTTTGAGGCGACCTAGAGATCTAATATGCCTCGTCTGATCGATTTCGATGTCTTGAGCTTTGACTGCTACGGCACCCTCATAGATTGGGAGACGGGCATCCGCACCGCGCTAGCGCCCTGGCGCCGGCGCGAGAACATCCAGGTGAGCGATGAGGGCTTCATCGAAGCCTTCGGCAGGTACGAGTGGGAAGAGGAAGAAGAGAACCCCACACTGCTCTATCCCGAGATCCTGGGCAGAGTGCTGAAGCGCATGGCGGCAGGCTGGGGTGTGTACGCCAGCCCCGACGACATGAAGGGTTTCGGCCGTTCCGTGGGCAACTGGCCGGCTTTCCAGGACTCACCGCTGGCGCTCGCCTACCTCAAGCAGCATTTCAAGCTGGTGATCCTCTCCAACGTGGACCGGGAGTCCTTCAGTTATTCGAATGCCAAGCTGGGCGTGGAGTTCGACCACGTCTACACGGCCCAGGACATCGGCAGTTACAAGCCGGACATGGAGAACTTCCAGTACCTGCTGTCGAACCTGGAGGACGAGGGTCACTTGAGTTCGCGGCTGTTGCACGTGGCCGAGAGCCTGTACCACGATCACATCCCGGCCAAGAAGCTCGGCCTTTCCACCTGCTGGATCCACCGCCGCCACGATAAACAGGGTTTCGGCGCCACCAAAGCGCCCGATGAGAAAGTGCAGCCGGACTTCCGGTTCACCAGCCTGCAGGAATTCGCCATGGCGCATCAGGCCCTGTCCCGCGCCGCTTGAGGTAGAGATGTCGACTGAACCGAAAGCCACTGGACTCGCCAAGGCCGCCACCCGCAGCATCAACCGCGCGGAGATCGTGGACGGCAACTTCATCCAGTTCGTGAAGGGCTGGGCCGATGAGGCGCCGCGCCCGGACCGGGATGCACCGCTACGCCGCGGCCACGGGCTCACGGGTCGCGATTTCCTGGAGCTCTTCGAGTCGCAGATGCTCTCGCGCCACCAGGACATCGAGGCCCGCGCCATGCGCGCGCGCAACGAGGGCTTCTACACCATCGGCAGCTCCGGCCACGAGATCAACGCGGTGGTGGGCCGGGTCACCCGTCACACGGACATCGCCTTCCTGCATTATCGCTCAGGCGCCTTCATGCAGGAGCGGGCCCGGAAACTCGGCATCGACATGGTGTATGACACGGCCCTGTCATTGGCGGCTTCGAGCGAAGACCCCATCTCCGGCGGACGCCACAAGGTGTGGGGCTCGGTGCCCCTGTGGGTGCCGCCCCAGACCTCCACCATCGCCAGCCACTTGCCCAAAGCCGTCGGCACCGCCGTGGCCTTGGCCCAGGCGAAGCGTCTCGGTCTCACACCGCCGATCCCGGATGACAGCGTGGTGGTGTGCAGCTTCGGCGACGCCAGCTCCAACCATTCCACGGCACTCGGCGCTTTCAATGCAGCCCAGTGGACCGCCCACCAGAAACTGCCTTGTCCGGTGTTGTTCGTCTGCGAGGACAACTCCATCGGTATCTCGGTGAAGACGCCGGAGGGCTGGGTCGAAGCGAACTTCAGGAACCGCGCCGGCATGCACTACGTGCAGGCGGATGGCCTGGATCTGGTGGACACCTGGGACAAGACTCAAGCCGCGGTGGAACATTGCCGCCGCACCCGCCAACCCACGTTCCTGCACCTCAAGCTGGTGCGGCTCTTGGGGCATGCGGGCACCGACGCGGAGACCGAGTACAGGACGCCCGAGGAATTGGAGCGCAGCGAGGCCCGCGATCCCTTGCTCATGTCGGCGGAGACGGCGCTGGAGGCAGGGTTGCTGACGCCCGCAGAGTTGCTGGATAGATACGAAGCCTGCCGCGCCCGTGTGCAGGCGGCGTCGAAGAAAGCCGCGACACGGCCGAAGCTCACCACTTCCAGCCAAGTGATGGAGCCCCTGGCGCCTTATCACGCGGACGAAGTGAACAAGGAAGCTACCCGCGCCGCCGGCAAGGAGGCGCGCATCGCCGCCTTCGGCAGCGAGGACAACCTGCCGGACAAGAGTGCGCCCAAGCATCTTTCCATCCAGATCAACCGTGCGCTGTTCGACCTCATGGCCAAGTACCCGGAGATGACCGTGTTCGGCGAGGACGTGGCCCAGAAGGGGGGCGTGTATACGGTGACCTCGGGTCTCTACAAGACCTTCAAGTCCCACCGCGTGTTCAACACGCTGCTGGACGAGCAGACCATCTTAGGCATGGCCCAGGGCGCCGCCTATATGGGCATGCTGCCCTTCCCCGAGATCCAGTACCTGGCGTATTTCCACAACGCCTGTGATCAGATCCGCGGCGAGGCGGCATCGCTGCAGTTCTTCTCCAATGCCCAGTACCGCAATCCTATGGTGGCGCGTATCGCCTCGCTGGGCTACCAGAAGGGTTTCGGCGGTCATTTCCACAACGACAACAGCTTCACGGCGCTGCGTGACATCCCGGGTCTGGTCATCGCCTGCCCCAGCCGTGGCGACGACGCGGCCATGATGCTGCGCACCTGCGCGGCCTTGGCGAAAGTGGATGGCCGGGTGGTGGCCTGGCTCGAGCCCATCGCTCTCTACATGACCAAGGACCTGCACGAGCCCAAAGACAACCAGTGGTTGTTCGAGTACCCGGCCCCGGACCGCGCCATACCGATCGGAGACGGACGCATCTACGATCCGCAGGCGAAGGATCTGCTGATCATCAGCTATGGCAACGGCGTGCTGATGTCTTTGCGGGTGGCGAAGAAACTGGAGAAGGAGACCGGCAAGAAAGTGCGCGTGCTGGACCTGCGTTGGCTGAAGCCGCTCAACGCAACGCTCATGGCCAAGCACGCCAAGGACTGCGGCAAGGTGCTGGTGGTGGACGAGGGCCGCGAGACCGGCGGCATCGCCGAGGAGATCTTCGCGCACCTGGAAGAGCACGCGCCGGGCGTGAAGAAGCAGCGCGTGGCGGGTAAAGACTCGTATATCCCGTTGGCTGCCGCTGCCAACCTGATCCTGCTCAGCGAAGAAGAGCTATATACGGCCGCCAAGGCACTCCTCGTCTAAATACGACGCATTCACATCCGCGACACCATCAAACCCGCTTCGGCGGGTTCTTCGCAGGCGAAGCACTGCATGGCCCCGGCCCCGCGTGGCACCTGGAGAAACCCCCGGATGAACCCATGACCTGGATCAATGCCGCGGGTGCGCCACACCGGGAGAATACCGTCTATGCAGCAGGCTCCGGCCATCTCATCAGGATGGCCGATGGAGCGAAAGGCTGCGTCACAGGGAAGTCTTACCGAGAGAGGTGCCTGATCCAGAAACAAGAACGTACGCGAGGGTGTCATGTCCAAGATGAAATCCGACAAGCTGGTGGTCGAAGCCGAAGAGCAACCTGACATCCAACGCATCCTGCAATCGGAGCGCATCGGCTCCTTGCGTCAATTCGGCCGCTGGATAGACGTCGCGGGCATGTGCGCCGTGGTCCTGGTCGGGCTCGCGTTCTGGTCCGAGACACCCCGCAATCGGATGGTGGCATGGCTCATCTGGATCACCGCGGTCTCGGGTCTGCGGCTGGTGATGAGCTGGACCTACAGTTTCTTCGTACTCACCGAGTCTGGACGCAAGACCTGGCGCGACCTGTTCCTGCTCGTCAGTGTAGGGATCGGCATACTCTGGGGGATGGGGGGCTGGATATTCTTCAAGCCCGATTCGATGGTGCACCAGATCGCACTGACTGCGTTGCTGGCGACCATGGCGGCGCTCCCAGCGATCGTCCTCTCCACTCACCGACAGATCTATCTTTCGTACCTCGCGGCGCTGTTCGCACCGATGCTGATGCGGCTGCTCACGGTCTTCGACGTCGGCGGCATCCTCATCACGCTGCTGAGCCTTACCATGATCACGGTCATATGGTTATTGGCGGATGAAGGCGGCCGCGAGATCCTCGCCAACCTGCGCATCCGCCTTGCCTACCGTGCGACACGGGAGGAACTCGAGAGCGAGGTGACCTCGCGGGCGCACTTCCAGATGCGCGCTGAGGGCGCGGCTGACCGGACGCGCCGCAAGGAATCCAAACTGATGGAGATCGCGCTGGATCCGCGCATCTCGGGAGGCGACCTGCGTAGCGCCGCTGAACTCATCAGCGAGTATTCCGCCCATGCCTCCGGCTGCGGGCGCGTCAGCGTGTGGTTCATGAACAAGCAGAAATCCATCCTACGTTGCGCCCACGTCTACCAGGGCGGCAAGCATGCCAGTAAGGCATTCCTCGATATCGAGACCACCATGTGCAAGGGTCTCCTCGAGCGTCTATCGAGAAGCCGCGCCATCGCCATCCGCGACGTGAAACGCGATCCCATGTTGTCGTCGGTGTGGGAGAAGTATTTCCGCGTGGTGCATACCAGCGCCGCGTTGTTCGTGCCATTCCGCAACGGCGATGGCTTGCACGGTTTGATCCTGCATGAATGGAAGCATGGCGGCAAAGATTGGCAGCCGGGCGACATGGAACTGGCGAGCGCACTGGCGGATTCGATGACCGTGGCGGTGCATGCCTCCGAACGCAACGCGACCGACGCCGAGATGCGCCGGCTGGCGACGGTGGATCAGCTCACGCATCTACCGAACCGCACCGCATTTCTCGACCGGCTCAACCAGGCCATCGCCCGCGCCTCGCGCCGCAACGAGAAACTGACCCTGCTGTTCGTGGACGTGGACCGCTTCAAGACCATCAACGATTCCCTGGGCCACCATGTGGGAGACCAGGTGTTGCAGGAGATCGCGTCGCGCCTGGCCAAATGCGTGCGCGCAGGCGATACCGTTGCGCGACTGGGAGGCGACGAGTTCATGGTGCTGATGGAGAACTGCGATGACGCCACCGCGGTCAACTTTACCTGTGAGCGCATCATCACCGCCCTATCGAGCGCCATCAGCGCCGGTGGGCTGGACGTACACCCCGGCTGCAGCATCGGCGTCAGCATCTATCCGCAGGATGGTGCCGACCAGGCGACGCTGCTCAAGAACGCTGACATGGCCATGTATCGCGCCAAGGAACGCGGCCGCAACGGTTTCGAGTTCTTCACCCATGACATGCAGGCCAGGGCCTTGCTCAGGCTCTCGCAGGAGAATGCGCTACGCTGGGCGCTGGAGCGGCACGAGTTCAAGTTGCATTACCAGCCGCAGTTCGACATCCGCAAGGGCGGCATCTACGGGGTGGAGGCGCTGGTGCGCTGGGAACATCCCGAGTTCGGCATGATCGCGCCGGCAGACTTCATCCCATTGGCGGAAGACATGGGTCTCATCGTCCCTATCGGCCGCTGGGTGCTGCGCGAGGCCTGCCGCCAGATGAAGGCCTGGCAGGATGCCGCACATAACCCGAGCCTACAGATCTCGGTGAACCTCTCACCGCGTCAGTTCACCAAGGGCGCACTGGTGGAGATGGTCAAGGAAGCTCTGGCCGCCACCGGCCTGAAGCCCTCTGCATTGAAACTCGAGATCACCGAGAGCGTGTTGATGAAGGATATCGACACCAACCTGCATTTGCTGGATGAATTGAAGCTCACTGGGGTGCGCATCGCGCTCGACGACTTCGGCAAGGAACATTCATCCATGACCTACCTGAAGCGCCTGCCCATAGATGTAATCAAGATAGACCGGGATTTCGTCAAGGGCATCGGCAAGAACAGCTTCGATCCGGCCATCATCCATTGCTTGCTAGCGCTGGCGGACCGGTTGCGCATCATGGCCGTCGCGGAAGGTGTCGAGACCCCGGAGCAACTGGCTTTCCTCAGATCCGAGGGTTGCCACTACGTGCAGGGGTACCTGTTCAGTCCGCCGCTGCCGGCCTCAGACTGTGCCAATCTGCTAAGTGGGGAGCTGGATTTGGCAATTTGAGAGCCTCGAAGAAGAAGCGGACGCTGAGAATCCGCCTCCGCTCAGCGAAGAAGAGACTTGCGCCGCGGCCCGATCATTGGTTTGACCCGGGAGTCTCAGTTCAATAGCCGAAACCTGACTGGCGTGCGAGTCGGGCGCTTTCGCGAGCCTTGACCGGGTTGATACGCGGCCCGCGCACGGCCGAGCGGGTGGCATCCAGGGTCCTGCGCAATGCCAACAACACCGCGCGGGTATCCGCGAAATGCAGCCGCACCTCGTCCGGTGGCAGCCCAGCGCCGCGAGCGAGGTCCGTGAGTGTAGTGTCTTCGTGGCTGAAGCGCGCGAAGCGCTGCCGGGCGGCTGCGAGGATGCGTCCCCGGATCTCCAGTTGTGCGGCGCTGGTGATCTTGAGCAGCGGGTGTGAAGCGAAAGCGGATTCCATCTGCGAGGCCATGTTCTTTTTTCCCTGTGTGGTGGCAGGGAGATTGTCGGTGCAGGCCTCGACATTTCCTATCGGGTTAAATCCGCTTATGTCCCTGGGGATTTACCTGAGGACCTTGACCCCCGCCCCCAAGGCTGCGATGGGTGGAGGGTCATGAGCGCGGCCTCTTCCAGACCACCCCTAGCCGTATCAGCGTCCCCAGGAGCAGCAGCACCGCCAGGTAGGCGAACCAATCGCCGAATACGAGGAACAGCGTCTTGTCATGGCCTTGGGGCACTGTCACCAGCAGGGTCGAGAATGGCGCGGCATCGCTCTTCACCTCGCCGAGGATCCGGCCTCGGTCATCGCTCACGAACAGCGAGCCACCCTTGGCGGAACGCACCACGCTGAAGCCCGATTCCACCCCGCGCATGATGGCCATGTGGCCGTGCTGTATCCAGTCCCGGAAGAAGTCCCAGCCCGGGACCAACATCAGTCCCGCTCCAGCCTTGCCGTAGTGGCGCCCAAGCTGGGTGAAGTCCATGTCCTTGCAGATGGCTACGCCCCAGGTGCTGACGCCGCCGCCGCTGCCGGCCAGCAGGGTCAACGCCGTGCCGGGCGCGAACTTCGATTCGAAGGGCGGAAGCATGTGCTCCTTGTCGTAGCTCTCCACCGGCGCGCCGGGCGTGTAGACCCGCGCCTCGTTGTATTCGATCTTCTTCGGCATGCCCGCGCCGGGCGGCACCACGCGGACCATGCCCGCCACCACCCGTACGTGGCTCTGCTCCGCGAGGGATTGCAGCCGTGCATCCAACACCCGGGTGTCCGGTTCCACCACCACGCCAAGCTTCTCAGGCAGCACCACTACCTCGGCGCCTTGGGCGGCGAGCGCCGCCACCGGCTTGGTGTAGGACTGGAAGAGTCTTGCAGTGGGGGAGCCTTCGTCAGCCACGTCTTCGTTGTCTCCGTCGGAGGCGACGAGGCCCACCATGACCGGCGTCCCGTCGGTGGGCTGCAGCAGGCGTGCTGTGCCAAACACCAGCACGGCCGCCAGCAGCCCCAAGGTCACGCCGGCGATCCACAGCTGTTGTTTCCGGTCGGTCCTGTGCAGATGCATGACGATGGCGAGGCCCGAGGAGAACAACAGCAGCAGAAAACTCATGCCCCAGGGCCCGGTGATGGAGGCGAGTTGCAGGAAGGGCAGGAATCCGAGCTGCGAATAGGCCAGGCTCCCAGCGGTGCCATGAGGCGAGGTGACGTTGAGGAAGTATTCGAAGCTCACCACCACTGCCGGCAATGCCAGCAGCGCGCCCCAGTAGGCCTGGCGGCGCAGGAGGGCACGGAACAGGAGCACGGCCAGCGCGTAGACGATCCCTTCGCTGAGATAGATCTGCAGCAGGATGTACCAGGGCATCTGCAAGGCATCGTGGAACAGGCCCCAGAGATTCAGCAGGCCGAGCATGATGCCGCCGGCACCGGCCAGCGCGGCACCCCACCCGCTGGCGTCCGCGGCGAACAGAAGCACCGGCAGGGGCGCGATCCACATCAGCGGCCAGAAGGGCTCTGGGCCCGTGCCGAAATAGATCAGCGCGGCCGTGGCCAGCACGGCGCCGAGGCCGAGACCCAGCCGTCTCACATCAAGCACGGATGCCATGGAAGTATCTCCGGAAAGAGCGCCGGTACAGGGCGCGGAATTGGGTGGGCGTCACCGCCAAGCGGCCGCCGAGGTAGAGCATGATGAGGCCGTGGGACAGGGCGCCCATCTCGAAGGTGATCTCCCAATGATCGTCCGGTCCGAGCACGCCGCTGGCCATGCCCTCGGCGATCATGTCCGCCATCAGCGTGGCGGTGGGGGACTTGCGGGCCTTGAAGTCCTGCGGATATCGGCGCGCGCCCTTGCGCGGCTTCAGGAACATCAGCTCGAAGAGTTTGGGGTTCTCCAAGGCATGGTCAAGATAGAGGTCCGCCATCTTGGCCAGCCGCGTCTCGACGTCGCCGGTGAAACGCTTGTCCTTGAGCTTGGCTGACAGCTCCTGGAAACCCTGGTCCGCCAGGCCCTCCAGCAGCGCTTCCCGGTCCGGAAAATGCCGATAGATGGCCATGGGTGTAATGCCCACCTTCTCGGCCACTCGGCGCATGGTCACGCCCTCGGCACCTTCCTTGTCCAGCAGCTCGCGGGCGGCAGCGACGATGTTGAAGGCGGTGCGGGGAGCGTCCATGTATACAGTGTATACATGGACCGCCAGGCAAACAAGCTCCCAGTAATTTGTGGGTCAGTAGTCGGCGGTGTCCCCATGCTCATCCTCGTAGGGGAACTTGAGGTGGCCGAAGCGCACCACGAATACCGCCAGCGCCAGGATCAGGATGGCGCCGGTTATAAATAACGCGTGCACGTCGTGGGCGTCGCCGGTGTCGAGGATGAGGTAACGGGCCATGGAGACCATGGCGATGTAGAGCGGGATGCGCACCGGCAGCTTGCCGAGGCGCCAGTAGCTCTCCACCATGGTGATGACCTCCAGCAGGATGAAGATCAGCAAGAGGTCGGCGAGGGCCACCTGCCGGTTCACCACCATGCCCCAGGCGGCCTGGCCGATGGCCCACGTGGTGGCGAGCAGGATCAGGACCAGCCCCAAGTCCTCGATGATGGCAATGGCATGTCGGCCGTTTTCACGGACGGAGCGGCGGTGCAGCATGGATTGAACCCCTTTCCCCGAGGTGACTTAAGCTTAGCCCAAGGTTACACCTGTCACCCCCTCGCCGCCTGATGCGTTTAATCTAGGTATCGGTTTGGAGAATCGCCATGTCCCGCTTCGCACTGCTGTCCCTGCTCCTGATGCCCCTCGTGGCCCAGGCGGCAGGCGACCAAAAGGTGAAGGTCGAGTACGGCAACCTCGATCGCAGCTATGTGCTGCACCTGCCCAGCCCCGCGCCCACCACGCCGCCGCCGGTGGTGGTGGTGCTGCACGGCGGCGGCGGCAACGCCGACAGCATCGCCAGGATGACCGGCTTCGACGCCGAGGCGGACAAGCACGGCTTCATCGTGGTCTATCCCAACGGCACCGACGAGAGCCGGCCGCTGATGAACCTGTTCGGCAAGTCCTTCCTCACCTGGAACGCCGGCGGTTGCTGCGGCTTCGCCCGCGACAACAACATTGACGATGTGGGGTTCATCCGGGCGGTGGTGACGGCGGTGATCAAGGACAATGCCGCGGATCCCAAGCGCATCTACGCGACCGGCATCTCCAACGGCGGCATGATGGCCTATCGTCTCGCCTGCGAAGCCAGCGACATGTTCGCCGCCATCGCGCCGGTCTCGGCCATCCAGGATGTACAGGAGTGCAAGCCCGGCCGTCCCGTGTCCATCTTCCACATCCACGGCGAGAAGGATGAGAACGTGCCCATCGATGGCGGCGTGGGCAAGAAGGCGCTGGACGAGGAAGGCAAGCGGGGCCGCCCGCCGGTGCAGGACAGCATAGATTTCTGGGTGAAGCAGGATGGTTGTTCGGTGACGGTGCGTTCCCAGGAACCGGGCGTGGACATGGTGAACTACGGCGGTTGCCAGGACGGCACCGAGGTGCAGTATTTCAAGATACTGGATGGCGGCCATTCCTGGCCGGGCGGCAGGCGCCTATCCGTGCTGCTCGATCAACCGTCGCAGGCGCTCGATGCCACCGACACCATCTGGTACTTCTTCTCCCTGCACTCCAAGCCATGAAAGCTGCTGCGCCCGGGTGACAGCGACAGCGGCGACTACAGTGCGCGGAATACGCTGTAGCGCCGATCACCCGTGCCGGCGGGTGTGGCGCGTCA
>Ga0207664_10000831_pt1 | contig 20966 bp, 15 predicted proteins | sample LARL83metaG_FD_184349 | JGI IMG/M metagenome (GOLD analysis project Ga0207664, IMG submission 184349) | Corn, switchgrass and miscanthus rhizosphere microbial communities from Kellogg Biological Station, Michigan, USA - LAR L8-3 metaG... | ecosystem: Host-associated > Plants > Roots >... | reverse complement strand
CCTGCTTCACCGTGTCCACACCCAGATCCGCTTCCAGATCCAGATCCAACTCCAACATGTCGGCCGGGTAACCCGTCTTCTCCGCCAACACCACATCCGTCACGTCATCGGCCACGACGACCACAGTGGACGGTTCGGGTGCGGCCGCCGGAACCGGCTCGGGCTGGGGTACGGGCTCGGCGGCCGGCCGGTGTTCGGCCACCCGCAGCCGCCGCTGCACGACCTCCACGGTGGCGCCCTCGGTACCGCTGATCGCCGTCAGCCAGCGTCGCCAGGCCGCCGGATCCACGATCCGGTACGCATAGCCCAACTCGCTCGGAGCGCGGTGCCGACCGTCCGGGACCGGGGTCCAGCGCAGCAGGACCATGCCGATCTGCGAGCCGAACCCGGCGGCCAGGCGCAACGCGTACCGCACCGGGTAGTCGCCACCGGTGGACAGGTGCAGCGCCCCCAGCGTCGGGTCGACGTCCCGGAAGTTCGGCACCGGCGGCACGATTCCGGTCTCCAGAGCTTTCACGGCGACCACGTCCTCGATGCCCACGCCCATCGGGTGACCGGTGAATCCCTTGGTGTTCGCGATGATCAGTTGATCGGCGGCGGCGCCGAACACCGCGCGCAGCGCGTCCACCTCCGCCTGGGCGCTGCCGCCCCGGGCCGGGGTGTACGTCTCGTGCGAGACGAACACGGTCTCCGGTGCGATGGCGTACCGGTCGACGCCGCGGCCGGCGGCCTGGGAGAGCAGGCGCTCCATCACGGAGGTGATGTGCCGGACGTCGAGTTTGGTGCCGTGGAACGCGCTGTTGGCGGTAACGGTGGCCAGCACCTCGCAGATCGGCCGGACGCCGCGTTCCCGTGCCGCGTCGGCGGATTCGACCACGATGCCGGCGGCACCCATGCCCAGCAGCATCCCGTGCCGGCGGTTGTCGAACGGCAGGGCGGCGTCCTCTACCGCCGCGTCGGTGGCCGCCGCGCCGGTGGCGAGGAAGCCGGCGCCCATCCATTCCAGCATGGAGTCGGAGGTCACATCGTCGGCGGCGACGATCACCACACGCCGGCAGCGACCGGCCCTGATCCAGTCCTCGGCCAGGCCGATGGCCTGGGTGGTGCTGGCGCAGGCGGCGTTGACCTGGGTGTTCGGGCCGCGGGCGCCGATGATCTCGGCGAACTGCGAGTGTCCCATGGACAGCACGCGGAACAGGAAACGCCGGTCGAACTCGAACGGATCGGCTTGGAGTTCGGCTGCCAGTTCATCGATTCGCCGGTCGATCCGGGCGCTAGCCGAACCGTCCAGATCAGACTTGATGGCGCGCAGCGTTGCCAACTCCTGGCGCCGGTGCCGGTCGGCCAGGCAACGTTCGATGTCCTCGGCGAACTCGCCGTAGCCGGGGAAGGCCGACGCGAAGATGACCCCGGTGTCGTCGCGCATCGCGTCCGGCAGGCCCCAGCGGTCCGGCAACCTTGTGCCGACCGTGGTCGTCTTGTACCGCAGTACCAAGGGAATGCCGGCGTCGCGCAGCGCGTCGAAACCAGCGCCGATCGCCAGCCGGGTGCACTCCCCCAGCGCGCGGTCGCGTTCGGCGTCCACGCCGAAGTCCGCGACCATGTCGAAGGAACCGGCGCGGGCGGCCAGTTTGATCACGTCGTCGGACGAGTCGATGGCGTCGAACCGGTGGGCGCCCTGCTCGCTCTTGACCAGGCGGGTGATGTGCTTATCGGCCATCGCCTGGCGGACCGACTGCGGAATCGGCTTGATGAACTGCTGCCCGCCGAGGATGCTGGCCAGGTTTCCGTCGTCGAACACCCGCTCGGTACCGGGCAGGCCCAGCGCGGCGCCGGTGATCACCACGGGCTCGGCCGGTCCGGGCGCGGCCGGCGTCGGCTGCGGCTCGGTGGCCGGCACGGGGCCGGCGGCCGAGGTGGTGGTCGTGCCGGTCCAGATGTCGCGACCGCGCTGCAGGAGTTCGGTCACCAGGCGACCCAACTCGGCGTGGCGCTCGGTGGCGGGAGCCGGTGCGGCCACGGGGACCACGGGGACCACGGTGGGGGTTACGGCGGATTCCACCTGGGCGGGATGGTTGGGGAAAGGCACTGTCTTCGCCTCCTCGGCGGGCGCGCCGAGACCGGCGGCGTACAGCCCGCACAGCGCCTGGTTGAACGAGACCAGGTCGCCCTGCTTGGGGTGGTTGGTGAACAGCGCGAGCACATCGTCGTGCCGCTCGCCGAGCGTGTCCACGACGAAGCCCTGCAGCGCCTTCTTCGGCCCGACCTCGACGAACACCCTGGCCCCCTGGTCGTACAGGGTGTGCAGACCCTTGACGAACTGGACCGGTGACGCGACCTGCCGCGCCAGGATGTCGATCATCCGGTCGCGGGCCTCCGGTCCCGTCGGATACAGCGAACCGTCCACATTGGCCACTACCGGCACGGCGGGCGCGCGCAGGTCGAACCGGCTCAGCGTCCGCCGTAGCGGTTCGCTGACCGGGGCGACGATCGCGGTGTGGAACGCGTGGCTGACCGGGAGCCGGATGGCGGTGTGTCCGGCCGCGGTGAACGCGCGGACCGCGGCGTCGACCGTCAGGGTGGCCCCGCCGATCACCGCCTGTTTCGGGCTGTTGACGTTGGCGATGACGGCGTAGCCGTCGGTCGCGGCGAGCACCCGTTCGATCTCGTCGGGCGGCGCGAACACGGCGGCCATCGCGCCGTTGTCCTCGACCGAGACGTGCGCCATCTCCGCGCCCCGGGCGCTGACCGCCTCCAGTGCGTCCTCGAACGACATGGCACCCGCGGCGACGAGCGCCCCGTACTCACCGAGGCTGTGCCCCATCACCAGATCCGGGGTGATGCCGAAGGTCGCCAGCAGCCCGGTCAGGGCGAGATCGGTGGCGAGCACAGCGGGCTGGGTGATCTCCGTCTGGAGCAGGAGCTGTTCGAGCCGGGCCACGGCCTCGGGGTTGGTGTAGTCGATGAAGATGTACTCGCTCAACGGTCTTCCCAGCAGCGGCGTCAGGACCGCGTCCGCCCGCGCGAACGACTCCGCGACCACCGGCTCCCGCCGCCGCAGGACGTCGAGCATGTTGATGTACTGGGAACCCTGGCCGGTGTAGAGGAACGCGACCTTCCCGCATGGACCGCGACCGAGGAAGATCCCCTGGGCACGCAGCGCCGGCCAGATCGCCAGGTTGCCGCGCTCGATCGCCTGGATCGCCCGGCTGGCCTTGTCCGCCAGTTCGCCTGCGTCTCCGTAGTCGATCGCGATCCGCACCGGCGCGGCGAGATCGGCGGCGGCCGGACGGGCGGGTGGTGGCGCGTCGCCCTGGGCAGCGCGCTCGACGACCGTGCGCAGCCGGTCCAGCAGTCCGGTCTCGTCAGCGGCACCCACCACGAGGGCACCGCGCGGCGGCAGTCCGGTGGACACCGGTCCGGGCGCCGATTCGGCGGTGTGCGGGACGTCGACACCGGAGAACGACACGGCTTCCGACCCGTTGCCGCGGTGCCGGCCGGGTACGTACTCCTCCAACACCGCGTGGAAGTTGGTGCCGCCGAAGCCGAAGGCGCTCACCCCGGCCCGCCGGACACCCGCCGATGGCTCGTCCCACGGCCGCAGTTCGGTGTTGAGCCGGAACGGCGAGGAGTCGAAGTCGATGTGCGGATTGGCGTGCCGCGCGTTCAGCGTAGGGGGCAATACCTTGTGGTGCAGCGCCATGGTCGCCTTGAACACCCCCGCCGTGCCGGCGGCGCCCTTGAGATGCCCGATGTTCGATTTCACCGAGCCGAGCGGGATGGAGTTGACCGGCGCGCCGGCCGCGCCGAAGACCTGTTGCAACGCCTCGACTTCGGCGACATCGCCCACGGCGGTCGACGTGCCGTGCCCCTCGATCAGCGAGCAGGACGCCGGGTCAACGCCGGCCAGTCGCCAGGCCCGTTCCACCGCGAGCCGCTGGCCCACCGGATTCGGCGCGGTGATGCCCTTGCCCCGCCCGTCGCTCGATCCGGCCATGCCCAGCATCACGGCGTAGATCCGGTCGCCGTCCCGCTCGGCGTCGGCAAGGCGCTTGAGCAGGAACAGGGTGCCGCCCTCGCCCATCACGAAGCCGTCCGCGCCGGACGCGTACGGGCGGGTGCCGGTGGCCGACAGGGCGCCGATCTTGCAGAACTTCACGAAGCTGTGCGCGGCCATGTTCCGGTCGACGCCGCCAGTGAGCACCGCGTCGTACTCGCGGTTGATCAGGCCCTCGATGGAGGCCGCCATGGCCGCTAGCCCGGAGGCGCATGCCGCGTCGGTCACGTAGCTCGGTCCGCGCAGGTTGAACAGGTTGGCGATCCGTCCCGCGATGATGTTGGCCAGTTCGCCGGGCATGGTGTCCTCGGTGATCGGCGGGATCGCCGCCCGCAGGCCCTGCCCGGTCTCGTCGATGATCGACTCGCGCAGTTCCTTGCCCAGGCCGGCGAAGGTCGCCGAATGCTCCAGTTGCCGGGTGAACTCGGGGAGGTTGATCCGCAGCGCGGTCTGGTAGTGCCGCTCGCCGGCCAGCGCGTTGCCGATCACGACCGCGGTGCGCTCGCCGTTGAGCGGGCGCTGGGGCCATCCGTAGTCCAGCAGTGCGGACCGAGCCAGGTTGACCGCCCACTTCTGGCTGTCGTCCATGGCCGCGGCCACCCGGGGCGGGACGGGCAGCTTCCACGCCAACGGATCCCAGTCGAACTCCCGGACCCAGCCGCCGATCTTGGAATAGGTCTTGTCCGGCGCGGCCGGATCGGAGTCGTAGTACAGCGCCGGGTCCCACCGGTCGGCCGGCACGTCGCCGATCGAGTAGCGGCCGTCGGTGATGTTGTGCCAGAAGGCTTCCGCGTTGGGAGCGTCGGGCATGATGGCGGCGACGCCGACGATGGCCACGGCACGCTCGTGCGCTTGCTCGATCATGATGCCTCTCCTCGGCGTCCGTACAGGATGGTGGCGAGCGCGTCCATGTCAGCGAGGCCGCGCGCCTGGCTGGCGGCGATCTCGCCGACCCGCAGCGCGGTCGTCAGTTCGGGGAGCGCGGTTTCGGCGCTGCCGCACACGAGTCGCAGGCCCTCGGTGGCCACCCGCAGTGCGGCGTCCCGCGCGAACACACGGGCGAGCACCGCCAGCGCGGCCGCGTCGAACCGGTTGTCCGCCTTGGGACCCAGGGCACCGTCGGCGGCGCGGGCGGCCCGCCGGCACAGTGCCTCGGCGCACTCGGCATAGGCGATCAGCTCACCGATCCGCAGCAGCACGTGCTGTTGCCGGGTCAGCCGGCCGGTGCGGCACCACTCCAGTGTCTCGGCGAGTGCCCGCAGGCCCAACGCGGCGGTCGCGGCACCGAGGTCCGGGGCGCTGCCGGCGAGTTGGTCGAGGGCGTCGGCGCGGTCGTGGTAGTAGCGGCCCCGTGTTTTGAGGTGCTCCTGCCACCGGTCCCGGGAGATCGTCATCTCCATGATCTCCGAGGTGCCCTCGTAGATGGTGGTGATCCGGACGTCGCGCTTGATCTTCTCGACCAGGTACTCACGGGTGTACCCGTAGCCGCCGTGGCCCTGGATTGCCGCCTCGGCAGCGGCGTTGCCGGCCTCGGTGGCCAGGTATTTGGCGATCGCGCCCTCGGTGTTGAGTACTCCTTCACCGTCGTCGAGGCGTTCGGCCGTCTGCTCGACGTACGCGCGGGCGGCTTCCAGCCGGGCGGCGTGCGGCACTATCAGCTTGTGCGTGTAGCCCTGCTTCTCCGACAGCGGGCCACCGGCCTGGATGCGGCCGGCCGAGTACTCGATCACCTTGTCCAGCGCGGACCAGCCGGCGCCCAGCCCGAAGGCCGCGACCATGAGGCGGGTGTAGCCGAACACCTGCTGCGCCTGGCGCAGTCCCTGGCCCTCGACGCCGCCGACGAGGGCGGCGCCGTCCACCAGCACGTCGTCCAGGAACAGCGCGGCGGTGTTGCTCAGCCTGATGCCGTGCTTGTCCTCCGGCTTGGCTTGGGTGAAACCGGGCGCGCCGCGTTCGACGACGAACCAGCTCGGGCCGCCCGGCGCGTTCGCCAATACGCAGTACGCGTCGGCGATGGAACCGTTGCTGATCCACTGTTTGCGGCCGTTGAGCCGGTGACCGACGAGCTGGCCGTCGTGCTTCACCGGTGTCGCCGTGGTCTTCAGTGCCCCGAGGTCGCTGCCGGCCTCCGGTTCGGTGGCGCCGTAGGCGAACAGCAGTCCCTCCTCGGCCATTCGGCTCAGCCACAGCTTCTTCTGGGCCGCTGTGCCGCCCACCACGATCGGGTCACTGCCCAGCGCGGTGGCCAGCACGCTGGTGGCGATTCCCAGGTCGATACCGGCCATGCGCTCGCAGACCCGGCACACGTCGACGCTGCCCCCGCCGAGTCCGCCGTACTCCTCGGGTACGAACAGCAGATGGACGCCCAGGTCGTCGCTGCACATCTTGCGGACCAAGTCGATGGGGCACTCGTCGGCGTGATCGAGTCGCAGCATGAGCTCGGTGCTCAGATTGCGGTCGGCGAATTCCTGAATCGCCGACAGGAGCATGTCCAGGGTCTCGTGATCAAGTCCGCTTCTGGACGTGGTGGTTGTCACCTCGCGCCCTCCCATCGATTCAGACGCTCGAAGTGTTGAGGCTCGACCGATGCGGCGCCGGAAAGCAGGGGCGAACGTCCCTGGACGGACAGGCGATGGTCCCCGAACTTCAGCGACCTGATCCACGGGCGGACACGAGCGCGGCACGCATCGCGTCGGCGACACCGGCCGATGGTCCCGCGATGGCGCGCAGGGCCGCCGGTTCCGGTTGTACGCCAAGGGAATTCAGCGTCATGGCCAGCATCTCGTAGTGGCCGACCAGGAAACACAGCTCGATCAGCTCGGTGTCGCCCAGCTCACCGGCCAGGTGCGCCCACGTGGTGTCGGTGATCACACGCTTGTCATGGAGCTCGTCCACGGCATGCAGCAGATGGCGTTGCCGCGGCGACCATCGCGGGCAGGCGGGCCAGTCGGCGACCGCTTCGACAAACTCCGGTGCCAGCCCGTGAGTTGGGGCGATGCCGGCATGCTGCACCCATTCGTACCAACACCCGCAGTTCCACGCGGTGCGCAGGATCAGCAGTTCGGTGTCGGCCCGGGGTAGGTCGCCACGCAGCAGCAGGGCGTCGGCGAGGGGCAGCCAGCGCCGGAACAGCCTGCGGTGCCGACCGAGCGTGGTGAAGATCCGGTGGGGTTCGGTGTGGGTCACGCGACCGGCGAACGCGGCCACCACAGTGGCGAGCGGAGAGCGCGCCGGCGGTATCCGCGTCCCCGGCTGATCGCTGTCCATGGCACGAGACTCACGTGGCGATCTGCCGTGCGACAGGGCCGAAAGGCCAGCCCAGACGGGCCCTCCTGCCCTATCCGGGCGGCCGGACCATTCGCGACGGTGGGCGGATGGTCAAGCACTGGCTGGTGATGGATGAGGGGTCCCGGGCGCCCTATCGAGCCCGCATCGCGAGCGCGGGACGGCATCTGCCGCCCACCCACCTCACGACCGACGAGCTGATGGCGTCCACGCGCCACCGCACGCACATCGACCTTGAGCGACTCACCGGTATCCACGAGCGGCGGGTGTCGGTCGGCGACGAGGACTCCTACAGCCTCGCCACCGCCGCCGCCCTCGACTGCCTGGGCCGCGCCGATGTGCCCGCGGCGTCGCTGGACGCGGTGATCAACTGCAGCATCACCAAATACCGCGACGGGCTCACCCAGTGGCTCGAACCGTCCGTGAGCATCGCCGTCGCCCAGGCCATCGGCGCGACGCAGGCGATGGCCTTCGACCTGTCCAACGCCTGCGCCGGGATGCTCACCGGCGTCACCGTGCTCAACAACTGGATCCGCCAGGGCGTCATCGAGCGCGGCATGGTGGTCAGCGGCGAGTACATCTCCCAACTCGGCCGCAACGCCGCCCGCCACGTGCGCAACGTCATGAGCCGCGAACTGGCGTCACTCACCCTGGGCGACGCCGGAGCCGCGCTGCTGCTGGAGCGGGCGCCCGAGCATGCCGGCGGCATCAGCATCGCCGGGTTCACCACCGTGGCCGACCACAGCCGCCTCTGCCTCGGTTACACCGTGGGCAAGGAACCCGGCGCACGGATGTTCACCAAGTCCCGCGCGATCCACAAGGCGGCGACCGCCGCGACGCCCCTGCTGCTGCGGGAAGTGCTCGACACCGCGGGGATCGCGCTCAGCGACGTCGACCACGTGATCACCCACCAGACCTCGGCACGGGCCATCCACAAGGGAATGGCTCAGGTGACCGCCGCGCTCGAGGACACGCCCCGGCATGACGCGGTGATCACCGTCGACCGCTACGGCAACACCGCGTCGACCACGCACACCGTCGCCCTGATCGAGGAACTGGCGGCGGGGCGGATCAAGGCCGGCGAGACCGTCGCGCTGATCGCCCTGGCTTCCGGCCTGGAGATCGGCATCGTCCTGTTCACCGTCGACGAGGAGTTGTTGACCAGTCATGGGTACGATCGTTGACCACCCCAGCCTGACCCGCCGTAGCTGGCGCGCCCGGCACAGCGCACTGCACCTCGCGGTGGCCGCCGCGCTCACCAGCCTCAACGAGGCAGGCTGCCCGCCCAGCGACCTCGACCTGCTCATCAACGCCGGGCTCTACCACGACCGCAACCTCGGCGAGCCGGCACTCGCGGCTCTCATCCAGCAGGACATCGGCGCCAACCCCGAGGATCCGCACCCGGACGCGCACGGCACGTTCTCCTTCGACATCGCCAACGGAGCGTGTGGCGTCCTCGTCGCGTTGCAGGTGATCGACGGGTTCCTGCGGTCCGGCGCGATCCGCCGTGCCCTCGTGGTCGCCAGCGACGCCGATCCCGGGCACGGTCGCAGTGCGAACTTCCCGTTCGCCGCCGCGGGCGGTGCGCTGCTGTGCCGGTGGAGCGATGACGAGTCCGGCCTCGGTCCCGTCCGGTGGGCCAACTTCCCCGACGGCGGCGATTCGTTCCGCGCCCTGCTCGGCCTGCACGACGGCCGGAACATGGTGACGTTCGCCGGATCGGCCACAATGGACAAACAGTTCGCGGAAGCGGCCGTCACGGCGGCCCGCGAGTGCATCGACGACGCGGCCGTCGACCTCCCCGGCGTCGACCTGATCGTCGCCGCGCCGGCCCGCCCGGACTTCACCGCCGCGCTGGCCGCGGGTCTCGGCGTCCCGGCGGAGCGGATCACTGTCGCGCGCGACGACCGCATCCACACCGCGGCACTCGTCGCGGCCCTGCACGATGCGATGTCCGCCGGCCGGATGGGGCCGGGAAGCACCGTGTTGCTGGTGACGGCCGGCGCCGGCGTCACCGCTGGCGCCGCCGTGTACCGCACGCCCGCCTAATTGCCGCGCCGGATGGTGTCGCGCAGCGCCTCAAGCGCGGTGTAACGGGGTTTCCAGCCCAGCTCCCGTTCCGCCTTGCGCACATCCATGATCGCGGGCCGGCTGGCGACCTCGACCCACTGGGCCACGGGTGGCGTGAACGGCAGGCTCGGCAGCGCGGACACCGTGCGGGCGGCGAACCGGACCAGCCCGCCGGGCACCGGCAGCGGGATGAGGCCCAGCTCACGGGCCACATCCACGGTGGACAACACGCCATCGGCTGCGATGTTGTAGGCACCCGGCGGCCCGGCGCCGAGGGCACAGAGCAGGAATGCCTGCCCGACATCCTGCTCATGGATGAGCTGCAACGGGAACACCGGAACCGGCACCGGCAGTGGGACCCGGCCGACCAGCCCGACGAGGCGACGGCCCACGGCGGCCAACGGCTGCGGCAGCAGGTTCTTGGCGCCCACCGCATGCGGCCCGACCACGATCGGTGGGCGCAGCAGATAGAGCGCGATCCCCGGCCGCGCGGCGGCCTCGTCCTGCAGCAGGCGTTCGAGCTCGGCCTTCTCCTGGGCGTAGAACAGCTTCGCGGCCGGCCGCACCGGCCAGTCCTCGGTCATCCCGATCGGGTTGTCGGGGTGGAAACCGTAGGCGGCCACCGACGACGCGTAGACGAACCGGCGCGCCCCGGCCGCGGCCGCCGCCCGGAACGCGTTGCGGGTGCCGTCTATGTTGATCTGTCGGATGGTCTCCGGCGTGGCGTTGCCCATGACCAGGAACGCCAGGTGGATCACGACATCGGCGCCGTGGAACGCCGCTTCGAGCGCCTCCTGGTCACGCACGTCGCCCTGCCGGTACGTCATCTTCGACCAGCCCGACGCGGCGGGATCGAACGGACGGCGGGCGATCCCGACGATCCGCCGGATGCGGTCGTCGGCCTGTAGCAGCGGCATCAGCCCGAACCCGAACGTTCCGGTCGGCCCGGTCACCGCGACCGTCACGTCGGATTCAGCGGAAGCCATGGCGTTCACCTACCACACATCAACCCCACTGGTCACCTCGATGCGGGCCTTTGTTCCCTTTCTGATCGCCTGATCGGGGGGCGACGGTGGGGACCCTGCCCGCGAAGTGCGGAGGACACCATGGAACAGCTCAGCCCGCTGGACGCCATGTTCCTCGACGCCGAGGACACCGACCGGCACGCGTCCCTGGCGATCGCCTCGATCGCCGTGCTGGACGGACCGGCCCCGAGCCAGGAGGAATACGTTTCGACGATCGGCCCACGGATCCGGGCCATCCCACGCGCCCGGCAGAAGGTGCGCCGGGTGCCATGGGATCTCGGCCTGCCCGTCTGGGTCGACGATCCGCGGTTCGACCTCGGCTACCACATCAAGCGCACCTCGCTGCCGTCCCCTGGTGACGAGGCCGCGCTGCACCGACTGGTCGGGCGGATCATGTCGCAACGACTCGACCGGGACCGGCCGCTGTGGGAGAGCTGGGTGATCGAGGGACTCGCCGGCGACCGCTGGGCGGTGCTGACCAAACTCCACCACTCCATGGCCGACGGCGTGTCCGGTGCCCAGATGTACAGCATGATCTTCAGTGGCTCACCGGAGCCCGACGTCGTCGTCCCCTACCCCGCCCCGGAACCAGAAGTCGAACCGGAACCGAGTATGGCCGGCCTGCTGCTCGATGGCCTGGCCGGCCTGGTCCGGAGTCCGTTGGAGCAGGTGGGCCTGCTCATCGGCGCCGCGCGGTCCCCGCAGCGGCTCGCGCAACGGTTGGCCGACACCGCGAAGGGGCTCGCCGCGCTCGCCGACGGGCTACAGCCCGCGACTCCGTCGTCACTGTCCGGCCCGATCGGCCAGCAGCGCCGCTACGGCATCGCCCGAGCGTCGCTGCCCGGCGTCATCGCCGTCGGCAAGGCCCACGGGGCGACGGTCAACGACGTGGCCCTGACCGCGATCAGCGGCGCCTTCCGGAAGCTCCTGCTGCACCGGGGAGAGCAACCCGACGACCACGCCGTCCGGACGCTGGTGCCGGTCTCGGTGCGCGCCGACGGTGACCAGGGCGTCCTGGACAACCGCGTCTCCCTGGTACTGCCGTTCCTTCCGGTCGACATCGCGGACCCCGTCGAAGCGCTGGCCACGGTGCACAGCCGGCTGGCCGAGGCCAAGGCGAGCAAGGAAGCCGAGGCTGGTCAGTCCATCACCGCGCTTGCCGGGCACGAGCCGTTCGGCCCGGTCTCCTGGATCATCCGGTTCCTGACCCGGCTGCCGCAGCACAGCATCGTCACGGTGACCACGAACGTGCCGGGGCCGCGCGAGCCGCTGTTCGTGCTCGGCCGCAAGGTGGTCGAGTTGCTTCCCTACGTCCCGATCGCCATCCGCATGCGCATCGGCGTGGCCGTGCTGACCTACTGCGACCAGGTGGTTTTCGGCATCACCGGGGACTACGACAGCTTCCCCGAGGTCGAACTACTGGCCACCGCCATCGAGCAGGGCATCGCCGACCTGGTCGTGGCCAGCCGGCCGCGCAGGAAGGCTTGACCGGACCGGCCGGCTGCGCACGACCTTCCCGGGGAAGGCCTCGACGCGGCCGGCCACCACTGGACGGACCTGACGCCGCCGCCCATCGGAGCGGATCGCGATGGCTGACATGCCGGTGTGGACGGCCGGGTCACCGACCGTCCACACCAGACTGGCACCTTGCCCGGTGCCGCTACGCACTCACTTCTTCTTGTCGTCCTTGGCGGGCGTGATCTCGATCTTCGCCGGCTGGTTCTGACCCACGGTGTCGAATGGCACCGTGACCTCAAGGATGCCGTCCGTGTAGGTCGCTGTGGTCTTGTCCACCTTGGCGCCTGCCGGCAACAACACCGACCGACTGAACGAGCCGTAGTGGAACTCGCTGTGCCGCGCTTCCTGGTGCTGCTGCTCGCGCCGCGCGGCCACGGTCAGCCGGCCGTGGTCCACGGTGATCTCGGCGTCCTTCTCCGGGTCGATCCCGGGCAGTTCCACCCGGAGCACGAACCGGCCGTCTTCCATGAAGCTCTCGACCCGGATCGACCCGAAGTCGGTGAACGGCCAGACGTTGCCCAGGAACGAGAACAACTCGGGGAACACGGGCGTCGACCGACGCACCATCGTCGTCATCGTGTCTCCTTCCGATCGACTGCACTGGACGACGCCATGTCACCCCGGGTGGCAGCACGCGGACAGGGCCGGTCGGCACTGGTTCGAAGGACTTTGGTGGATCGCCGAACGGCCCCTGGCGGTACCGCCGTCAGGTCACGGGACGTAGTCGTCGGCAGGCCGCCGGGGTGTGGGTGGCACCGGCCATGATCCGTAGCCGAGGCGCAGGACGGCCTGCGGCCACAACGCGTTGTCCAGCAGCGCGCGCAACCGGGCCCGGGCCGGCGCGACCTCGACCACCTGGGCGAGGAAGGACGCCGCCAGTCCGGCGGTGGTGGCGGTGAGCAGCACACGCTGCAGCGCCTGACCGGCGCGCAGCCAGCCCAGCGGAGTGTCGTCGGCCGAACCGACGACGACCAGCAGCGGGTCGGGTTCGAAGTCGTGGCCGGGCAGGCGGGCCTCCCCACGACCGAGGGCGAAGTCCCGCAGCACCCATACGTCGCCGGTCTCGGGGCGCGGTCCGGCGCTGTAGCGGGGCACGCCGTCGAAGGTGTCGGCGCCGCGACCGACCCAGCTTCGCCACTCCGCCAGGAAGTCGCCGTCGTGTTGTTGGATGCGGTGGGCCGTGTGCACCAACGAACGCAGGGCCGGCAACTGGGTGTGGCGCACGGTGGCCATGCGGGCCTGCTCCGACTCGGCGGCGCGCCGTAGCTCGTTGCGCACCGGCACCGGCACCGCGGCGTGCGTGAACGGATACCGGTTGGTGCGCCGGCGATCGATCGCACCAGCCAGCCGCTGTTCCTCGGTGGTCGCGATCCGCGACCGCATCGGTTTCACGACCGCAAGCAGGTTCTGCTGGGCCGCCGACGGCAGCAGTCGCACGGAGACGACACAACCCTGCGCCCGGATCGCCAACCGCAGATTCAGCAGCGCCGCGCCACACGCCACCATCAGTTCCCGACGGTCCGGGTCGGCGACGGGCAGTGCCCGGTCGGGATCGGCGTGCAGTTCGATGGTGGTCGCCGTGCGGTGGAACCGCCACGGCTGGGTGTTGTGCGGCGACGGCGCGCGGGCCGCGGCCGCCAGGACCGACCGCACCTGTGCCGACGTGAGTTTCCCGATCACCATGTCGTCGACCTGTGTCATGGTATCCACCTCGGCTCGGCAACTGACCGTCCGATGCCATCGGACCTGCCGTACTGGCAGACCATCGACATGCGACAGCCCTCAGTGCGAAGGACTTCCGTCACCAGCGCCTGGAGCGGGCGCGGCGGTCGGACCCGTGACCGAGGCCATCACAGGTGAGGACTTGCGTACGTGTTCACCCAGCGCACCCCACCCGTCAGTGGCGTCGGTGCACACGAGGCCATCGACCCGTACCAGGTGGCACCGAAGTAGGCGACCAGGCGAGGCCCGGTCGGCAACCTCGGCCGGGCCTCGTCCGCGTCGCCGGATCGTCACGCCAGCGGAGTCCGACACAGTCGCCATTCCCGCCATGTCGTTCACCGTGCTCCCCTACGGCGCCCAACCGCTGTTCCGCTCCCACCGCTGATCCTCATCAGGTCAGCACGACGGCCGCCCGCCCCGCGGGCACAGGGACTTTGGTCCCCACGGAAATCGCGTTCTGCCCTCGCGCCCCACGGTGGTCGCCACACACGATGGACCCGTCAAGGCAGTCGCCGGTTTCAGGAGAAATCAGCCATGACCACGCACTCCACGCAAGCCAACGGTGGCACCGTCCGCCACGCCAGCGACATTCCCCAGCAGGTCTCCCGGCGACGGTCCCCCATCGTGGTCGGCGCGGACGACTCGTACTGGGGTCGCCGCGCGCTGCGCTGGGCCGCGGACCACGCCTGGGCCATCGGCGCCGAACTGGAGGCGCATGTCCCACCGATCGATGCGCGGGCGACCGCGCGTGGTGGCTGGATCGGCGACACCCTGTCGGCGTTCCCGGTGGCACCGAACCTGATTCCCTCCGACGCGGACCCGGTGACCGTACTGCTACGGGCAAGCCAGCACGCCGCCCTGGTGGTGCTGGGCTCTCGGGGCAACCGGCACCACGGCATCGGGCTCGGCGCCACCGTGCTGCCGGTCGCCACCGGCGCGGACTGTGACGTCATGGTCATCGGCGGCCGACCCCGAGCGGTCGCAGGCAGCTATCAATGGATCACCGTAATGGTGGGCGAGGGAACCGATGAGCATGCGCTGCGCAGCGCCGCGGGTCTAGCCGTACTGCGCAGGGTGCCGCTGCGCATTGTGCTGCCGGTGCCCATCATCGGACCGCATCCGCTGAAACCGCCGATCGACCCGTGTATGGCCGCGCTGGAGCGGGCCGCGCAACTGGTGCACCGGGTCGCGCCGACCGTGCACACCACCGCCAAGTTGGTCTGGACCACCCCGCACGAGACGGTCGCCACGCTCACCGACACGGACGTCCTGGTCATCGGCGTACGCGGACAGGTGAGTCCGATCGCCCGCGCCGCGCTGTATCAGGCCGCCAGCCCGGTGCTGATCGCCCGCGCGGCACAACCGGCACCAGCTGATCGGCAGCCGACGTCAGCAGGCACCTCACTCACCAGCAGCGCCTACCAGGCGTGATCACCACACAGGCCGAGCGCGGCGCACCGCCTGCATGACAACCGGCGACGCGGTCACGCCAGCGGCAGGTGCGTGCTGAAGTGGATGGCGCGCTTGCGGACATGTCGGCGTCCACTGTGTGGACGACGTGCCGGCCGCGTGGTTTCGGCGGTTCGGTAGAAGATCCGTTTGCCCAGTTCGATCAGGCCGAGATAGCAGACCACCATGCCGGCCAATGCAGCGAAGAAGCCGCCCGGCAACGGGTGGAAACCCAGTGCGTGCGCCAACGGTGTGGCGGGCAGTAGCGCGCCGATGGTCACGACGCCGAGTGCCGCCAAGGTCAAGGGCAGGCTCGGATGGCTGCGGAAGAACGGGATACGACGCGTGCGGATCGCGAAGATCACCAGGGTCTGGGTGGCCAGTGACTCCACGAACCAGCCCGACCGGAACTGGTCCGGGCCGGAGTGGAACACCCACAGCATCACCGCGAAGGTGAGGAAGTCGAACACCGAGCTGAGCGGACCGAAGTAGATCATGAACCGCCGGATGAACCCGATGTCCCAGTGCGACGGTCGACGCAACTGCTCCTCATCCACCGTGTCGGTGGGGATCGCGAGCTGGCTGGTGTCGTAGAGCAGGTTGTTCAGCAAGATCTGCGAGGGCAGCATCGGCAGGAACGACAGGAACAGCGAAGCGCCCGCCGCGGAGAACATGTTGCCGAAGTTGCTGGACGTGCCCATCAGCACATATTTGATGGTGTTGGCGAAGATCCGCCGTCCTTCGGCGACGCCGTCGGCGAGCACGTCGAGATCCTTTTCCAGCAGGATCACGTCCGCGGCGTCCTTGGCGACGTCGGTGGCGGAGTCCACCGAGATGCCCACGTCGGCGGCGTGCAGAGCGAGCGCGTCGTTCACGCCGTCACCGAGAAACGCCACCCCGCCACCGCTACGGCGCTGGGCATGCACGATGCGCGCCTTGTGCTCCGGGCTCACCCGCGCGAACACGGTCGTACGCGTGATCGCCGCGGCCAGCGCCGGGTCGTCGAGGGCGTCGATGTCGGTACCGGACAGGGCTTCCGCGTCACCAAGCCCGAGATCGTGACACACCTTGACCGCGACGGCGGCGTTGTCGCCGGTGACGACCTTCACGGCGATGCCCAGATCAGCCAACCGCCGCAACGCATCGGCCGCGTCCGCCTTGGGCGGGTCCAGGAACACGAGCAGACCGGCCAGGCGCAGACCGTACTCGTCCGCGACCGTCGGTGGACGCGCGCCCGCAGCCGGGCGGGTGGCGACGGCGACGACCCGGTTACCAGCGGCGAATTCGGCGGCCAGCGCCACCCGCGCCGATGGCGGGACGTCGACGCAGCGCTCCAGCACGGTCTCCGGGGCGCCCTTGGTGACCAGCGTGACCGCGCCCTCCTCGTCGCGGACGAGCACGGAGATCATGCGTCGCTGGTGGTCGAAGGGCAGCACGCCGAGTTGGGTGTACCCGGTCAGCTCGGCCCGCTGGCCCGCAGCGGCCGGGGACTGCCACAGGGCCGCGTCGAGCGGGTTGGCGCCGACCGCGTCCTGCGTGCACAGCAGGCCCCACCGCAACGCGAGGTCGGGCCCGGCCGGATCGGCGGGCACCGACCGCATGTAGTCGATCCGCCCCGCGGTCAGGGTTCCGGTCTTGTCGGTGAACAGGACGTCCACGTCGCCGAGGTCCTCGATGCACACCAACCGCTTGACCAACACCTTGCGGCGGCTCATCCGCCGTGATCCGGCGGCCAGGCTGGTGGACACCACGGCGGGCAGCAACTGCGGCGTAATCCCGACAGCGATCGCGAGGGAGAACAGCAGCGCGTCGATGATCGGCTTGTGCAGCACCACGTTGATCCCGAAGATCGTCGCGGTCAGCGCACCGGCGACGTAGACCAGCAGCATCGAGAACTTCCGCAGCCCGACCTGGAACTCCGTGTCGAGTTGGTGGGTGCTCAACCCCGCGGCGATAGCACCGAACTGGGTACGGGCACCGGTGGCCACCGCGATCCCACTGCCACCGCCGGTGTGCACCACGGTGCCCATGAGCGCGCAGCCGGCCAACTCGGCCAACGGCGTACCAGCCGACACCGCGTCGGTGTCCTTGGCGACGGGCAGCGACTCGCCCGTCAGGATCGACTCGTCGCACTCCAGCCCGGCGACCGACACCAGCCGGATGTCCGCCGGGACGATGTCACCGAGCCGCAACTCGACCACATCCCCTGGCACCAGCGCGGTGACGTCCACGGTCACCGGCTGACCATCGCGACGCACCAGCGCCGTATGCCGGATCTGCGAGTGCAGTGCCTCTGCGGCCTTCTCAGCCCGGTACTCGTTGACGAACCCCAGCCCGACCGACACGACGATGATCAACCCGATGATGATCGCGTCACTGCGCTCACCGACCAGATAGGACGCGACCACCGCGGCCAGCAGCAGGCCCAACAACGGCGACCGCACCTGATGCCAGAGCACCGGAAACAGGCGGGCCCGGTACGAGGTCACCGCGTTCGGCCCCCAGAGTGCCTGCCGCCGTACGACCTCGTCCGGCGACAGCCCGGACTCGACGGTCACGCCGAACTCGCGCAGCACGTCGGCAACGGGCCGCGCGGCGGTGGACACGACGCTCGTGTCAGGTGCCACCGGCCGCGCGGAGAGGAAGATCGTCATCGCCGGCCCCTGGCTCAGTCGTCGGTGGGGTCGACGTCAGGCACGAACACCGCACCGGACGGGTAGACCGTGGTGATGGGCAACGACTCCAGACCGCGGGCGATCAGGTCCTCGCGGATCTGCGCGGTCGTGCAGTCGCCGTAGACGAGATGGGTCACGTGTTCCGGGACGCCGTCGTGGGGCGGACTGATGATCACGCTGACGATGCCGTCCCCGACCCGATGGTGCTCGATCCGTTGTCCCGGACGGCTGTACTCCGCCGCGATCGCGTCCGCGTAGTCGAGGTCCGGGTCGGTGGTGAGCCTAGTGTACAGCTCGTCCACCAGGGCCTTCACCTGTGGCATGTGGTCCTTGTGGCTGATGATCATCACATTCTCCCCGGGGACGCGACATGGCAGCAGTACGAGCACCCTGACGGTACGAACGTCCAGCGCGACGACGTAGGGACCAACGAACCGCATGACAGGGCATTTGGCCTCCGCGCCACGCACGTGACCGCCGGACGGGTACTTCCCTTCCCATCGGAACGTGGGCTCCCCACCGCGGTCACGACGGCGGCGCGGACGCGGTGAGCGGCCCGTCCGGCTCCTCGCCGCCCAAGTCGAGCCGGAACGGCGGGTACTGGTCGGTCATCAGGCCCGCATAGGCCGCGACCCGCAGTGCCCAGCGATCCATACCGAGGACCAGGTCGTAGATGCCGCGCGGATAACCGCCGGTGACCAGCAGGGCGATGGCCGCGAACAGTACGAACAGCGCCACCAGGCCACCGGCGGCAGTCAAGTTCGATGTGCCGTGCGCGTAGCGCGACGCACCCCACGCCGCGCCGCCGGTGAAGAAGCCGAGTACGAGGTAGTGCGGCACGGCGAGCAGCCACCACTTCACCAGCACCAGTCCGCGGGAGAGCTGTTCGGGGTAGGCGATGTCCAGGTGCGCGGGATAGTCCGGCACATCGGCCAGCGTGAAAGGCGGATACCGGTCGGTGGCCAGCGCGCCATAGGAGTAGTACTGCACGCGCCAGGTCCACCGCAGCACGCCGACGTTGAAGTCGAAGATCCCCCGCGGATAGCGCCCGGTGACCAGAATCGCCACGAACGCGACCACGCTCAGTACCGCGAACGCCAGCCACAGGAACACCAGCACGACATAGTGCGGGACGGCCAGCAGCCATTTCACCAACCACAGCCAGCGGGACAACGGCTCGTCCATGGACGCCCGGACCCGGACCGGATACGCGGTTGCGGTGGTCATCGTGATCATCTCCTCGGTGTGGTCAGCGGATCATGTCGCGGGCGGACCGCCTGCTCCGTCCGATGTGGACGATGGCAGGGTCGGGCGCGGGTGGTCGCGGTAGTGGTCGCGCCAGATCAGGCGGTGCAGCGGCACGAACACCAGGCCGAGGGTCAGCAGTGCCGTCACGCCCGCACCTGGGCGTCCGCGTTGAGCACCATCCGGGCGGTGAGCTGGTGATCGGGCCGGAATCGCGATCGTGTCGTGCTCATACCAGGATCAGTCCCTCCTCGATGAGCTGTGCCCGCGCCTGGGCCAAGTCCGCGTCCAACGCGGGCAGAACGATGTCCGAGTCGGCGGGCGCGATGTGGATGTGCGGCGTACCGAAGTGGTGCACCTCCGCGATCACGGTGGCCAGGGCAGGGCCGTAGCCGAACTCGTCACCGTCGCGGACCGCGGTGATCAGGTCGGCGTGCAGATCGGCCAACTCGCCGATCCGGTCGTCGGACACGTCGTACTGCCCGTCACCCAGAATGCGAACGATCACGACCACGCCTCCTTGTCTCGGGCACCCGAGCCGGTGCTGTCCTCACGGTCCCTTGGCGGGTTCGGCGGGCGTAGAGGAATTCGTCGTGGTCGGAGGGCACGAAGTCATCCGTGGAAGGTTCGCCACCACCGGCGTCCGGTACTGACCGGCGGGCATTCGGTCCCGGTGTTCGGGGTCCTTCGACCCCGGCGTTCGCCACCCGGACTTGCCAGGCTCGGAAAGACGACGACTCGGCGGCACACCATGACAGGGCGCACCATTCGCATCAGCGCGGTAGACGCGTTCGAGATCCTCGACTCCCGTGGCCGGCCCACCTTGTAGGTGGAACTGCGGTCGACCGACGGTCGCACGGGCAACGCCGGTGTGCCGTCGGGGGCGTCGACCGGCGTGCGGGAGGCGGTCGAGCTGCGCGACGGCGACCCCGCCCGGTACGGCGGCTCCGGTGTGCTGCGCGCGGTCGGCTCGGTGACCGGTGAGATCGCCGATCTGGTCGGTGGCCGGGCCTGGGCGGACCAGGCCGAGTTGGACGCGGCGCTGGTGGCCTTGGACGGGACGCCGACCCGTGACCGGCTGGGGGCCAACGCGATCGTCGGCGTGTCGATGGCGGCGGCTCGGCTGTTTGCCGGTGACACCCCGCTGTGGCTGCACCTCGCCGACCCCGGCGTGCCGCCCCGGCTGCCCGTGCCGCACTTCAACGTGCTCAACGGCGGCGCGCACGCCGCCAATCCGCTGGACTTCCAGGAGTTCATGATCGCGCCGATCGGCGCGCCGTCGATGGCCGAGGCCGTGCGGTGCCGAGGTCTACGCCGCGCTGCGCCGGTTGCTGATCAAGTCCGGCCACAGTGTCGGCCTGGGCGACGAGGACGGTTTCGCCCCGAACCTGCGCCTGCCGGAAGAGGCACTGGACGTGTTGGTGCGCGCGATCGAGGCCGCCGGGTACACGGCGGCCCGCGACGGCGTCGCGATCGCCCTGGACCCGGCCGCGTCCCAGTTCCGGCATCGCGACGGCGACTATCGGATCGCCGGCGGTCACTGCGACAGCGCCGGTCTGGTCGCCCGGTATGCGCAACTCGTACGGGACTATCCGATCTGGAGCATCGAGGACGGCATGGGCGAGGACGACCCGGCCGGCTGGCGACTGCTGTACGCCGAGCTGGGTGATCGCGTGCAGATCATGGGCGACGACCTGTTCGTCACGAACGCGGCGCTCATCGCCGACGGCGCCCGCGATGCCATGGCCAACTCCGCGCTGATCAAGCTCAACCAGGTGGCACGGTCACCGAGACGCTGTCGGCGATCCGGACCTGCCGCGCGAACGGCATGACCGCGCAGGTGTCGCACCGGTCCGGTGAGACCACCGACGACTTCATCGCCGATCTCGCCGTGGGCTGCGGCGGCGGTCAGCTCAAGTC
>Ga0207664_10000830_pt1 | contig 20984 bp, 18 predicted proteins | sample LARL83metaG_FD_184349 | JGI IMG/M metagenome (GOLD analysis project Ga0207664, IMG submission 184349) | Corn, switchgrass and miscanthus rhizosphere microbial communities from Kellogg Biological Station, Michigan, USA - LAR L8-3 metaG... | ecosystem: Host-associated > Plants > Roots >... | reverse complement strand
CTTGGCTAACAGGAGAGCTGCAATCGCAACCACCGCGCATCTGATGGCGAAGTGCCTGTACCCAGGAGAAAATGCAGATGCAACGCCAAAGATGGAATAGATCACAAAAGGCCAGAAGAGCGCCATGTCACGAAGATAGTTAAGGTCCCTGGAGAAAAGCGTCCGCTTGCGTTCGCTGACAGCGCGCGGCGACAAGTCTTCGGATCCCGTGTTCATGAAATTGTGCATGCGTTTCTGCGCTGCCTCTCGATCACTGGATTTGACCGAGCGAGCAGTTGAGGACCAGTGCCCCCGTCAAACCGGCATCTATGGCCAACTTCAACTCGAACCCGCTCTTCAAGAATCTCTTGGCGGATGCCCACAAGCCTTGGTAATTTGTACCGTTGCCCAAAATCGCTTGCGGCGAACCACGAGCAGGATTGATCGTCGTAAACGATCTTGGGCCGTTGGTCATGACAGGGGGACTCGCTGCTGCAGCCCATTGGAATCCCGTTTTCGTGGCGCTCCAGACTGAGGACAACAATCCATCCTGTCCTGTAAATAATGTATATGCATCTGTTATCGAGTTGCTTGCCAAGCTGCTACCTGGAATCTGTGTGTTGGAAATTAGGTTTGCCACTCCGCCTATGCTGTAGATCTTCGCGTGTTTGACAACACAGGTATTGAGTTTCGTTAGAAAGCCTGGTCCGTTATTTGCGGCCAGAGCAGCTCCGATTCCATACTCAAAAACTGGGGAGTCAGTAGTAGCGATAACCTTCCCAGTATATGGATCGTACGCTTTGGTCTCAATGTTTCCGACGACCAGTGGAATGGACCCCCAGTCGAATGCGCTCCCAGTAAACATAGCGCATGCCCCCCCGCCGTCAACGGCAATGCATTGAGCATTCATCGGATTCATAGCTCGGGAGGCATCCTGACCGACAATGTAGCATTGCCCATAAACATCTGTAGGGCTGCACAAACCCGTGGGATCGGTATTACTGTTCGGGTCGCTCGGATAGGCATACTGATTCCAGCCTGTTCCAGCCGGGTCCGGAGAGAGCCATCGTCCCACGATACTCAATTCCCGATTGGGCGTATCCCACATCACCCCTCGATCGAAATTGTCGGTCATGCCGGCGAACAGGTCCATTTGCGATTGGCCAGACCCGCCGCCATAGTTGGAATACATCTCACCGTACGGGGTGAAGCCGCGATCCATGTAAACGCTACGACTGCTAATGACGTGAGCTAGGCGGGCACTCCCGAGCCAATCATTGTGGAGAATGTAGATACTGCCTGAAACAATCGCGGTGTTCCCCCCAGGAGTCGGAAAAGAACCAAAATTTCCGGTTGCTCCGCTCATGCTCTCGGTGCCCGCTTGCGTAATCCACCATTCGGTCCAGGTGCTGCCGCTGCTGCTCTCGACCATTCGGCCAAATGCATCATAGACGACACAATTGCCGTTCGTTCCACAAGTCACGCTTCCCGAAGTAGTTGCCGACTTTAGTTTCGCAAACTCGTTCCAAGTGTAAACGTTGTTCCCGTCGCCAAGCACATCCCCGTTCGAATCATACGTGCAACCGGTGCATTGGTTGTTTGAAGGGTAACCTGGACTCCAGGTAGTACCAGTACGACCGGAAAGAACGGTCTTGCTAAGATTATCGTAAATATCGTAGCTGAATTGCTGACCCCAATTGCCAGACCCGCAGTCAAATTCGTTCAGTCGCCCCCAATCGTCATAGCCATAGCCAAGCGAGCCCGACGAATTGGAGTAGCAGTTATAGGAGTTTCCCGAATTGAACCCATCGGTGGTGGCAACCTCTGCAAGTGAGCCATTCGGATTCCACGTCAGATTGCCAGTCAAGTTGGCAGGAGTGCTTCCTACAGTGAATACAAATTTCTTCATTCTGCCTGTATTGGAATCAAGCGTGTAGGCATCATTGTCCGCTGGCGTTCCTGTGTAGGCGATTACCGCGGGATTTGCGGCAGGAAAGAATGTTGCGCCTGTCACAATATTCTGGCTGGCCGTTGTGTCGGTTAGCGTATTCCAACGACCTTCGCCGTCGAGTCCGTAAGTCAAAGTGTACAGTGATGGGCTGGCAAGTTGAATGGCCTTGATAGCCCCGTTCTCAAAAAACGTCGCATGGCTATGGTAGTACTGCGTAGAGTGAGTACTCCACTGCCAAATGTCTGCTACTCGTCCGTCGTCGTCGTAAGCAAACCACTCGTCCGTAAGCTGATGAGCGGCGGTAACGGGCCACGTACAATCCGGCGTTTGACCCTCTGCCTGCAAGACCTTAAACTGAAGGGGTTCTCCGCGTATCTTCTATAGTGGCCAACGAAAGGGTGGAGTGGCCATCCTGCGGGAGGGATTCCTGAGTCGTTCCCTGAGTTGTTGGATAAGAATTGGGCTTCGAGGTTCGGTGGTGGCGGCCTTGCTGGGGCTGCTGGCGCCGTTTTGCGTGGCGGACAACAATAATCCGATCACGCTGGATACGAGCGAGACCGTGTTCGCCGTGCTGACGGCGATGAATACTTGCGGGTACGACGTGGACCTTAATATTTCGGACGCGCAGCGGCTGAACATTCGGGCCGAGGTGCAGAGGAACCTGCAGGGCTCGGACGAGGCAGAGGCGGCGCGGACCACGATGTGCGAGTGGTACCAGGCACATCGCGGGCGAGATGCGGCGCACGACCTGTCGCAGTATGTGTCGCTGGCGCTCTACTTGCAGGGGCCTCCACAGTTTTTGCCGCGGGTGAAAGAGGATGAGTTGCCTCCGGATGCGGTACCGATTGCGGCGTTTGGCGCGCTGCTCGAAAAGTTCTACGACAAGGCAGGGTTGCACGGGATTTGGGAGCGGCACCGGACAAACTATGCGGCGCTAGTCGAGCGGTATCACGTGCCGCTGGCGAAGATGGTGTTCGATACGGATATCTACCTGAGGATGCAGTCGGGGGGATTTTTGGGGCGGACATTCACGGTGTTCCTGGATTTCATGGGCGATCCGAGTGAGGCGAATGCCCGCAACTACGGGACTGAGTACGCGGTAGTCGTGTTTCCATCGCCGGACCCGAATACGGTGGATCCGCTGAAGATGCCGCAGATCCGTCATGCGTATTTGCACTACCTGCTGGATCCGATGGCCGACAAACATCCCAGCGCGATTAAACGACTTGATCCACTGCTGCAGTCGGTGAAGCGGGCGCCGCTCGACGAGAGCTTCAAGAAGGACATCTCTCTACTCGTGACGGAGTGCCTGGTGCGGGCGATCGAGATTCGGACCAATGGCAACAAGCAGACGGCCGAAGCGATGCGAATGCAGGCGGTGGATGACGCCGTGAAGCAGGGCTACATCCTGACGAAATACTTCTACACTTCGCTGCTAGCATTCGAGAAAGACCCAGCCGGACTGCGCACAGCGTATGGGGACTTGCTCGACGGTATCGATTTGAAGGCGCAGGAAAAGGCGGCGAGCGAAGTGCAATATGCCAGCGTCTCGGCGCCGGAGTTGGTGCAACTCTCGCGCATGGAAGACCGGCGGATGCTGTCGACGGCCGAGAAGCGGCTGGCGGCGGGCGATCCGAAGGGCGCGCAGGAACTGGCACAGCAGGCTCTGGATAAGAAGATTGGAGATCAGGGGCGGGCGCTGTTTATTTTGGCGCAGGTTGCGGTGGCCAATAAGAACCCGGATGGCGCGCTGGACAATTTCCAGAAGGCGATCGAGGCGACGAAGGACCCCAAGGTGATTGGGTGGTCACATGTGTACCAGGGGCGGATTCTGGATATGCGGGAGAAGCGCGACGAGGCGATGAACGAGTATCGGGCAGCGCTGACTACGGGAGCTGACCTGCCTGAGGTGAAGGCCGCGGCGGAACGCGGGCTGCAGCAGGCGTATGAGCCTCCGGCGAAGCCGCAGTAGCAGCGGTGAGCAGTACGCTCTGAGCATTCAATTTTCGGCGGTCTGTTTCCAGTACGACATATCCGGTAGAATGCGCGGTTGCGGAAATCGAATTCATTTGAAACTCGGGAAGTTTGGGAGCGAGGAGAACGCATGAAGCGAGCAGCGATCGTGGTCGCAGTGCTGGGAATGTGTACCTGGAGTTTTGCGCAGGGCAACGATAAGCCGGCGGCGCAGACCGCCCCGACGGGGCAGGCTGCCGCCGCGGCTCCGCAGGGCAAACGACCTCCAGCGGCGAAAACGCAACCGGAGTTTGACGCGTATAAGGCGGCCGTCGCTCAAACGGATGCTGCCGCGTTGGAAAAAGCGGCCGACGACTTTGCCACGAAATTTCCCGACAGCGAGTTGCGTGGCCTGCTGTATACCGCGGCCGAACAACGTTACCAATCGGCCAACAACGCTGACAAGATGATGGACATGGCGCGGAAGGTGCTCGCCATTGATCCCGACGATCCGGCGGCGCTGGTCGGATTGGCGCAGGGGACCGCGGAGCGGACCCGCGACACGGATCTGGATCGAGACCAGCGTATCGCAGAAGCGAAGAAAAATGCTGAGCGCGCGCTGGTGACGGTGGACACGGACGTTCCGGCGTCAGGATATCCGCCAGATCAGTTAGTAGCATACAAAGGTTTTTTGAAGTCGGAGGCCTATGCGATTCTGGGCAAGCTGGCGGCCGACGCGAAAAATTGGCCAGAGGCCGAATCGAACTTGCGGAAGTCGATTGATGCCCTGCCCCAACAGCCTGATCCGGTTGCCGTCTTTCGGTTGGCAGTCGCGCTCGATATGCAGAACAAGTATCCCGAGGCTTTGAAGTTTGCCAATCAGGCAGTCGATCTCACCAAGGACCGGCCGGACTCAGGAGTGGGCAAGGCGGCGCGCGAGGAGCAGGATCGGTTAACGAAGTTGAACGGCGGCACGGCTCCGGGGGCGAAGAACTAGCTCATTCAGAACCCGGCGAGCTGCCCTCGCCGAACCGCCGAGGGCGGCTGTCCCTACATTGGCTGTCCCTGCAAAGGCTGTCTCCACATATGAAGGAACGGGAAATTACCGCGCTGGAGGAGGGGCTGGGCTACCATTTCCGGCGGCGGGCAGTGATTGAGCAAGCGGTGACGCACAGTTCGCAGGCACGCGAACAGGAAGCGCAACAGGCAGGCGAGAGCAAATATAAAGTCAGCGACAACGAGCAACTGGAATTTCTGGGAGATGCGGTGCTCGCGCTGGTGACGAGCGAAGAGTTATTCCATCGCTTTCCGCAATTCCGTGAAGGCGAACTTTCGAAGCTGCGGGCGCATCTAGTCAGTGAGCGGCACTTGATTCGCGTCGCACAGCAGTTGGAGTTGGGGCATTACCTGCGGCTGGGGCGCGGCGAGGAAAAAAGCGGCGGCCGGGGCAAGACGGCACTGCTGGTAGATGCGCTCGAGGCGATTCTGGCGGCGATCTATCTGGACGGTGGGCTTGAGGTTTCGCGTGAGTTCGTTCGGCGGACGGTGATTGAACCGGAGTTGGAGCGGATGGAACGGGGAGGCGGCTCGCTCCCGGTGACGGATTTTAAATCTGCGCTGCAGGAAGCGGTGCAGAGCCTGGGACTGCCTCAACCAGCGTATGTGCTGGTTGAGGAGGCGGGTCCAGAGCACAGCAAGACATTCACGGTGGAGGCGCGTCTGAATACGAAGAACGGCAAGGATCCGGAGTTTGTGGGACGCGCGCAGGGTTCGACGAAGAAGACGGCCGAGCAGGATGCGGCGCGGCAACTGCTGACGTTCCTGGCGTCGCGGCCGAAAACCGCTGAGACGAAGACGGCGACACGTTCCTCGACCGTCTCTCATGCGGTGGATAAGTAGAGTACATGGATTCCCCTAAGCCTCCCATCGTAAGTACAGTCAGCAGCGACGTCATTGGATCGCTGCAGTCGCTGCTGGGCACTGTAGTGATTGCGATTTTCGTGATTACCTTTATTGTGCAGGCCTTTCAGATCCCCTCGGAATCGATGGAGAACACGTTGCTGGTGGGCGATTACCTCCTCGTCAACAAGCTCTGCTACGGAGGCAAAGAGTTCTCCCTGATGCCGTACCAGAAAATTGCGCGCGGCGACGTGATCGTCTTTCATTATCCGGTGGATCCTACGCAGCATTTTGTGAAGCGAGTGATTGGCGTGCCAGGAGATCGGTTGCGGCTGGTCAGCAAGAAGGTGTGGATCAACGGGAAGCCTTTGGATGAACCGTACGTCCATTTTCTGGAGCCGCCAAATAATTTGTTTCGCGACAACTTTCCGCGGCTGGACGTTCCGGCACAAGGCCTCGAGGGAAAGTGGTGGCTCGAGATGCGGAAACTGGTGGAGGATGGACAGCTCATTGTGCCCGAAGGACATTACTTCGTGATGGGCGACAACCGCGACGACAGCCAGGATAGCCGGTACTGGGGATTTGTGCCGCGGGAAAATATTATTGGCAGGCCGCTGCTGATTTATTGGTCAGTAAAGCCGGTGGTCGTGGATCCGTCGACGGGATCTCTTGCCGGCAAGCTTTATCACGTGCTGTATTCGGCGACGCACATCCTGCAGATCACGCGCTGGAACCGCACGCTGCGGCTGGTACACTGAAAGGGTGCCAGGTTCCTCATGCTTTTGCAAGGAGGTAGCGGCACAGTTAAAGCTGGGCCCTTCCCGAAGCAAGTTTTGTGCGGCAAGCCTGGTTAGCATGTACGCAACAAGAAATATGGAAAGTTACTGTGGCGAAGATAGAAAATAAAGTAGAAGAGAAAGTCGCCGAAGAGAAGCCGAAAGAAACGACAGTAGAATTTTTGTCGTCGCTGGCGGCGGTGCTGGTGACGGGCCTGTTCATCATCACGTTTGTGGTGCAGGCGTTTGAAATTCCCTCGAGTTCGATGGAGAACACGCTGCTAATCGGCGATCACGTGTTCGTGAACCGTATACAGTTTGCGCCCAAGAGTTCGTGGATCGGGCCGCTGATTCCCTACCGCGACGTGCACTTTAGAGACATCGTTGTCTTTTTACATCCCGATCCGGCAGAAAATGGCATGTACGTGGTGAAGCGGATTATCGGAGTGCCGGGCGACCGCATTCACCTGCGCAACGGAGTGGTTTATCGCAACGGCGTTGCACTGGATGAGCCTTATATTGACCACGACGCGGATACCGAGGATCCTTACCGAAATAATTTCCCGTCCGTGCCGCCGGAAGATGGCCCAAATATTTCGGCGAACTGGCTGGTTGATCTGCCGTCTCACATCCAAGGGGATGACCTGGTGGTTCCTCCGGACCATTATTTCGCGATGGGCGATCATCGCGGCGTGAGTCTCGACAGCCGCTATTGGGGATTCATTCCCAAGGAGAATGTGATTGGGCGGCCGATGTTCATCTACTGGTCGTTTGAGACTCCGCCAGACCAATACCGTAAGACCAGTTGGGGTGATCGGGCTCTATTCTTTGGCAAGGTCGTACTGCACTTCTTCGACGAGACCCGCTGGAAACGAACGCTGAACGTTGTTAAATGAGGCCCCTCGAAGGTCCAGTGAGGGAGCAGTGAAAGTTTCTTCCAAACGGCGCTTGATAGCGGTAGCAACGGTGGTTGTGCTACTGCTATTTGTTTTTCGACCGGGCGCCTCCCGTTTGAAATCGCGAGTCGTTTCCTCCATCAGTTCGGGGGTGGGCCGTTCCGTAGACATCGGATCGGTACATGTGCGTCTGCTGCCACGACCGGGATTCGATATTAAGAATCTTGTGGTCTACGACGATCCAGCGTTTGGCGCCGAGCCCATGCTGCGCGCCGGGGAAGTGACGGCGTCTCTACGCCTGCTCTCGCTCATCCGCGGACGGATCGAAATCGCGCGGCTCGACCTGACAGAACCGAGTCTCAATCTGGTCCATCGAGACAACGGACGCTGGAACCTGGAAGCGCTGCTGGAGCACACCGCTCAAATCCCACTTGCGCCAACCGGGAAAGCGAAGTCGGAGCCACGACCGGGATTTCCCTACATTGAGGCCACGTCCGCGCGGATCAATTTCAAGAGCGGGCAGGAGAAAAAACCCTACGCGCTTACCAACGCAGATTTCTCACTATGGCAGGATTCAGAAAATTCTTGGGGTGTGCGGCTGAAGGCACAACCGTTCCGAACCGATCTGAACTTGAATGATACAGGCACGCTGCGGGTGAGCGGGACCTGGCAGCGCGCGGGTGCGGTGCGCGATACGCCCCTGCAATTCAGCATGGAGTGGAATAAGGCCCAGCTTGGACAGCTGACAAAGTTCTTCATGGGAACCGACCAGGGCTGGCGGGGAGCGGTGCAATTGGATGTGACGCTGGCGGGGACTCCGGCGAATCTGCAGATTGCGAGTGACGCATCCATCCAGGATTTTCGCCGGTATGACATTGCCATCGGTGACGCTCTACGCCTGGCGGCACATTGCGACGGCCGGTACAGTTCGGTCGAGCATTCGTTTCACGAATTGCTCTGCTCAAGTCCCATTGGAAACGGGTTGATCACATTAAAAGGAGATACGGGGCTTCCCGGGAGCCGCAACTACGATCTGGCACTGAGCGCGGAGAACGTCCCGGCAAGTGCCGTGGTTGCGCTGGCGCAACGGGCGAAGAAGGATCTTCCCTCTGATCTTGTGGCGAAAGGAACAGTCAGTGGAAGCGTCACGCTTAAGAAAAACGCAGAGACGGCGAAGCTACGATTGGATGGGCTGGGAGAGATCGCCGACCTTAGGTTGGGTTCGGCCACGAGCAAGGCAGAAATCGGGCCGGAGACGATTCCGTTCACCCTAACGACTGGCGATGCAGGGCGCAATGCCCTCGCGAAAAGGCTGGCCATTCGCAAGGGTACCGCAATGAAGTTTCCGGATGGACCGCGCGTCGAGTTCGGCCCGTTCCCGGTCGCGATCGGACGCGCGGGAGCAACGAACGCTCGCGGATGGATCAACCGCTCTGGGTATGACGTGTCCCTGGCGGGGGAAGCGGAAATCGGCAAGACGCTGCACATGGCGAGAATGATTGGCCTTCCGGCGCTGCAAACCACGACGATAGAGGGCACCGCGAATATTGATCTGCAAGTCGCCGGTTACTGGGCGGGTTGGAGCTATGGCGCGCACTCGGGCTTCCTAGGAGCGCAAGTCACTGGGTCCGCGAAGTTGCGGAACGTTCGCATCGCCGTGCGCGGAACGGGCGAGCCTGTCGAAGTTGCTTCTGCCGAGATGGAACTTGCGCCTGACAACGTGCAGGTCGAGAAGTTGAGCGCGAAAGTCGCCGGTATTCTATGGACGGGATCGCTGGAAATGCCTCGCGGATGCGGAACCCCCGGCGCCTGCGAAGTGAACTTCAATGTGAATGCGAACCAGATTGCGGTCGGCGAGGTGAGCGAGTGGGCGCGGCCGAGTCCGAAGGCGCGGCCGTGGTATCAAGTGCTGGAATCGAACACGCAAACTGGTCCGTCGTTTCTTGGGAGCCTGCGCGCGTCCGGGCGTGTGACGACAGATCGTTTACAGATTCATACCCTAGTGGCAACGCACGTTTCCGCGGATGTGGACCTGGATGGCGGGAAGCTGGAAATTTCTGATTTGAATGCCGATTTTCTTGGCGGGAAACACCACGGTCAATGGCAGGCGGATTTCAGCGACAAGCCAGTTTGCGATGGCAGTGGGAGCCTTACGGGAATTTCGCTGGCTCGGTTTGCCAACACGATGAAAGGCCAGTGGGTCGCGGGTACCGCGAGCGCGAGCTACGATCTAAGAGGGACTTGCACAACGGATTTCTGGCCATCGGCGGAAGGCGCGCTACGGTTTGAAGTTAAAGATTCGACGCTGCCTCATTTTTCGCTTGGAGAGGATGGGGGAGCATTGAAAGTGACGCTGCTCGCTGGACAAGCGCGGTTGCACGCGGGAACGTTCGAGATGAAGGAAGCGAAGCTGGACTCGCCGGCCGGGAAGTTCCTGTTGAGCGGGACGGCGTCACTTAAACAAGAACTCGATCTAAAGCTAGCGAAGGCGGCGAATGGTACGCCAGCCGCGGCTTATACGATCAGCGGAACGCTGGCTGAGCCGCGCGTGGTCCAAACCTCGTCGAGTCCGGAAACACAAGCACAGCTCAAACCTGTGGCTGCTAAATGAATTCTTAGGGCACATATCCCGGGCCGTGCAACACCTTGCCGGGAAGAGCGCCCGTCATCTTTCCTTCTTCGATTACCGGCACACCATTCACCAGCACGTAGTCCATTCCCTCGGAGAGTTGATTCGGATTGTCAAATGTAGCGCGATCGTGGACGGTCGCCGGATCGAAGATCACCACGTCGGCCCACATGCCAGCCTTTAGAACCCCCCGATCGGTCAGACGCATGCGCTGCGCCGGGAGCGCGGAGAACTTGCGGATGGCATCTTCGAGCGTCAGAACTTTCTCTTCGCGAACATATTTGCTCAGGATGCGTGGGAATGTTCCGTAGGCACGCGGGTGAGGATGCGCCTGTCCGAGAATTCCTTCCGGCGACGTGCCTTCGGAATCGTTGTCGAGGGCGACCCACGATTGCTGCAGGGCAAGAGTGACGTCCGGTTGCGACATGCCGAAGACAGCGACTCCAGCGGAAGGGTCCTCGATCAGAAAATCGAAGAGCGCATCCATAGGATCTTTGTTCCAGAGCTTGGCGATCTCTGATAGACGTTTGCCTTGCAACGGTACCAACTTTGGATTCTCGACGGCTCCGATCATGATGGCTTCGGGACCCGGAATTTCCTGCCACTCATTGTCCCAGTCGCGAGAGGTTGTCATCATGTCTTTGCGAATGCGGTCGCGGGTGGCGGGGTCCTTCAGGCGCTCGACGAGTTTCGCAGTGCCGCCATCGTGTGCCCACGGCGGGATGAACGCGGAAAAATCGTTGTACCAGGCAGTGTAGGCGTAGGTGTCGGCGCTGACGTCGGCGCCGGCAGCGCGGGCAGAGTCGACTTTTGCGACGACTTCGGGCATGCGTCCCCAGTTATTCTTGCCTGCGACTTTGATGTGCCAGATCTCGACGGGGATGTGGGCTTCTCGCCCGATGCGCAGGGCTTCATCAATCGATTCGAGGACGGAATCACTCTCGTTGCGCATATGAGTGGCATAAATGCCGCCGGACTTGCCAGCCTCGGCCGCAAGAGCGATCAACTCCTCAGTCTTCGCGTAGGGAGCGGGGGCATATTCAAGAGCTGTGGAAACGCCGACCGCGCCGTCTTTCATGCCGTCGCGCACCAGGGCTCTCATCTGCTCGAGTTGTTCCGGAGTAGGTTGCTTGTCGTCATCGCCGAGCACCATGCGGCGGACTTGGGTTGCGCCAATATAGGTTGCCAAGTTGATCCCGATGCCCTGCTTTTCGAGGCGTGCAAAATACTGGCGGAGGGTGTGCCAGTCAGGCGTGATCTTGTAGTGATCGTATCCGCTGCGATCGGATTGAATAATGGCATCGTTGAGCGGTGCGATGGAATTGCCTTCGCCGGTAATTTCCGAAGTGATGCCCTGGAAAATTTTTGAGGGCAGGCGTGGATCAACGAGAATGGTGAGTTCCGATTGTCCAAGCATATCGATGAACCCTGGCGCAACGACTTTGCCGGCTGCGTCAACCGTGCGTTTGCGCGGTGCAGTGGAGAGATTTCCGATGGCGGCAATTTTAGAGTCACGGATGCCGACGTCGCCGGAATACCAAGGGGAGCCCGTACCGTCGATGATGTGGCCATTGGTGATGACCACGTCGAACGGCTGAGTCTGCGCCTGCAACCAAGAAGCGGCGATCATGATCAGGACGAGCACTGCTAGTGGTAGGGACTTGACCTTCATTGACTTCATCTCCATACGACGGGTTCGGCTACGAAGAAAAGAGCTTACCGCAAAGTTCGCTAAGAAAATCCCTTAAGGCGCTAAGAGCGTCTCATTGCGTTTGCGCACTGGGAGCCTTCTTGGCGTATGCTAACGCTCCGCATGCGATCCAGATTCCCATCGCCAGCCATTCATAAACGGTGAAATGGCCCGGGACCATGGGAACGAGTTTCATCAGCGCCATGCCAATTCCAATGGCTAATCCAAACGCGGCGATCATGCGCTCAGCCATCGATAATTGAATTGCGCCGCTCTTCCCTTGCCAACCCAGCGCGAGGTAGGCGGCGCAAGTCGCCGACCATCCTATGGCGCAGGCCACTGAGCCGACCTCAGTGACGGGAACGAGGATTGCGTCGCCTAGCAGCATACAAGCGGCAGTGGCAAGGCCGATGCACAGGACCGCCGCCGACGGCGTTTGATGGCGAGGATGGATTTCACCCACGCCGGGATTCACCATGCCGCGTCGTCCGAGGGCGAAAAGCAGGCGGCTGGCCGCAACGAAATTTCCATTGAAGCATTTGAAGAGAGACAGCAGGGCGGCGGCGAGGATGATGTTGACGATCCAGCGCGAACCGACTGCTTGCTGAAAGGCAACCGCCGTCATAAATTTCGTGCCTGTCAGTTGGCGCCAAGGCGCTACAAACGCCACCGCAGCCACGATGATTGCATAGAAAAGAGTGCCGACGATGATTGCCATCCAGATGGCTCGGAAGAAGCTGGTGGTGCTGAAGTCAGCGCTGGCCTCCTCTGCGGCCTTGCCTACCGACTCAAATCCGGTCATGAAATAAGGGACGATCTGGATCACGAGCAGAATCGACACCAGTGGCGTGTGCGTGAAGAGTGGCGGAAAATTGGCAGGGGAACCGCGACTCACGCCGAGCCCCACGAAGACTACAAAGAGGGCGAGCGTGCCAAAACTGGTCCAATTCTGAAATGTGGCGCTGAGGCGGATGCCCCGATAGTTGAGAATCGTGAGCAGCGCGGTCAGGGCGAGACCGACCACGAGATGCGGGAGATAAACTGGGCGGCCCGCGACGCGGTAGAGTTCGACCGAATCGAGTCCCGGAATGATGTAACCAGCGATGCGTCCGACCGCGACCGCCTCCCAGGGGCAAACGATGAAGTAGGCAAGCGTCATCATCCAGCCAGTAGCGAAACTGGCCGGACGCGAAAAAACTACGGAGGTGTAGGCGACTTCTCCCGCGGCGTCGGGCATGGCGATGACCAATTTGCCGTAGACCCATCCGATGGGCAGCAAGACCGCGCCACCGATGACGAAGCCGAGCACGGTGCCGAGCGCGCCCCCGCGAAGGAGCCAGTCGTCCATGATGACGAGCCAGCCGACGCCGACCATGGTTCCCCATCCCAGCGTGAAATAGTCGGTAGCGCGGAGTTTGCGGGCAAGAGTGGTCACGGAGTTTTGATGGATGAGAGGAGCGGCGCGAATTATAAAGCATTTGGAAGGCCGGCTTCTGGCGGCTGGTTTTCCGGATCGCTGGACGGGATGTTTTCGGGAGCCGAGGACCGGGACCGAGAGCCTTCTTCCCGCGGCTTTTCGCATGTTAGTATCGAACTCAGCCCTGCATGACACTTCAACATTTGATCCGTTCAGGCAGCCCAGCCGATGGCCGTATTTCCGGGCGGGGAACTTTGTAGAAAAATGACCTCTTCGTCAAAAACTCGCAAGCGCGTGCTCAGTGGCATGCGGTCGACCGGAAAGCTGCACCTCGGCAACTACGTGGGAGCGCTGCAAAACTGGGTCGGCATGCAGGATTCGTACGAATGCTTTTTCTGCGTGGCCGACTGGCATGCGCTGACGACCGATTACGCCGACACGTCGAAGGTGAAAGAAAATTCGCTTGAGGTCGCGCTCGACTGGCTGGCTGCCGGGCTTGATCCGGAGAAGTCGGTGATTTTCATTCAGTCGCATGTTCCGGCACACGCGGAGTTGCATTTGCTGTTTTCGATGATCACGCCGCTGGGATGGCTAGAGCGCGTACCGACCTACAAGGAACAGCGCGACAATATTAAGGATAAGGATCTCGGGACATACGGGTTTCTGGGGTATCCGGTGCTACAGTCGGCGGACATTCTTGTGTACAAGGCGGATTGCGTTCCGGTGGGCGAGGATCAGGTGGCACACGTGGAACTGACGCGGGAGATTGCGCGGCGGTTTAATGGATTCTATGGCACGAAAAAGGACGTGTTCCCTGAGCCGCAGGCCTTGTTGACTCCTGCCGCAAAGTTGCCCGGCACCGATGGAAGGAAGATGTCGAAGTCTTACGGGAACACCGTGATGCTGACGGATCCTGAGCCCGTCGTTCGGCAGAAGTTGAAGACAATGGTGACGGATCCAGCGCGGGTGCGGCGGTCCGATCCAGGGAATCCGGATATTTGTCCGGTGGGCGACTTGCATAAGATCTTCAGCAGCAAAGAAACGATGGCCAAGGTGAATGAAGGTTGCCGGTCAGCGGGGATAGGCTGCATCGAGTGCAAGGGATGGGCAGCGGACGCGCTGGTGACGCTGCTGAACCCGATGCAGGAACGGCGGAAGAAATTCGAGGAGAATCCAAGGCTGGCGTGGGATATTCTGGAGGAGGGCACCAAGCGGGCCAGCTCGGCTGCAGCGGAAACGATGAAGGATGTGCGCGCGGCGATGGGGATGTCGCTGGAATATGAGGCCCCGCGCACGTAGAGATCAAAATTCTCACTTCTCGCGCAAAAAACACGCGAGAAATGGGGCACCCGGGTTCTGATACCGATGAGTGAAGAAACAAAACTCGTTAGCGGCGCAAACGCTGCACCGACGCTCGTTCCCGCAGCTATTGTTTCATCCCGCGCGGCCAAAGATGCGACCAGGAAGGAAGAGAACGACTTCCCTTTCGCGGTCGCGGTCACGGACGTTTACGAAGGGCCGCTGGACCTGCTGCTCGATCTCATTCGCAAGCAGGATATCGATATTTACGACATCCCGATCGCGAAGATCACGGCGCAGTATCTGGCGTATGTGGAGAAGATTCGCGAACTGGATGTGAACGTTGCGGCCGACTTCATTTATATGGCGGCGGTACTGATTCACATCAAGTCGAAGATGCTCTTGCCGCGCGATCCAGATGCGACGGCGGGAGAGCAGGAAGATCCGCGGGACGAACTCGTCAACCGACTGCTGGAGCATGAGAAATTCAAGTCAGCGGCACAGATGCTTCTACAGAAGCAACAGATTGAAGATGCTGTCCTGACGAATCCATCGATGAAAGAGTTCATGGAGGCGGAGGGCACCGAACCGGAAATTGCCGCCGACGTGATTGATTTGGTGAAGACGTTTCAGCAGGTGCTGGAGCGGGTGCGCACGCGTCCGGTGCTCAACGTGAACGAGGAAACGGTCACGGTGGGGCAGATGATCGATTATCTGCGCCGGCGGTTGTCGCTCGAGGACCGGCCAATCCGCCTGAAGCAGCTCTTAATGCGCGTACCTTCACGACAAGCGCTGGTGTGCATGTTTCTGGCTCTGCTGGAAATGGTGCGGTTGCAGGCAATCCAAGTGAGGCAAGAAAAGCTGTTTGGAGAGATCGCAGTCCGCAAGCACTCGCACTTTGATGAGATCATGAACGAACAGTCGGCGGTTCGCGACGATTGGAAATGAAAGGAAGTTGCCAGTTGCCAGTACCCAGTGGCCAGTTCAAGACTAGTGGCTGGCAAGTCGGATCTGAGTACTGGGTACTGAGTACGATTAACTAATGAGTTTAAGAGCTCAACTCGAAGCCATCATTTATGCGGCGGAGACGCCGATCACCCTGGAACAGATGACGGGACTCGTCAAGGAGACGATTGTCGCCGAGGGTGTCACAGACGACTCGGAAATCAAGTCGCGCGTGCGATCGAGCCTGGAAGAACTTGTCGGCGAGTACGGGTCGCCGAACCATGGTATTGAGATCCGGCAGGTCGCGGGTGGATATCGGATGTCGACCAAGCCTGAGCAGCACGAAGTTGTGCGAGCATTCGCGAAGAGTTTGAAGCCGCCGATTCGGTTATCCTTGCCGGCGCTGGAGACGTTGGCGGTGATTGCCTACAAGCAGCCGGTCACCGTGCCTGAAATCAACGACATTCGCGGCGTGGATTCTGGCGGAGTCATAGGGACGCTGCTTGATCGCAAGCTGATCACAACCGCGGGCCGCAAGCAGGTCATCGGGCGTCCGATTCTTTATAAGACGACGAAAGAATTCCTGATGCGGTTTGGACTGAAGGATGTTAACGAATTGCCCAGCATGGAGGAGTTCGAGAAGTTGGTGGCGGAGTCGTTCCAGGAGGAATTGATTCCGGCGGCGACATCCGAGAGTGCGGAAGGTGGCAGCGCGGCCGAGGAAGAACCGGCGAGCGAGCATGTGCCGGAAGAGAAGCAGGCAGGCTGATGGATTTTGTGTCTCCCTCTGGGACTGTTTTTTGTTTCACGCTTATCCAGCGCTGAAGCGCGGGCTAATTTGTTTTCGCCCTCCGGGGCTTGAATTTCACTATGCCGCTTGAGCGTCTCCAAAAGATTATTGCCGGTGCTGGAATCGCCTCCCGGCGCAAGGCGGAGGAATTGATCTCTGCTGGCCGTGTTCAAGTAAACGGAACTGTCGTGACCGAACTGGGCAGCAAGGCCGATCCGGAGACCGATCACGTCAAGGTGAATGGAAAACTTCTGCACGGTGCGCAGCGGCACATCTATCTTTTGCTCAACAAGCCTAAGGGCTACGTCACCACGATGAGCGATCCGGAAAAGCGGCCGACCGTGATGGACCTGATTCGCGGCGTCAAAGGGCGCGTATATCCGGTGGGGCGACTAGACTATGCAAGCGAAGGCCTGCTGCTGATGACCAACGATGGCGAGTTGGCGCATCGCCTGATGAAAGCGGCCTCACATGTGGCGAAAACTTATGTTGTGAAAGTGGCGGGGACGCCGAAAGAAGAAGCGATTACGAAGTTGCGGGCGGGAGTTTCCATCGCGACTGATGATGGCAAACGTGTGAAGACCGGCCCGGCGCTGGTGCGCGTGGTGAAGGAAGCGGCGAATCCGTGGTACGAGATCACATTGATCGAGGGACGAAATCGCCAGATTCGGCGCATGTTTGAGACGGTGGGCCATCACGTGGAAAAGATTAAGCGAGTTCGCTACGGGCCGCTCACGCTCGATGTTCCTCCCGGCAAGTTCCGGTCTCTGACGCTAAAAGAAGTCGAGCGATTAAAATCCGCCAGCAAAGGCGTGACAGGTGCGAAGCAATCGGTATCCTGAACGGCGAGCATGAGCCGATTTTTTGATCTGGTCTCGAAGCCGGTCCGCGACATGGGCAACTACTCGCCGATCCCGCCACCGAGGCAGGCTGCAGCGGAAACTCAACCGCGACTTATCAAGCTGGACTCCAACGAAAACCCTTACGGCCCTTCGCCGCGCGCGATTGAGACGATGCGACTGGCGCTGGCTTCCGCGCACACTTATCCCGAGGATGACTGCACCGAACTACGCCGGAAATTAGCCGCGCACCACGCGGTGCCGCCGGAGCAGGTTCTGGTGACTGCAGGTTCGACGGCGTTGTTAGGCCTGCTATGCCAGACGATGCTCGGGCCTGGCCTGAATGCGGTGACGAGCGAGCGCTCGTTCATCGTTTACTCGATGGCCGTTCAAGGAGTGGGAGCGCAGTTCGTCGAGACTCCGATGCGGGATGATGGGTTCGATCTGAGCGCGATTCTGGATGCGATCAACGAGGATACGCGCATCGTGTTCCTGGCTAATCCGAACAATCCTACGGGAACGATGCTCGATGCTGCTGCTGTGGACAAGTTCATCGCCGAGGTTCCAGGCCACGTCGTGGTGGTGCTCGATGAGGCCTACTACGAATTCGCGGTGCGCTTCGCGGCGCAACGTAAGGTCGAGTATTCGAGGTCTCTCGATTACTTGCGGCAGGGAGCGAGCGTTGTCGTGCTGCGAACGTTTTCGAAGGCACAAGGGCTGGCAGGGCTTCGCGTGGGTTATGGGCTAGGACCTGCGGAACTGCTGGCGTATTGCGCGCGCATGCGAAACACATTCTCGGTGTCGTCGCTGGCGCAAGCAGCAGCACTGGCCGCGCTCGACGATCAGAATCATATTGGGCACGTAGTTTCGAACAACGCGACGCAGGCGCAGATTCTGGGCGTGGGATTGTCGGAGTTGGGATATCGCGTGGTGCCAACGTCGGCGAATTTCTTGTATTGCGATTTGGGTGAAGACGCTGCCGCGGTTGCGGAGCAACTTCGCAGCAACGGGGTAAGCGTTCGTCCGCTGGCAGCCTGGGGCGCTCCGAATTGCATTCGTGTAAGCATCGGAACGCCGGAGCAGAACCACTTTTTTCTAAACGCCATGCGCGAAAAGGATGCGCAATCCGCACGCGGAGAGCCTCGATGAAATTGCAGCTTGTCCTGCTTGTTTTGGTGAGTTTGGGTTGTGCTCGCGGCCAAACGTCGCGAGAGACGAGCACGCATCGCTTGCGCGAGCTGCAATGGGATACGTATCTCGACAAGGTGCAGGGCGCGTGGATGGGAAAGATGATTGGTGTGACCTTTGGCCAGCCCTGGGAATTTCAGTACCTGAACACTCCCATCGGTTTCGACATCACGGACTGGCCGCTCTCGCCCACGCGCATGAAAAACTATCGCGCTCGCGCCGAAAACAAACCGGAGCAGGATGATTGGGATCCGATTACCCACGAATCCGACAACAAGAAGATTGTCATCGTTCACAAGTTCATCATGGATTCGGAAAAGGAGCACCCTAGTTTTGGTGCACCCGATAACGACGACATTTACGTCAACCTTCTTTTCCTTTACAGTCTGCGCAAGTATGGAATTGATGTAGATCCGGTCACCGTCGCACACGAGTGGGATAGCAAAATCCGGAAAGTGTGGCATGCCAACGACGCCGGCCTGCAAAACATCAGGAAGGGAATATTACCGCCGGACTCGGGAAATCCGCACTACAACCTGCACGCAGACGACATCGATTTTCAGATCGAGTCCGATATTCTTGGAATGATCGCACCGGGCATGCCCCAGGTCTCCAATCGTTACGGAGAGCGCATGGGACACATCATGAATTATGGCGACGGTGTGTATGGTGGAATGTTCATTTCTGCGATGTACACCCAGGCCTTCTTCGCGACGAATATTCGCGAAGTTGTCGAGAACGGGTTGAAGGCGATTCCCGCCAAGAGCCTGTATGCGCAACTGATTCGGGATCTCATTCAATGGCACGACGAGAATCCGAACGACTGGCTCAAGACGTGGCATCTGGTGCAGGCCAAGTGGGGCGAAGTGGACCCTGTCCCGATGGCTACAAGCAGCCTTTCAATATTGACGCCAAGCTGAACGGCGGCTACGTCGTGATGGGCCTGCTCTACGGCAACGGCGATTGGTACAAGACGATGAACTACGCGACACGCGCTGGACAGGATGCGGATTGCAATCCGGCGAATGCTGCGGGGATTCTCGGAACCCTAATTGGCGCACACGCGATTCCTGCGGAATATCGCGAGCCACTACACAATACGTATTGGAACAAGACGCTGGCCGGACTGCCAGATTCATTCGAGATCGACGTACTCGCGGAGGACACCGCGCAGGTCGGACTGAAAGTTCTGCTGGCCAATGGAGGCGAGGTCAAGACCAACGATGGCAAAATGATTCTTCTGGTGCCTTACCAGATGCCGGTTGCGCCCGCGAAGCTCGAGCAGATCGAGTGGAACGGCGACCAGCCGATTCTCAAATAATTTTTCGGACGGCCATTTATGAGGTGGGGACTCTCGCCGCGCCGTAAAGTCCAGCTTCACTTCCCAACAGGGCCTGGGTGATGATCGTCTTCTTCCGCGTGTAGGCCGCGATTTGAGCGGAAGCGCCTTCCTTCTTGCCGACAGGGGATTCCGGGGCTGTTGCGGCGTAGACCAACGAGCGATCACGCAACTCTGCAAACATAGTTGGTGCAAATGCGTCCCACGCGCTGACCACTCCGCCGCCGATGACGAACATATCGAGGTTGAGCACGTTGATCAGGCCGGCGAGCAGGATGCCCAAGACGCTGCCGAAGCGACGGAAGATGCGCTGGGCAGCTTCGTCTCCCTGAATCGCAAGATTGTAGATGGACCTGGCGCTGAACTCGGGGTCGGAGTTAGCCGCCTTAGCCAGCGCCGGGGCATTGCCGGACTCAATGGCCTCCCGAGCCATGCGTACGAGAGCTGTGGCGGAGGCGTACCGTTCAGCGCAGCCATGGTTGCCGCAGCCGCAAGGCACGCCGTTGGGCTCAACGGTAACGTGGCCGAACTCGCCGGCCATCCCATTCATTCCGTAGAAAATTTTTCCGTTGAGGATGATAGCGCCGCCAATGCCCGTGCCCAGCGTGACCATCGCCATATTGTCGGAGTCACGACCTGCTCCCATCCACTTTTCACCGAAGGCCGCCATTTTGGCATCGTTGTCGAGGAAGACGCGTGCGCCCAGACGCCGCTCGATCTCGTCGCGTACGGGATAGTCAGACCAGCCGGGAAGATTGGCGGACATCCGCATCATCCCGGTTTCCATGTCGATGATGCCAGGAACACCGATGCCGGCGCCGACGAAGCGTCCGCTGTCGCGGTATTGATTAGTTAGGCGGTGGATGGCATCGCACATTTCGCCGATGACGTAGTCGCGGCCGAGGGCGACTTTGACGCCGAGAGTTATTTTTTCGAGAAGCTGGCCATCGGTGCTGATGGCCGCGATGCGGAGGTTGGTACCGCCGAGATCGACTCCGATGGAAAAATCAGGCATGGAGAAAAGGGTACCACGCTTCGTGTCCGCCGGACTTATGTTGGCGCTCAGATTTTAGATTCTACATTCTAGATTTTGGATTCTAGATTTCAGATTCTAGATTTTAGATTTTACATTCCAGATTCAGAGTCGCAATCAATGGCCATCGATTACGACACCGAGAATCTGAAAATCTACAATCTGAAATCGAACAATCTATTTCTGGCACTTGGGGCAGTAGTGGCTGCTGCGGCCGGCAATCACGACGCGCCTAATTGCAGTCTTGCAGACGAGGCAGGGCTCGGCTTCGCGGCCGTAAACGCGGTGCTGGAGTTGAAAGAATCCTTCTTTGCCGTCTGCATCGACATAGTCAGAGACGGAGGAGCCGCCCAGCGATGGC
>Ga0207664_10000828_pt1 | contig 20993 bp, 18 predicted proteins | sample LARL83metaG_FD_184349 | JGI IMG/M metagenome (GOLD analysis project Ga0207664, IMG submission 184349) | Corn, switchgrass and miscanthus rhizosphere microbial communities from Kellogg Biological Station, Michigan, USA - LAR L8-3 metaG... | ecosystem: Host-associated > Plants > Roots >... | reverse complement strand
GAACGCGCTGCAGCGCCCAAAGCGTTTCTTCGGCGCCGCCCGCAACGTCGAGGAAGGCGGCAGCCTGACCATCATCGCCACCGCGCTGACCGAAACCGGCAGCAAGATGGACGAGGTGATCTACGAGGAGTTCAAGGGCACCGGCAACATGGAAGTCCATTTGAGCCGGCGCATTTCCGAGAAGCGCGTCTACCCGGCGATCGACATCAACCGCTCCGGCACCCGCCGCGAGGATCTGCTGATCGAGCCGGACATGCTGGCCAAGATCTGGATCCTGCGCAAACTGCTGCACCCGATGGACGAACTCAGCGCAATGGAGTTCATGCTCGACAAGATGAAGAACACCAAGTCCAACGACGAGTTCTTCAATTCGATGAAGCGCTGATTCACATGCACGCAAAAAGGCCAGCACATTGCTGGCCTTTTTCTTGGCACTTGCGACGCGGCATCAGGCTTGCTGGAATGCTGAGCCATTCAGGGCCGGGGTCGACCTCATGTCATATCGCTTGGTTGCACTTGCATTGGGATGGCTGCTGGCTACGTCGGCGACTGCCGGCGACGGACTTCCGCTCGCCAATATCTGCCGCACGGCGCGCGCAGCCCTGCCGGTAGATTCCCTGGTCGGACAGCTCGCCACTTCTCCGGCACATGCGTCGCTGCTTGCCGATGCTGGCGATGGCCGGCTCGCGGTGGTGCGTCGAAAGCTGGGCGCGATGCCACAGGATGAAGCCACTCACTGGCGCCAGTCAGCGATGATGTTTGCGGCGCAGGCTGGCCAATCCGATGTGGTGGCGGGTCTGCTGGATGACGGCGCCGACGCCAACGGAACCGCGCTGCTACCAGGCTACAAGGAAGCGTTCCTGCACCATGCGCTGAATCCGGCGACGCGAGAGGCGCTCGCCAAAGGCGACCTGCTCAACGATCACGACACACTCATCGGCCCGGCATTGCCCATCGCGGCTGGCTGCGGCGATGTAGCCACGGTGGATGCACTGTTGCGCCATCATGCCGATGTGATGGCACGACAGGCTCCCAATATCGCCGACGCTCTGGACATGGCGACCATGGAAGGCAATGCCGCCATCGTGCAACGCCTGCTCGACCACGGTGCCACTGCATGCATGCACGATCGTCTTGGGCGAGAACGCATGCTCAAGGCCAAACGCAAGTTCATTCCGCTAGCAGAGGTCGGTCGTCGCGCAGGCCTGCCCGCTGACCAGACTGCACGACTGATCTGCCCTGCCATGGCTTTCGCGCACTAAAGCAATTCCTTGGCGCACTGACCACAGGTCGCGGGGCATTGACCCAGCTACATCTGTACCGCTCCGTCCAATTATTTCCCGTCACCCCCTTTTCGTGGTGGTTCCGTACCCCCATAGTGACTCGCTCACCCAGCGAGGCTTTGCCCGTGTCCATACCCAGTGCCGTGAAGAGCACCCCGATTGCGGGCCGCCAGCAGCTTGCCGATTACCTCGCCGCCGGCGAGAAACCCCGCGAAGCCTGGCGCATCGGCACCGAGCACGAGAAGTTCGGTTTTCGCACCGACGACCTGTCGCCGCCCACCTTCGAGGGCGACCGCGGGATCAAGCTGCTGCTGGAGACGCTGGCCACGCGCTACGGCTGGGACGTGGCCCGCGAGGGCGAGAACCCGGTGGCGCTGTCGCGCGACAAGGCGTCGATCACGCTGGAGCCGGCCGGCCAGCTCGAGCTCTCCGGCGCGCCGCTGGAAACCATCCACCAGACCTGCTGCGAGGTGAACTCGCATCTGGAGGAAGTCCGCTCGATCGCCGACGGCATGGGCCTCGGCTTCCTCGGCATGGGCTTCCAGCCGAAATGGCGTCGTGACGAGATGCCGTGGATGCCGAAGGGCCGCTACAAGATCATGCGCGAGTACATGCCCAAGGTCGGCTCGCTCGGCCTGGACATGATGACGCGCACCTGCACCGTGCAGGTGAACCTGGATTTCTCGTCCGAAGCGGACATGGTGAAGAAGTTCCGCACCAGCCTGGCGCTGCAGCCGATCGCCACCGCGCTGTTCGCCGATTCGCCGTTCACCGAAGGACGTCCAAACGGCTATCTGTCGTACCGCTCGCACATCTGGACCGACACCGATCCGCACCGCACCGGCATGCTCGACTTCGTATTCGCCGACGGCTTCGGCTACGAACGCTACGTCGACTACATCCTCGACGTGCCGATGTACTTCAGTTTCCAGGACGGCAAGTACATCGACCTGGCCGGGCAGGACTTCAAGCGCTTCCTGGCCGGCGAGCTGCCCGCGCTGCCCGGCGTCCACGCCACCATGAAGGACTTCGCCGACCATCTCACCACCGCCTTCCCCGAGGTGCGCCTGAAGCAGTACCTGGAGATGCGCGGCGCCGACGGTGGTCCGTGGAACCGTCTATGCGCGCTGCCGGCATTCTGGGTTGGCCTGCTGTACGACGATGAGGCGCTCGATGCTGCGTGGGATCTGGTCAAGGACTTCAGCCGCGAAGAGCGTCATGCGCTGCGCGACGGCGTGCCGAAGCATGCGCTGAAGCTGCCGTTCCGCGGCGGCACCGTGCGCGACCTCGCCGAGAAAGCGCTGAAGATCGCCGGCCACGGGCTCAAGCGTCGCGCCCGCCTCAACAAGAACGGCGCGGACGAAAGCATCTTCCTCGAACCGATGATCGAGATCGTGCAGGCCAACCAGACTCCGGCCGAGCGCAAGCTGGAGCTGTTCCACGGCGCGTGGAACAGCAGCGTCGATCCGGTGTTCCGCGAATTCGCCTACTGAGCATACTCACCGACGTGCACCCGCAGGAGTCAGCCGGCGGCGGACTCCACGAAAAACACGGCAGCTTCACCCTTCGGGAGAAAACCCATGCCCCTCGTCCGTATCGCCCTGCGTCGCGGCAAGTCGCCCGCCCAGCTCGCTGCCCTGCGCAACGGCATCTACCAGGCCATGCGCGAAACCTTCAACGTGCCCGAAGATGACCGCTTCATCCTGGTCAGCCAGCACGACGCCGACGAATTCGACTGCGACCCGAATTACCTCGGCATCGCCCGCACCGATGACCTGGTGATCGTGCAGATCACCTGCAACAGCGGCCGCACGGTGGAGCAGAAGCAGGCGCTGTACCGAAGCATCGCGGAGAAATTTTCCGTCGACCCGGGTTTGCGACCGGAGGACGTCTTCATCAACCTGGTCGAGGTGACCAGGGAGAATTGGTCGTTCGGCAACGGGATCGCGCAGTACGCGTGAGCGTCCGCTCCCGGCGGAAAGGCGCATCCAGCGTGGCGTCTACTCCACCACCGACCAGGCGACTGATTCGCCCGCCCGCATCGGCTTGCAGGTCGAGCCGGCCAGGGGATATTCCTCCGGCACGATCCACGGCGTGCGTTCGAGCGCGATGCGATCCGTGTTGCGCGGCAGGCGGTAGAAGTCGGCACCGTGGAAGCTGGCGAATGCTTCCAGCCGATCCAGCCGGCCGACTTGCTCGAACGCCTCGGCATACAGCTCCAGCGCTGCATGCGCGGTGTACAGGCCTGCGCAACCGCACGCAGTTTCCTTCGCTTCGCGCGGATGCGGCGCGCTGTCCGTACCGAGGAAGAAATGCGGATCGCCGCTGGTGGCCGCTTCCAGCAGTGCCGCGCGATGGGTCTCGCGCTTGAGGATCGGCGCGCAGTAATTGTGCGGGCGGATGCCGCCCTCGAACAGCGCATTGCGGTTGAGCAGCAGGTGATGCGCGGTGACGGTGGCCCCCACGTTCGCCGGCGCGCTACGCACGAACTCGACCGCGTCACGGGTGGTGATGTGCTCCAGCACCATGCGCAAGGCCGGGAACCTTTCCCGCAACGGCATCAGGTGGCGTTCGATGAAAACCCGCTCGCGATCGAAGATGTCGATGCCCGGATCGGTGACCTCGCCGTGCAGCAGCAAGGGCAGTTCGTGCCGCTCCATCGCTTCGAGCACGCCGTACACCCGCGACAGCTCGCGCACGCCGGAGTCGGAATTGGTGGTGGCGCCAGCCGGGTAATACTTCACCGCAAACACGCTGTCGCTCGCCTTGGCACGCGCGATCTCCTCGGCCGGCGTGTTCTCGGTGAGGTAGAGCGTCATCAGCGGCTGGAAACGCAGGCCTGCCGGCAAGCTCGCGAGGATCCGCCGACGATAATCCTCGGCCTGCGCAACCGTCGTCACCGGCGGCTTCAGGTTCGGCATCACGATGGCGCGGGCGAAACGCTCGGCGGTATGGCTGATCACCGAGGCCAGCGCGTCGCCGTCGCGAAGGTGCAGGTGCCAATCGTCGGGGCGGGTGATTTCTTTGCGCATTGGCGTCATGACTGGCGAACTCGGCTTTGCGGGTCGAAGATGGTAATGATATCCCGCAGGTGTGCTCTGGTTGTTTTGTCCTGGTGATTCACGACATCACGAACAAGAGCTTTCGTCCTCCCGCGGAGGGCGAGGCACTTCTCTTTGCTTGTCCAAAAGAGAAGTGCCCAAGAAAACGACATCCCGCTTACGCGCCTGCGGGCATCCCTGCCCGCAAGGTCCGCGGCCGGGTTGCGGGTTTGTCGACAGGGCATCCCGCCCTGGCGCCAAACTGGTTCGCATCCCTGCGAACCACCCTGCGGGCTTTTCCCCCACCCGCCCGCCGCTGCAGAGGGGCTTGGGTAGAGCAACGCGCATCCTGCGCGTACTTTTCAGAACAGCCAGATCAACAACGAGGCAACAGCTTCGCTGTTGTTTTTCAGCTTCATCACCGAGTGCGGGCCACGATGGCCCGCTGCTCTACCGGGGCCCCTGTGCGGCGGTGAGACGGGGACTACAGGCCGCGCAGCGGGAGTCGACAGGGATGTCGACTCCTTTTCGCACGGGCAGGATGCCCGTTCGAAAAGCCCGGCCCCGGCTCGCGGACTTGTCGGGCAGGATGCCCGGCAAGCGCCAAGCGGGGTGGCCTTTCTCTTTGGTTATCTTTCTCTTTGGCCACGCAAAGAGAAAGTAACTCGGGCGCCGAAGGCGCACGAAAGCCCTTGCCTCTGCGACGCACGCGCGCTTACCGCAGCAACGGACCCGCCCCCAAATATCCAACTATGGATGGTTCTGAAGAACTGGTCGTTCGAGACAGTGCTGCGCAGCACGTGTAGATCTAGTCAAGTAACAGCGGTTTCTCGATAGAGCTTCTTGAGCTGGCGCACTGAAAGAAGTGGATTACCTCTGTGCAGCATGCGATGGCAGTTCGAGCAAACCAGCGCAAGATCAGAAATTCTTGTTTTCTCGGTGCCATCGAGCGCTGATACGGGCTTGATGTGATGGGCCTCGATAAACCCCTCACCTACAGCGCCGTACGCCTTCGCAAAATCCATCCCACAGACATCACATTCAAGACAACCCGTATCTATCCAGCGTTTCGATTTTGCTTTTCTGGTAATTGAGCTATCACGCTCAAGTTGGCGGTGCCTGCTGTATCGCACTCCTCCCTCCGGAAATGCCGACTCATCATCTTCACTGACGACGATCTGCTCGGCCTCCGCGCGACGATCTATTACCTCGTAGCCCCGACCAAGGAAATAGTTCTTTGCTTCCACTGCGTTGAATCCAGACGCTGGATACTCCGTGCCAGAAGCGAAGTAGGCGGCCAGCGACACCACATACTTCGGTGGGTAGCGCTTACCGTTGATAACCAGGTCATAGTGGACGGAATGGCGATCATGATGCACTCCATCCCGATCGATCCGAGTAGCTGCTTGCTGAATATGTTTATCGCTGAGTCTTTGCGGAATCATCCTCGCCCCTTATCGATAACCGAACTTACAATCTACTCCCCGCGCAGCCACCGCGCCGCATCGATCGCGTAGTAAGTAAGAATCGCATCCGCCCCCGCCCGCTTCATCGCGGTCAGCGACTCCAGCACCACCGCCTTCTCGTCCAGCCATCCATTCTGCGAGGCCGCCTTCAGCATCGCGTATTCGCCACTCACCTGATACACGAAGGTCGGCACGCCGAACGTGTCCTTCACCCGGCGCACGATGTCCAGGTACGGCAACCCCGGCTTCACCATCACCGCGTCGGCGCCTTCGGCGATGTCCAGTTCGACTTCGTGCAGCGCCTCGTCGCTGTTGGCGACGTCCATTTGGTAGGTGTGCTTGTTGCCTTTGCCGAGGTTCGCCGACGAACCCACCGCGTCGCGGAACGGGCCGTAGAACGCCGAGGCGTATTTCGCCGAGTAGGCGAGGATGCGCGTGTGGATGTGGCCGGCCTCTTCCAGCGCCTCGCGGATCGCGCCGATGCGGCCGTCCATCATGTCCGACGGCGCCACGAAATCCATGCCGGCCTCGGCTTGCGCCAACGACATCCTGATCAGCGCCTCGACAGTGGGCTCGTTCATCACGTAGCCGGTGTCGTCGATCAGGCCGTCCTGCCCGTGGGTGGTGTACGGGTCGAGCGCGACGTCGCCGATCAATCCCAGTTCGGGGTATGTCGCCTTCAGCGCGCGGCTCGCGCGATGCATCAGGTTGTCGGGGTTCCATGCCTCCGCGGCGTCCAGCGATTTCACCGCGGCGCCCGGCGAAGGGAACAGCGCCAGCGCCGGAACGCCGAGGCGCACGCATTCGCCAGCCAGCTTCAGCAGCTCGTCGATCGAAAGGCGCTCCACGCCCGGCATCGACGGCACCGCTTCGCGCTGGCCTTCGCCCTCGATCACGAACGCCACCATGATCAGGTCGCTCGGCAGCAAGGTGTGCTCGCGCATCAGTGCGCGGGAGAAGGCATCGCGGCGCATGCGGCGCATGCGGATGGCGGGAAAGCTCATGGCAAGGTCTCGTGGGCGGTATCCGGGGCATTTTACGCCGCTGCGCCGGGCGGCCGTTGCGGCCGGACACTTTGCCACGGTTCCCGCTCCGGCCTTCCGGCGGAGCCATGGCACATTCCATGGCGTACGGTCAGCAAAACACTGGACTAACCGCCGTGACGTCGGCAGGCTTGACGCTTCACGCCGTCAGGAAGTTTCATGAGCCAGCCCAGCAGCGCCCCCACCTTGCTCGTCGATCTCGGTGGCACCAATGTCCGTTTCGGGGTGGCCGATCCGGCGCGCGACAAACCGTTGCTGACCGACAGCATCCGCCGCTACCGCGTGGCCGAACACGATTCGCTGGTCTCGACCGCGAAGCAATACCTCGCCGATACCGGCCTCACGGTCCACCGCGCCATCGTGGCCGCCGCCGGCCGCATCGTCGACGGCGAAACGGTCAAGGTGACCAACAATCCGTGGGCGATCTCGGCGCACCAGACGGCCACCGCGCTCGGCCTGCAGTACGTGCACCTGGTGAACGATTTCGCCGCGCAGAGCATGGCGGTCACCCTGCTGCAAGGCGACGACCTGGTCACCGTGGGCCGGCAGCCGCGGCCGGTGATCGGCGCCGAGGACGAACAGACGTTCGCCGTGGTGGGGCCGGGCACCGGCCTTGGCGTGGGCGGCCTGCTGGTGCGTGGCGGCCATTGCAGCGTGCTGCAGACCGAAGGCGGCCACGCCGGCTTCGCCGCGCATTCGCCGGAGGACATCGCCATCCTCGATTACCTCAACCACAAATACGGGCGCGTCTCCAACGAGCGGCTGATCTGCGGCCAGGGCCTGGTGAATCTCTACGACGCGATCTGCCACATCGTCGGCGCGCAACCGGACGACCTCAAGCCCGAAGACATCACCGCGCGCGCCAAGGACGACAGCTGCCCGCTGTGCACGCGCACGGTGGAAACCTTCGCCGGCATCTTCGGCAGCGTCGCCGGCGACCTGGTGCTCACGCTCGGCGCATGGAGCGGCGTGTACCTTACCGGCGGGCTGATCCCCGTCCTGCTGCCGTGGCTGGAGCGCGGCCGCTTCCGCGAACGCTTCGAGGCGAAAGGCCGCTTCCGCGACATCATGGAAAAGGTGCCGACCCAGGCGATCATGAACCCCGAGCCGGGCCTGCTCGGCGCCGCGGCGCTGGCCATCGTGGAATCGGGACGTTCGTTGCTGCCACGGCGCTGATCCGCAGCAGCGGCAAGGCCGGCATCATCCTTTCGATGGAGTGCGAGGAAGGCGTATGCGGTACATCCCACTTTTGCGCGTGCTGTGCCTGCTCATGCTGCCGTTCGCCGCACTCGCGGCACAGGCGCTGGACACCAGCGTCACCCGCAGCGCGGCACTGTCCATCCCCGCCACACCGATCGCCTCGCGCGCACAACTGGACGGCTATATACGCGACACGCCGCCGGCGAACTCGCCGCTGAGCTGGCTCACGCCCGGCGCACGACGCCGCTTCCTCGACGGTTTGGTATTCGGCGAACACGGCCTGGGCGGCATGAACCTCGGCGACCTGCGCTACGAGCTCACGACCGAGCAGGCCTACGCGCTGTTGCGGTTGTTCGGCACGCAGGACTACGCACTCGGCCTCGACGCGCGCAGCAGTCCGCGCCCGGCCGATGACGACGGCGCGGCGAGCGTGCTGGAAGCCCGTTACGAGGCGCTGATCGCCGCCACCGCCGCCGGCGACTTAGCCAGCCAAAGCCGGGCTATCGTATCCACATACCGGCAGGACTTCGCGCCGCTGCAGAGCGATGCGCAACGATCCGCGCTGGGCGGCCACGACCTGGAACTGCTGTTTCGCGCGGCGACGCTGGCGTTCCGCATCAGCAACCAGGCGGCTTGCCTGGCGGACATGCGTGCCGATTTCGCCGAACTGGCGCGTCGCCACCGCGTCGATCGCGCCCACGCCGGCGATCTCCACGACGCATTGGTCCTGGCACATCGCAGCGATGAGGCGCATGCCCTGCTCGCCGCATATCCGCAGCTGCAACGCAAGCCCGCGCCGGCAATGCGCACACCCCAACGGATCCGCAAAGGGCAGCCCAGCCTGTGGATCGCCACGCCTGGCACGCGCACGCGTGAACTGGTGCGCCTGCGCTTCAACATCCGCGCGCCGGCGCAGGTGATCGTGCTGGCGTCGACCGGTTGCCATTACTCCGCCAACGCCGCCCGCGACATCGAGGCCGATCCCCTGCTGCGCGATCTGTTTCGCGAGTACGCGCAATGGGTCGCGCCCGCCGACGAGGTGACGGCCTTCGATGCCGTGCAGGCGTGGAACAGCGCGCACCCCGCATTGCGGCTCGGCATCGCTTATGACGACGCTGCGTTGCCGATGGTCGAGCGCTTCGAGACCCCGACGTTCTATTTCCTCGATCACGGCACCGTGATGGAGACCGTGGTCGGCTGGCCCGCCGCGGGCAACCTCGACGCCATCCGCCAGGGGTTGCGCCGGATCCATCTGATGCATTGAGACGAAGCCGCTGCTGCATCACCCGCGGGCATCGGCGACACTCCGCCTTCCGGTTGCTGATGGAGAACACCATGCCACGCCGCGATACCGCGTTCCTGTTCGATCTCGACGGCACCCTCATCGACAGCGTCTATCAGCATGTCCTGGCATGGAAGGAAGCGCTGGACCGCGAAGGCGTGGAGCTGTCGGTGTGGCGCATCCACCGCAAGATCGGCATGAGCGGCGGCTTGTTCACCAACATCCTGTTGCGCGAAACCAACCTTGAAATCAGCCCGGAACGACTGGCACGGCTCGGCCAATGGCATGCCGAGGCGTTCAACCGGCTGCACGCACAAGGCTCGGTGCGGCCGCTGCCGGGCGCGCGCGAACTGCTCGACTACCTGACCGCGCAGGAGATTCCCTGGGCCATCGCCACCAGCGGGCGCATGCAGACGGCCGCGGCCAACCTGGAAGCGCTGGGCGTCGATCCGTCGAAGGCCGTCGTGGTGACGCGCGATCAGGTGCGCCACGCCAAGCCCGACCCCGACCTGTTTCTCGCCGCGGCGGCACGCCTTGGCGTCGACATCCATCAGTCGCTGGTGATCGGCGACAGCGTGTGGGACATGCTCGCGGCACAGCGTGCCCGCGCGCTCGGCGTCGGCGTGTTGTCCGGCGGCTATGGCCAGGCCGAACTGCAACAGTCCGGCGCGTTCCGCGTCTACGACGACCCCGCCGACCTGCTGCGCCATATCGACGAAGTGGCCGCGCGCGACTGAACGAACTTGCGCTCCCGCTGAAGCGGGCCGGCGCACGTCATGAAAAATTAATCACCCCCGGCCGCCCAAGCGCTAGGCTCGATGCATCCCAGTGCCAGGAGCCGTCCATGCGCCGACTAGCCGCCAGCCTGCCCTTCGCCCTGTTGCTCGCCGCATGCTCGCCTGGCCCCGCGCCATCGCACGACGCCGCTGGCCAGGCCGCCCCGGCGGATGCCACGCTCGGCTCGGCGCAATGGTACGCATGGGTCGATCAATCGCTGGGTATCGACGACAGCAACGGCCACGACCCCGAACGCGGATCGCCCGCATGGAACCAGCTGGTGCAGCGCAAGCTGGGCCAGGAAGCGCCGCAATCAAAACCCGGCTCGCCCGAGTGGCAGCAGTCGGTGGACGCGCTGCTGCGCACGCGGATGACCGCGCCGCACTGAACGGACGGCCAGCCGTCTATTCGTCTCGGATCGCCGCGATTGGATCCAGCGCCGCCGCCTGGCGCGCTGGATAGATGCTGAAGACCAGGCCGATCAGCATGCAGGCCAGTACCGAGGCGATCACGCTGATTGGCGCCCACGCCACCTGCCAGCCCGCGAATGCCGCGATCAGGTAGGCCAGCAACGCGCCGAACAGCAGGCCAATCAATGCACCAGCGGCGGAGATCACCAGCGCTTCGCGCAGAAAACGCTGCACGATGTCCTGCCGACGCGCGCCAATGGCGCGCAACAGTCCGATCTCGCGGCGCCGCTCCAGCACGTTGGCGAGCATGATGTTCATGATGCCGATTCCGCCGACCAGCAGGCTGACCCCGGCGATCGAACCCATCACCACGCTGAAGATGCGCTGGGTCTTCTGGTTCTGTTGGTACAACTGCTGCGGCACGATCAGGCGGTAATCACTGGCGCCGGCATGGCGCTGGTCGAGCAGTTCGGTGAGCACCTGCGCGCCGGCGGCAAGGCCTTCGGGGTTTTTCAGGCGCAGCAGGAAGCGATCGACCTCGTCCTCCATCGGCTGGAACCGAAAGCGCGCCCGCGCGCTGGACAGCGGCACGAACACGCGGTTGCTGTCGGCACCGAGCGCGACGCCCTCGAACTTGTCCTGGCCCAGGTCGCGGTCGGCCAGCACGCCGACCACGCGCAGCCATACCTGGTTGACCTTGAGCAGGCGACCCAGCGGCTTGCCGTCGGGGAACAGGTCGTGCGCCACTTGGTGACCGAGCACGGCGACCGCAGCGAGCTTGCCATCGTCTTCGGCGCTGAGCGCACGGCCTTCGGCCACATGCAGCGAGGCGAGCTGGAAATAGTCCGGACTGATCCCGCTGATCTCCGCATCGGCATGGCCGGCATCGCTGAACACGCCCCAGCGCTTGACCCGTTTCTCGGCCGCGTAGTGTTCGGCCGACGGCACCACGTCCAGCGCGGCACGCGCGTCGGCAACGGTGAGGCCGATGCTGCGCGCGCGGGTTTCCTTCAAGGCGTCGCCGTCCTGGCTCTTCGCCTCGACGATCAGGTTGTGCAGGCCGAGGCTGTCGACCAGTTTCAACGCCTCGCGCCGGCTGCCTTCGCCGACACCCTGCATCGCCACGATCGCGCCGACACCGAAGATCATGCCGAGCAGGGTCAGCATGGTGCGCAGCTTGCGCCGCGAGAGTTCCTCGATCGCTTCACGCCACAGTGCGGGAATCATGGCGCCTCCGCCATTTTAGTCTCGGCCAGCAGCACGCGGTCGCCCGGCTGCAATCCTTCCAGCACCTGGGTGCGGGTCGCCCCGCGCACGCCGAGTTTCAGCGTGCGCGTAATGACCTTGTCGCCGTCGAGTACCTGCACGCTGGCCTTGTCGCCGGCATGCGCCAGCGCCATGTTCGGCACGCTGAAACCCTGATCCGCCTGCAGCAGGATGATCTTGCCGACGAAGCGCTGGCCGGGAATCCAGCCATGCTGGCGCGCCAGCGCGGCCGGCACCGCCACCTTTATCGCCAGATATTTCACCGGGTTTTCGCGGCTGCGCGGCTGTGCCGCGGAGGCGACCCAGCTGATGGTCGACTTCACCGTCTGCGCCGGCATGCCCCAGCGATGCAGCTCCACCACATCCCCGACCTGGATGCCCTGCGCCTCGATCTGGGGCACGCTCAGCTGCACTTCGAGCGCGTCGAGATCGGGCAGGCTGGCGAAGCTGTTGCCGGCGTACAGGCTGCTGCCGACATGCGGCACCTGATCGGTCCAGTCCTTTTCCAGCACCAGCACGCCTGCGTGCGGGGCGCGCAATTCCAGCGCTTCCAGGTCGGCCTGTTTCTGTGTCGCCACAGTATCGAAGCTGCTGCGCTGCGCGTCGAGCACGGCCAACTCGGCTTCGCCGCGCGAGGCGGATTGATTCTCGCGCCACTGCAGGATGTGCTGGCGCACGTCGAGGTAGTGCACGTCCTGCACCGCATCGAGGATGTCGTTGCGCGCCATCGCGCCCAGCGTGGCGTTGGCATAGCGCTCGGCGATCGCGTGCTGCACGGCGACCTGGGTGAGGTCGACGCCGAGCTGGCCGCGCTTGTCATCCAGCTCAGCCTGCTTGCCGGCGCGCGCCAGCAGGTTGCGCTCCAGGTCGATGCGCGCTTGCGCCAGATCCTGCTTGCTCTGTTCGGCCGAGAAGCGCGCCACCAGCTCACCCTTCTTCACCGTGCTGCCGTCGGGCAACATCCAGTTGAGCTGGCGCGCCGTCCACTGCGCGCCAGGCACCAGCAACGGCGTCGGCTTGGTCGAATGCAGATCGCCCTCGCCCTGCACGCTGAATTCCAGCGGCGTCAGCTGCGCCTGCTCCAGCACCGTGTGCGCGGTATCCGCGTGACCGCAGCTGCCCAGCAGCGGCAGCAACAGCCATAACCATGAGCGACGATTCATCGGGAGGCTCCCTCGGCGAGCGGAATGTCCACCCGTACGGACTGGCCGGGCTTGAGCTTGAGCTGACCCGGGTCCAGTCGCACGACCAGATCGACCACCGGCACCGCCTCGACCCGCGACTTGCTGTGCACGATGCCGCCCACCTCGGCGAGGCTGCCGCCCATGCTGCGGTCGCCGCCACCAGCGATCACCACGCGTACCCGCTGTCCCGGTTTCACCTTAGTCAGGTCACGTTCGGACAGCGCGGCGCGCACCGCCAGCGTCGACAGATCCGGCATCTGCGCCACCGACTGGCCGCGCCAGATCTGAGAGCCGACATCGACCTTGCCACCACGCCAGTCGTCCTGGTGCAACGCGATGCCGTCGCGTGGCGCGGTGACCGTCAGCGTGGCCAACGATTCCTGCAGCTTTTTCACTTCGCCATCGAGCTGACCCACCTCCGAATCGGCCAGGCGCTGTTCGGCCACGCGCTCTTCGGCCGCTACCTGCTGGCGGCGTGCGGTCAGCGCCAACCGCTGCTCGGCCTTGATCCGCGCGACCACCAGTTTCTGGTAGTCCACCCGGGCGATGTATTCCTTCGGCTGGTTAGCCTTGCGCCGGGCCTTTTCCATCTCGGCCTGTGCCTGCGCCGTGGCCAGCTCGGCCTCGCGCGCGCGGTCGGCAAGATCCAGCCGAAGCTGCTCCTGCTTGCGCCGCTTCTCGGCCAGTTCGCCCTGCTTGGCGGTGAGATTCTTGATCACCGTGCCGCCTTCGAACACCACCAGCATGTCGCCCTTCTTGACCACCTCGCCGTCGCTGGCCATCTGGGTCACGGTCATCTGCCACAGGCCATCCACCGCCGGCGGCGAAATCGCCAGACTCTGCTGCGCGTAGATTTCGCCATCCACGTGCAGCGACTCGTCGCGGCGGGTGATGGCCGGGCCGCTGCGCTCGCCGGCATCGGCACGATCGGTATCCACCCTCACGCTCATGCCCTGTCGCAGCGGCAGATTCATCGTGATCGGCAGGGCGATATCGACTTCGTAATAGCGGCCATCACCCCACTCGCTCTTGCTGGTGGACGCACCGGCGATCGCCTTGATGCTGCCGCGCACACCATTGCCCGGCAGTGCGTCGAAATGCAGTTGCACTGGCTGTCCCGCGCGCAAGCCGGCGCGGTCGGGTTCGAGTACCCAGCCGTGCACGGTGTAGCCGCCAACCGCACCCACCACTTCACCGACCTTGGTGCCGGGGTAGCTGGTGGAACCCTCCTCATAGCGGCCGCCGGAGCCGAACACGTTGTCGAAACCGTGCACCACCGTGCCAGCACGGTCGGCGCGCACCACCGCGCCGCTCACCTGATCGCGGTAGAACTCCAGCGACAGACGCTGCTTGCGCAGTTCCAGATCGCTGTCCCGACGCCGCCGCGCCACCGCCTCGATCGCCTGTGCGACCTGCAATTTCTTCAACGCCAGCGCGCGCTCGGTACGCTGCATCTCGCCTTGGTGGCGGTCGTAGTCGAGCGGGGAAATCAGGGGCTTCGGGATCACCGCATCCACCGCCGCGGTGTCGCGTTCGGCTTGCGCGTCGGCCAGCGCCAGCTCGGCGTCGGCCTGCTTGAGTTCGAGATCGGCGATCTCCTTCGCGTTCTTGGCGATCATCTGGTCGAGCTGCGCCTGCAGCGTGCGCAGCTGGCTTTCCGCAGGGCCGGCGTCGATGCGCAGCAGGTCGTCGCCCTGGTTCACGCGCGCGCCATCGGCGACGTAATAGCGCAGCACCACCGGCGAACTCATTGACGGCGGCACGAAGATCTCCTGCGCACCGGTCACCTGCACCTCGCCGCTGAACACCGTGGTCCATGCCGGCAGCGGCAGCAGCGCCAGCAGCAAGGCGAGCGCCTCAGGCCGCCGAATCATGTTCGATCCTCCCGTCGCGCAGCCTGATCTGTCGCTGCGCCAGCGCGGCAACGTCGGCGTCGTGGGTGACCAGCACCACGGTCTGGCCACCGGCATGCACTTCGGCGATCAGCGCCAGCACGTTGGCGGCACTCTTCGAGTCAAGGTTGCCGGTAGGCTCGTCGGCCAGCAGCAGGGCCGGCTTCATCAACAAGGCACGGGCGATCGCCACGCGCTGCATCTGGCCGCCGGAGAGCTGGCCGGGCCGATGCGCCAGATGCCGCTGCAGCCCCATCCGCTCAAGCAGGTCGTGCGCGCGCTGCTCCAGCCCCGCGTCCGATCCGCGCAGGAAACGTCGCGGCAACAGCGCGTTCTCCAGCACGGTCAGACGCGGAAGCAGATGGAACGACTGGAATACAAAGCCGATGCGCCGGTTGCGAAAATCGCTGGCGCGCTCGTCGTCGAAGGTAGACACATCCACACCATCGAGCAGGTAGCGCCCGCTATCGGGGCGGTCGAGGCAACCGAGCATGTTGAGCAAGGTGGACTTGCCCGAGCCGGACGGCCCGACGATGGCCATGAACTGGCCCTGCGGCACCTCGAAACTCATTCCGTCCAACGCGGCAATGACTTGCCCGCCCACCCGGTAGTGCCGCGTCACCGCTTCCATGCAGACCATCGTGTTGCCGTCCCCCATCAAACACCGTCTACGCAGTCTTGCGGTTGGGGGCTGCTTTGACAAGCATCGGCAGGCCCGTAATACCGGCTCGCGGTGATGTGTTGGTGCAGGAGCACCGGTGCGCATGCGTTCGGTCATGCGGCGACGAGCATCGCGCACACGATGAGTGCTGGACCGCGTCAGCCTGGAGCGAGCAGCGCGTCCAGATCGACCTGATCGAAGCTGAGCTTCTCGCGGCTGCCGCCGCCTTCCAGCACCGCCGCGGCCAGTTCGGCCTTGCGCGCCTTGAGTTCCTCGATGCGCTCTTCGACCGTGCCCGAGGTGATCAGGCGGAACACGAACACCGGCTTGTCCTGGCCGATGCGGTGCGCGCGGTCGCTGGCCTGCGCCTCGGCGGCGGGGTTCCACCACGGGTCGTAGTGGATCACGGTGTCGGCCGCGGTGAGGTTGAGGCCGACGCCGCCGGCCTTCAGCGAGAGCAGGAACAACGGCACCTCGCCGCTCTGGAAACGCTGCACCGGTTCGGCGCGGTCGCGCGTCTCGCCGGTGAGGGTGACGTAGCGGATGCGCCGCCGATCGAGTTCGGCCGCGATAAGTTTCAGCATGCCGGTGAACTGCGAGAACAGCAGCACCTTGCGGCCTTCGTCGAGCAGGGCGGGAAGCATGTCCATCAGCAGTTCGAACTTGGCCGACTCGTGCACGCCGCGGGCGACTTCCAGCTTGACCAGCCGCGGATCGCAGCAGACCTGCCGCAATTTCAGCAAGGCGTCCAGCACCACGATGCCGGAGTGCGCGATGCCGCGCTGCGCGATCACCTCGCGCAACTCTTCGGCGAGTGACAGGCGCAGGCCTTCGTAGAGTTCGCGCTGGCGGCCTTCCAGCACCACGCGGCGGGTGATCTCGGTTTTCGGCGGCAACTCCTTCGCCACCTGTGCCTTGGTACGGCGCAGGATGAACGGCGCAAGGCGCAGGTTCAGCCGCTGCTGGCATTCCTGGTCGTGCTGCTTTTCGATCGGCACGCGATAGAAGCGGCGGAACGCGCCTTCGTCGCCGAGCAGGCCGGGCACGGCCAGGTCGATCTGCGACCACAGCTCGCCCAGGTGGTTTTCCAGCGGCGTGCCGGTGAGGCAGACGTAGCGCAGCGTGCGCAGGCTGAGCAGCGCGCGGCGTGCCTGCGTGCGCGGGTTCTTCACCTGTTGCGCCTCGTCCAGCACGATCAGCGCGAACTGCTGCTTGCGCAAGGTGACCACGTCGCGCGGCAGCAACGCGTAGCTGGTCAGCACGATGTCCTGCGCGCCGAGCTGCGCGAACTCTTCCGCGCGCTGCGGCCCGTGCAGGGTCAGCACCTGCAGCATCGGCGCGAAGCGGGCGATCTCCGACTGCCAGTTCGGAATCAGGCTGGTCGGCACCACGATCAGCGCCGGCTGGGTCAGCGCGCCGCCCTGCTTCAGCGACAGCAGGTGCGTGATGAGCTGCAGCGTCTTGCCCAGGCCCATGTCGTCGGCCAGCACGCCGCCGACGCCGGCTTCGGCCAGTGCGTTCAACCAGCGCAGGCCTTCGCGTTGATAGGGCCGCAGCTCGACGGTCAGCCCCTCGGGCACCAGGTCGCTGGCGCGCTCGGCGGCATCGCGCAGGCGCGCGGCGAAACCGAGCAGCGGCTCAGCGGCTTCCAGGGTGCCACCGCCGGGCATCGCCGCGACGAGTTCTTCCAGCCGACCGGCCTGCACCCGCGGCAGGTGCAGCGTCTTGCGCGGCTTCTCCAGGTATTCGGCCAGTGGCGCAAGCAGGCCGCGCAGTTCCTTCAGGCGCACGGGCACGCGGCGGCGCGCGTCGACCGGCGCGTACCACACCGCGTCTTCCGGTTCGTTCGGCGCGGGGCTGAGATTGAGCTGATGCTCGGCCAGCGCCTGCGCCACCGCAGGCAACAGGTTGTGCCGCTGGCCGTCCAGCTCGATGCCGATTTCCAGATCGAACGCGTGATCGTCGTGGTCTTCCACGGCCTGGCCATACCAGCGCACCGGACCTTCCAGCACCTCGAACGGAAAGCTCGGCGCGTACTCGACCTGGAAATTTTCCGCCTCGAGTTTCGGGCGCAGGGCCAGCCAGCGCGCCGGCGTGTTGACCTCCAGCGCCCCGGCGTAGCCGGTGCCGGGAAACAGCCAGGCATCGTCGGGCAGCGTCTCGGCGACATCCCACGGCAAGCCTTCGGTGTCCACTCCGGGAGTGAGGCCGGCGCGTTCGAGCTGCTCCATCGCGGAGAGCTCCTCGGCACGGCGACGGGTGATCTCGACCAGTTGCCCGTTGCGCACGCGTCGCACCAGCGGTTCGCCGCCACGCCCCGGCAGGCGTTCGCCGGCGTAGTCGAAGGCGAGCCGCGCATAACCCAGCGGCGGCGTGCCGGCAGCGAGCCGGGCGTGCCGGGTGAGTGCGTGCAGGATCAGTACCGGCCGAGGCGCCAGCTCGGAGCGGCGCACTTCGCCGAACACCTGCGGCAGCGGCACGCGCGTGGCCAGCCGGCTGGCCGGCAGACGGTTACGCAACCGGCGTCCGTGTTCGTGCTTCAGCGCCGGCAGTTCCAGCCAGTGGGTTTCTTCGGGGTCGGCCTCGAACGGCCCGATCGTGGCGCGCTCGGCGTCGAGATACCACAGGCCGTCGATGCGCAGCAGGCGCTGGCTGTGAGGCATCAGTGGCAGCAGGCGCTGGCTGCCGTCCGGCTCCATCTGCCAATGCCAGTTGAGCTGATGCGACTTGCCGCGCGACAGCCGCAGCCCGGCCAGGCCGCCGAGAAAACACGGCGCGGTATCGAGCACTTCGGCCAGCAACGTGTCGCCGACGTGGCCGCCGAGCCGTGCATAGCTGCGGCCCTTGCGCACGCTCTGCGGCAAACCCAGCATCGTCGCGGCCAGTCGCTGTTCGTGCGGCTGGAGCGGCGATTGCGCCAGGTGCCGGCTGTCCAGCGGCACCGGCCGCGCGTAGCGGCCGTGTTCGGCCATCGCCAGCAGCACCGGCGCCACGTCCAGCCGCGCGAAGGCGGCGCCTTCCTCAGGCATCACTTCCAGAAAGAAACCGAGCACGCCGTGATCGTCGACCGGCACCGGCCGGTGCGCAGCGAGCAGCCGCCGCCATGCCAGCGGCAGGGATTCCTCATCGCTGGAAGCTGGCGCGGCGTCGTGCTGTTTCCCGTCCGGTTGCTGCATGCGCATGCGGTCCGTGGCGACAACCAAAACACTGAGCTTAGCAGTGCCGGAGGAAGTTGCGAGGATGACGCGCACGCGGCTGGCGAAGCCCGCGCAACGGTTGATTTCAGGCGTTGCCGAACAGGCCTCGCGGGTATTCCGGCTTCTGCTCGCGCGCCATCAGCGCCTTCAGCCCGTCCACCGGCGTGACCTCGCCATGCAGCACCGCGCGCACGCCGGCGCTGATCGGCAGATCCAGCCCATGCTTGTCGGCGAGGCGCGCCACCTCATCGGCGGTGAGTACGCTTTCCACCACCTGGCCGATCTGACGCAGCGCCTCGTCGATGGCGACGCCGCGGCCGAGCGCCAGCCCCAACCGGCGATTGCGCGACAGGTCGCCGGTGCAGGTCAGCACCAGATCGCCGAGGCCGGACAGCCCGATCAGCGTTTCCGGCCGCGCGCCCAGCGCCACGCCCAGCCGCAGCATCTCGTTCATGCCGCGGGTGATCAGGCCGGCGCGGGCGTTGAGGCCCAGCTCCATGCCGTCGGCGATGCCGGTGGCAACCGCCAGCACGTTCTTCATCGCGCCGCCGAGCTCGGCGCCGAGCACGTCGCTGCCGGAATACGCGCGCAGGTTCGGCGCATGCAGCATGCCGGCCAGTTGCTGGGCAAACGCCGCGTCATCGGAGTGCACGGTGACCGCGCTGGGCAATCCCGCGGCGACTTCCTTGGCGAACGAGGGGCCGGTGACCACCGCCGCCGGACGACCTGGCAGCCGTTCGGCCACCAGCTCGTGCAGGAAGCGGCCGGTGCCAGGTTCGAAGCCCTTGCTCGCCCACGCGATCGCCGTCTCCGCGTCGAGCAGCGGCGCCAGTTCCTCCAGCATCGAGGCGAAAGCGTGGCTCGGCACCACGATCAGCACGATGCTGGCGCCGCGCACCGCCGCGGCCAGATCCGCTTCGCAGGCCAGCGTGTCCGGCAGCTCGATGTCAGGCAGATAGCGCTGATTGCGGCGGCTGGCGGCGATGGCCGCGAGCGCCGCGCGATCGCGACCCCACAGCCGGGTCGGCACGCCGTTGCGCGCGCTCAGCGCCGCCAGCGCCGTGCCCCAGGAGCCAGCACCGAGGACGGTCAGCGTCGGGTTGTCAGCCATGGCCGATCAGCTGTTGAGCGTGGCCGGGGCCTCGTCGCCGCCACCCATGGCGCGGCGCTGCTGTTCGGCGAACAGCGCATCGAAATTGATCGGCTGCAGCAGGAACGGCGGGAAGCCGCCTTCCAGCACCAGCGACGAAATGACTTGGCGTGCGTAGGGAAACAGCAGGTTCGGGCAATAGCTGCCGATGATGCCGGCGTGGTCCATCTCGTTGAAACCGGCGATGCCGAACAGGCCGGCCTGCTCCACCTCAGCCAGATAGGCGGTGCGCTGGCCGATCGTGCAGGTGAGCGTGAGGCTGAGCACCACTTCGTACATGTCGTTGCCCAGATCGGTGGCCTTCTGGCCCAGGTTCAGCTGCACCTGCGGCTGGTCCCTCTCCTCGATTTCCTGGAAAATCTGCGGCGCATTCGGCGCCTCGAAGGAAACATCCTTCACGTAGATCTTCTGCAGCATCAGCTGCGGCTGATTGCCCTGGCCGTTGGCCTGGTCGTTGGTGATCTCTTGTGCCATCGGGGATTCCTCGCGTACGGGACGCAGCAGATAAAGAGGACGATTGTTCCATACATCCCCCCGGCACGCACGCCGGCAGCCCCCCGATCAGCCGGCAAAGATTGCGCACGGCCTTGTTTTCCTGCGAGAATACGCGGCTCGCCTCTGTCGACCCGGTAATTTCGGGTGGTCCGCCACGCGGTACGGACCTGACGACATGCGCGGCAACAACCTCCAGCATCGCGTGGCGCATGGCGCCGCTGGGCCGATATCACCCTGGCTAACGGGTGTTTACCGACTTTCAAAGCCGCGGCTTCGAAGTCATTCAACGGAGAGCCTCATGGCCCGTGTATGTCAAGTCACCGGTAAGGGTGTGCAGAGCGGCAACAACGTTTCGCATGCCAACAACCGTACCCGTCGCCGCTGGTTGCCGAACCTGCATGAGCGTCGTTTCTGGGTGGCCAGCGAGAACCGCTGGATCAAGCTGCGCGTTTCCAACAACGCCCTGCGCACGATCGACAAGAATGGCATCGAAGCCGTGATTGCCGACATGCGCGCCCGCGGCGAAAAGGTCTGAGGAGTAAATCATGGCTAACAAGACCCAAGACAAGATCCGCATGATCTCCTCGGCCGGCACCGGCCACTTCTACACCACGCAGAAGAACAAGAAGAACACACCGGAAAAGTT
>Ga0207664_10000827_pt1 | contig 20994 bp, 26 predicted proteins | sample LARL83metaG_FD_184349 | JGI IMG/M metagenome (GOLD analysis project Ga0207664, IMG submission 184349) | Corn, switchgrass and miscanthus rhizosphere microbial communities from Kellogg Biological Station, Michigan, USA - LAR L8-3 metaG... | ecosystem: Host-associated > Plants > Roots >... | reverse complement strand
CCCGCTTCCACAGCTCGTCCGACACCACCCACGGCGCAGAAGCCATCGACACCCCTCCCAGCTTGACGACGGATGCCGACGGCCTTCGCCTTCAACGAGCGGGTCCCTTCATTTCGGTTCGAGTTCTAAAAGGAAGCCTGATGCGTTACAACGACTGGCAACTCGACTTCCGCGCTAGCCATGATATGGGACGCATGTGGGGCGACAGACAGGTCGTCGGCGAAGCCGCCGAGGCAAGGAGGCGCGTTTCAGTGCCGCAGAAGAGCCGTGCACCGTCTTCGAGCGCCAGGCTGCGCCTTAGTTCTGCCGCGTTGGGAACGCTGCTGCAAAGCCTTCAAGCTGCTCTTCCGCGATCGCAAATGACCTATCGAACCTGCCAGGTCGCGAAGCTGACCTGATCCGGAGCGGTCACTCCGCAGAAGTCTCAGTAGCTTCGCTACAACTCAACCCAGCGGGTCTTGTCGACGGCGTTCAGATCTCGAACGTGTGCGGGCTTCCTTTCCGTCATCCGTGGACACTCTCGTCGCCGGCTCAGCCCTTAACAAGTGTCACGGTCGGGTATTGGCGTGAGAATCGCCGGGGAGCGCCAAGCGTATCGGATCAATTCGAGGTAAGAGCCGCGCGACGCTTCAACGGAGCGGTCGCCTCGATTTCGGTACCAACGCCAGGGCTTCTCCTGACCTTCAGTGTGCCGCCAACGCTTTCGATTCTCTGGCTCATCTCGGCGAGCGCGGTCGGCTGGAGGGCATTAGCACTATCGTCAACGAACATGTCGCCGTTCCACTCAGCGTCGTCGGCAACACAGAGCGCGATGCCGCAAGCACTGGTGGCCAGGCGGACGTGCACACGGCGCGCGGCCGCGTCCTCGCGTAGAGCCAGGAATGACTGTTTTGCAACACGGAAAAGTGCGTTCTCTACCTCGGGAGACGGCGCCTCACCCGTCCCATACTGTGTTACGTCACAGATGATCTCGGTGTCTTGGAAGATCAGCCGCGCACAGTCTTCAATCGCAGCGCACAAGCCCCGCTCGTCGAGCGCCGGCGGACGCAGGCTAACCATCACCCGCCGTACCTCCGTCATCTCACGCGCGAGCTCGGCGCGTGTCGCGTCCAGTTCCTCCGCGAGCAGTCCCTGATCCTGCCGGCGAGCTCGCGAGGCGGCCAGATCAATTCGAAACAGCAGAGCGGTCAACTTCTGGATTGGGCCATCGTGCAAATCTCGAGCCACGCGCATCCGCTCTTCCTCTGCGACCTCGACAGCCCAACGCAAGACAGCCTGTTCTCGCTTGCGAGCGGCACCGAGCTCCCGCACCACTGCTGCACTCCGGCGGTAGAAATGGGCAAAACCAGCATAGAGAAAGAGAATCGCCAACGCGGATCCCGCCGTTGCGTCGACAAGCGATCGATGTGATCGCCGCGCATATGCACGTCCGGCCTTGTCAATCGCCGCCACCAGCCGTGCATCAGCAGCCGCTGCAGAGATACTCGTTACTTGCGCCATTACGATGTCGCTGGACGCTACGTATCGTCGGACGGTTTGCAATCGCCGCTGATCGCTCTTCCAGGCGCGGATCACAGGAGCAAGTACCCTTCCGCTTGCCGGCTGATGCAGCTCCTCAAGCTCTCGACTCACCCTCGCCGACAGAGCACGCATCCGAGCCGCGGCACCCTCTACCCCAGCGACCGACGAAGCCTCAAACGGGGCCGCCTGTATCTCATGGATGTCAGCGCTGACCTCGACGAGCCTTACCTGCGCGCCGCGAGCGGCGGCCGCTTGCTCTTCGAGTTGGATGACGCCCGCAATAACGAGCAGGGCGGCAGCAAGAGCAACGCCGAGGTGGAGTCCGCGACGGCTGACAACGAGCACCACTTTTTTGCTGGTAGCGACTCGCGAGAACACGGGATGAGTATCGGCAGCGGCCGACGAGGCGCTCACCCTCCGAAACGAACGCAGGTCACCCCAAAAGGGTGAAGCACGGATTGCGAAGCCGGCGACGACGGCCAAGCGTCCTGCGGCGCGCAAGTCGGCCACCGCGACATCGACGACCGCGAAGAAGCGAACGGCGACCAAGCGCACGACCGCCAAGCGCACGCGTTAACGCGTTGCGCCACCGCCAACGGGAGCCACTGACGCGAGGCTCTCGCTCGTTCAGCGCGTGCCGCTCAACTCACTGCTCGACCGCATCGAACTCGCGCGCCGCACAGGACGGGTAGAGGAACGCGGGCGAGGGCTGCTCATCCTCGTCGGGAAGATCTTCGCGGTAGCCGCGCCAGCCGGCCTGTGGGGTGCGTTTATTCGGTAACTCGTTCCGTGGGACGCCGCCGAGCGGCTTGGCGGTAGCCCGGAGCGCGGCACGCGACCTTATCTATGGGCGTACGTAGAGTCGGTCGCCCGTCCCACCGATTCCGAGGAGTCTCTTTCTCTTGTTCTCGCCGTTCGCCTACCTCGCTGTCCGCTGGCTGCTCCAGCTCGTGCTCCTGCTGTGACGTTCGGAGAACTTCAAGGAGCTGGAGGTCGTTGCGCTTCGACGGTCAGCTCGTGCAGGGCGTTCTGCGGATACCACGAGTCGTTCAGCAGCGGTGCCTACTACGCGGTTCTTCCTTATCCCTGCAGGTCATGCATGTGGGCATCAACAGCTGCTGACTCGCTCACATTCTGGTCATCCCACGAGCTGGCCGAGATGTTGACAGATCCGGCCGTTGAATCCCATCCGGCGTGGTTCGGCACCGGAGGCATGGAGATCGCAGACGCGTGTGAGCGGGCCGATGACGGGTCGGTCAACGCAGCGGAACTAGGCGGCTTCACGGTGCAGGCAGTGTGGTCTCGCACCGCGGAGAAGTGTGTAATCGGCGGATCACCAAAACGAGAGCCGCTGCTGGCTGTTGCCCCCTTCCCGGTACCTCTCGGCAAACAGATCTCGATTCGCGTTGCTGCTACGGACCCTCTGACTGACGCGCCCGTCGCAGGGGACGTTTTCGTCGATGGGCACCACGCCGGCGTCACGAATACTCCGTTTGACTACACCTTCCAGGTTCGACGTGTGCTTCAGCGCGGGCCGCACGGCTCGAAATGGGTGTGGTACGAGAATCCCGTCGTACACGTAATCGCCGACGGCTACCTCCCCACGCCCGTCGAATGCGGCTTCCCGCCGCCGCCGGACAACCGAACATGGCCCACGCAATGGTCTTCACACGCCTTAGGAGATCGGTGGGCATGCCTTCACAGCGAGCGCATCGCCAATGATGCGTAGCTCCTAATCACCCGAGCCCATTGCCATCAGCGTCATCTAGGCGGGACAAGCGCCACTCCCGCTGATCTCGCGTGACATCAGGGGATCAGGGGATGAGAGCTTCGACCGCGCTTGCACTCGTCGCGACGTAGGCGCAGGCAGGGGCAGGAAGCGGTACGGCATTGGCTCTGGGGGAGCCGTCTGAGAGACGGCGATGACGGGCATCTTGGGGCCTGCCGTGCTCGGCTATCACTTGCTCAGAGCTGAAGCAGTTCGGCCGCCCATTGAGCCAGTCCGCCAAGCTCACCGGGGACGCTCGGTTCACGGGCGGGAACGTCACCCCTCAAGAATGCCGCGATGTGCTTAACGAAGTCGCGTTTGAGCTCAGCCTGAGGTGCCAGATAGAACACCCCGACGCCCTCAGCTCCGACCGGCAGGGTTGTCAGCTGTCCGTAGAGGACATTGCGCGCCGCATGTTCAAGCGCATCGCTCCGCAGTCCGTCCAGCTCGTTGGAGCCGATGGCGATCTCTTCGAGTAGTTCGATTGGCAGTTCGCCGTGAAGCAGCCTATGACACTGATCGACGGTGTTTGTCATCTTGTATCGCTGGTTCAGCTCGATGCTGACGTACCGCACCGCAGCTTGCACGATCGCGGACTTCGTCAATTCCTCGCGCCGGCCTTCGGATGATTGTTCTAGAGCTCGCTGGACGTCGCGGACGTCATGAATGAATGCTGCGCGCCTAGGCACCATGTCTGCGAACTGGAGATCCAGCCAGTGGCGAATCTCCGCCTGCACTCCGTCTGAGAAGAGACCCGTTTCGTAGAGTGGCCGGAATATGACGAGATGCTGTGTCGCCGATATCAGAAGATCTTCGCGAAAAGGCACCTCAGCCTGAATCGACGCCTCTAGCCCACGCATCAGCCCGGCGAGAGCCGACCTCCTCTCCTCACCCCCGGCCTGGTAGCCGTCAGGGTCAAAGATCTGATCGAGACCGCCTACGTGCGAGGCGACAAGGAGGCCGATCTCAGTCTCCGGCTCTGGCCAGCGGTCATCGAGGAGCGGCCATCGGAGAAGAAGCCGTCTTTGGGTTGCTGCAGCCGCAGCTCATCAATAGAGGTCGGCATGATCGGAAGAAGCGCCCGAGCCGCAAGCGCCTTGGGCAAAGCGTTGCACTGCGCGACAAAGGACGGCCATACATCGTGATCTCGTCGGTGACGGCGAGGTCTCGAGATCGGATGGGAGACGTAGACCGGCGGTGGCGGCGGCTCTCTTGCAGGACCCAGACCACTCCGGCGATGCAACGACTCTTCAGATCGCCAACGGTGCGATGAGCGGCTTTGTCGACACCTTCGCCGCCAAGCTCGCTCAGCGCGGCGCCGGCAATCTCAACCCCGGGCTCGTCATGGGCTACTACAACGCCCAAGATCTCCCGGTCTACGACCACCTCGCCGCCGAGTTCTGCGTCTGCGACCGCTGGCACAGCTCGGTCCCCGGGGCGACCTGGCCCAACCGGTTGTACGCCCTCACAGGTCGCGCCGACGGCAGCCGCGATGACAAGCCGTCGGGGCAACCGCCGCTCTACTCGCTGCCGTCGTTCGTCCGCCATCTCGACGCCCACCGCGTCTCTTGGCGCTGGTACTCCTACGACCCAGGGGCACGCTGCGCTGCGTTGACCGCCATTACTGGTTGAGCAACTACGACCGCTTCGCCTACGTCGACAAGACGAAGCTGTCCTGGTCGACGGAAGCCGAGGAGCTGCCGGTGATCGACGCCGCAAGCGCCAGCTTCCTCGAAGACGCGGCCAGCGGTCACCTGCCGTCAGTGGCTTGGGTCGACCCCAACTTCAAAGACCTCAAGCTCTACGGCGGGGACTCCAACGACGACCACCCGCCCTCCGACGTCCGCAATGGGCAAGAGCTCGTCCTCACCGTCTACCACGCCCTCGCCATCGGTCCGCAGTGGGAGACGACGATGCTCGTCATCACCTACGACGAACATGGCGGCTTCTTCGACCACGTCGCCCCACCGCAAGCGCCCGATGACGATCCCAACATGTTCGGTCAATACGGAATCCGCGTCCCGGCGATAGTCGTCTCGCCCTCGGTGGCCCGCGGGAGCGCCTCGCACACACTGTTCGATAACACGTCGATCATCAAGACCATCCTCCTCCGATTCTGCGGCCCAGCCGACCTCACTCCGCCCTCACCGGCCTCGCGGCTCATCGCTTGGCTCGACCTTGGCCATCCCCACTACATGGGCAAGCGCACCGCCGAGGCCAACGACCTTGGTGTGCTGCTGACCGAACCCAGTCCGCGGCCGTCGCCGGACCGCAGCGCGCTCGTCGACCAAGCGGCTGCGCGCCGGGCCGACGAGGTGCGCCAGGCGTTCGGCACGGCCCCGACCGTAGCGGCGTCACCGCTGACCGACCTCCAAGTCGGCATCGCGCTCGCCGCCCGGCAGCTGCGAAACAAGGGTCTACCTCCAGCGCAGCCCTAGACCCGCGACTTAAGCGCACTGTTCGATCTAGCGAAGCTCACGCGCAGAACAAGTCGTCCAACGCATATGCGGCGACTTGTTCTTATCGGGCGGCCGCGGAACGCATGCGCCCGGCGCCTCATCCTTGCGCGTGACTGCCCGGGCGATTCTCGCGGCGTCGCCTGAGCGAGGGGTCGCTGTAGATGGAGAGCACGTTTTCGAAGTCCTGCCTTCCGCGTTCACGAAGCTCGTCGAGCGAGGGATCGTCGGGTGCCCAACTGACGAGCCTACGGCGCTCGCTCGGGGGCGCCGTTTGGAGTGCGGTTGCGAGCTCCTGGATCGCGCGGGGTTCCAGTCGCTCGTCGCTCTCGGGCAGGAGTCCACTGAGGTAGCAGGCGAGGTTGTAATGAACGCGGTAGGAGGACTGTGGGCGCGCGCGGGCAAAGGCGACGATGTCTGGCCCGAGCGTCGTCGGGGCGGTGCTCACGTCGGCGGCGACGACCAGCATCATCTCGCGAATCTGCTCCCTCGAGAGCGGACTAGCCGTCGGATCGCCTTCCAGGAACCGCATCCCGTCGTCTTGCGTCGATGGGAGCACGCCGGCGACAAGTACGGCTGAGGCTGGCTCCATCGTCTCGCGAAGGAACGTCCGCAGTTGGTCGATTGGCTGCGGCCCTTTGCGCTCCCACCAGCTGCGGCGCTCAGGCTCCTCTCCGATTTCCAACATCGTCGTGGACGATGCCGCAAGCAGCATGGCGGCGCTACGAACCGCATCTCCGAGGAAGGCTGGCGCTGCCTTCGCACGGGTGGGATAGCGTGTCTTGTTGCTTGGCACGCTGGCGAGATGGGCTTGGTGTGCGTGCGGCCAGGTTGTACATCGCCTGATACCAGATCGGTCGCAGACGCGTCTCTGGCGATGGGAACTTGAGGATCGTCGGGACGCTCATCGTCGGACGCGAGGCGGTCGTGGGCGGCTCGCAATTGCGAGAGCACGAAGGAACAGGACAACGGCGAGATCGGGGTCGACCTTGTTACGTGCGTACAGCAGCCCGAGGTTGAGAAGAGCGCCGATGTTTTCCTCGTCGTGGTTGAGCGCATCGAGGTACGCGTCGCGAGCGTCGTCGGTGCGACCGACCTCGTCGAGCTCCACCCCGGCGTGGAAGTAACCGAAGCTCACCGCGTTTGTAGTGACGCCGTTTCCCTCAAGCCTCTGGCGAGCGCGAATCACGTAATCTGCCCAGCCGGCCGCGGCCGAGGCGAGTTGGTAGTACGCGTCCGGGTCGTCGGCTCCGACCGGTTTGTGCCACCACAGCGTGGCCGTCGCGGCTAGGTCACCACGCTCTTTGAGCGAAACGGTCAGACCGTCGCCGGACATACCGGCGAGCTGCAGTGTCCCGTCGACGCTGTAGCGAGGTGTGCGAGCGAGCGCGGGCAAAGCTGTAACGAGCGATGCCAGACCCTTCGCTTGTGGAGCGAGCTCGCCGAGACCTCCGATTGCGCTCGCGATCGACTCAATCCCCGAGGTACGGTCGAGCCTGAGAGGTGACGTTTCATCCTGCTGCTCGCCGAGCCTGGCGAGAGCAGTCCGTACCAGTCCGGTGACGCCCGTTCCAACTTGAGGTCGTGCGCCAGCGTCGCTGAACGGCTCAACCTTGAGTGTCGGGGTCGAACAGTCTGCCGATGAGGATCGTACGCGCGAGTACAGCGCGCAGTGGCGTCCATGAGAGCACAACGAAGACGATGAGCGCGGCAGTTATGACAGCGAGCAGCACGACGAGCCCCGACCCGATCCGCTGCAGCGCTCGCGTGACGTCTGAGATCAGGCGGTCACCCGCGGTTTGATTGTCAAGCTGCGAGAGCGCCCGAATCGCGCACGGCGCATCCGTGCTCGAGGCGAGGGCGACGTAGATCTTCTTCGCGGCCGCCTTCTCTCCAGCACCTGCGAGCGCCGCCGCCCGAGCGCACTTGGTAGCGATCGGGACACTGCCGTCCGCGCGCACCGGGAAGACGACGCACAAGCCAACCGAGGCGATGAGCGCCGCAACTCCTGCGAGCGCGTGCTTGCTCATTTGTCGACATCGCATATATCGCCTTGTCTGACTGAGAGTCAACAAGCCCGGAGTGCCGGAGAACCTACGTCCACATGCTGCGGGTCTCTTGTTCCATAAAACGACTGTTTTAATCCCCATACAATGCGGGTTTTATTTGCTATATTCTGCTGGGTGCAGACCTATCTTCCTCGAGTCGTTGATAGGGAACTCGCAAGCCGGCTCGCAGCGACCGGTGCTGTGATGATTGAAGGGCCGAAAGCGTGTGGCAAGACCGCCACCGCCCGTCAGCTGGCTACGAGCGAGGTGCTGCTGGACGTCGATCAAAACGCCCGCCAGGCGGCGACCGTCTCCCCTGGACTCGTGCTTGAGGGGGCGACACCGCGGCTGCTCGACGAATGGCAGACGGTTCCCGCGATCTGGGATCACGTCCGTCGGGCCGTCGAGGACCGGAAGAAGCCAGGACAGTTCATCCTGACCGGATCCGCCGTTCCTCCCGACGACATAACGCAGCACAGTGGAGCCGGCCGAATCACCCGCCTTCTAATGCGGCCGATGAGCCTCTACGAGACCGGACACAGCGACGGAAGCGTCTCGCTCGCGAGCGTCCTCGCCCGGGCACCCGTGCCAAGTGCCGCGACCTCAACCACACTTGAACAGATCGCAGATCGGGTCGCAGCCGGCGGCTGGCCTGGTCTTCTCGATCTGCCAATCGACGTCGCCCAGCGCGCCATCCGTGACTACCTCGGGGAGATAGCCCGTGTCGACATCAACCGCGTCGATGCGCCACAACCAGGTCAACGCGAACGCCGCCGTGATCCGCGGCGTGTCCAGCGACTCCTGCGCAGCATTGCTCGGAACATCGCAACGGCGGCCGCGATCAAAACGCTGGCCGCCGACACCGGAGGCGCAGACGGCGCGCTGAACCGCGAGACAGCAAGCGACTACCTCGACCGCCTCAAGCGCTTGATGGTCGTCGAAGACCAGCCAGCTTGGGCGCCGCACCTACGATCACGGTATGTGCTCCGCGAGGGCGACACCAGGCACTTCGTCGACCCTTCCCTTGCCGTCGCCGCCCTCCGAGCCACGCCGGCACGCATACTCCGCGACCTAAATCTCTTCGGGCTTCTCTTCGAGTCGCTGGCCGTCCGCGACCTCAGGGTCTACGCGCAGGCCGCCGATGCAGAAGTAGTGCACTATCGCGACAGCGAAGACGTGGAGTGCGATGCCATCGTCGAAACGCGCGACGGCCGATGGGCCGCTTTCGAGGTGAAGCTCGGCGGCGGCCTAGTGGAGGAAGGCGCAGACGACCTGAGACGTTTCATCTCTCGCATCGATACGAAGCGTTGCGGAGAGCCAGCCCTCCTCGCAGTGATCACGGCGACCGGCTACGCCTATACGCGACCAGACGGAATCGCCGTCATTCCGCTAACCCTGCTCGGCCCCTGAACATTGCTTCCTCAGCGTGGACGACAGGCCAGTCGCAGTCGATGAGCTTCCGCGCTACGGCGCCGTTACTTCCTCGAGGACGACGCCGTTAGCGTCCGAACGCTCGACGCGCCAGTCTTTCCCATCGGGCGGGATCCATCCGCCTTCGATGCCTCGTTGGATGACCTCGCCAAGGACGAGGTTACGGCCGAGATAGCGGCCGCGCTCGACCGTCCCGTTCGCATGACGGAAGGTGGTGGGGACGAGAACTGTGCGCGGCTCCTGCTCCATTACGGGAAGGCTAGAGCCTTAGCCGGATGGAGGCCTACCAGGCTCATCGCGACGGTTCGCGAACGCCGCATATCGCCCACCTCTTAAGGGACCGGTCAGCGCGGTGGCGGACATCCCACCGATACCACTCCTGCGAGCCATCGATGTATTCGACCGCCGGCCCGTAGGCGACGTCACTCGACGCGATACGAATCCCAGCCAACCATGCGTCCTCGTTCATTCAGACTGATGGTCACGGTATTTTCGCGGGCCGAGCTTGGGTCGCTGCGGGGCGTCACTCGAACCGTCGCGCGCATGACGGTTCCATACTGCATGAGCGCAGAGCCGAGCCGATCCGGAACCACCAAGCGGTCGTCGTCAGGCGAGAGAAAACGCCAACCAGGCGTCCAGTTGGCCGCGTCGTATCCTGCAATGGCGTCGTCCTCGCAAACTTCGAGGACCCACGCATGGCCGGCGAGAATCTCTTGCGTCTTTTCGGGTGAGTTCCGCCAACGCACATACCAGGGAGGCCGAGCACGGGCGCTGCCCGTGATCTTCGTCACCGTGGCCTCGAATACGTCGCTCAGTCCATTGTTCTGCACTTCAAGAGTGACCGGACCGCTGTTGAGGTCTGAGCGGACGATCGCCGGGACGAGTGCAAAGCGTGTGATTGGCGTCGGAGGCGAGGTCTCTCCCTCCGGGCGATCCTCGCCGCTGGCCGCGAGCGCAAGGGCACCCGCAAAGTCGCCGGCGGTCTTCCATGCATCGCCGTCGAGGCTCGTCAGGCAGTCGGCAGTGTGCAAGCGATTGATCAGGCGGCGTCGAGTTTCAACGCTGTCGTTCATGCGGATCGTGTGTCGTCCGGCAACATCCGAGAACGGGCGCAAGTCTCCGAGCTCGACGAGGATGGTGTGCTTCGGGTGGCTACTAAACGCCATGCCTGCCTCGAAGAGCACGTTCGGTCGCGCCTGTGGGGTGAGATCCATCTCATACGCCGGATCCTTGGCATGCCGGAAAGCAGGGCGTATCCGTGCTACGTCGTCAGGTGTGAGCAGCACAACTACAGAGTGCGCCATTGGGAAGCCTGCTTCGAGAACGTCCCCGATGTATGGGGACCCTTCGCCTGTGGCAGCGAGAAGCTTCTCCCAGTCGAGTGGCTCGAGGCCGACTGCGGTGAGGAAGTCGAACATCGCTTGTCGCGCAGCATCGTTGCGACCATAAACGACAAAGACCGTTCGCCTAAGAGCGGCTTCGTCCGCCTCTCCGGGCAACCGAGCCTCGCTCGTGTCTTGCTCTTCGCGCGGCTCTTCAAGGCGGCCAAGGTTCCTGGCCCAAGATTGGCGCTGCCGCTCTAGTGGCTCTCGCCGACGAAAGAGATCGTCCACTGAGGCGAGATCTCGATAGGCGCGGGCCTTCTCTGGGATGAGCGTCACTGTCCAGACGCCGTCAGGAGAAACACCTGAGCCGGCCCAGATTTCCCAGACGCTATTGGTCACCAGGTCCCGAACGAGGATCAGAGCTGGGTCGTCGGGAGGACAACCGACGAACGCTGCTACTTCCGGGCTCGTCACAGTGAGGTCCTGCGGACCTTCAGGAGATGGCATGAAAGCAGCCGCACGATCACCGAAGTAGCGCAACGTCTTCACGAGGAGTCCAAGCTCGCGATCCGCCGCGAGGGTAACCATGGCCCGCAGTGTTAAGGAGACCGTGCTGTCTCGAAGACCGCCCGCCTGGACCGACGGCTCGGGAAGGACGTAACCTGGCGGCATGGTGTTGATGATCGGATCGAGTTCCAGATTGTCCTGGACAAACACAAACTGGTTCAGCCAGCGGTAGTTCGGCCACTGCCGCTGGGCGCGAAAGAACTCGAAGATGATGCGCAGGACTTGGCGCTGGTCATCGGTGAGGGGACGGTCGAGAGGGTCATCAGCCATTAGCAGGGCTCCAACGTCCGCGGCTAGGTCACCCTACGAAACGATGGCACCATCGTCGAGGACGAAGAAGGCTTCGGCGGGCGCCGCCTTGAGCAAGGGCGGGAGTGATCGAAACGGGTGCGCCCGCGCTCGGCGCACGGGGGCCGAGGCAGGCCTGGGAGCGACCCGGAGGCCGCTTCTGGGGTTCGATCGCGCGAGTTCGGGCGTCATGTAAGCGAAATTCAGACGACAACGACGTGCGCGCGTGAAACTAGGTCCATGATTGGATCTACTCGACTGCGCGACATCCCTTGCAATCAGCGCCGTGAGCTGTGCGAGCAGATCGCCGGCTTTGAAGAGAGCTCCGAGTGGCACGCGCTCGCCAGCGCGACCGGCATCCGCTGGGAGACACTCTGGAACCTCTTCTCAACCTTCGCGACCGAGGAGCAGCGCGCACGTCGGTCCCGCTCGCTCGCTCTGCGAAACCAGCGTCGCTAAACGTCTCCGTTGAGATCCTCGTTCCACTCGCCTTCGGCGAACTCGTCGTCCTGCTTCCAATCGCGGACTTGCCAACCATCTTCGTATTGGACGACCCATTTTTCGACGGCGTTGCCAAGGAGCTGCCACGCAGGCGGATTCCGGCTGTCGATGATTCGGATGTCCGACAGGTCATACCCGCGCGATGCGACCTCGGTCTCGAGAAAGTGCGGCCAGTCGAGGCTTGCGGGCGGTGGGTCGGGCAGAAGAGCCGCGAACTCATCGGCCTGCGCGCGCTGTGAGAACCCTGTCATACGACGACTACCTGCATTTCTGGGGCTTGCACTGGGTACGGCACGAACTCTTGTGGCACTTCGACTTCGCATCCGGTGCGCGCCACGTTCCCTCGGGCGGCAACCCGAAGGCCAGCTCGTACTTGCTGAGCGTGTCCTCATAGGCGTCGAACAGCGCCTTAGCGTCGTCATCGCCGCGCATGCCGAAGTACGGGAAGTGATCCAGAAAGCGGCCGAAGATCGCATCGCAGTCCTCGCGATAGGCGATCGTGTCGAGGATGTGCTGGTGCCAGATGTCGTCGACCAGGTGGCACGGAACGATGTCCGCCTCGGGATACATGAGATGGAGAGCGAGGAACTTGCGGTACTCGCCTTCCGCGAGTGCCGATTGGGCAACCGTGAAGCCCTTCCCTTCCTCTGCGTCCTCGAGCTTCATTCGAATGTTGGCGAGATCGAGACGAGCGGCCAGGTACGCGAGTGCGACGTCGGCGTTAGCGAATTCCGTCGTAATGACAGTTGACAACTTCAGCCTCCTCTCGTGGACAGTTGGGACGGCCCCTGCTGGCTAGCGGGCAAACACACGTTCGATCCCAACCCTCGAACTAGATGAGAACTGGTGGAAAGAGGTCGAAGCTTACCCGAGGCACACGCGACTTGACCAGACAACCAAAGTCATGGAAGATCGCCGACATGGAAAAACAAGAGACAGCGAAGACGCCGAGGATGTCCCTGCGCGTGCTTGGGCCAGCTGCAAAGCTGACTAAGAATGGGCATGCGACAAGCGCCGAGAGCGGTCGCGGCCATCGCAACCGCAGCATCCTCGGAATCTCCCGCTAGGTCGCCCTCCGCTCTCACCGAGGGCGAGGCGGCGCGCTTCATTCTCGTTGGCTCGTCTGTCATTCGGGCGAACGACGCGAAGAAGATGCTGGCCTCGCTCTCGGCGGAGCCTCCCTGTGACGTTCGCACCGCCATCGATGCAGCCATCGCCGAAGCCTGCGCCGACGAGCCAGTCGGCATCCTCCTGAGTGGCGGGCTTGATTCTTCGCTCCTCGCTTGCATTGCAGCCCGCGCGATAGGCGTGGATCGAATAGTCCTGTGTGCGGCCACCGGCTTGTACGCGACTCGCGCCGAAAGAGCCCTCTCGTCGCGAGTCGCCGCGCACCTCGGGGTCGAACTCCTTGAGGTAAGCAAGCCCGAAGCCTGGTGGCCTTCCCTCGTAGCCGTGAACCGCGGCCTGCGCTACCCAGTCGGTGGTGCCTTCGTCGGAGCGTTCGCGACGATCGGCCAGACACTCGCTTCTCGCGGACTCGGCAGAGTTTTGAGCGGCGACGGTGCCGACGATCTCTTCGCCGCCGATCAACTGCAAATTGCCGATCTCATTCAGAGGCGAAAACCGCTCGCTGCGTGGCGCGCGGCGGCGAGTATCGCGATGTGGTTCGGCGAGAAGCCTCGGAAGGTGTACGTCGATAACGGCGTTCTGCCGTTGCTCATGCAGACCTCGTCGCGAGCATTCCGCCGCGCCAGTCAGCGGATTCGCACAAGCGCATACGCCGGATCGCCCTTCGTGAGAACTCGGCAGCTCGATGAGACCATCGGCGAGATTGGCGACGAAGTGGCTCGCTCTTGGCTTCTTCCGCAACGCAGCTTCTTGAGCTTCGAGGCTGAATCGCGATGGCGATCGACAGTCGACGCGCATGAAGCTACCTACAACCTGCCGAGCACGACACGACTAACTCCATTTCTCGATTCACGTGTCGTTGCCGCCGTACTCCGGCGTCCTTCAACGCACGTTGCCGGACACATCGGCGCTCGCGACAAGGAGGATCTACGCCGTCTATTTGCCGATGTCCTCCCCTCGGCTGTGCGCTGGCATAGAAAGACCGGGCGACCCGACGTCGTCGGACGTGCCGTCACGATTGACCCGACAACCGCGAGCACCGCGTTCGAGCGCGTTCGAGACCTAACGGGTGGCGTGCTCGAGCTTCAGCCGAATCTACTGAAGCCCGACCGCGTTCCTCCGGAGATGCAGCAGGCGTGGCTTCGAAGCCTGTATCTGGCCGCATGGAGCGAGGCCGGATCATGAGACACGGCATCTTCTCGCTGCGCGCACCCGTTCTTTGGACCCCGGAGCCGAATGTCTTTGGCGCCCGGGTGCTTCTCTTGGGTGGGACTTGGTCCTATGTAGTGGTCGACGAAGGCAGCGAGCAACTACCGGATCTCATGAGGAGCCTCGATGGCATCGACACGTCGGCGCTTCGCACTCTCAATGCCGATGAACGAATCAGCATGGAAACGCTTGCGGATGCTCTCTACGCAGCCGGCGCTGTCGAGATCATCCCCTACGATTCCCGACCACCACGACGGCTCGTCGCTGAGATGTTCTTCCTCGGTCTGCTTGGACGGGTTCTTGTAAAGCTGTCGCCGCATCGCGTGATGGCCTACATCTCAAGACATATCGAACAGGGCGAAGAGGCGCCCGTCCCGGACAGATGGATGGGGGAGCTGAGTGAATCGATCGTTGCCGCCCAACACCGTGCAGCCGCCTACCCGTTCGCGACGACCCAATGTATCCCAGTCGCGCTCTCTACATATTGGTTTCTCAGGCGACGGCGGAAGCGCGCGTCGTTCCGGCTTGCGGTATCCGCCTCGCCCTTTGAGGCTCACGTCTGGGTAAGACACGACGGCCATGACCTCGATCCGCGTAGCGAGGCTTTTGCCGGCAGTGCACTCGAAGCACTTCATCGCTGAAGTCCTCCGCCGAGAACTCGTCGATCATTCAAGTGATGCGCTCGACACGAACCGCGATCGATCAACCCTCACCCGTTCATGGCAGATGACACTCCACCGCAACGACCGCGAGAGCCCGGAGCAGGTCGATTGCCCGCCCCAGGAGCTCGGACGGCGCGCCCTTCCGGCAGGGCGCGCTTGACAATCAGCAATGCCCATGGAGTTAGTGTTGCCAGCGGAAGTCCACGGTGCGCATCCAGGGCTGGAGGCCACTGGCGCAGGTGATATCTCTGTCGCCGGTGGCGGTAGCTGCGCGAAAGTCCGTCGGTATCTTCCTACGGTGAACGGCACTGCGATAGATATCTACGGTGCCGCATTCGTTGCGCGCTACGGCGGAGACTCCGATGACGGCGGAGCTCCTGTGATCGAGCCGGGTCTTTATGGCGTCGTACCAACACAAGATGATCCTGCGATTCGCTTGCTCGTGACCGACGACCGCGCGTACGGTCGACTCACCACAGAGGTTCGGGGCGCGCGGCGAGGGATAGTGAACATCGTCGAAACGGCTTCGCGCTGCAATGCCTTCATGGGTGGCCTTCGCGGCTGGAAGACTGAGCGGCCGGCGACCGCGATGGTCTGCCGTTACATCAATGCGGTCCCGGACGTCACGCTGCCGGACGGTCTTGCCCTTCGCCCTGTGAACAGGTCCGCGACTGCAACGAGCGACGCGGTGCCGCTGCCGGATGCAGTCGCCGTTGCGATGGCGTCGGATCCCGGCATTACTGATCCGGCCGACGAGTTCGCAGCATTCCTGAGCTCGCTGTCGCTTTCTGTGCGACTGTTCGTCGCGGTCGACAAAGACGGAATCGCACGGGCGACGTCGGGCTGCGATGTCTTCGGCGAGTATGCACGGGTCTTCTTCGTCAACACCGAACCGGGCTGGCGTCGCCGAGGGGTCGGTCACTCGATGACGGTTGCGGCATTACGAACCGCCGCGTTGTCGGGAGCACTTCGGGCCGTTCTCGATGCGACAGACAGCGGCGCTTCTGTCTACACACGTCTCGGATTCGAGGTCGCCGGACGGCACATTCGCTACTCGCGCCGCGTCCCCTGAGCGTCTATCCGACCGATCCTGACCGTTTTCACTCATGCGAGCGCACTATCCGCTCTGACGTGTGAAGGCTCATCGCGCGAACAACGCTGGCGCGCCGCCCGAGCCAGAGCGTCCTTACCGCGTCGCCGCTTGCGGCGTACCGATGAGTGACCAACTCCGTCCGCTGTCGTCGGAGGTGTAGATGACCGCCGTCTGCTTGTTGTCGCAGGCGTTCGCGCTGGCTGGAGCCCAGCCGGTGACGACGACCAGCGTCGGCCAGGACACGGAGACGGAGCGGACGCCACAGTCGACGGCTCCCTGCGTCGTGATCGACGGTGGCGTTGCGACGCGCACGCTGCCGTTGCGGTCGATCAGCAGACGGAAGATCGCGCGCGAACTGCCTCCTGCGCCCTCGAGTGCGACGACGCCGGCGGGAACCATCCGCAGCAGCGAGAAGCCACCCGAGGCGGACGCCTCGGCGTGAAGGCGCGGCTGAACGGTCGGCCAGTTCGTCACCCGGTAGAGCGTCGTCTTCGTCGAGCCGCCGGTCGGATTGCCGAGCACGAACAGGTCGCGGCCGGCGCCGTCGACGCACGGGGATGGCCAGAAGAAGCGGCGCGCCAACCGCTGCCAGTGCTTGCCGCCGTCGAGCGTGACGATCGTCCGGGCGCCGGCACTCGTGGAGACGGTGGCGAGGCCGGCCGTCGGCGAGGTGCGCAGGATCGTCGCCACCCTGCCGTAGAGAGAGCTGCGGTAGACGCCGTGCCAGCTACGCCCACCGTCATCAGAGGACTGAATCGAAGGAAAGAACCCGGCAGCGTCGCCTGCACCGGCGAACCGCCAACCATGGACGTGAGCAGCCCGCGACTCGAGCAACCTGTAGGAGCCTGGCTGCGGCGCCGGCTCGGCGACCGCGACGACGACCGCGATCAGCGCGACAGTTGCGACCGCGCCCAGCGACGACGCGACGCGTAGACGCGCCCCCGCGATACGCACCATGCGGCGCTTGAAAGAGCCGTCCTCCACTTCGGAATGCCTTCTCCGGTCTTCGGACATGACGAACAACAGCTTTACCCGGCACCGTTGCGCCAGCGTGAAGAAGACGTAAGGGTCCGATGGGCTCAACCGCCGAACACGCCGCCCTGGGCACTCGCACTGACAATCATCGTCTGGAGCCTCGGCGAACTGCTCTGCACGCCGCTCGACCAGAACCAAGGCCGCAAGTCTCACGCCCACGGGTCTCGCGGGCGGCTACCAGGAGCGCGCTCAGGCGCCATGTCTTCACGGCAGGCGACAAATCGTGGAGCAGTTGTGGAGCAAAGCGGTCGCAACCCGTGGCAACCACCCGCGAAGGAGACCGCGCCGAAACTCGCTAAGACGCGACGATTGGCAGGCGGACTCATCCTTGAATACAGCTAGGCCGCCTGAACCGGCTTTGCGCACCCCACACGCTCACGATGCAGTCAGCTGCTTTGCCTACGTGGCGACTGAGTCGCTCCTTACGCTGCGCCTGCGCGAAGAGCTGTGCTCGTCCTTCGGGCGTCGTGATCGGACGGATTGCTTAGGCAGAGCACGACAACGCACCGCGTGCGAGTCGGCGACTATGCGGATGCTGGCAGCGCCCGCCGGCGCCGCCAGCGCGCGAGAAAGCTGTATAGCGCGGCCAGGATGAGGGTGAGACCCAGAAAGAAGATGAAGAGGTAGATGCTGGCGTTCGGGCTGTCGCCCTTCGTTAGCACCGCCCGAGCCGGATCGGTAGGGTCGTAGGAGATCTCAACCGGTTGCCCAATCCGATAGGAGGCTAAGTCGTTGACCCACACCGTGACGCTCGTTTCGACACCACTGGGCGTCGGATAGGAAACCAGGATGCCTTCGCTACCGTGGAAGCTTGGCAAGTTGTCGGTGACGATCGCCGTGACGTGGACTCCGTTCCTGGCGAGCGCATCCGCCGATCCCTGCGCCTGGCTGAGAGTCACAACCCCTACGACGAACAGAACAAGACCGATCACAAGTTGGGCGTACGAGGAGCGAGCACCGCGCGAAAGGAACTCGCCCGCCGACGGCTGGCGAGCCTCAAGCCCACCGTCGGCTAAGTCCTGCTCAACCGCTGCCATGCATGCTGATATCGGCAAACTAAGCCGGGTTCTTGAGTTACGGGGACGGGCGCCGATCGGCCGCGCCAGCACCTTGTCGACTACGCGGTCGCTGTATCTCTGCGGTATCGCGCCGTCTTCGCACGGTTGACCGCAACGCTCCGCTGAGCACCACTGTCGTCGCCTTGGGTGAGAGCGACCGAGAAAAGGCAGCGAGGAGTCGTTCAGGAAATGCGCTAGCCCGCACTGGGAGGTGCTTTACGCGATTGTCTTAGCAAGACTCGTGGGGTGCAAATACTTCGATCAGGTGAGGTGCGTGGCTGCTGAACGGCGGTAGCGCTCGCCAGAACACACCGGCTCGCGAACGTTTGATCGTGGAGCACTTATGGAGCAGAGCGGACGCAATCGACGGCAACCGGTGGCAAACGCATTGGGCCGCACACCTCGCTTGACTACTTGCTATCTTTCTGCGAACAATTGCCCCCACTTGCCGAGGATGCTGCATGCCCCATCGTCTCGCGTCGTCCCTGCTTTACGTTGCTTTCCTTCTCCGGTGGGGCGACGAACCTGGCGGGGGCCAAGGGCGGCGCTGGGGCCGCGCCTGCAGGTCGTCGCGGTCGTGACCTGTCGGCGGACTCACCCACGAATACGGCGCCGCCCGGAGGTCTTCGGACTTTACAGGGGTCGTTAACCATGCTTCGCTGAGTGTGAGGGGTGCCCCAAAGTCCGTGTCCGACGACTGCGATCGGTCGTTTTCGAGGAGACGCGAGTTTGGCAAGCACGCTCATCGCAGGTCTACAAAGCTGCAGCGGCATGAGAAGCGAGGTTCTGCATCTGCACGCCGCGGGCTATAGATTGGCGTAGGCGATAAACAACGCCTTCGCCGCTTCAATCCCGAGGGGGACATAGCTGACGAGGAGGCGCTCGTTCGGGGCGTGGATCTGTGAGTCGGGAAGGCCGAAGCCGGTGAGTATCGCCGGGACTCCCTTCTCTGTCAGTGCTGGAACGATTGGCAGCGTGCCGCCCATTCGGATCAACGCTGGCCGCCGACCTAAGACACGCTCGAACGCGTCGCGGCTAAGTTGGATCGCGCGCGAGTCCTGGTCAATGACACCGGGTTGTGCTGCTGAGAGAAGTTCCACGCTCACGTCAGTTCCCTTGGGAGCGGAGGCATGGATCAGGCGCTCGAGCTCAGGCGCGATCTCCTCAACTCTCTGGCCTGGTGCGAGGCGGATTGAGAGGTTCGCGTCAGCCTCAACCGGCAGCACCGTCTTCTCCAGAAACGGCGATCCGACCGCGATGCCATTGATGTCGAGGGCGGTCTCGGCAAACGTGCGCCGGTAGAACTGCTCGGCCGCTGCCTCATCGTCGGGTCGCGCTCCCTGTCCTGCGAGCTCATCTGCTCCCCCCGGCAACTCGCGCCAGCCATCAAGTTCCTCATCCGTCGGCGGAATCGTTCCTCTGCGGAGCTGCTCGGCAAGGACACCGTCCTGCGCAATCACGCGGTCAAGGGTGTGGATGAGCGCATGGGCGGCATTGAGTGCAGCCCCGCCGTAGATACCCGAGTGGAGATCGCACTTGCCCGTACGCAGCCGCACATGGAAGTAGACGATGCCACGCGTCGCCACGTTGAAGGCAGGCAGGCCCCGCCGAATCATGCTGCTGTCAAAAATGACTGCGGCATCGGCACCGCGGCGATCCTGGGCGACGTACTCGACCACCGTTTGGCCGCCGGTCTCCTCCTCGCCATCGCAAACGACTCGAACGTTCAGGGGCAGTTTCTCGGCCAGCGCGAGCTCGCGTGCGGCCGCGAGCAGCATGTAGAGCTGCCCCTTATCGTCGACGGCGCCTCGCCCGTACAGGTACTCACCGCGGATCTACGGCGGCGATTCCCATAGCTCAAGTGGATCCGGCGGCTGCACGTCGAAGTGGCCGTAGCAGAGAATCGTCGGAGCGTTTCGACGGCTCGACGCCCGGATCTCGCCGACAACGAGCGGTCTCCCGCCACGCTCGAGGATCTCACAGTCACCGCCGGCCTCGCGAATGCGAGCGCACACCCACCGCGCGGCAGCGACAACATCCTGAGCTCGATCCGGGTCAGCGCTTATCGACGGAATGCGCAGAAAATCAGCAAGCTCGTCAAACCACGCCGCGCCCACTCGAATACCTAGATTGCCTCAGCGCGTCCCGCAAAGCCTGACGCGGGTCTGTCAAGGATGTCACGAGAGTCAGGCGACATTCTCGATGTTGTCGTGCTCGAAGATCGTCTCGCCACCGACGTCGCCGAGGTCGACCAGTTCGAGCGTTGCGAACGACTTTCCGTTCAGAGACGGCTGCCCGACTCCGGCTGGTTTGCTCACCGGTAGCTCGCGATCTCGACTAAGTTCCCATCGGGGTCGCGTACATAGACGGAGTCCATCACGCCGCTGGCGCCCGTTTGCTCGACGGGACCAACTTCGATTGCCACGTCCTCACGATTGAGCGCGGCAACAATCTCCTCAATCGTGCCGGTAGCGACGAAGCAGACGTCAGCTGTTCCAGGTTGCGCGATCGTCGCGTGCGGGACGTACGGCGCGTTATCCGGGTGAAGGTTGATCTTCTGCACTCCAAAGTGGAGAGCCACATACCCACCGTCAAACTCGACCCGACGCATGCCAAGGACGCGCCCGTACCAGGCGCACGTCGTGTCTACGTCCCGTACGGTCAGCACGATGTGATCAATTGCAAAGATGCCCAATGATTCGGGCATCGATCAGACAACGGCCATTGGCCGATGTGCGACAAGGCGTCGTACCGATGCTGCTACGTCGTTCTCACTGGGAACCTCGAGATCCTCGTGCTTCGTCACGAGCTGGCCATCCTTCGCCGCCAGGCCAGCCGACCGCGGTTCGAGCCCCAGGACCGGCTTCTGCTTGCGGCCTTGAGCCGGATGCTTCCGCGCCACTC
>Ga0207664_10000826_pt1 | contig 21011 bp, 23 predicted proteins | sample LARL83metaG_FD_184349 | JGI IMG/M metagenome (GOLD analysis project Ga0207664, IMG submission 184349) | Corn, switchgrass and miscanthus rhizosphere microbial communities from Kellogg Biological Station, Michigan, USA - LAR L8-3 metaG... | ecosystem: Host-associated > Plants > Roots >... | reverse complement strand
AGGAGAAGGTGCAGCAGATCAATGTCGCGTATGACGCGATCAAGCAGGCGCGGGGCATCAAGTAGTGTTCGTCAGCCCGAGCTCCTTAAGGCTGCGCTGCCCTCGCTGCAAGCAGGCGGAATTGCGTGTCCGCGGCCTGCTGGACGCACGCGCATTCCTGCCCCGGCGCACCATCGTGGTGTGCCCGCACTGTGGAGCGAGGATCCAGTTGACGGAGAGGGGCTGCCAGTTGTGGGTGGCCGGGCTCGCGATGACGGCGGTCTCAGCAGCGGTCCTCGGCGTCACCAGCAAGCCATTCTTCTCGGGTCCGGATTTTTCCGTGGCTCAAGCCATCATGTTCTCGGCATTGTCGGGAGCATGTTTCGCCGGCATGGGTCTCGCCTTGGGAGCCGTCATGCTCGGACTCGAAGAGGCTCCGCGAAAGAGCTGAGCAAGGGACGTTGAGATGACTCTGGAGTCTTGAGATGGATATGCGAAAAGATGCTGCCAAGCCCAAGGATTACGTCGAGGAGAGCCGCATCGGCTTCTGGTTCCTGGGGACCTTGACCTGGGAGAAACGGGTGGTGGAAGTGGCTCTCGCGGACCTCGCAAAGCTCCTGCCGGACCCGCAACTGCGTTGTCACACGGTCCTGGATGCCGGCTGCGGCCAGGGCAAGGCCCTGAAGCCCCTGCAGCAGCAGTTCCAGGCGACACGCGTCATCGGCGTGGACGTGGATGCGGAAGCCCTGGAAGCCGCCCGCGCCGAGGCGGCGCGCCACGGGCTCAAGCCCGAACTCATCGAGGCGGACTGTGCTTCCATCCCGCTGCCGGACGCTAGCGTGGATTTGGTTTTCTGTCACCAGACCCTGCATCACCTGGTCCGGCAGGAACAGACCCTGGCGGAATTCCGCCGCCTTCTGAAGCCGGGTGGTGTGCTGCTGCTGGCGGAATCCACCAAGGCATACATCCATTCCTGGGTGATCCGGCTGTTCTTCCGCCATCCCATGCACGTGCAGCGCACCGCGCCGGAATACCTGGAGCTGGTGCGTCGCGCTGGCTTCGAGTTCGGCCCAGCCAACGTGTCTTATCCTTATCTATGGTGGAGCAGAGCGCGGGACTTCGGCCTGCTGGAACGCTGGCACATCAAGGCGCCGCCGCCGGTGGGGCAGCGGGAAGAGACGCTCGTTAACTTGGTGGCCCGCAAACCCGGCTAAATGCTGCTGTGCTCGGCTAAGCTTCAGGCAGCCATCCCTGCGCTGAGGCGACCCTAGATGATTCGTCCTGCCATCCTGCTCCTGGCCTGTCTCGGCTTCAGCCCCGCCGCGCTGTCGGCGACGCCGCCTCAGTTCGATCTTCCCGCCTCTACGGCGACCGATCCCGCCGCGCTGGATGCGGCCATGCCCAAGCTGGCGGCCCAGGTGCTCGCGGTCTATAAGGAAGCGGACCAGGACAAGTACCTGGATAACTTGTTCCGGCTGCAGATCGTGGTGGGTGAGGATGCGGATGCCTTGAAGAGTCTCGCGGCGCTGCATGCGTTGCGCGGCGACGCCCCGATGGCCAAGGCCATCGACACCCAGTTCGAGATCTATGCCGCGGGCAAGGCCGCCAAGGCCTCGGACTTCGCCCCTGCTTTCCAGAAGGCCTTTCGCGAGAGGCTGGCGAAGCTGGACGACCGCACCGCGGCGCTGGTGATGCGGGAGTTCGATACCGGCGCTGGCGGCATGCGCGGCGCGCTGCGCCAGGCATTGAGCCCGCTGCAGGGCAAGCACCCGCTCACCTTGGATGAGGCCCTGGGCTTGGTCCACGCCTGGCAGGTCGTCCACAGCTACCAGGAGATGCGACCCCTGCTGCCGCCGCTGGTGGCGGAGGACGACCAGCGCCGCTACATCATCGCCGAGGGCCTCCAGGTGAAGACGGGAGACGGCGCCTCGGTGTGCACCACCCTGGTCCGCCCGCGCGTCACTGCCAAGCTGCCGTCCCTGTTGGCCTTCAGCATCTATGCGGATTCACCCGAGCCCGGTTCCATCCGCGGCATGTTCGACGATGCGCGTCGCTCCGCCTCCAACGGCTACGTGGGGGTGATCGGCCTCACCCGCGGCAAGGCCTGCAGCCCGGGGCCGGTGGTCCCCTATGAGCATGACGGCGCCGATGCCGATGCGCTCATCGAGTGGATCGCAAAGCGGCCCTGGAGCGATGGCCGCGTGGGCATGTTCGGCGGCAGCTACAACGGCTTCGCCCAATGGGCCGCCGCCAAGCACTTGCCGAAGGCTTTGAAGGCGCTGATGCCGGCGGTGACGGCGGCACCGGGTATCGACGTGCCCATGGAAGGCAACGTGGTGGAGAACTTCCTCTATCCCTGGCCCTTCTACGTCACGGACAACAAGTATTTGGACGATGACCTGTATAACGACAACGACCGCTGGAACAAGCTCTACCACGACTGGTACGTGAGCGGCCGGCCCTATCGCGACCTGGACAAGATCGACGGCAAGGCGAACCCCATATTCCACCGCTGGCTGGAGCATCCCGCCTACGATGCTTACTGGCAGAACCTGATCCCCTACCAGGAAGACTTCGCGAAGATCGACATCCCGGTGCTCACCACCGCGGGCTACTTCTACGGCGGCGCCGGGGCGGTGACCTACTATTTCTCGCAGCACTACCGGTACAACCCCAAGGCCGAGCATTACCTGGTGATCGGGCCCTATGACCACTTCCTCGGCCAGTTCGGCACCAGGGGTTTCCTCAGCGACACCACCCAGCTCTATGGCGTGACGCTGGACCCGGCGGCGCAGATCGACATGGGAGAACTGCGCTACCAGTGGTTCGACTACGTGTTCAAGGGCGGGCCGAAGCCGGCCATCCTGCAGGACAAGGTGAACTACGAGGTGATGGGCGCCAACACCTGGAAGCACGCGCCTTCGTTCGACGCCATGAGCGACGGCAAGCTGCGCTTCTTCCTGACCCCTGACCGCACGGCCAAGATCCAGCGCCTGACCGGGACCCGGGACGGCGGCTCCGAGCCCGTCACCCTCACGGTGGACCTGAAGGACCGCAGCGACGCCGACCGTACGCCGCCTACCGGCGGCGGCATCGTGGATCACAACATCGATAGTTGGAACGGTGTCGAGTATCTGAGCGAACCCCTCAAGCAGGATACCGAAGTGAGCGGACTCTTCTCGGGGCACCTGGACCTGGTGACCAACAAGAAGGACCTGGATTTCGTGGTGGAACTGTACGAGCTGACTCCGGGGGGAGACTATGTCGACCTCACCTATAAGATGGTGCGCGCCAGCTACCTGCAGGACCGCAGCCATCGCAAGCTGCTGATGCCGGGTCTGACTACCCAGCTGGACTTCAAGAGCGAACGTCTCACCAGCCGGGTCTTCCCCGCCGGCAGCCGTCTGGTCGTGTTGTTCTACGTGCTCAAGGGCCAAGGCACCCAGATCAACTACGGGACCGGCAGGGATGTGAACGATGAGAGTGCAGCACAGGATGCCGGCGAGCCGCTGCAGATCAAGATCTATCCCGACAGTTATCTTGATATTCCGATCTGGAAATGATCAATCCGTCGAGACGTAAGCCCCCATCATCGCCGCCAGTATGACGATGAGTCCCAGCGCCAGGGTCACCGCCATCAGCATCCCCATCTGCTTCATGGCCTTGGCCGCCAGGGCGTCATCCTTGGCGGCGAGGGCACGCTTCAGGCGCCGATAGGGCGCGAAGGTGATGTGGCCCATGAGCATCATCATGAAGATGCCGAGACCCATCATGAGGCGCACGAACCAGGGTGTGCCGGCGAGGCCGCCGTCGAAACTGGTGAACACCATGTAGAAGCCGCTCGCCAGCAGCGTGACCACCGCGGCCCAGACCCAGGGTAGGAAGCGGCCGAGGATGCCGGCGAACAGCCGCGCTCGGGCCGGCATCTCCACCTCGGCGAGGGCGGGGCGGATGGCGACCATGCCCAGGAACATGCCGCCGATCCAAACCACCACCGCTATCACGTGCAGGGTTATCGCGATTACAGGCATGGCTCACTCCTTCTTCTTGTTCCTTCAACTGCCGACGACAGCGCGCCGCCGGAGGAACTCACGGAACTTCACCTTCTTCAGTTCCAGCGCCGGGTGCTCGATGAAATGCCAGGACAGCATGGCCAGCCCCAGGGTCAGGAACGAGGCGCAGGTGAACAGTTCCAGCGGCTGGATGGCTGGGATGTACTGGCGCAGGGTCTGCTCGATGGGGAAAGCGTAGATGTAGAGGCCGTAGGAATAGTCGCCCATGCGGTTGACCCCGTGCAGGTCCGGCAGATAGGCGGCCCAGAACACCGCATAGATCAGCCACACCGTGAACAGGTACTCGAAGCCCGGGTGATGGTACCAGAGCAGCGTCACCAGGCAGAGCGCGCCGAAGATCCAGTTGCTGAGGGGGATGCGGTCTGCATACACGCGCAGCACCGAGCCGGTCGCGAACAGCAGCAGCAGCCTGAGGTAGATGGACTTGTCGATGAAGAAGTGCACCTTCAACGCGAGCACCACGGCTGTGACGCAGCACAGCAGGATGAACGGTCCGTACCAGCGGCGGCTGAAGAGGATGCCCGCCGCGCCAAAGATGCCCAGCAGCACGTAGAGCAGGAACTCCACCGGCAGGGTCCAGAGCGAGCCGTTGACCGCGTCCACCGGCAGGTTCTCGAACACGCCGGGGAGGCGGAAGTGCACGCTCACCAGGGTCATGTTGCGCAGCAGGTTGGCATAGAGCTGCGGGTCAGTGAGATAGGCGGCCGGACCCAGGCTGGAGACGGCCGGACCCAGCAGGAACATGGTGGCGAGCATGCATACCAGCAGGCCCGGGAAGATGCGCAGGCAGCGCGCCTTCATGAAGTCCGGCCAGTCGCGCCGATGGAGATAGCTCGCCGTGACCAGGAAGCCGCTGATGACGAAGAAGGCGTCGACCCCCACCCCTCCGGCATAGGTGAAACGAAGGGCCCGCTGGATGAAGTCCACCTCGACCCGACCCGGCAGCTTGGCGATGGCATAGGCATGGCCATAGATGACCAGCAGGGCGGCCACGAAGCGCAACAGCAGATAGTTGTTCTGCGGCTCTTCGGCGTAAGAGGCAAGGCTGCGCTGGAACGGGCGGAAGGCCATGCGGGGAGACCGGTTTCGGATGCAGCAGGATAGCAGGAGCGGGCGGCGGCACGCATCCAGCCGGGCTGAAAAGCTGCGGCGCTTCAGTTAAAGTGTGTCGCGTGAAACAGCTCATCGCCCCCTCCATCCTTTCAGCCGATTTCGCCCGTCTCGGGGATGAAGTGGATGCCGTGCTGAAGGCCGGCGCCGACATGGTGCATTTCGACGTGATGGACAACCATTACGTGCCGAACCTGACCATCGGTCCGGTGGTCTGCGAGGCCCTGCGCAAGCACGGCGTGAAGGCGCCCATCGACGTGCACCTGATGGTGAAGCCGGTGGACCGCATCGTGCCGGACTTCGCCAAGGCCGGGGCCAGCTACATCACCTTCCACCCGGAAGCCAGCGAGCACATCGACCGCACCCTGTCCCTGATCCGCGAGCACGGCTGCAAGGCGGGCCTGGTTTTCAACCCGGCGACGCCGCTGGACCACATGAAGTACGTGATGGACAAGCTGGACATGGTGCTGATCATGTCCGTGAACCCCGGCTTCGGCGGCCAGGCTTTCATCCATGAGAGCCTGGTGAAGCTGCGTGAGGCCCGCGCGCTGATAGACCGCAGCGGCAAGGAGATCCGGCTGGAGATCGACGGCGGGGTGAAGGCCGAGAACATCCGCGAGATCGCCGCGGCCGGTGCCGACACCTTCGTGGCGGGCTCCGCCATCTTCGGTGCCAAGGACTATGGCGCCGTGATCAAACAGATGCGGGACGAATTGGCGAAAGCTAAACCCTGAGCCGTCCGTCCGGATGGCCGCAATCAAGTTAGTCGCATTCGACCTCGACGGCACGCTGGTAGATTCCGCGTCCGACATCGCGCGCGCCGTGGACCTGGCGCTGGAATCCCTGGGCCGCCGTTCCCATGGCGTGGATCAGGTCAAGGACTGGGTGGGCGAAGGGCTCACCAAGCTGCTGAAACGCGCGCTCACCGGCAGGATGGACGGCGAGCCGGATCCGAAGCTGCTGGTGGAAGCCCGCGAGGCTTTCCGCGGTTTCTACAAGCGAGGGCTCTGCATCGAGACCCGCCCCTATCCCGGCTGCGTCGAGGTGCTGGATACCCTCGCACGCCGCTACTCCTTGGCCTGCATCACCAACAAGTCCGCCGAGTACACCGAGCCGCTGCTGGAACGACTCGGGCTGCGCCAGCGTTTCGACCTGGTGGTGAGCGGCGATACCCTGCACGCCATGAAGCCGGATGCCGCACCGCTGCTTCACACCGCCCATCATCTCGGCATCGCGGCCGGTGCCTGCTGCATGGTGGGGGATTCCCGCAACGACATCCTGGCGGCCAAGGCGGCGGGCTTCCGCGCCGTGGCCGTGGCGTACGGCTACCGGCAGGGCGCGGATCTGCTGGCGCTGGGGGCCGAGACCGAATTAAATTCGCTCACGGAACTTCCGGTCTGGCTTGCGGGGCTGGACTCCGCTGACGCCAGCCGTTAATGTCTTTGCTCGTCTTACGACTGGACCCGGCATAAACCCATGTCTTCCACGGTCTTCCTGAACGGAGCGAAAGCGGCTTGCCGCTGCTGGCGATGGTGGTGACGCTCTAGCAGCGTCGGACTTCTTTCGCCCATTCCGTATCACAGGATGACCGTGTCATGGATCAACAGCGCTACGACGCCCTCAAGGCCGCCGGCTATACCCGCATCCCCGTGGTGCGCGAAGTATTGGCGGACCTCGATACCCCTCTAAGCACTTATCTCAAACTCGCGGACGGGTCCTATACCTTCCTGCTGGAATCGGTGGAAGGCGGCGAGACCTGGGGCCGCTATTCCATCATCGGCATCTCCGCCGCGGCCCTGCTCACGGTGCGGGACGGCGTGTGCACCGTGGAGAGTGCCGCCGGCAGCGAGACCCTGGAAGCCACGGATCCATTCGAGGCCATCGAACGGTTCCGTGCCCGCTACAAGGTGCCGGAGATGCCGGGGCTGCCGCGTTTCAGCGGCGGCCTGGTGGGTTACTTCAGTCACGAGACCGTGGACTACATCGAGCCGCAGCTCACTCACGCCGAGAAAGCGGATGAATTGGCGTGTCCCGATGCCTGCCTGATGCTCGCCGAAGAGCTGGTGGTGTTCGACAACCTGAGGGGCACGGTGCAGATCCTGGTGCACGCGGACGCCACCCGGGCCGACGGCCTGGCGGCGGCGGAGCGGCGCCTGGACGAGCTCACTTCCCGCATGCGCGCCGCGCAGCGCTATCCCAGCCGCAGCGGCTATGCCGGCAGCGCCGCCGGCGAGTTCAAGTCGGGTTTCGCGAAGGCAGGCTTCTGTGCCGCGGTGGACAAGGTGAAGGGCTACATCCGGGACGGCGACGCCTTCCAGGTGGTGCTATCGCAGCGGCTCTCGGCGCCGTTCCAGGGCCGGGCCCTGGACGTGTACCGGGCGCTCCGGGTCATGAACCCCTCGCCTTACATGTACCACCTGGATTTCGGCCGTTTCCAGGTCACCGGCTCCTCCCCGGAGGTGCTGGTGCGGGTCGAGGACGGCGAGGTGACCTTGCGGCCCATCGCCGGGACGCGGCCCCGCGGCGCGACGCCCGACGAGGACCAGCGCCTGGCGGAGGAGCTGCTGGCGGACCCCAAGGAGCGGGCCGAACACGTGATGTTGATTGACCTCGGGCGCAACGACGTGGGCCGGGTCTCGGAGACCGGCAGCGTGCGGCTCTCGGACCGCATGGTGATTGAGCGTTACTCCCACGTGATGCACATTGTCTCGGAAGTGCGCGGCAGGCTGCGCGCGGGCATGGGTCCCCTGGATGTGCTCAAGGCCTGCTTCCCGGCGGGGACCGTGAGCGGTGCCCCCAAGGTCCGCGCCCTGGAGATCATCCGCGAACTGGAGCCCGTGAAGCGCGGCATCTATTCCGGGGCGGTGGGCTATCTCGGCTGGAACGGCAACCTCGATACCGCCATCGCGATCCGCACCGCCGTGATCAAGGACGGCCGGCTGCACGTGCAGGCAGGCGCCGGCATCGTGCATGATTCGGTGCCGGAGAACGAGTGGCAGGAGACCCTGAACAAGGCGCGGGCCCTGATGCGCGCGGTTCAAATGACTGCGACCGGTTCAGGACGGGGAGATTGATCATGATCCTGATGATCGACAACTACGATTCCTTTACTTACAACCTGGTGCAATACCTGGGCGAGCTGGGTGCGGAAGTGGAGGTGCGCCGCAACGATGCCCTGAGCGTCGCCGAGGTGGCGGCCATGCAGCCGGAAGGCGTGGTGATCTCCCCCGGTCCCTGCACGCCCAACGAAGCCGGCATCTCGGTCGAGCTGATCAAGCAGCTCGGCGGCAAGCTGCCCATCCTCGGCGTCTGTCTCGGCCACCAGGCCATCGGCCAGGCCTTCGGCGGGCGCATCGTGCACGCGGGCCAGGTGATGCACGGCAAGGTCTCGCGCATCCGCCACACCGGCAAGGGCGTGTTCCGCGGCCTGCCGGACCGTTTCGAGGCCACCCGCTACCACTCCCTGGTCATCGCCAAGGACGCGGTTCCGGATTGCCTGGAAGTGACCGCCTGGACGGAGGATGATAAGGGCGACATGGAGGAGATCATGGGCGTGCGCCACAAGACTCTTCCGATCGAGGGAGTCCAATTTCACCCTGAGTCCATCCTCACGCAGCATGGTCATGACCTGCTGCGCAACTTTCTCACGGCAGGATGACGGTGGATATCAAAGACGCCATCGGCAACATCGTAAACCACAAGGATCTCAAGGAAGATGAGATGCGGGCGGTGATGCGCCAGATCATGACCGGTGGCGCCACCCCCACCCAGATCGGTGGCTTCCTGGCGGCCATGCGCGCCAAGGGCGAGACCGTGGAGGAGATCACCGCTGCCGCGCAGGTGATGCGCGAACTGGCCATGCGCGTGGAAGTGGATACCGCCCATCTCGTCGATACCTGCGGCACCGGCGGCGACAACCGCCGCCTGTTCAACGTCTCCACCGCCGCAGCCTTCGTGGTGGCCGCCGGCGGCGGTCGTGTGGCGAAACACGGCAACCGTTCCATGTCCAGCAAGTCCGGCAGCGCCGACCTCCTGGAAGCCATGGGCGTGCCGCTGGAGATGCCCGCGAGCCAAGTGGCGGAGAGCATCGAGAAGGTCGGCATCGGCTTCATGTTCGCGCCAGCCCACCACCCCGCGGCGCGCTTCGCTGCGGGCCCGCGCCGCGAGCTCGGCACTCGCACGCTCTTCAACCTGCTGGGGCCCCTCACCAACCCCGCCAATACACCGCACCAACTCCTCGGCGTCTTCGCCGACCGCTGGGTGGCACCCATGGCCAGCGTGTTGAAGTCCCTGGGAAGCAAGCACGTACTGGTGGTGCATTCGGAGGATGGCCTGGATGAGGTGAGTCTGGCCGCGCCCACCCAGGTGAGCGAGCTCAAGGACGGTACGGTGAAGAGCTATGTCGTCCAGCCGGAGGAGTTCGGCATCGCCCGGCAGTCGCTGGAAGCACTGGAGGTCGACGGCCCGGAGCAGAGCCTGGCGATGGTGAGGCTCGCGCTCTCCGGCATGCCCGGCGCTGCGCGGGACATGCTGGCGCTCAATGCCGGGGCTGCGCTCTACGCCGCCGACGTGGCGCCGAGCCTGAAGGATGGCGTGGCCCTGGCAGCCAAGCTGCTCGCGGAAGGCGCCGCGAAGAAGAAACTCGAACAATTCCTGGAGGCATCGAGGTGAGCGACGATAGGGACATCTTGCAGCGGATCCTCAAGGTCAAGGCCGAGGAGGTGACGGCAGGCTCCGCCGCGAAGTCCCTGCGCCAGATGCGCGCCGAGGTGGACGCCGCACCCGAGGTGCGGGATTTCGTGGCCGCGCTCAAGGCCGACCGCGGCGCCGGCCGCGCCGCCGTCATCGCCGAGATCAAGAAAGCCTCTCCCAGCCAGGGTGTGATGCGCGAGGCCTTCGACCCCGCGGCCATCGCCCGCAGCTACGAGAAAGCCGGCGCGAGCTGCCTCTCCATCCTCACCGACCGGGAGTTCTTCCACGGCGAGCCCGAGTATCTGCGGCAGGGGCGTGCCGCCTGTGGCCTGCCGGTGCTGCGCAAGGACTTCATCATCGATCCCTGGCAGGTCTACGAGTCGCGCCTCATGGGCGCCGACTGCATCCTGTTGATCGTGCGTGCGCTGGGAGACGCGCAGATGGCGGAGCTGGCCGGCACCGCGACGGACCTGGGGATGGACGCGCTGCTAGAGGTGCATGACGGCGAGGAGCTGGAAAGGGCCCTGGCGCTCAAGCCACCCTTCGTCGGCATCAATAACCGCGACCTCAGGAGCTTCCGTACCGACACCGGCATCACCCTCGGCCTGCTGGGCCGGGTGCCCGGCGACTGCCTGGTGGTGACCGAGAGCGGCATCAAGACCCGTGACGACGTGCAGAGGATGCGCAGCCATGGGGTGCATGGGTTCCTGGTAGGCGAGACCTTCATGCGCGCGGATGATCCCGGTTCAAAACTTGCCGAGCTTTTCGCCGCTTAACTCGGAAGCTGCTGCGCTTCGCGCTCGCCGCTCTCGCTTGCCCCTGTGCTCCGCGGCACGTACACGTCCTGCTACAGCGGCTTCACTTCAAAGAAGACATGTCTATGACGAAGCGGTAACGCACGTCGCTCTTGAGCATGCGTTCATAGGCTTCGTTGACCTTCTGGATGGGGATGATCTCCACGTCCGAGACGATGCCGTGCTTGCCGCAGAAATCCAGCATCTCCTGGGTCTCGGCGAGGCCGCCGATGAGCGAGCCCGCCACGGACTTGCGGCCGCCCACCAGGGCGCCGGGATTGAGCGGCGGCACCAGCGGCGTCATCTGGCCCACGATCACGTAGTGGCCGTCGCGCTTCAAGGTGGCGATGTAGGGGTTCACGTCATGCTCGTTGGGTACCGTGTCGACGATGAGGTCGAAGCGGCTCGCCACCGCCTTCATCTGCGCCGGATCGGTGGAGAGCACCACGTGGTCGGCGCCCAGGCGGCGCGCCTCCGGTTCCTTGCCGGGGGTGCGGGTGAAGAGGGTGACGTCGGCGCCCATGGCCTTGGCGAACTTGAGGCCCATGTGGCCCAGGCCGCCCAGTCCGACGATGGCCACCTTGTCGCCTGGCTTGACGTTCCAATGCCGGAGCGGTGAATACAGCGTGATGCCGGCGCAGAGCAAGGGCGCCGCGGCCTTGGCATCCAGGTCGCCCGGGATCTGCAGCACGAACTTGGCGGAAACCACGATGCGCTCGGAGTAACCGCCGCGGGTGATGGATTGGTCGTGGCGGTCGATGTTGTTGTAGGTCCAGGTGGCGCCTTCGGCGCAATGCTGCTCCAGGCCTTCCCGGCAGGACTCGCAGTGCCCGCAGGAATCCACGAGGCAGCCGACGCCCACCAGGTCGCCGGGCTTGAAGTCCTTCACCTCCTTGCCCACCGCGGTGACACGGCCGACGATCTCGTGGCCTGGCACGATGGGGTAGCGGCTGCGGCCCCACTCGTTGCGCGCCTGATGGATGTCGGTGTGGCAGATGCCGCAGTACAGGATGTCCAGCGCCACGTCGTCCGGACGCAGGTCGCGGCGCTCGAAGCTGAACGGGCCGAGCGGTGTGGTGGCGGACTGGGCGGCGTAGCCGCGGGTGGTCACTGGCATGCGGGTTCCTCAAGGCAAAGACATGCGCCCACGACGCAACAACGCGTGAGCGTCGCGTCAGCATAACGCAAGATGGTCAGCGGTGGGCGTGAGCCAGTTGGCGGCTGAGCGGTATGGTGATGTCGGTGTCGGGACGTGCGCCGAACACCACGATGGTCTTGCCGGAGGCGCCGATGAGGCCCTGTTCCTCCAGCGCCTTCAGCACGCGGCCGGCCATCTCGCGGGAGCAGCCCACGATGCGGCCGATCTCCTGGCGGCTGATGCGGATCTGCATGCCGTCGGGGTGGGTCATGGCGTCCGGCTGGCCGCAGAGGTCCAGCAGGGTGCGGGCGATGCGGCCGGTCACGTCGAGGAAGGCCAGGTCGCTGACCTTGCGGGTGGTGCGCTTGAGGCGCGCCGCCAGCTGGCCGGAGAGCGCGAACAGCAGTTCCGGGTCGTTGTGGGCGAGCTCGCGGAAGCGCGCGTAGCTGATCTCCGCGAGCTGGCACTCGCTGCGGGTGCGCACCCAGGCGGTGCGGGTGGCGTCGTCGGTGAACAGGCCCATCTCGCCGAAGAATTCGCCGCGGTTGAGGTAGGCGACCACGATCTCGTTGCCGTCCTCATCCTCCACGATCACGGCCACAGAACCGGCGATCACCAGGAACAAGCTGTTCGAGGCGTCACCTGCGTTCACCACCGGCGTCTTCGCGACGAAGTGCCGGATGTGGCAGTGGCTGATGAAGCGGTCGAGGACGGGGATCTCGAACCGGCGCACGGTCTCTTGGGCCATCTTGGGCAAACCCTTCACTATGGGACAGTGGACCTACGCTACCATGATAGGGGTCACGGAACAGTCGGGTGATTCCTGCGCGACATTCTCGGGTGTCTTGTAAATCACTTTATAAAACAGCGGCTTACGTAATCTGCACGACGTAAGTCCCGGGGCTTTTTGAGGCCCGCTAGAATGTCGCGCCTCTTGGCCGCCGTGCCGAATCCCGCAGCGCCAGAACCACTTAGGGACCGCAAGAAGTGTCGACCACCAACGTCATCTGCCTCGTCACCGGCATCATCGCCTGCATATACGGCGGCCTCTTGCTGTGGAGCGCCAAGAACGCCGGCGACGAGCCGGGACCGGACCACTGGATCAACTCGCCGGAAGTGAAGAACAGCCCCTACAACAAGATGGAGAACATGCGCTACTTAGTGAAGCCTGAGCGCAAGAGTATTAGTTTCAGTAAAAGTAAAGGTAGGGCTTATGGGATGCTCGCCATTGGGATAGCTCTTCTTGTCCTAGCCTTCACCTAAAAGCTGCTGCGCCTCGCATGACTTTGTCTGTAGCAGGATGCGTACGTGCCGCGGAGCTCAGGGATGTGTGGGAGCGGCGAGTGCGAGGTGCGCGCCTCCTCTCGCTTCGCTTCCATGCTCCGCTCGCGGTCCAGGGCAGACTTCCTGTCTGCCCGCCCGTCGCATGCGACGGGCCCTGCTTCGGCTCGCGACGCTTTTAGGGCTCCAGTAAAAAATGAAATCGTCATTTCCAAAATTAGAAGGGAACCGAGTCTGCCTTCGCGAATTCACCGAATGTGACCTCGGCGAGTTCGCGCGCTACCGTGCCCTGCCTGAGGTGGCTCGCTACCAGAGCTGGGAGCGGTACACGCTGGAGGATGCGCAGCGGCTGTATGAGAAGCAGCTGGTCAGCCCCTATGGGGCACCCGGAAGCTGGCATCAGGTCGCCATCGCCGACAAGGCGAGCGATGCGTTGCTGGGCGACTGCGCGCTGCACTTCCTGGACGACGGCCTGGAGCTGGAGATCGGTTTCACCCTCGCGCCCGAGCGGCAGGGCCGGGGCCTGGCCCGTGAAGCCGTTGGCCTGCTGCTGGATCACGCCTTCGGTGCAATGCGCATGCGCCGCGTGCTGGCCATCACCGATGCGGAGAACCTCCCGGCCCACAAGCTGCTGGAAGCGCTAGGGTTCCGCAAGGAAGCCGTGCGGGACGTGGTGTTCAAGAGGAAGCAGGGAAGTGAATGGATATTCATGGCCGACGGCGGCAGTTTCAGTGGATCGTCGGCGCCTCTTCGATCTCCTTAGATTCGGCGATGTCATAAGCCTCATAATGTTCTTGTCCATCCTGCGGACGGACAGAGACCCATCGGGTCCCTTCAGGGAGAGGTATCTTCGCTGGAGGACCGCTTTCAGGCGCTGGTTTAGAAGTAACTGTCGGATCGCTGTAGTAAGACGGTACGAATTCGGTACGGACGTACGAATGCAGGAAGAAATCAAACTGGGAACGATCCAGCCTTTCAGCTAGTGCCTTCGAAAAAAATGTTAGCGCGCGGTCGTCCAGCTCCTTTGGGCGCACTAGGTCTCTGTCGCTGCCGCACGAACATGCGGCAAGCAATTCATCAAGTCTGATATGACTTACATCAATTGACGCGTCAACAAGGTTATCACCCTTGCGGTAACGCTTAAGCAGACGTTTGATGCGAGGATCACTCAGAATAGGTTGAGTGCGGCGCTTGCGCCTCCACAGGCTGGTGGCGAAGCTAAGGACGGCGCTGATCATCGACTTCCGCACAATTTCAATGCTAAAGCCAGTAAGCGGTAGTCGTCATGACCTTTGACATGAGTTTCATGGCGGCCTGCACGGTTGCCGGCATGGGCTCGCCGCCGGCGCGCTCGGCGGCGGCGCCATGGCGGGCCTCGTCGTCGCGCATCTGGGTGAGGATGGCCCGGCTGCGGGCATCGGCTTCCGGCAGCTTCTGCAGATGGCCTTCCAGGTGCTGCACCACCTGCCGCTCGGTCTCGCCGACGAAGCCCAAGCTCAGCTTGTCTCCGGCGAGGCCGGCGAGGGCGCCCAAGACGAAGGAGCCGGCGTACCAGAGCGGGTCCAGCTTGCTCACGGAGCCATCCAACTCCTGGATGCGCTGCTCGCACCAGGAGAGATGGTCCACCTCCTCATCGGAGGACTTGGCCATGGCCTCCCGCACCTTGGGGTCCCAGGCCATGAAGGCCTGGCCCTGATAGAGGGCCTGGGCGGCGATCTCACCGGCATGGTTCACGCGCATGAGCCGCGCCGCTTCCTGGCGCTGGGCGTCGTCCAGGATCTCGGACGGCGGCAGCTTCGCCGCCGGACTCGGCCGCGCCGCGGCCCGCACGCCGCCTCCCACGGACGTGCGCAGGGCGTGCTCGAACTCCGAGAGGATGCGGTCGAAAGGGGTCAGGCGGCGGCTGGTCATGGCTCCAGTATATGCCTGTGCTTCGAAAGGATGCCGGGATATTCCGCGCCCGTGATCGAGAAGTAGTCCACGTCCCGCAGTTCGCCGTATCCGCAACGGAACTCGTTGCGGTGCAAGCCTTCGTGCCGCATCCCGAGCTTGCGTGAAAGCGCCAGGCTCTCCTGGTTGGAAGAGACCACCCGCGCGTAGATCCGGTTGAACTGGAGCACCCCGAAGGCGGCGCGCAAGACCGCCAGCAGCGCCTCGCTCGCGTAGGCCTGGCGGCGGAAGGCCGGTCCGATGAAGTATGAGACTTCCGCGCCTGGTATCTCCCAGGCGATGTTCTTCACCTTGATCTGTCCGATGAGCGCCGGCGCCTGGCGGGTCCAGATGCCGTAGATGAATGTGCGGCGCGACTCCCGTTCGGCCGCGGCCTCCCGGATGTACTCACCGGCTGCGTCCAGGGTGGTGAGCCGGTCCACCGTGGCGTGGAAATCCCTGCGCAAGGCTTCCCGGTCGGCGTCCACCAAGGCCATCAGGGCCGCGGCGTCCTGCTCCCCGTAGGCGCGCAGCGAGAGACGCGGGGTCTCCAGCGTCCTGGGGAACGAAGGGTCCACCACGGCTAACGGCCCCGGGTGGTGATGTCCAGGCCGGGGACATACATGGCATCCGGGAGCTGCTGCGCCAGTAGCTCGATCGGGTGCAGCACCGGGATGCGCACGCCGCGCCTGAGCAGGGCCGCCCGCAGGTGCATGGCGCAGCCCACGTTGGAGGTGATGAGCACCTCCGCCTTCTGCTCCTCGATGTAGGCGGCGTAGGCGTCCGCCAACTGGTCCGACTTCGCAGGCTCCGTGAGCACGTAGCTGCCGGCGGCGCCGCAGCAGCCCATGCTGGCGGGGATGGCCTTCAGGGTGAGCCCGGGGATGAGCTTCAGGAGCTCGAAGCCCGCCTTCTCGCTCTTCAGCACGTTGCGCTGGGTGCAGGGCGCCTGCACCAGGGCTCGCGCGCTCGAGGACTTGAATTCGATGCGAGGCACGATGTCATTGGCCGCGAGCCAGGAAGCGAGATCCTGCACCCGGCCGGCGAAGCCAGCGGCCTCGGGCCCGACGAGCTTGTGGTATTCGATCAGGCTCGCGGTGCAGCCGCTGGCGGTGCCGAGGATGGGTGCATCGCCCGTGAAAGCCTCCAGGTTCCGGCGTGCGAGCTGCAGGGCTTCGGCGCTGCGGCCCGCGTGCTGATCCAGGGCGCCGCAACAACCCTGGGACTCCGGTATCTGCACCTCCACGCCGATGGCATTCAATACCGCGATGGCGGAGGCGGTGACCTGGGGCTGGCTGATGTCGGCCACGCAGCCCAGGAACAGTTGCACCTGGGTGCCGGAGGACTTGCGCGGTTCGTAGAGCGCGTCCCAGCGTTTCGGGTCCGGCACCGCCGGGAGCATCCGCACCAGGCGCTGCAGGGAAGCCGGGCCGGACTTGAGCAGGAAACCGTTGATGCCGGTCTTGTCCGCGAAGCGCAGCAGGCCCTGCAGCAGGTGCAGGCGCCAGGTCCGGCGCATGAACCAGGCGAAGAGGCGCGCCTTCAACGGCTCCGGATGCCCATGGTCCTTGAGCTCCCGGCGCGCCGCGTCGATGAGCTTGCCATAGGGCACCTCTGCAGGGCACACCGCCTCGCAGGCGCGGCAGGCCAGGCACTGGTCCAGGTGCGCCGTGAGGCCCGGCGTGATCGGAAGCTTCCCCGTGGCCATGCCCTGCATCAGCGCGATGCGGCCCCGAGGCGACTCGCCCTCGTCCTTGCTGATGCGGTAAGTGGGGCAGTGGGGCAGGCACAGCGCGCATTTCACGCACTTGTCGGCGTCGGCCAGCGGGAATTCGGGCATGGACATATTTGAATAATACCGAGTCGGAGGCGGAAGAGGCCGGGAGTAGAATAAGCAGCGCCTCGTCCCTATCTATAGAACCATGTCCTATTATCGCCACCACATCTTCTTCTGCACCAACCAGCGCACCGACGGTTCCCCCTGCTGCCAGGACCACGGGGCCGACGCGCTCCGGGACTATGCCAAGAAGCGGGTCAAGGAACTGGGCCTGGCGGGCCCCGGCGGGGTGCGGGTGAACAAGGCCGGCTGCATGGACCGCTGTTCCGAAGGCCCCATCGCCGTGGTCTACCCCGAGGAGGTCTGGTACACCTACGCGGATAAGGACGACATAGAAGAGATCGTGACCGAGCATCTGCAGAATGGTCGGGTGGTGGAAAGACTTAAATTGCCGAACCGCTAAGTCCTTGACCTGTAAGCCTTAATCCCGCTCGTCCCAGGCCTATTCGGGGCCCTCCCGCCGGGCGAAATCCCACCTAAGCTCTTGAAAGACAAGGGCCTCGCCGGTAAGATTGCCGGCTCTTTTGCGACGCCCGTAGCCCTATTTCCGGAGTCCCAGGTCCATGAGTACGTTTTTCGCCAAGAACGAGACCTTGAAGCGCGACTGGTACGTGGTCGATGCCACCGGCAAGACCCTCGGCCGCCTGTCCGCCGAGATCGCGCGCCGCCTGCGCGGCAAGCACAAGCCCGAGTACACCCCGCACGTGGACACCGGTGACTACATCGTGGTCGTGAACGCGGGCAAGGTCGCCGCCACCGGCAACAAGATGACCGACAAGATGTACCACTGGCACACCGGCTACATCGGCAACATGAAGCACACCAGCCTCGGCAAGATGCTGCAGGAGCACCCCGAGCGCGCCATCGAGATCGCTGTGAAGGGCATGCTGCCGAAGAACCCGCTGGGCCGCGCCATGTTCAAGAAGCTCAAGGTCTACGGCGGCGCCGAGCACAAGCACAGCGCCCAGCAGCCCCAGAAGCTCGACATCGCCTGATTCGAGTCTTCAACTTTTCAACAAAGACACTATCCAGAGAATCAGCAAAATGGCATCCACTTCCGCTTCCAACTACGGCACCGGCCGCCGCAAGACGGGCAAGGCCCGCGTCTTCGTGAAGTCCGGCCGCGGCCGCATCATGATCAACGGCAAGCCGCTGGACGAGTACTTCGGCCGCGTCACCGCCCGCATGATCGTGCGCCAGCCGCTCGACGTGCTGAAGATGAACGAGTCCGTGGACGTGGACGTGACCGTGGAAGGCGGCGGCACCACCGGCCAGGCGGGCGCCATCCGCCACGGCCTGACCCGCGCCCTCATCGAGTACGACGAAGCCAACCGCTCGCCGCTGCGCAAGGCCGGCTTCGTGACCCGCGATTCCCGCGCCGTGGAGCGCAAGAAGGTCGGCCTGCACAAGGCCCGCCGCGCGCCGCAGTACAGCAAGCGTTAAGGATCATGGAAGGCCGCCAGGCTTCTGCCTGGCGGCTTTTTCATTTGTGAGCCACGGTCTCCGACAATGGGGGATCGTCTAGCGGTAGGGCGAGGCGCATGCGCCGAGCGCCGAGGCAGGAAAGCCGAGGCCGCGTGGCCGGAGCGGAGCAGGATGCGAAGCGATGGGTCCACAAAGCCAACCTAGGTTTCCGCTCTTGGTTTAAAATCAGCTTCCTTTTTGGGGGATCGTCTAGCGGTAGGACTGCGGACTCTGACTCCGCCAACCTAGGTTCGAATCCTAGTCCCCCAGCCAATAAAGCAAAAAGGCCACCCCGAAGCGGGTGGCCTTTTTGCTTTACAGGGTTTGAGGGGGACTAGGATGAGAACCCTTGGGTTCGACAAAATCGCCGGGAGCGATTTTGAACAGGGCCGCTTCGCGGCACTGGCCCCGAAGGGGCGGAGGGCAGGGATAGCCCGGAGTAATCCGACGTCCCCCAGCGAAATAAATCGGTGAGCTTTTTATTTAGCTGGGTTTAGACAAGATCACATCCAATCCACAGTAGGCAGATCTTCCCTCGCAGCTATCAGCGCCCGGTCGAGCTCCAGCTGCAATTTCGTCAATCTCAAGGTTTCATTCTTGCCCCTATGAGCTTCCTCAAGTTCTTCACTAAGAGACTCAACAAAGGAATTGCAGCACGCGATTACGGCATTTGCTAGCCCCTCCCGCAGCTAGGAGCGGGACAGCCTGGTCCTTCCAGATTTAGGGGTCGTATGGGCTCTTGTTCTTACCCGCGAATCTGGCGCTATAACAATCCGGCTGTCTATGCACTTCTGTTATGCCGATACAGTAATAGATTTCACCCGTAGCAGTATCCAGTCGCCACACGTTCGGATTCTGAGTATCTGCCACTAGTTGATAGCGCCCTATTTGAGACCCAGAATTTGAGTCCGCATGGGCAGCGGCTAATAACAAACCGCAAGCGAGAGCTATTAGAACGATTTGGGTTTTCATAGATCCTCCAGTCGAGTCTCGACTCAATCTCAATAGGGTTAGTCATTTTTGTAATTCAATATTCCACATCGTAAATCGAGTTTTTAGAAAAGGGGATGTAATTCCCAATCGGCTAACACCGCTCTTTTCGGCGATGTAGTTGGCGAGCTCTGTTTTTGCTTTGCTAGCGTCATCTTTCTTATCTTGGTCATTTTTGTGCCAGCCAATGGCGCCAATCAAGATATCGTTCAACTGGATATAGAGATTCTCTTTAGAATCTACGAATTCGATGGCCTTAAATGGCCTCGTAGGAATTTGCAAAATGCCCATGCCATTGTTTAGGACATTTCTTAACTCTTCGAGTGGCCGGTTACTATTTCGGCTGTCCAAAAAAATGTGTAGTGGGCCATCGCGATATTTTTTGCCAAACTTGTGTATGAGCAATTGATAAAGCAGTTTGTTTAGGCCCAATTCATGATCGCCTTGATTAAATTTACTGTGATTAAGACGATGGTTGTCTGCGATAAGACTGTGGAAATGAATCTCGTCCTGGTTATTCAGAGTAAAAAATAAATCCACCATATCTTTATATTTAGCGAGATATGCGTTACTTACCTTAGACCACTTCATTTCATCATTTAGGTGTAATTCCTCGCGTCGAGTAGATATCTTTTGTGTCAATTGTTCGAAGTCAACTTGAGAAACAATTACGCCTCCTAAAACCAGGTAATGGTGATTGTTTTGGCGACTTTCATCAGAGAAAACGTTGTACACCTAAGATCTAACTCCCATCCCTACTCGCCCTCATCCCTTTCTTTCTAGCTTCGTCTTCACACACAAACGCCCCGTATTTAGTATTCATCCAATACTTTGCTTTCCTGTAATGCCAGATCCCCGACCAAGTGTTCAGCCACACCACGGTGTCAGAAGGGCAATGCTTCTGGGCTGCTTGCTCGGTCTTGAACTGGTGGACAGACGAGGTATCGACTTGCGGAGAGGCGAGGACGAGAGAGGGCAGGCCCAGGGCGAGGGCCAGGAAGAGCGCGTTGATCGGTTTACTCATTCTGCCTCCAACTCCCTTGAGGCTTCCCAAGCATACTCCCGCTTTCGGCGTCTCGGCCGTTACCAGCAGCTCCCTCTGCACTCCGGCAAGAACGGCCTATGGAGTATGAACACCACGGCGATGCGGCCGGCGATCATGATCGATAGCGCGAGCGCGAGCTGGGCCCATAGCGGGACCTTGATGCCCGCGTAGCGCTTTAGGAGTAAGCCGGTGAGGGGGCAGGCGGCGATGCCGGAGCACAGGGCGAACCAGCCGTTGGTCAAGGGCCAGGGCCCTTCGTTCATGAGGAGCGCCAGGCCGCCGATGCTGAGCAGAACGCCCCAGACCCAGGCCACAGCCTGGGCGAAGACCATGCCGGCCCTGGTCAAGGGCGTCGCGGGCCTGTTGGCGACCGCGGCAGCGGTGACGACCGCCAGCAGCAGCAAGGCATAGATGGCGAAGAGGACCAGGTGCTGCATCGCGGTCTCCTGCGGCCCTCCAGCCTCCACCTCAGCATACTCCTGGGAATCAGGACCAAGACGCGGGGTGACTGCGTCACCTTCCGTCCTCCGCATCCTGCTCCGGACGCGGCCCGGGCCATGCTCTCCCTGCATGGCCGTCCACCGCATGCGGTGGACCTCACAAAGAAAAAGCCCCGCTTTCGCGGGGCTTTTTGAGACTAGCGCTTCTTGCCAGCCTTCTTCTTCTTTTTGGCAACCTT
>Ga0207664_10000825_pt1 | contig 21018 bp, 14 predicted proteins | sample LARL83metaG_FD_184349 | JGI IMG/M metagenome (GOLD analysis project Ga0207664, IMG submission 184349) | Corn, switchgrass and miscanthus rhizosphere microbial communities from Kellogg Biological Station, Michigan, USA - LAR L8-3 metaG... | ecosystem: Host-associated > Plants > Roots >... | reverse complement strand
GGCCGCCGGCGCCGGTAGGGCTTCGTTGGTGTGCCGCGGAAACCGCAGATGGAGCCTGGCTTGTGGCGGCGGCAATGGCGGGGGTGGCTGGGCCTGCGTAGTGTTGGGGGGGCAGGACTGGTTCCGCCCGGTGCCGGTGGCCGCGGCGGACGGGTTGTGTGGGGGCGCTGCGATGGTGACCGGGCAGTCTGCGCTTTCTTTTGCCGGGCTGCTGCGGCGGCTGCGGGCCGGGGCGAGGCTGACCCAGGAGGAGCTGGCGGCGGCGGCGGGGGTGTCCGCGCGGTCGGTCAGCAACCTGGAGCGGGGCATCAACCGCACCGCGCACAAGGACACCGCGGTGCTGCTGGCTGGCGCGCTGGGCCTGACGGGGCCGGTGGCAGAGTTGTTCGTGGCGGCGGCCCGCGGCAACGTCGCGCCAGCACGGGTGTTGGCGGCCACTAGGGGCGCGGGGCCGCGGCCGGGAGCGGTGACCGGTTCTCCCTACCGCGGGCTGGCCGCGTTCGGGGAGCAGGACGCGGCGTTGTTCTTCGGCCGGGAAGCAGCCACGATCGAGGTGCTGGAGCGGATGTCGCGGCACCTGGCGGGTACGGGGCTGCTGGTGGTGTCGGGGGTGTCGGGGGCGGGGAAGTCGTCGTTGCTGCGGGCGGGGGTGTTGCCGCGGATCCGGGCGGAGGGGCTGGCGGCGGCGCCGGCGTCGGCGTCGTGGCCGTGCCTGGTGTTCACCCCGACCCGGGCGCCGCTGGATGAGCTGGCGCTGCGGGTGGCGCCGCTGGCGGGGGCGGACGCGGCGGCGGTGCGGCGAGGCTTGGCGGCCGATCCGGACGGGTTCGCGCTCACCGCCCGCCAGGCCGCCCTAGCGCGTCCAGGCGGCCCGGTTGGGGGTGCCGATGGCCTCGCGCCGGAGCGGGACCGGCCCTCGCCGCCGCAGCGATTGCTGCTGGTGGTCGACCAGTTCGAGGAGCTGTTCACCCAGTGCCCCGATGAGCGGCAGCGGCGGGCGTTCATCATCGCCCTGCACGCGGCCGCCACCGCCGGACACGGGCCGGATCAGGCACCGGCGGCGCTGGTGGTGCTGGGAATGCGCGCCGATTTCGAGGCCCGGTGCGCGGACTACCCGCAGCTGGCCGACGCGGTCCAGGACCGGTACCTGGTCACCGCGATGACCGGGCGGCAGCTGCGGATGGCCATCACCGAACCCGCCAAAAGAGCCGGCTCGAAGGCCGACGGCGACCTGACCGAGGCCCTGCTGGCCGAGGTACGCACCCGCGCGCCCGGGACCTTCGGCGCCGGGGCGCTGCCGTTGCTGTCGCACGCCCTGGACCAGGCCTGGCGCAGCCGCACTGGGCAGGTGCTCACCCTGGCCGACTATGAGCGCACCGGCGGCATCGACGGCGCGGTCGCCGCCAGCGCCCAGCGCGCCTACGACGCCTTGACTCCCGCCCAGCAGGCCGCGGCCCGGCAGGTGTTCCTGCGGCTGACCGCCACCAGCCCCGACGGCATAGACACCACCGGGCGGGCCACCAGGACGGAGCTGACCGATGGCAAGAGCGCCGACGAGATCCAGGATGTGGAGGCCGTGCTGGAGGCCTTCGCCGCCGAACGGCTGCTCACCCTGGCCGCCGACACGGTGGAGATCAGCCACGAGGCGGTGCTGACGGCCTGGCCGCTGCTGCGCGACACCTGGCTGGCCGACACCCACGCCGACCGGATCGCCCGCTCCCGGCTGCACACCACCGCCTCCGACTGGGCCCGCCACTCCCGCGACCGGTCCTACCTCTACACCGGCACCCTGCTGGCCGCCGCGACCGGCACCGCCACCCGGATCGCCGCTGACCCGGCCCGCCACCCGCCGCTCAGCCAAACCGAACGCGACTTCCTCCACGCCAGTAGCCACGCCCACCGGCGGACCGTCCGCCGACGTCGGGGCTTCATCGGTTTGCTGTTGGCCTTGGTCATCGGCTTGGCCTCGGTTGCCGCCTTCGCCTTCCTCGCCCGCCAGGACGCCGTGCACAACGCCGCCACCGCCGCGCGCAACGCCGCCAGTGCCGAACGGCAGCATGCCATCGCCCTGTCCCGCCAGCTCGCCGCCGAAAGCCTCAACATCGATGGCACCGATCCCGTGACCGCGCGCCGGCTCGCTGTTGCCGCCTGGGCCGTCTTCCCTACTGGCCAGGCCGCGTCCGCCATGACGGCCCTGCTGGCCGAGCAGCAGCAACGCGGCATGCTGCCCGCTGGCCCCTCCCCCGTGCACGGGGTGGCGTTCAGCCCCGATGGCAAGCTGCTGGCCAGCGCCGGCGCCGACGGGATGGTGCGGCTGTGGAACCTGGTCACCGGCCGCCCCGAGGGCGCACCCCTGCATGCCACCGGCGCCCTGAACGGGGTGTGGGCGCTGGCGTTCAGCCCCGATGGCAAACTGCTGGCCAGCGCCGGCGCCGACGGCACCATACGGCTATGGAACCCCGCGACCGACCGCCCCGCCGGCCCGCCACTTCAGACCCGTTCCGGCCCTGCTGGCGGCGTGTACGGGGTGGCGTTCAGTCCCCGTGGCAAGCTGCTGGCCAGCGCCGGCGCCGACGGGACGGTGCGGCTGTGGAACCCGGCCACTGGCCAGCCCGCGGGTGCGCCGCTCCACGCCAGCGTCCACGACAGCGTGAACTGGGTGGCGTTCAGCCCCGATGGCAAGCTGCTGGCCAGCGCCGGCGCCGACGGGACGGTGCGGCTGTGGAACCCGGCCACTGGCCAGCCCGCCGGTGCGCCGCTCCAGACGGGCTCCGGCCCTAGTGGCGGCGTGTACCGGGTGGCGTTCAGCCCCGATGGCAAGCTGCTGGCCAGCGCCGGCGGCGACGGCACGGTGCGGCTGTGGAACCTGGCCACCCGCGGACCCGCGGGTGCGCCCCTCCGCGCCAGCGCCCACAACGGCGTGGGCGGGGTGGCGTTCAGTCCCGATGGGAAGCTGCTGGCCAGCGGCGGCGGCGACGGCAGCGTGCGGCTGTGGAACCCGGCCTCCGGCCAGCCCGCCGACGCGCCCCTGCACGCCACCGGCACGCTGAACGGGGTGTGGGGGGTGGCGTTCAGTCCCGATGGCAAGCTGCTGGCCAGCGCCGACGGCGACGGCACGGTGCGGCTGTGGAACCCGGCCTCCGGCCAGCCCGTCGGCGCGCCGCTTCAGACCGGCTCCGGCCCTGCTGGCGGCGTGGGCGGGGTGACGTTCAGTCCCGATGGGAAGCTGCTGGCCAGCGCCGGCGGCGACGGCACGGTGCGGCTGTGGAACCCGGCCTCCGGCCAGCCCGTCGGCGCGCCGCTTCAGACCGGCTCCGGCCCTGCTGGCGGCGTGGGCGGGGTGACGTTCAGTCCCGATGGCAAGCTGCTGGCCAGCGCAGACGCCGACGGCATGGTGCGGCTGTGGGATCCCGTCACTCGCCGCCCGGCCGGCGCGCCGCTGCAGACCGGCTCCGGCGCTAGTGGCGGCGCGGTCGCGGTGGCGTTCAGTCCCGATGGCAAGCTGCTGGCCAGCGCAGACGCCGACGGCACCGTGCGGCTGTGGGATCCCGTCACTCGCCGCCCGGCCGGCGCGCCGCTCCACGCCAGTGCCCAGAACGGCGTATTCGCGGTGGCGTTCAGTCCCGATGGCAAGCTGCTGGCCAGCGCAGACGGCGATGGCACCGTGCGGCTGTGGAACCCCACCACCCGCCGCCCGGCCGACGCGCCGCTGCAGACCGGCTCCGGCCCTGCTGGCGGCGTCTACGGGGTGGCGTTCAGCCCGGACGGCAAGCTGCTGGCCAGCGCAGACGCCGACGGCACGGTGCGGCTGTGGAACCCGGCCACCCGCCAGCCCATCGGCGTGCGGCTCCACGCCAGCGCCCGCAACGGCGTGTTCAGGGTAGCGTTCAGTCCCGATGGCAAGCTGCTGGCCAGCGGCGGCGCCGACGGCACGGTGCGGCTGTGGAACCCCGTCACCAGCCGTCCGGTCGGCGCGCCCCTCCAGACCGGCGCCCTGAACGGCGTGCCCGGGGTCGCGTTCAGTCCCGATGGCAAGCTGCTGGCCAGCGGCGGCGCCGACGGCACGGTGCGGCTGTGGAACCCCGTCACCAGCCGTCCGGTCGGCGCGCCCCTCCAGACCGGCGCCCTGAACGGCGTGTTCGGGGTGGCGTTCAGTTCCGATGGCAAGCTGCTGGCCAGCGGCGGCGCCGACGGCACGGTGCGGCTGTTGCAAGTATCGCTATTCGCGCATCCCTACGCGGCGCTATGCGCCGACGTGGGACCACCGACACCGCAAGAGTGGAACCGCTACGCCTTCGGCGAACCGCAGCCGAAGGCCTGCCGCTGAACGCCCAGACACCCCGCGGCCACTGCCGCTCGGGCCGGAGTCTCCAGCCCGCCTTGGTCTCAGTTTCTGACCATTGCCGGGGCGCTGGCCGCGGTCAACAGCGTCCGGACCGGCGGCACACGGAGCCTGGCCGTGCAGGCCGGTACGCGGTGCCCGCAGCGCCGGCGTAAGGGGGGGTGATCACCGGTGCCGGTGCGCTGGCCCGGGCACCTCGCGCGGCAGCGAACGACCTGGCGGGCGGCGCGGCAGCCAGCGCCAGCACTACTGCCAGACGGTAACTAACGGCCCAGCTGGATATGCGCGGGCCCGCCTCCATGACCATGAGCAAGGCCCTCGATCAGGGATCCTGAGGACCCAGATCCCTGGCGCAGAATGGCCAATTCGGGGTAAGGGCATGGACGGCCAAGCACGACCGGGATGGCGCGCCGAACGGCGGCTACTTGCGCAACGTGCCGGTCAGCCACATCGCCGCTGGCCGGGCCACGAGTACGGTAACGGCCATGGCCAGCGACCGGTGGAGCCCGATGCCGACCGCGACGCTGGGGGGCGGCGGGCCGGTGGTTTCGCGGATCGGGCTGGGGCTGGCCGCGCTGGGCCGCCCGGCTTACATCACCAGCGGCCGGGAGGATGACCTGCCCGACCGCAGCGTCGCTGGCCTGCGGGCCCGGACATTCTCAGTGCTGGACGCTGCCTACGCCGCCGGGATCAGGTACGTCGATGCGGCTCGCTCCTACGGCAGGGCCGAGGAGTTTCTGGGTGGCTGGCTTGCCGAGCGCGGTTATCCGGATGTGGTCGTCGGCTCGAAGTGGGGCTACCGCTATACGGGCGGGTGGCGGCTCGACGCCGATCAGCAGGAGGTGAAGGAGCATTCGCTGGCTATGTTCAGGGCTCAGCTGGCTGAGAGCCGGGCCCTGCTCGGTGATCGGCTCGCCCTGTACCAGGTGCATTCGGTGACCCCTGATTCTGGGTTGTTCACCGACACGCCGCTGCTGGCCGCGCTCGCTCGGCTGCGCGCCGACGGCGTGATCATCGGGCTGACGACGAGCGGGCCGCATCAGGCGGACACGATCCGCCGGGCGTTGCACCTGACCGTCGATGGGCAGCAGCTGGTCACGGCGGCGCAGGTGACGTGGAACCTCTTCGAGCCGTCGGCCGGCGGCGTGGCGGCGGAGGCTGCCGCGGCCGGCTGGGCGGTCCTGGTTAAAGAGGCCGTCGCCAACGGGCGGCTGACCCCGGCGGGAGAGCCGCCTGCCCAGGTGACCGCGCTCGCCGCCGAGCGTGGCGTCACCGAAGACGCGATCGCCATCGCCGCCGCGCTGGCTCAGCCGTGGGCATCGGTGGTGCTGTCCGGCGCGGTCACCAGCACGCAGCTGGAGGCGAACCTGGCCGCGCTCAGGGTCGGCGAGCTTCCGGCGCTGCGCCTCGCCGAGCCGCCGGATGCCTACTGGGCGGCCCGGGCGGCCAGGCCGTGGCACTGAGGCACGGCCGCCGCCCGCGGCCGGCCGTAGCACAAAGGCACAATCACCTCTTGACGGGGCCGTGCTCTGGCGTTTATGTTTCCTGAAACGTCGTTCGACGATATCGAACACGTTTCGAGTTCGCCACTGCATCGCCAGGAGGAGGTGAGGAGCCCCGGCACCCGGCCTGGCACCGGCGCTCGCCGTGGGCGACCCGCATGGCAGCACCACCCACCACCGCTCAGAAGCTCGCAGCCGAGTTCCTCGGCACCGGCTTCCTCGTCTTCATCGGTGCCGGCTCGGCCGCCGCGACCGGCGTTATCGCAGCCGGCACGAAGGCCCCCTTCTCGCTTGCCGAGCTCGGGATGATCTCGTTCGCGTTCATGCTCGTCATTGTGGGCGCGGTGTACGCGATCGGGCACATCTCGGGCGGGCACATCAATCCGGCGGTGACGCTGTCGCTGGCGGTGTCCGGCAAGTTCTCCTGGCGTGAGGTGCCCGGCTACTGGGCGGCCCAGCTGGCCGGGGCGGTAGCCGGTGCGGCCGCCATCTACCTCACCCTGGGCCGGCTGGCCACGGTCGCCGCTGGCGGCGGGGTGACCGCCTACAACCCGGCCACGATGGGGTTCGGCCGGGGGTTGCTGATCGAGGCGCTCGGCACGTTCATGCTCGTCTTCGTGATCTTCGGCGTCATCGACCATCGGGCGGTGCCGGGCTGGGCGCCGATGGCGATCGGCGCCATCGTCTTCGCGGTCATCATCGTCGTGGGCCCGGCGACCGGGGCCGCCATAAATCCCGCCCGCTACCTGGGCGCTGTGTTCATGATGAAGGCCTTTGGCGGGAGTGTGCTGTGGTCACAGGTACCCGCTTACCTCATCGGCGATCTGGCCGGCGGGGTCCTGGGCGGCCTCGCCTGGGCCGGCATTGGCCGCGTCCGCGCCGATGCATCGTTCACCAGCCTGGCGCCGGCCGAGCCGGTCCCCAGCACCGAGAGAGTCCCGGAAGGCACGTCATGAAGAAGCTCATCAACTCGCCCGACACCGTGGTGACCGACGCGCTCGCCGGGGTGGCCGCGGCGCACCCGTCGCTGGCCGTGGACGTCGAGAACAAGGTGATCACCCGGGCCAGCGGCCCGCAGGCCGGCAAGGTGGGCCTGGTATCCGGCGGCGGCTCCGGTCACGAGCCCATGCATGGCGGGTTCGTCGGCTACGGGATGCTGGATGCGGCCTGCCCGGGCGAGGTGTTCACCTCCCCGGTGCCCGACCAGATGCTCGCCGCGACCAGGGCCGTCAACGGCGGTGCTGGGGTCCTGCACGTCGTCAAGAACTACACCGGCGACGTGCTCAACTTCCAGATGGCGGCCGAACTGGCCGGGGACGAGGACATCGAGGTCGTCTCGGTGGTGACCAACGACGACGTCGCGGTGCAGGACTCGCTCTACACCGCCGGGCGCCGGGGCGTCGGTGCCACCGTTTTCGTAGAAAAGATCGCCGGCGCGCTCGCAGAAGAGGGAGCGGGCCTGGACAAGGTCGCCGATGTGGCGCGTGAGGTCAACGAGCGGTCCCGGTCGCTGGGTGTGGCGCTGACCTCGTGCGTGGTCCCCGCCGCCGGCAAGCCGACCTTCGACCTGGCCGACTCCGAGATCGAGATGGGCATCGGCATCCACGGCGAGCCCGGCCGCAGCCGCGTTCCGCTCGCCCCGGCACGTGACCTCGCCGCCGCCGCGCTTGATGCCATCGGTGCCGACCTGCCGCTGTCCGGCGACCTGCTGGTGATGGTCAACGGGATGGGCGGCACGCCGCTGCTGGAGCTGTACGTGCTTTTCAACGAGGTGCGGCAGTACCTGGAGGGGCACGGTGCCCGGATCGCCAGGAACCTGGTGGGTAACTACATCACCAGCCTGGAGATGCAGGGTTTCTCGGTCACCGTCTGCCGGCTCACGGACACGCTCACCCGGTTGTGGGACGCGCCAGTGGACACGCCTGCCCTGCGCTGGGGACGCTAGCTCCACTGGTTCCCAGATGGTAGGAGAATCCGATGCGAGCTGAAGTCTTCCGGGCCTGGATCGCCGCTGCCGCCAGGGTTATCGGGGAGCAGCGTGACCACCTGACCCAGCTGGACGCGGCGATCGGCGACGCCGATCACGGCATCAACCTCGACCGGGGGTTCACCGCCGTGGTCAGCGTGCTGGAGTCGGCCGCCCCGGCGACGCCGGGCGCTGTCCTCACACTGACCGGGTCGACGCTGATCTCCAAGGTGGGCGGCGCCTCCGGCCCGCTGTACGGGACGGCGTTCCGCCGCGCCGGCAAGGCGCTGGGCGACGCCGCCGACGTGGACCTGCCCGGCCTGGCAGCCGCACTCGACGCCGCGCTGGCGGGGGTGCAGCAGCTCGGCGCCGCCCGCGAAGGCGACAAGACGATGGTGGACGCGCTGGCCCCGGCCACCGGGGCCTTCAGCAAGGCGATCGCGGAGGGGGCGTCGGATGCCGACGCCCTCGCCGCGCTCGCGGAGGCCGCCCTGGCGGGGGCGGCGGCCACCATCTCGATGCAGGCACTGAAGGGACGGGCGAGCTACCTCGGGCCGCGCAGCGTCGGCCACGAAGACCCCGGGGCAGCCTCGACCGCACTGATCCTCGGCGCCCTCCGCGATGCCACGCTGGCGGGCCCATGACCCAGCCCAGCCGGTACCAGGGTCTGCCCGTGTCCGAGGGGGTGGCGGCCGGGCAGCTCTACCGTCGCGACACCCAGGCCAGTGGGCGGCCGGCCACCCCAGATGAGGTGGCGGCGGCCTTCGCCGCCGTGGCACAAGAACGGTCCGCGCTGGCTCAGCGGCTGCGGGACGACGGGCGCGGCGACGAGGCCGACATCGTCGCCATCAGCGCGCTGATCGCGGCCGACCCTGCCCTGGTGGACCCGGCCGTGGCGGCGGCCATGGAAGGCGAGGACGCCGCGGCCGCCGTCGAGCGCTCGGCCGCCGCCCAGGCCGCCGCGATCGCCGCGCTGGCCGACCCGGACCTGGCCGCACGCGCGGACGACGTGCGCCAGGTCGGCAACGCCGTGCTGGCCCGGCTCGCCGGAGCCGCCGCGGCGCCGCCACCAGCCGGGAAGTTCATCCTGGTCCAGCGCGAGGTGGACCCAGTAGACCTGATCCGCCTCGCCGACTCCGGGCTGGCCGGTGCGGTGTCGGTGTCCGGCAGCGCCAGCTCCCATGCCGCCATCATCGCGCGGGGACTGGGCGTGCCCATGCTGGCGGGCGCGGACCCGCAAGTGCTCACGGTGCCCGCCGGGCGCCAGGCCATCCTGGACGGGGCGGCCGGGCGGCTCATCGTAGACCCCTCACCGCGGGAACTGGCCGCCGTCGCCGGGTCCGCAGCCCCGCCGTGGATGGACGGGGCCACGGGCCCCGCCAATGGCGTCCCCGGACTGGGCGCCCCAGCCGGCCCCCCGCGCACCGCCGACGGCCAGGAGATCACCCTGCTCTGCAACGTGGCGTCCGCCACCGAGACCCGGCTCGGCCTGGCCGCCGGCGCCGCGGGCGTGGGCTTGCTGCGCACCGAGATCCCGTTTAGCAGCGCGGCCGCGTGGCCGACGGAAGCCGATCACCGTGCCGCGCTGGACCCGGTGCTAGGACTGCTCACCGGGCGGCCCGTGGTCGTCCGCCTGCTCGACTTCTCCGGGGACAAGGTCCCCCCCTTCCTGGCGGGCGGGCGGGCAGGCCTGGCGGCGCTGCTCAGCCACCCCCGCGCGCTGGGCGATCAGCTCCGCGCGGTGCTGCGCAGCGGCCGGGAAACCCGGCTGAGCGTCATGGTGCCCATGGTGGCCACCCTGGACGAGATGGCCCAGGTGCGGTCGGCGCTGGTGGACGCCGCCGCCGAGGTCGGTGCCGACATGCCCGAACTCGGCATGATGGTGGAACTGGCCGCCACCGCTTCGGCGGCCGACGCGTTCGCCCGCGCCAGCGGCTTCTTCTCGATCGGCACCAACGACCTGACCAGCCAGGTGCTCGGCCTGGACCGGGCAGACCCGGCGATGCGCCCTGCCCGGGCGGCGGACCCGCGGGTGCTGGCCCTCATCGCCAGGGTGGTGCAGGCCGCCGGGGCCGCGGGCGCGGAAGTCTCGGTGTGCGGTGACGCGGCCGCGGACCCGGCCGTGCTGCCCCTGCTCATCGGGCTGGGCGTGCGCAAGCTCAGCGTGGGCGCCGCGCGCCTGCCGGACGTGGCCCAGTGGATCACCAGCGCCGACACCTCCGTCTGCGCGGCGATGGCCGGCCAGGCCCTGCAGGCGGTCAGCCCGGAACAGGTGAAGGCGCCATGATCTCAGCTCAGCGCGGTCAGGACCGCACCGCCCCTGGCCGCCCCCAGATCCCTGGAGACGGCCCGGGCCGCCTCGGTGACCGCACGCACCAGCTCCCCCCGCGCGGGCGGCGCGAGCAGCCGTTCCACGGCGCCGACCACCCCAATCGCACCCGCCACGACGCCGTCACGGCCCAGGATCGGTGCCGCGACACCCGCATCGCCGACGGTGGCCTCCTGGTCCTCCACCGCGTACCCCTGCTTGCGCACCTGGGCCAGCGCCCGGCCAAGCGCCACCCGCGAAGTCTTCGTCCGGCCGGTCAGCGGGGCCAGGTCACCGGCCATCGCGGCAGCACGTTGCGCATCCGGAAGGTAGGCCACGATGGCATGCCCCAGCGCGCAGGCATGCCAGGGGATCGCCGCGCCCACCTCCAGGATCTGCACGGTGTTGTCCGGGCGGAACACGTGGTGCAGCACAATCACCCGGGAGCCGGACAGGCTGGCCACCCAGACCGCCTCGTTCGCCCGCTGCGCGAGCGACTCCGCCCACAGCAGCGAGCGGGCCCGCAGCTCCGAGCCGTCCAGGTAGGCATTACCCAGCGAGAGGACGGCCGGGCCGAGGCTGTACTTCCCGGTGTCGGGATCCTGGGCGACCAGGTCATGCTTTTCCAGCGTGCGCAGCAGCCCATGCACCGTCGGCTTGGCCAGGCCGACCCGTTCCGCGATCTCGGTGACGCCGAGGCGGGGGGTGCCAGAGCCGAGAACGGCCAGGATCCGGGCCGCGCGCTCCACCGATTGAATCATGACAACCTTTCAGCAATGCCGAACACGATTCAGGATATGCCATGAGCCTCGACGCCAGAGTAGGGATCGTCCTCGTGTCGCACAGTGCCCAGCTGGCCGAGGGGGCGGCAGCACTGGCGGCGCAGATCAGCGGGGGCACTGTGGCCATTATCCCCGCAGGTGGCACCGACGAGGGGCAGCTCGGCACGAGCGCGGCCAAGGTGCAGCGGGCGGCGAAACTCGCCGACAGCGGCGCCGGTGTCGTGATCCTGCCCGACCTGGGCAGCGCCGTGCTCACCGTCCGGGCGCTGCTCGGCGAGGCCGGTGACCTCCCCACGCCGGTCGAGCTGGCCGACGCACCGTTCGTCGAGGGCGTGGTCGCAGCCACAGTGGCCGCGGCCGGAGGCGCAGACATCAAGGCGGTCCTCGCCGCGGCACAGGAGGCGCGCCATGCCCGCAAGCTATGAGCAGGCGATCACCCTCACCGGTGACCTGCACGCCCGCCCAGCTGGCGCGCTCGCGGTCGCGGCGGCGAAATTCTCCTCGGCCGTGTCGCTCACCGTCGGCACCAGCAGCGCCGACGCCAAGAGCGTGCTCGGTGTCATGGGCCTGGGCGCCACCAGCGGCCAGCACATCACCGTGGCAGCGCAAGGGCCCGACGCGGAAGAGGCCGTCGCCGCCATTCTCGCCATTTTGGCCGAGGCAACGCGAGTGGGCGCCTGACGCCAGCACACGGGCCGACCTCAGACGGCAGAACCGATGGCCTTATCGACGGCGACCCGCATCGTCAGCACAAGGCTGCAGCCGCAGGCGAGCCAGAATGCCAGTTCGGCGCCGTCCTGACAGCGGCCCGTCAGAGCAGGGACGCCGACCATATCGGCGGGTCGGTGTGCGGTTATCAGCCGGGATTCGCGTGGTTGGTCGTCCCGGTCGCGACCGCTGGCCGCTGACGACATCCGTTTCTCACGTTCTGGCTGCCCGCAGCGTCTGCGTTGTGTGAGCAAGCGACCTTTCGGCCAGGCCGCGCCCGGGCCGGTGCGGCCAGCCAGCCAGCCGGGGCCGCGGCCCGATCGCCGGGCACTGCTGGCGGCGGCGGTGACCTTGGTGCTGTGGGCGTCGGCGTTTGTCGCCATCCGCAGCGCCGGGCAGAACTTCTCGCCCGGGGCTCTGGCCCTGGGCAGGCTGCTGCCCGCCGCGGCGGTCCTCGCGTTGATCTCGCTCATCCGGCGGGCGGGGTGGCCGCCGCGCCCCGCCTGGCCGGGGATCGCGGCCACCGGCGTGCTGTGGTTCGGCGTCTACATGGTCGCGCTGAACTGGGGCGAACAGCACGTGGATGCGGGCACCGCGGCGATGGTGGTCAACATCGGGCCGATCCTGATCGCGCTGGCCAGCGGCTGGCTGCTGGGGGAGGGCCTGCCCCGCCCGCTGATGGTGGGGATCACGGTGTCGTTCGCCGGCGTCATCCTGGTCGCGATCGCCACCTCGGCCGGCCGGCACCCGTCGCCGGCAGGAGTTCTGCTGTGCCTGCTGGCGGCGGTGTCGTATGCCCTGGCCGTGGTCAGCCAAAAGCCCGCGCTGCGGCACGCCTCGGCGCTTCAGGTCACCACGCTCGGCTGCGCGGTGGGCGCGCTGGCGTGCCTGCCGTTCACCGGCCAGCTGGTTTCCCAGCTGGCCACCGCGCCGCTGACGGCCACGCTGAGCGTCGCCTACCTGGGCGTGTTCCCCACCGCCGTGGCGTTCACCACCTGGGCGTACGCGCTGGCCAGAACACCGGCCAGCAAGATGGGCGCAACGACCTACCTGGTCCCGGCCCTGACCGTGCTGATGGCCTGGGCCATCCTGCGCCAGGTCCCGGGCTGGCTCGCGCTCGCCGGCGGCACGCTCTGCCTGGCCGGCGTCGCGCTGTCCAGGCGGCGGCCCGGCACGCCGCCGCGCGGCCGCGCCGTGGTTGAGCCACCCGGTCCGGGCGGGACGGCCGCAAAGCCTCCCGATCTGGCCCAGGGCCGAGCTGCTCGCTGCCAGGCCACCCAGACGGTGCGCCGGCAGGTACACAATACGTCCGGAGGGTGTAGGCCGACGTGAAGACTCGTGAGCGATGGCGGGGAGTGGAGTTCCCGAGATTCGAAGTCAGGCCCTATTCGACGTGCCAGACTGCCTGGCGGGCTCATGCCGGACGGAGCCTAGCCGGCCGGGCTGGGGGCACACGTCGTTCACCCACCCGGCCTTGCCGCGGCGGCGGGCGGACTGCTCGGCGCCGATCGCCGGAGGGCGCGCGAAGCCGGGCAGGACTAGCCACAGAAAGTGACGTTGGCTGTGCGGTCATACAGCCAGATCGCCGAATCCGTACTTAGCTGGTCATGTGGCTGGCAGAAGGGTGCCGAGCGCAGAATGCCCCGCTCTGGGCGCCGGCCCGTCAAAGCGATCGAGTTCTTTTGGCGTCAGTAACAACCACATATGTTGGCGGCGGTTCTGCGACGCCGGCTTGCTGTTCGTAAGCCTTGCCTGTGGTGGGATGCAGCCGCCTGACCGGGTGGCCAACCTGACCCCTGCGACCTGTAGCCATGGCGCCGATGGGCAGCCTCCGGGCCTTGCCCCGCTGTTTGTGTGCGAGGGGGGCGGTCATGGTGTTTCGGCCGGGTCGAGGTGGAGTCGTCCGTTGGAGCGCGCGTCGAGTATGTGCTGCAGGGTGCGGCGGGTGGTGAAACCGACGGCGGCGGCGGTTTCGCCGGCGAAGGCGGTGGTGTTGCTGGCCGGGTCGAGCTGGGTGGTGATGCAGCCGCCGGCGAAGACGGTGTACCAGGTGAGCTGCCCGGTACGGGCGTCGGCCTGTTCGTAGCGGCGTGTCCCGGGCTGGTGCGAGGGCTGCTGGGCCGCCCCACGGGTGGTGCAGGCGGCGGTGAGCCGGACGATCACCGCCTGGGAATCTGGGCCGTGGGCGAGGGTGAATTCCGACAGGCCGTTTTTGGCTTTCGCGGTTGCGACCGCCCAGCCTCCCGGCAGCGCGCGGACGCAGGGGATCAGCGCCGCCGATGGGACCGACTGGGCCAGCAGCCACAGCGGCTCGGGCTCGTCGCAGCCCAGGCGGGTGATGTTGAGCGGTGCCGTGTGCTGGTAGTCGTTGGCCAGCACGTACTGAGCGGTGGGGACGAGCAGGGCTGCCAGCGCCACGATGAGCGCAAGCAGCCCGGCGCGGCGCGCGCTCCACCGCTGGATCCTGATCGGCCGCGGCCGCTTGGGCAGCAGCTGGAGGAATTGGCCGTGCAGGTCGCGGCCCTTGTCGCGGAGCATCCGCCGCAGCTGGGAGGGCATGGCGAGCCCACGGGCGGCCGCGAATCCCTCGGTGATCTCCTCGACGGTGAACTGGCGCAGGGCGCGCTGGTAGACCTGTTCCGCGGTTGAGCGCAGGGCCAGGCACAGCATCATGTTGGCCAGGTCCACCGCCTGGCGCCACGGGGTTGGGCGTGCCTCGACGAACGCCACGTCGATCAGCAGCAGCTGGCCGTTGCGGACCAGCAGGTTGGCCGGCTTGATGTCGCGGTGGGCAAGTCCGGCGTCCCACAGCTTGCGGATGATTCTCAGGCCGTCGTCGATGATCTGGTCCCCGGCCCCGGCCTCGATCTCGGCTTCGCCGAGCTCGGTGGCGCCGTCGAAAAACTCGGTGACCAGCAGGTATTCCCGCTCTGGTGTCAGCTCAACGAAGCCGTACGGCGCGGGGGACGGCAGCCCGCCGTCGCGCACGACCCTGAGCGCGTAGTCCTCCTGCTGGACCAGCCGCCGCACGGTGTGAAACGGCTTCTCGTCTTCGAGGCGGCCATACAGCAGCTCGCGGCCGAGCTTGTACCAGCGGTCGGAGCGCAGGTGGCTCCGCGCGTACAGCTTGCCGAACAGGTGAACGCCGGGATCACCCTTGAGCGTGATCCGCAGTGGCGTCGACCCAGCCGACCCGGCCAGGCCGAACGGCTCAACCCCGTCGGCCACCAGGCCCAGCTGGTCCTCCAGCGCGCGGCGGATCGCCTGCCCGCGTGATCCACCGACATCCAGATGGGCGGTATTTCCCCGCCCGTAGGTGACCGGGAACACCTCGCCGGGGGCCAGCAGGCGAAAGCCGAGCAGCGGGATCGCGACCCCGGCCGCGACGGCTACCAGCACATCGGTCGGCGCCTCCACCCCCAGATAGAGGTGGGCGATGGCGACCAGCGACACCAGCGCGGCCGCCGCCCACTTCCCGCGCTGCCGCCAGCGGCCCTCCGGCACCAGCCCATACAAGATCCCCACCAGGGTGACGGCCAGCGCAGCCATCTTCTCCGACGGCAGTGCCCACGCATCCCACCCGGTGTGGAAGACCACCCCGAACGGCCGCGGGCGCCGCGCCAGCGGCGCCACGACGTACTGGATGATCACACCCTGCAAGATCCAGGCGGCCAGCACAACGAGCAACTGACGCCACCGCCTGAGGACCAGCAGCGCGGCCAGCAGCCCATACAGCAAGACGCTGATCGCCACCCACGATCCCAGCGCCGCCAGCACCCGCATCCCGGCGACCAGGCCGGGCGCGCGCAGCCCAGCCAGCCACCTGACCACGGCGTCGTCGGCCACCGTCACCGCCACCGCCGGGCCACGCAACCCCCCAGCGAAGACAACCACCGACAGCACAAGCAGCACCACAGCCGCGGCCAGCCAGCCCACCCCGGTGATCCGGAGATGACGCGGCAACGGCGGCGGCTGCCCCGAGGGCCGCCGCCGGCGAGGCGAGCGCCGGATCTCAGCCAGCTCACGCGGAGCCCGGGCCGCCGCCCGTGCTGGCGGCTTTGCGGGCAGGTCCATAACGCCCCCAACCTGAGCGACGACCAGACCGCATAGCGGCGGCACCGGCAGACGCGACAGGCGACTATCCAGCTAGGCACCTGCCCCGATCAATCGCCAGTACACCGATCCGGCCGCCAAGGACCGTCGCAAACCCTTGCCTTTGTGGACGGCACGCGCCTGCAGGCTCTGCAGGCGAGCATCGTCCGGCGGCCTGAGCTGGATGGCCGCCCGTAGAACCGCCGACCCAGGCACCCGGTCAGCCCTGGCTCGGGGGGACGTGGGCCTGCTCGAGCGGCGGCGTAGGTCCCGGGAACCGCTCCGCCTCGCGCGGGCTGCCAGTTCTGAGCGACCTGCGAACGTGGTCAGCCTGGCCAGCACAAAGGCCGACGCCGCAGCCCAATTCAGAAGCGGGCGAACCGACGGCACAGTGTGGATATGCGCCGGGCTCGTACCCTGGCGGTGTGAGCCTGAGGGCCGTGGTGAGGCGGTCGGCGCCCGACGAAGGGTGGGCGCGCGCTGGGAATGTGCTGCTGGTGGTGCTGGTGACGGCGTTGCAGGTGACCGGGCCGCGGTCGGGCAGTCCTGGACATGTGCCGGATCTGCTGGCCGGGCCGGCCGGGACCTCTGCGGGGGTGGCTGCGGCGCTGGCTGGGGGCGTGGCGTTGTGGTGGCGGCGTTCGCGGCCGGTCGTCGTGCTGGTGGTGTGTGTGGCGGGGTACGCGGTCCAGGCGGCGGTGGTTCCGGGGGTGCCACCGTATGCGGGCTGGGTCGCGCTATATGCCGCGGGCGTGTATGGCGGCGGGCCGCGCCGGGCGGGGTATGCGGTGGTGGCCGGGGCGGCCGGCCTGGGGCTGGTGTTCGGGGTCTGCGCCCTGGTGTACCCGAAGACGGCCGGTGAGCTGGTGGTGCTGGTCGCGGTGACCGTGACCGCGGCCCTGCTGGGGATGCTGGTGCGGTCGCGGCGGGCGCAGCTGGGCGCGCTGCGTGATCGTGCCGCGGCGCTGGAGCGGGAGCGGGAGTCGGCCGCCGCCGCGGGCGCGGCGGAGGAGCGGCTGCGGATCGCGCGGGACGTGCATGATCTGGTCGGCCACGCGCTGAGCGGGATCGCTGTGCAGTCCAGCACGGCGCGGCTGGCGCTGGACGCGGGCCGGTTCGGTGCGGCGCGGGCGGCGCTGTCGGCGGTGGAGTCGGCCAGCCGGGCCGCGCTGACCGAGATGCGGCAGCTGCTGGGCGTGCTGCGGGCCGGGGAGGCGGGCGAGTACGGCCCTGCCCCGGGGCTGGGGGATCTGCCCGCCCTGGTTGAGGGCCTGCGCGTGCAGGGGGTGGCGGTGACGCTGTCGGTCGGCGAGCTCGGTGAGGTGCCCGGCGCTGTCTCCCTGGCCGCCTACCGGGTGGTGCAGGAGGCGCTGACCAACGCGGTCAAGCACGCCGCCGGCAGCCGGGTGACAGTAACGGTGGCCGCAGCGGGCGGTACCCTGCTGGCCACGGTCGAGGATCATGCGCCGCAGGCCGCCCCGCCGGGCGAGCGGGTGGGCGGCCATGGGCTGGCCGGCATGCGCGAACGTGTCGCCGGGCTCGGCGGCGAGGTCAGTGCCGGGCCGGCGGGCGACCATCCGGGCTGGCGGGTCCGGGCCCGCATCCCTTACGGCGGGGAAGGTGAGGGGTGGTGAGCGTCCGGGTGGCGATCGCCGATGACCAGTGGCTGGTGCGCGACGGCTTCCGGGTCCAGCTCGGCCTGGCGGGCGACATGGCATTCGCTGGTGAGGCGTCCACCGGGGAGCAGGCGGTCGCGCTCGCCCGGCGGGAGCACCCGGATGTGATGCTGATGGATGTCCGGATGCCGGTGCTGGACGGGATCGAGGCTACCCGGCGTATCACCGCCGATCCGCAGACGTCGGGTGTCAGGGTGCTGGTGCTGACGACGTTCGATGTGGATGAGCACGTGTTCGCGGCGCTGCGGGCCGGGGCGAGCGGTTTTTTGCTCAAGGACGTGACGCCGGAAGAGCTGCTTGCGGCGATCCGCGTCGTCGCCGCCGGAGAGGCGCTGCTCGCCCCCGCTGCGACCCGCCACCTGGTCGATGCGTTCGTGTCCCGGCCCAGCCTGGGCCGCCCGGACGCCCGGCTGGTGGGCGAGCTCACCGGCCGGGAACGCGAGGTGCTGCGGCTGGTCGCGCAGGGGCTGTCCAATGCCGAGATCGCCGGCCGGCTGGTGGTGAGCCCGGCGACCGCCAAGACCCACGTCAGCCGGATCCTTACCAAGCTCGGCCTGCGCGACCGGGCCCAGCTCGTCATCGCCGCCTACGAGTCCGGGCTCATCGCCCCCGGCGGCTGACCGGAGTACCCCGGCCGCGTACATCCCGGGGTGTATCCAGCAGGCCGCAGTCGTATGCGCTAGTGCGTCCGCTCGGCCGGCGCCGAATGCGGCAGCGCTCCCTAGCGTCGAACCTGTCCACCTCACACATCTTTCAGGGGGAGCTGTCATGAGCACCATCGCCGTCGAGGCGCTGACCAAGCGGTACGGCACCGTCACCGCGGTCGACGACCTCACGTTCGGGCTGGCACCGGGCCGGATCACCGGGTTCCTCGGCCCGAACGGGGCCGGGAAATCGACCACCATCCGCGTCCTGCTCGGCCTGGCCCGGCCGACCTGCGGCCGGGCCACCATCAACGGGCGCCCCTACGCCGAGCTGCGTGACCCGCTCCGGCATGTCGGCGCGCTGCTCGACCCGAACGTGTTCCATCCCGGGCGCCCGGGCCGGACGGCCCTGCGGATCGCCGCGCGGCCCGCCCGGATCCCCGGCCAGCGGGTCGAGGAGGTGCTTGACCTCACCGGGCTCGCCAGTGCCGCGCACCGCCGCGTAGGCGGCTACTCGCTGGGCATGCGGCAACGGCTCGCGCTCGCCGCCGCGCTGCTCGGCGACCCGCAGATCCTCGTCCTCGACGAGCCGGCCGGCGGCCTCGACCCCGAGGGTGTGGCCTGGCTGCGCGGCCTGCTACGCCGCTTCGCCGATGAGGGCCGGACGGTCTTCGTCTCCAGCCACCAGCTCGCCGAGCTGGCACAAACCGCCGACGACGTGGTCCTCATCAACCAGGGCCGGCTCATCGCAGCGGGCCCGATGGCCGGCCTGCTCGAGCGTAGCCAGGCCTCCTCCCTCGAAGATTTCTTCCTCGGCGCCACCTCCCCCGGCGCCCAATCCCCAGATCCCGCGTTCACCCGGCCAAGGAGCATGTCATGAGATCACTCATCGCCGCGGAACTGCTCAAGCTCCGCAGCACCCGAAGCGCCTGGATCCCGCTCGCCGTCGCGCTCGCCGCCGCCATACTCGCCGTGGTAGCCAGCGCCACAGCCGCCGGCCACGGCGGCAACCCACCACTGTCCCCCGCCGCGCTGCCAGATCTGCTCCGCGCCTCCGGCGGGCAGCTCGTCGACGGTGCGGTGCTGCTCGCCTGGATCGTGCTGTCCGCCGGGGAGTTCCGGCACCGCACGTCGGTGACCACCTTCCTCGGCCAGCCCCGGCGGCTGCGCGTCGTGGCCGCCAAACTCGCCGCCGCCGCCCTGACCGGCGCCGCGGCCGGCCTGCTCGCCGAAGCGCTCAGCGCCGCCACCTCGGCCGCCGTGCTGTCCGCATACCACGTGCCACTGGACTGGAACCAGCCGGGCGTGCCCGCCGCGGTCATCACCGTGCCGCTGCTCGCCGCCCTCTACGGCATGCTCGGCGTCGGCCTCGGGCTGTTGCTGCGTAACACCGCCGCTGCGCTGGGCCTGGCACTGATGTGGGCATTCGTCATCGAAGGAATACTCCCGGTACTGATCCACGCCCCCGGCGTGGTCCGCTGGCTCCCCGAGGCCACCGCCAACGCCGTGCTCCACGGCGCCTCCGCCACCGCCACCACGCTGCCCGCAGCCGCGGCGCTGGCGGTCCTGGCCGGTTACGCGGTGGTGCTGGCCACCGGCGGCGCGATAGTCACCACCCGGCGGGAGATCGCCACCGCCACAGGATGACCAGCCCACCAGGCGGGTCCCATGGCACGACAGACCACCAGCCCGGGCCGCCCCGACCCGCCCGCGGCCAGTCCCCACGCGCCACGGGAGTAGCCGGCGCGGGGCCGATGCTGACGGCTCACGGAGGCAGGACCCGGTCCCACGGCGGCGCATGATCTAGGCATGGATCTTCCGCACCGGTGGCGCGCGGGGGCAGACTCGATGGTGGGGGATGGCGATGAGGGTCCTGACGGTTCGATGGGTGGCCGGCTGCGCGGCGGTGGGGTCGGTCGCGCTGATGGCCGGCGCACTGGTGCTGACGTACGCGGACCGGCATCTGGTGCCTGCGGACATGGCGGGCTGGAATTTTTCCGGGGTCTTCGAGGGCGTGGCGAACCTGGCCGTGCCGGTCGTGGGGTTTGTCTTGGCGTCCCGGCGGCCCGCGAACCGCGTCGGCTGGCTGTTCCTGGTGGCGGCCCTGGTGCTGGGACTGGGTGGCTTCTTGTCCGCCTACGGGCTGCATGCCGTGGTCGCGGCCCCCGGATCCCTGCCGGCGGGCCGGGCGGCCGCCTGGTTTGCCTACTGGATCTGGGTGATCCCGCTCGCCATGCTCGCGTTTGTGTTCCTGCTCTTCCCGGCCGGGCGGCTGCGCTCGCGGCGGTGGCGCCCGGCCGCGTGGTTTGTGGGCGGAGCGTTCGCGCTGATTGGGGTGGACCTGCTGGTGAACGCGACCCGCTTCTGGTCGGAACCGTTCAGCCCGGCCAGCCAGGCGTGGGACCCGCTGGTGCTGGCCCCGGTGCTCATCCTGATGCCCGCCGCGCTGGTGGTCAGCGTCGTGGCGGTGGTGGTGAGGTTCGCCCGGTCGGCGGGTGAGGAGCGGCTGCAGTTGAAGTGGTTCGCGGCTGCCGCCGTGCTCGTGGTCGCGACGTTCATCGCATCGATCTTCGTCAATTCGGTGGTCATGAACGTGCTCCAGAACGTGGCGTTCTTGTGCCTGTGGGTGGCTATCGGCGTCGCGGTTTTGAAGTACCGGCTGTATGAGATCGACGTCGTGATCAGCAAGGCCGTGCTGTACGGGTCGCTGGCGGTGTTCATCACCGCCGTCTACGCCGGCCTGGTCGTCGGTATGGGGACGCTGGCCGGTGGCCGGGACAGCCCGCTGCTGGCAGCGCTGGCGGCGGCGGTGGTGGCGGTGGCGTTCCAGCCGGCCCGGCAGTGGGCCGGGCGGCTGGCGAACCGGGTCGTGTACGGCCGGCGCGCCACCCCGTATCAGGTGCTGTCCGACTTCGGCCGGCGCATCGGTGGCACCTATTCACACGAGGACGTCCTGCCGCAGATGGCGCAGACTGTGGCCGCGGGCACCGGCGCCGAG
>Ga0207664_10000824_pt1 | contig 21034 bp, 45 predicted proteins | sample LARL83metaG_FD_184349 | JGI IMG/M metagenome (GOLD analysis project Ga0207664, IMG submission 184349) | Corn, switchgrass and miscanthus rhizosphere microbial communities from Kellogg Biological Station, Michigan, USA - LAR L8-3 metaG... | ecosystem: Host-associated > Plants > Roots >... | reverse complement strand
ATCGTCGCCGCCGGAGCGGCCGGGAAGCCGCCGCTGACCGCGCCCTCGTCGCCGCCGGCGAGGACGACCGTGACCGTCGCAGTCTTGCCGGCCGTCTGGTTGCGGAATCTGATGCCGGAGCAGCCGGCCGGGATCGCGTAGCCGGAGCCGGGTGATTTCTGAAACTCGGCCGTCCAGTTGCCGAAGTTGGCGGGGCCGAACTGCAGCTCGATGAACACGCTCTGATCCTTGACGTCGAAGGCGCCGCCCGAGCTCGGCCATACGCCGGTGATCGTTGCGGCGCTGCTGTTCGCCTCGTAGGTGTCACCGCAGGCAACGGAGTTGAGTACCTTCATCGCTCACCGGGGCGGTGCGATGCTTCGCGCCAGCACGCCCCGCCTGGTGTCGACCATGAGGAACTCATGCGCGTCCCAGTCCAGGCTGTTCACGATCGCCTCGATCGTCGCCAGGTCGACGTTGCCGGAGATCTCCCGCAGCCGCTCGATGTCGCGCCGGTCGTTCACCTTCCACAGGAACAGATACGTCGCCTGGGAGAAGGCGAGCAGTGGAAGGTGGGAGGGGCGCTGCGCGCAGGTGATGACGCTGACGCCGTTCGATCGGCCCTGGAACCACAGCGACTCCATTTCCGCCCCCAGCTGCAGGTTCTTCGCCAGCCACAGCCCCTCGTCTATCAGGATCGCCCAGTCCCCGTTCCGCTCCGCGTAGGAGAGGGCTTGCGCGATCTTGATCGACTGCACCCGCCGCCGCTGCAGCTCGCTCGATCCGGTCGGGCGCGGCCAGTACAGGATGCGCCGGTGCACCGGCACGTCCCGCTTCTCGCTCCTCACCGCCATGGGGATGTCCTCCATGCGGTCGACGAGCTTGTACCCCTTGCTCGTCAGGTCGGAGATGAGGGGGTCGCGCCGCTTGGTCGCCAGCACCATGATGTGCGGCGTCAGCTCGCCCAGCGTCACCGCAAGGTGGCTCTTGCCCGCCCCGGCCGGGCCGACCAGGGTCGCGTGCTGGCCCATCTCCCAGTTAGAGAGAAGGTGCCGACGTACTTGCTCCCAGGGCTCGAACGGCGCCAGCGTCCTAGGATCGAGATCTTCTGAGATTCGTCGCGAACGTCGGCGACTTGCGGTACTCACCGAGGGCGGCATGATTTCGCGGCGGATCGACATCGCTTTCCGCAATAGACCTTCTTGGTGCCTGCGTTCGATCGCGGGACGGAGACGAATAGTCGACGGCAGTGGAGGCATTGCTTCACCTCGCACGCGGCGACGAACCGTTGGTGATGCGTAAGCCTTGCTATCGCTCCCTGTAATCGTCGTCTCCGCGAAAGCCACGGTGCTAGTCGTACAAAGATGGCAATGGCTTCGGCACTGCCTGTAGCTCTCCATTCCGACGTGTCGCGCCAATGCGGTTCGCCTCGATGCCGTCGATGAATCTTCCCTGCGCCGACAATACGGGCGAATGTTTCTAGAGGTTCTCGATTTACCTGTGTGACTTGAAGTACAAGGTCATTTCGAGTAGCACAAATTGTGCCTTCTCCCTCGTAGAATCCTGCTGCCCATGCAATCTCGTCCTCGTTAGCCATCGCCGGTATCGGCTCGAACGGCGCCAGCGTCCTCGGATCCATCTCCTCGAGGGTGCGCCGGCGGCGGCGCGGATTGCCGACCGTTCTGGTGCGGGACGACGACGTCGGGGCCGAGAAGCGAGCCGATTCCACCGATCGGGACCTTTCCTGAGACGATGAGCAGAGACAGGACGAGCGTGATGTGCGCGATGATCAGATCGCCGACCGCGCCCCCCGCGGTCACGTACGTGACCACCTGCGCGATGCGGGCGTTTTGGCGGGCGGCGGCGATCCACTTCTCCGCCAGCTTGGGCGCGTGCTGGGAGAAGATGACCGCGATCTGGGGGTTGTGCATCGCGGACGCGACGCCGCGCCCGACCCCGACGTACACGAGCTCGATGCGCTTCTTCGCCTCCAGCCCGTCGAAGGGAAGCTCGAGCAGGACAGGGAGGGAAGCCGTCCCCGTCCCGCCCCGAGCGTCCCCCTCGCCGATCGCTGGCGAAGGCACCTCGTCCCTGAGCGACGAGGATTCGCGGATGAACTCCCGCTGCGGCGGCTCGATGTCGAGCGCCTCCAGCCACTTCGGCGGCACGTTCTCATCCTTCTTGTAGCGCATGTTCTCGACGCCGGCGGCGCTGATCGGCTTCTGATCGCGCCGGCGCTTCACCCGTTCGTTCAGGATGTCGGCCAGCTGCTCGTCGCTCAGCCCGTGCTCGAGCTGGTAGTCGGCAAGGAGCGGCATCTAGGCCGCGTCCTCCTCTGCCGCGTCGTCGGGCTCCTCGACCGCCTCCCACTCCGTCTGATACGGGCGGCCCGGCACCCGGCCGGGGCGGGACTGGATCTGCCCCTTCTCGTTGCGGAAGCGAACCGTCTCCGGCTCCGGCGGCCCCGAGTACAGCTTGGCCCCGAACACCTTGCGCGCGCGCCAGCGGCCGGGCATGATCCCGTCGCCGTCGCCGTCTGCCGTGTCGTCGTCCGTGCTTGTATCGTCGCCGTTGTCGTCGTCGGCAACGGCGGTCGGCTTGTCGGCCGGCTTGTCGATGGTCGCGTCGGCGCGGCTCAGGCGGGCGTCGATACGCGCCTCCAGCCGCTCCGCCAGCCGGTCGGCGAGCGCGTCCTGGCCCCGGTCGACCGCGGCCTGGATCGCCGCCGCCTGCTTCTCCTCCGCAGCCGTCGCCGCCTCCTGCTCGAGGCGGTCGGCAAGCTCACGCAAATCTTTCGGATCGAGTGACATCGTGCCTCCCTAGAAGGGAATGTCATCCTCGGCGAGGATCGTGTCCCCCTGCGACTGTAGCGTTTCCCGCTCGCGTGCGATTCTTTTCATCTGCCGGCGGTCGCTGCGCGTCACCGGCCCCGGCGGCCCCGTCCGCGTCACAGCCCCGCCGCGGCGGACAGCCGCGTCCCCCTTCCGGCGCGGCGCCGAACTAGACGCCCCCCGCCGAACCCCGGCGCTGAGCCCGCCCGTCTCCACCGCCGCCACCACACCGGCGGCTTGCTTCACGATTGTTTGCCCGGTGAACGCGCGCACGAGCAGCACGATCCCGATGAGCGCGAACGCGAGCCCGCCCAGGATGAGCAGGCCGCGAAACACGACGTCCTCGACCGGCGAGAGAAGTTTTCCTCCCAGCCCTTCGACGGTCGCCACTCCGGTCGGCGTCTGGCCGCGCATCTTGGGTCCCAGGTCGAGGCCCGTGCTGGTAAATCCCAGGTCGCTGGCGCCGCCCGCGAACTGCGGATACGCCTGCTCCGCCCCCTGTATCTCCTTGGTCGGGTTGGCCGGACGTTCGAACTGGGTCACGATCGCCTCGATCGCCGCCGCCCCGCTGAGGCCGGAGGCGTGCGCCTGCATCTGCGCCAGCGCGTAGTCGACCCCCTCCGGGCTCCACGACCAGTGCTGCGTCTCCGGGCTATAGGCGCCCTGGTACTCCTCCTGCGGCAACGCCCCGCCTGCATGGAGCTGGAACGGCCCGAAGCTCGTGCCGCTGTCGCCGATCCCGCCCCCGAGCCCCTCCTGGTGTGCGACCGCCAGCACCGCCGCCGGGTCGAGCCCGTATTTGGGTGCGACTTGCTCGACGTATCCGGGGAGCGTCTGCGGGTTGAGCTCGACCGCCGACATCTAGTAGCTCTCGGTCGGCTCCGCGTCCGAGGCGAGCCCGGAGTTACGGGCGTGCACGTACAGGCCGAGCATGAGCGCCGCCACCGCGGTCGTCGCCACGATCGGCGCCAGCCGCTTCGACTGCACCGACCCGTACACGCCGCCGGCGACAGCGGCGACGACACCGATCTTGACCCACTTCATCAGCGTCCCCGAGCGCGAGGCCGCGTTCAGCTCCGTCGTCTGCGGGCTCGAAGTGAATGTCGAAAATATGTCCAACGCGAGCGTCGCGTACACGCCGACGATGATCGCGGTCGAGGTGCCGTTCCCCTCCATCTACTGGACGCTCACGCCGTGCATGGGAACCCCGACGATCCCGCCGCCCGGTGTTCCCAGGAACGTCGACCCGGAGGAGAACAGGGTGGAGCTCGAGGTCTCCCCGCCGGTCGGGCTGGACGGTCGCGACGTCCCGGAGTTGATGAAGTTGCCCGGCTCCGACGAGATGAGGCCGGGGCTCGAGATCTCCCCATTCGTGATCGCAGACGACACCGGCACGCCCGCAGCGGACACGCCCGCGCCGCCGTAGCTGCCCGGCGTATCCCCGTATGACCCGAGCGTGAACGCGCGCAACGAATCGAGCTGGTCGAGATAGAGGCGGGCGAGGTCCTGCCCGGTCAGGTCGGGGTTGTCGCCCATGTCCCCGCCCGAGTGCGCGACCGCCTGCGTGTGCGTGACGCTTGAGGGCGGCGTCTTGAGGTAGTAGTACAGCGCCGAAGCGGCGGCGAGCGCGGCCAGGTACGGCATCTAGATCTTCCCGTACACGGTCGTCTTTTTCTTCCCTGCCCCGATGATGAGCGTGGACGGAAGCGGCACCGCGTACGTCGACGGCGATTGCACGCCCCCGTACGCTTGCGTCTGCTGCGGCGTGAACTCCGGCGTCGGGGTGGGCTTTATGAAGTCGCCGCCTCCGCCGCCTCCTCCGCCGCCTCCGCCGCCTCCGCCGCCGCCTCCGCCTCCTCCGACACCGGAGCCGGCGAGCGCGCCCAGCTGTGCTTCGGCGCTCATCGCCAGCTGCTCGTACCCTCCGGCGAGCTGTGATATGAGCGTGTCCTGCGACTCGAAGGCGTTCGTCAGCGCTCCCTCCTGGGCGAGGAATGCGTTGGCGAGGTCGGGGCCGCTCAGGCTCGCCTGCGCCGCCCCCGAGTCGGGCGTCCCCCCGAGCGCGGGCGCGGCGGTGGACTGGTCGGGCGTCCCCGTGGATGACACGTCGCTCGAAGCGGGGAGCGCGGCCTGGGCGGCGCTCCCCGTCTTACGCGAGCGATAGTAGAAGTAGGCGAGCGCGAGCACGGTCGATCCGATGATGATGATCGCCCACGTGCGCGGGAGGCCGAACAGCTTCGGCTTCCCTCCTGCTGTCGCCTTGTCGGGCAACGGCTACTCGTTCCACTTCACCGACTCGTCCACCGCCGGGGCGGCGTTCGGATCGGTCGTGGCCGTCGTGGCCGTGTCGGGCGTGGCGGGCGCGTCGGCCGTGTCCGCGCTCCCCGCCGGGGCGGCGATCTCGGCCGAAGCCGCGTCGATCGCGTCCACGAGCGGCTGAACGTCCACCGCCGCCGGTGCCTCCGGTGCCGCCCCCTCCGCCAGCTGCTGGATCTTGGCCGTCACCGCCTGGTGGTAGGCGTGGAAGGCGGCCAGTGCGTCGTCGATCGTTGCCATGCTCATCCGCTCCTAAAGTCGGTGGTCTGTTGCCAAGTCAGACATCAAGGGTAGCCAATAGCAGGTATGGGGTCGGTCTGCTCGCTGTAGCTGGGCGGGTTTGCGAACACCATACGCGGGGACGGCTCCGAAGCCAAGTGCCCGCCCACGTCGAATCCCGCCTCCTCCGCCAGCTCGAGCAGCTCCACGTCCTTGATCATGCCCTGCTGGCCGTGCAGCGGCCAGGGCAGATCGGAGCCCATGTTCGCGTCGTGCATCGTCTCCAGCTGGATGCCGTCGTAGTAGCCGTGCACGACCGGATCCCCCGCCACCAGGCCGGCGTGCACCTTCCAGTCCGAGGCGGCGGACAGGTTCAGGAACGCCGCCCCGTCGCCGGCGGCGACGTGGTTGTCGGCGTAGCGGGAGTCCTCGTTCTCCTCCCGCCAGTCGATCGTCCAGGGGGCACCGACGATCATGGGGCTACCGTACCGGAGCCGTGGCCGCGTTCGTCACGTTCGCGACCCCGGAGAAGAACGTATGCACGACCTCCGGCTTGGCCGCCAGCACCGCGACGATCGCCGCCCCCAGCACGAGCGCGACGATGTTCCCGAGCGTGTTCAGGCTTCCACTCACTGCGTCCCTCCTCCCTGAGTCGTCGATGCCGTCGCCGCCGAGTGCAGAAAGCTCCCCAGCGCGCCCTTGCGCTGGAAGGCGTACACGATGCCGACGAGGGCGAGAAACGGTGCGGTCACGACCGGGGCCAGGTCGGCAAAGACGCCCGCGGTCGCGCACAGGATGACGAGCCCCCACATGCGCTTGAATGACACGGCGAAGCTGCCCGACTTGTTCGTCCCCAGGATCGTGATCGATCCGACGATGAGCACGACCAGCACGAGCGCGGACGCGGTGCGCGAGCTCAAACCGTCACCCCTCCCGCCTCGGGCGATCCGGCCGGGGGAAGCGTGTACAGCCCCTGGAAGGGGCCGCCGGGATTGATCCCCGGCCCCGCCGGGAACGGGACGTCCTGCAGGCCACCGAGGTTCTGCTGCGTGGAGGGGCCGAAGGCGGGCGCTGGGCCGACCTGATCCTGGCCCTGCCCGTACGGCCACGTGCCGCGCAGGAGCTGCGCCAGCGTCCCGCCCAGGGAGTAGCCCTGCGCCTTGTTCTTGATCCCGACCACGGCCAGGCAGAAGCCGACCAGCAGGGCGACGAGGCCGAAGCTGACGTTCACGCGATCAGCCCCTTGATCCCGCCCGCGACCGCGACCGCCGCGACCACGAAGGCAATGGCCTTCTGCCATAGGGCAAAGTCCCTGCGGGTGCGGCGTCCAAGTGCTGTGACGACGGCCTCTGCCACCTCGTCCGCCTTCACCAATCCCTCGAGCTGCTGCTCGATTCGCTCCAGGACGAGGCGAACTTCCGCCCGCCATTCGCGCAGGTCGTCGACGATCCACCCGATCGCAGCCACCTTCGACTCGACCTGGTGCATCCTGTCGCGGAGACGCAGGATCTCGGCATGGTCGGTATCAGGGGCCACTCGGCGGCGTCGGTCCTCTGGTTTCGTACTTCGCCAGGCCGCGGCTGACGATGTACGCGACGGCGCCGGCGAGCGAGAACTTCGTCGCCGTGCCGTCCGTGATCTCCCCCGACCAGGCGAGCGCGATCTGTGCGATCACGTTCAGGACGGTGACGAGAAACTCCGAGCTACGGGCGCCCGGTGTGGTTAGGCCGGTGAGCATGACTCGCCGGCTACGACGTGACGGCGGTGCGCCCCTTCATGAAGTGGTACAGCAGGAGCCCGATGACGAGCCCGGCGATGAGGGAACCCCAGTTGATCGACACGACGCAGCCCTCCTTTCAGCGGTGGAAGAGGAACGAGAACCCGGCCACGGACAGGCCGCCGAGGATGCCGATCGCCACCAGGGCGAGCACGATCGTCCACACGACGAAGGACGTGTGCGTCGGCCCGTAGCTGTCGGACGGGGTCGCATAACCGAGCGAGGCGCCGTAGTCCGCCTCGGTCAGGTTCGGCCAGCCCGGCACCTCACGTCACCGCCGAGGGCATCGGCGAGTTCGTCTTGTACGGCTGCCCGGCGGCGAGCGCGTACGGGTTCGCCTTCGGGATCACGTACTGGACGTCGTTCGTGAGGATCTTGACCAGGTTCGCGGTCGCGCCCCACGCTCCGCCGACCGTGATGGTCGAGGTGGTCGTGGTGCCCCACTGCTTGACCATGCCCAGGCCGTCCAGGCCGAGGGCGGAGATGTCCAGGCCGCCCGGATCGCCGTTCTTCAACCAGATGACGCCGACGTCCGGCGTCTGCGGTGTCGTCTGCGCCGCCCCGCCGCGGATCATGTACTCGTCGTCGACCCACAGGTTGGGGTCGTCGTTCGAGCGGATGACCGTGTCGTCCCACTGCAGCGTGAGCGGGTTGGGGAAGTTCGAGATGGCGCCGCGCAGGTCGGCGCCGACGCCGGCCGCGGACAGGCACACGACGTAGCCGAGGTTGCGGATCGAGTTGCCCTTGCGAACGAGATCGACGTCGGAGGTGGAGCCGCCGGCCACGACCACCTGCTGGATCGTCCACTTATTCAGCGTCCCGAGCAGAGGCGGGCTCGTGATCTGGCGGACGCCGGGGCGGAGCGGGTTCTGCGGCGAGGGAACCGTCCAGCACTCGATGAAGTGGTCGAAGGTGAGGGTCGGGTTCGTCGTCGTGGGCGCGGTCGTGTACGCCGCCGCGACCGTGGCCGTGTCCATCTGCAGCTGCCAGGCGGCGGCGTCGTTCTGGTTCGGGAGCGAGCCGAGCCCGGTCTGGGCGTTGATCTCGAACACCGCCCGGATGACGAACTGCGGCGAGGTGCCGCTCGTGAACGAGGGCAGGAGCTTCGGGTCGGTGACGTACTTCCACCCCGCCTGCTTGTTCGCCAGGTACTCCATGAAGCCGGAGAAGTTGGGGCCGCCGTGCATGAGCTGGCCGCCCGGCTGGCGGTACTGCACCGTGTGGATGAAGCCGAACACGTCGTCGGCGGAGAGCGTCCCGCCCGAGGAAGCGGCCGTCTTGGTCGACACCTTGGTCGCGTGCGCGCGCAGGAAACCGGACGAGAAGATCTCGTTCCCGGGCGGCGACACGTCGACGTTCGAGGTCGTGATCGCGGGCGCGGTGGTGAAATACTTGCGCCGGTATGCGTGCGCGGCGCCGGTGAAGGGGATGACGACCGCGCGGGCCGCCTGTCCTGAGCGAGCTCTCGGCATTAGGAAGGCCCTCCGTAGACGAATCGTTCGGCGGAGACGAGCCCGGAGTCGGGGAAGTAATGCTCGACCAGGGCCTGGCCGCCGCGGATCACGAGCAAGGCGAGAGTGAGCGCCGCCACGAAGTGGAGGACGTCGATCCCATGCACGCCCCGAGCGTACGCCCCCACGGGCGGGCTTGCATATGCCCTAACGTGCTATATGGTGTTTGCGTGGGGCAAAAAAGGTGCTAGGGTGGTCGTCGGATTGTCTGACACCGACACGGCCAGGGGCGAAACTCAGCGGGTGGTTCTCTACCTTCCCGACCGGATCGTGAACGAGCTACGGGCAATCGCGACGCGGGAAGGGAACGGCATCGGGGCCGTCATCCGCCGCCTCATATCGGTCGGCCTCCACGCGCAGGCGCCCAGTGCTTGACGAACGGCTCCTGTACATGCTCGCCGCCGTCCTCCTGGTCGGCCTGGTCACGGTCGGCCTGCACGACCGCCACTATCGCCGCCGGCGCGACGTCGTCCGCGACGCCCGCCTGCGCGCTCTCGAGGGAGAGGTCCCCGAGGGACGGCGCGGCGTCCTGCTCGAGGCGAGAGTGGCCGCGATCGAGTCGATCCTGCTCGAGGACGAGACGACGTGATCGCGTGGATCGCGTTCGCGCTCATCTCCGCCTGGTGGGCTACAGTCGTGCTCGTGGTCGTCGCCGCCGTCCGTGCCGCGCGTGACCCGAAGACGATGGCGAAGATCCTCGCGCGCATGATGCCGAAGCCGCCGACGCGGGCGCAGAAGCCTGTGACGACCGAGCCGCTCGTCACCGTGGGGAAGCGTGACTAACAAGCTGATCCAGGACGGTCCGCCGCCGGTCTCGACCAGCGTGCAGCTCGAGCGCCGCTTCGAGCAGATGGAGCGGCGCCTGTCCGCGATCGTCGACCTGCTCACCTCGCGCGAGAGAACCGTGCGCCGGCAGGGGACGGCGAACACGGACAGCTCCGGGAACGGCGTCATCATCATCAACACCGCCGTCCCGGAGGGATACGAGTTCTCGCTGCACCGGCTGATTGTGGACGACAATGTCGGCACCTTCGCCGCCCCCACGACCGGCGGGTCGATCGAGATCATGGTCAACCGCCAGCGCATCGACGGTGACAACCTGGGCACGGTCGGCCTCCCGATCGTGTTCACCGCCTCGAGCTCGGCGGGGATCTTCGTGCGCGGTGGCGACGAGCTGGCGGTGAATCTCGTCGGCGTCGGCGCTCATTCCAAGCGTGTCATCTGTCTGGCGCAGGGGAAGATGCGCCGCATCCCGATCGGCGAATGAGCTTCGGCTATGACGACGAGGTGCTGGTCGGATACCTGGAAGGCTCGCACTGGCATGAGCAGGGCGTGGCCACCATCTACGCCGGTCGTTGCATCGGCTGCGGCCACCAGGTATTCGTGAATAGTTCAGCCCTCGATCTATTCCGTAGTTGGGATCATGACCCTCGATGTCTATGTGAGCATTGTGATATTCGATCGGGTGATCCGCTCCGTCGTGTGAATGGAGTAACTGGCGACCGCGATAAAAAGCGGGCGTTCTGATGACCGCCGAAAACCTGGCTTGGCTTGCGGGCTTATGACGACGAAGCAGCTGCTCGTGCTCATGGCGGTCGTGGTCGCGTTGACGCTTTCGCTCGCGTGGCTGATCGAGCGCCGCCAGGTCCTGTCCCTGCGCCAAGAGCTCGACCGTTTCGGGGTGGATCCGCCACCGGCCATGCCGCCCGACGTGGGCGGCAAGCCGGGATCGGAGGCGCCGCAGGTGGGATGGCCGGAGGAGGAGCTATGAGCGTGACCGCGGCCGAGATCAGCGAGGCAGAGGCGAAGGTGACGGAGTTCGCCGGCTCGCTCGCGAACCTGTACGACGCCGTCGTCGCCTGCGACCGGGTGGGCGGGGACGTGCAACGCGCCTTCGGGGCCGGGCTCCCGCCCGCGTTCGTGTCCGACCTGATCGCGCAGGAGCCGATGCTGGGCGCGATCTTCATGGCGCTCGGCATCCCGCTGGAATGACCTTCGCCCTCGTCGGGCTCGTGTCCTGCTACCGGGAAGGGCCGCTCGCCCGCACCGCGGTCGCAAGTTTGCTCGCCGCCGGCCTGGACGGCGTGGTCGTGTGGGAGGGGCCGGCCGGGTCGGAGCGCCTAGAGGACGCGCCCGAAACCGACCTGGGCGGCCTGGTCGACCATGTCGACTTTCGTGAGTCGACGGTCGGCTGGCAGACGGACGCGCTCAAGCGCTCGGAGATGCTGCACTACACCGTCCGCACCGTGCGCAAGGAACGGGGCGACAAGACGCTGCCGGTGTGGGGGATGTGGATCGACGGCGACGAGCAGCTCGTGAACGGGTGGGCGGTACGCGACCTCGTGCAGGAGCGCGTGTGGCACGACGAGCACGAAGGCGCGTCGATCGCCGACCCGGACAACCTGCCCACGGGCGGGATCGCGCTCCGTTTCGTCGAGTACGACGGGACGTGCGCGTTCGAGCGCGGACGGCTCCTGCGCCTCGATACGTTGCGCCGTTTCGTCGTCTCCAACCTGATCGTCGAGAGCGTGCACAAGGTGCATATCCGTCTCGGCCGTGTGCCGGAGACGACCGAGCTGGAGGAGATGGCACGGGAGATGTTCCCCGGCCGGCGCATCGTGTCCCCGCCGCTTCCGGGCGAGCCGGTGATCGTGCACCGCTCCCACCTGCGGCATCCGGCCCGAGCCTCGAGCCGTATGCACGAGCAGGAGGCGGCCGAGCTGGATCGGCTGGCGCTGCCGCGGTGAACGAGAAGGAGCGCCAGCTCTTGATCGATCTTCTGCAAGCGCATCTGGTCAACCTGCAGGGGCACCGGGACGCGATCGAGCACATCCCCGAGTTGGCGGTGGTGGCAGAGGAGGGTTATCGTCTCATCGACGAGCAGGCGGCGCTGACCCGGCGGACGCTCACCTTGATCGAGGAGAGCCTGTGAAGGAGTTCGTCATGTACGACTCGGTCGACCTCGGTCAGATCCCGGCGGACGCGCACGCCGTCGCCGGATACGTGAACGGACGCTGGCCGACGTTCCCGGAGGTGCGGCGGCGGTGGCCGAAGGCGCGCCACCTGTCCGTCGCCGTGTCCGCCTCCGCGCACGCCCGCTGCCTCGACGTGGAGCGCTTCGACGCGACCCCGGCGCAGGCGCCCGCCTGGATTCGCCGCCAGCTCCTGGCCGGCGTGCACAAGCCGGTCATCTACTGTTCGCTCGTCACAGCCGCGCCGCTCCTCCGCGTGCTCGAGCGGGCGAACATCTCCCGGCACGCGGTCAAGCTGTGGACGGCCCACTACACCGGCCGCCCGCACCGCTGCGGCCCGCAGTGCGGGCTCGGCCTCGGGACGACGGCGGACGCGACCCAGTGGACGAACCGGGCACTGGGCCGCAACCTCGACGCGAGTTTGTGTGCGCCCGACTTCATCCCGCTCCCGCTCGTGCACCGCGTCCAGCACGAGATCTCCGCCCACCTGTTCGGGAGGATCTGATGCCCTGGAACCCGGACATCTCGCTAGGACAGATCGACCTCGGCCTGAACGTTTTCAACGTCACGGACTCCGCTTACAACGCAAAGGGCGACGGTGTAACGGATGACACGGTCGCGATTCAGGCCGCGATCACCGCCTGCATCGCCGCCGGCGGCGGCACCGTGTACATGCCGGCAGGCAAGTACCTGATCACTTCGCCGCTCAATTTCTCCGCCATGAAGGGAACGAACAAGGGGCTGACGTTCCACGGCGCCGGATCGGGCAACGTCTTCGGCGCGGCACTTCCCATCACGAGCTTGGGCGCGACGCTGATCCTGAACAACTCCGGCTCGAGTGCGATCACCGCCTACGGGACGCTCGCCGGCGGAGTTGCCAACCCGATCGTAAGCCTCAACCTCAAGGGCTTCATGGTCGCGAATCAAAAGAACATCGGAGCCGCGTACACGATCGACTTCGACTACGTCACGAACGGGTCGCTGCTCGACGACATCTACATCGACGGCGGGAACTTCACCGGCTCCGGATTCCGCGAGCTGAACACCGCCAACGGCGGAATGGTGATGCGCTACTGCATCGCCCGCCACTTCCCCACCGGCAACGGCCACTACACCGGTTCGCTCGTAACCTCGCACGTCGATGTCGCGCCCAACTCCGGCAACGCCGTCCTCCTGGGCTGTCAGTCGTACGACTGCCTCGTGCACTTCACCGTCGACGGAAGCGGTCAGCAGTTCAACTCGACCTATCTCGGATCGTGCAAGGCGGTCAACACGCTCGACATCGTCGGCTCCATCGGGCTGCAACTGCTCGCGAACTCGGTGCAGACGGTGGCGGACGCTTTCCATTCCGAGCGCAACTCGATCGGCATCCAGTTCGGGGCCACGCGCGGATGCCACATCGACTCGCCACAGGTCAGCTACCCGTCCGGGACGCCGTGGCTGACGACGGGAACGATCAACAGCGGCTCTGCCGCTCTCACCGTCGCCGACGGATCGTTCTTCCAGAACGGCGACCCGATCACCGTCGCGGGCGCAGGGGTGGCGGCGGCGAACCTCGTCACGACCGTCCTCTCCGGGGGAGGAACCGTCAACCTCGTGCTCAACACGAACGCATCGACGTCGGTCGTGAACGCGAACGTGACCGGAACGTCGATGTGCTTCCGCTTCCAGACGGGAGCGTGGGGGAATCGCGTCGACGGAGCTCGGGTGACGAACCTTGCCTATGGCGCCCGGTACGACGCCGGAGCCGGAAACACCGTCTCCATGTACGACCTATCCTCAGTTGGGGGGACGACGATCGGGACGGCGTTCACATCCGGCGCGAACGCGAGCGCGAACGAAACCATCATCCTCAGCACGGCCGGCCGCTCCGGCATCGCTGCCGCCGCCCGCCGCCAAGAAGCGTTGAACGGCGGCCTCAAGATCGTCACACAGACGGTGGACAAGGACGTCTGCTCCGCCACCTGGGCGGCCGTGTCGGGCTCGGCGCAGGGCGTTGCCGTCGCCCTGCTCGCAGGCGAAGTGATAACCGGGATCGCGCTCGAGTTGACGAATACGCCGACCCTCGTCTCGCTTGCCAAGGTCGGCCTGTACAGCAAGACGTCGGGCGCAGCTCCGTTGCGCATCTCGGCAGACGATTCGGCCAACTGGCTCACCGGAGTTTCGATCTGGCCGCGTGTGATCCCCTTCACCGGCGGCGCGTACACCGTCCCCTTCGACGACCTCTACTACCTGGTCGTGCTGGCGGTGTTCACCGGCACCGCCCCGACGCTACTGCGGGCACCGACGACACTCTCTGCTGCCGCGAACGCGACGAACGGTGGGGCGCGGTCGGCAATCGGGCAGGGCGGTAAGGCCGATCTTGTGGCGCTGACGTTCGCGGCCGGCGTCGGCGGAATATGGATGGCCGCCTACACCTAGGCGAACCGCCCCCACAGCTCGCCGAACGTGTCCGCCGCCCGGTGCGACGGCACCCCCGCGCACACGACCTGGAATGTCCTGGCCCGGCGCAGGCGGTAGCGGTACTTCTGCTGGTCGAGCACGTGCAGCTCGGACGCCTCCGACTTCACCCGCCACCCCTCCTCCTCCAGGCCGGCGCGGGCCGACTCGGCCGCGTAGCTGTCGCGTACCCACAGGCCGTCCGTGTGCGCGCACACGAGCGACCCGGAGGTCAGGGCGAGGGCGCGGTACAGCTTCGCCCGTACGGCGCCGCACACGAGCTCGCCCACGTCCCAGGCGCGCTTCTGGTGTCCGCGCGACCCCTGCACAGGCAGGGAGGAGTAGCCGCCGTTCCAGCGTTGCACGCGCAGGCGCTTGTGGTCGTCGATGACGAACTGCCCCCACAGCGCGTTCCCCGTCGCCTTGGCAAGGAGCGCGCCGAACCCGTCGAGGGATTCGCGCCCGTCCATGACCGCCTCGTGCCAGCGCTCGAAGGGCCGGTCGGCGCCGACGTGCACCCACGCGCACACCGCCCGTACGACCGCCCCGGCGGCGAGTGCCTGGCGCAGTTCCCCGTACGTCCACGTCCCCGCCAGGCGCCCGGACACGGGGTAGGGGACGGTGGGGGCGATCTCCTCGATGCGGGAGTCGGGGCGGCGCTGCGGCCGTTTTGCCAGCGGCCCGACGTCGAGGTCGGGGAGTCCGACGCGGGCGCGGACGAGCACGGGGTAGCCGGCGGCGTGGTAGCGCTCGAGCTTCGCCGGCGCCGCCTCGGGGCCGTCCAGGGCGCGCCATACGCCGCCGTAGCGCAGCTGGCCGACGACGTGCGTATATGCGGCCGGGAGGTCGAGCTGGACGGCGCCGCGCACGACGGTGCCGGGCTCGACCCAGCACTGCTGCCGCCCGCCCAGCGTCCAGCGGGGGGCGGAGAGTTCGCCGTTGGTGGTGACGAGCGGGGCGTCGAGCGTGTGCCGCAGCAGGTTCATGGAAGTCCCGCCGAGCGACCAGCCGGGGTTGACGCCGTGCCCGACGAGCCAGTCGGCCCACTCCACCAGGCCGCGCTCGAGCGCGGGCCGCGTATCGACCGGGAGCTTGACGATGACCGCGTCGGAGCGACGCCGGTGCGAGTCGCCGTGCCGCGTGTGCCGGTAGCGGATCGGCTCGTCGCCCCAGCACACGAGCTCGCCGGTGCCGGCGCGGGCGTAGCGGTCGGCATCGTCCCAGCTGACGTACGCGCGCAGCGTTTTCGGGAGCCGATCGAGCGGCCACACGGTTCCGTCGTCGAGGTCGCGGGCGTGCGCCTCGTCGACGAGCAGGGCGGGACGGACGGTGTCCTGCTTGCGCCGCGCCGGACGGATGATCACTTCGACGTGACGCGCCGGTACTCGGCCGCGACAGCGGGGACGATCCGATCGCACGCCTGCTCGAAGCTGTCGCCGGGGAGAGGCGCGACCGTCAGGCGACGGTAAAAGCGCCCGTTCCTGTGCGGGCGCCAGCGGACGTGGATGACGTGCCGCTGCCCGTGGTAGTCCCAGGCGATGTCGGCGGTGTAGTCGAAGTCGCTCACTCGCGCTGTCCCGCCCGAGCGACGCTCCCGAACGCGACGCCGACGACGACGCTCGCGAACGGCCAGGCGGCGAGCGTCCATTCCCACCAGGTCACGGCTTGCCGATCCAGGCGGCCGAGTACCACTCCCGCTCCTGCCGGTCGACGCGCCAGCCGATGCGGCCGGGGATGGCGGTCGTGTCCCGGTACGCCTGCGCCAGCTCGGGAGTCATGTCGTGCGTCGGGTTCCAGTGCGACGGCTGCGTGCAGCGCATCTCGATGATTTGCGCGAGGCGTCCTGCGTGTCCGTAGCTCATTTCAGGCTCCCCTCGATGTAGCCGCGCTTGTACGCACGCTCGAGCTCGTCCCGCTTCGCCTGCACGCCCTGCAGCTTCACGCGGCGGGAGGCGCGCAGGTTCTTCGCCCGTTCGATCTCGGTTCTGGCGCGGGCGGCGAGCAGGACGCCCCCAGAGCGGCCTGCCCGCCGGAGACCGCGCCAGCTCAGGCCGGCGGCGACGCCGGCGGCGAAGGTGACGGTCAGCATCCAGGCGAGATGGTGGACGGTCAGGGCCATGAGCGCGGCCCCGGTGACGATCGAGTGGCCGTGCGACCAGCGGGTCATGGCTTCTCCGTTCGGAGGGCCGCCTGCGCCCGCCGTGATTCTTGCTCGTACAGGTGCACGGCGCGGTCGAGGACGGCCTGGATGGTGCGCTGCTCGCGGATGGAGATCCGGCGGGCGCGCCTGTAGGTGACGTCGTTCAGCTTCACGCTCATCGATTTACTCATACCCCTACCGTACCACCCCTCACCACCCGATGCGGCCCCCTTTCTTTCCAAAAAAGTCGCTATTTGCGGGTTTGTCATGTCTGGCAACGCTTGACCTGGGCCGGAGCGGGCGTATGGTTGCCCTATGACCCCGGCGCCCTCCTGTGATCGTTGCGGCTATGCGGTCGGGGTGCGCCGGGTCATGCTCATGGTCGAGGGGCGGGCGATGAACGACCACCGCCTATGCCAGGGGTGCCTGTCCAAGGTGTTCGACGCGTTGCAGGACCGGGTGGCGAAATGAGCGCGACCGCCGAGCCGTTCGTGCTCGCCCCGCTCGAGCTGCGCCTGCGCCGCCGCATCGACGGCCTGCTCGCGCAGCGGGCGGCGAAGGAGCGGCGCATCCTCGAGCTGGAGGCGCGCCTGCGCCGCAAGGAGTACCGGCTGATCGAGTTGTCGGAGGAGCTGCGGGAGGCGCGCCGTGTCGCGTGACGAGCGGGACACGCTGCGACGCATGATCGACCGGCGTATGCGCGAGCTGCTCGACCTCACCCATCAGCGCTCGGGCTTCTGCGCCGGGTGCGGGTGCGAGTACGACACGTTCACGGCCGGATGCAAGACCTGTCATCACCGGCGCGAGCGGCGCAAGATGTACGACGTGCACCGGGCGAAGGTGACGGCGGCGCGAACGGAGCGGCGCCGGCGGGCGCGTATGCGCCGGGCGCTCGCATGACGCCCTACCGCCAGCAGGCGCCGCTGCAGAACTGCATCCACTGCGGCCTCAACCCGCGCCGCACCTGGAGCCGCCACTACGCCTGCCGCGCCTGCCTCAAGGCGATGCCAGAGCGGCGCTCGACGCGCGTCCCGGAGCCGGAGCAGCGGCCCGCGTACAACGAGATCCCCTTCTAGTCGTGACGGAAATGTCCGACCAGAGCGGGCGTGAGGGGCAGTCTGCCGCGTCCGTTCTTCGCTACGCGACGATCGTGGCCGACCCGCCGTGGCACTACGACTCGTGGCCGACCTCGCCCGCACGGATTCCGGCAGGCGCGATCTTCGACGGGCGCAGGACGCCAATCAAGTATCCGACGTTGACCGTCGAGGAGATCGCCGGGCTGCCCGTCCACCGCTTCGCGGAGCCGTCCGGCTGCCACGTCTACCTCTGGACGACCAATCGCTACCTCCGGGACGCATACGGCGTGCTGGAAGCGTGGGGAGCGCGTCCGTCGCAGCTCCTCGTGTGGGCCAAGACGCCGATGGGGATCGGCCCGGGCGGCGACTTCGCGCAAAACGCCGAGTTCATTCTGACCGGGCGCATCGGATCGCTGCGACCGTTGGAGCGCGTGGACTCGGTGTGGTTCAACTGGCCGCGTACCGCAGTCCACTCGAAAAAGCCGGAGGCGTTCCTGGATCTCGTCGAGCGCGTCTCGCCGGGGCCACGCCTGGAGATGTTTGCGCGACGGCAGCGTCTCGGGTGGGACACCTGGGGCAACGAGGCGCTCGAACACGTCGAGGTGGTCGCGTGAAGCCCACCGAAACCCGCGATGCCGCAATCCAACCTGAGAGGGGCAAAACCATGCACGTCGTAGTGCCCTCACCACCCGCCGTAGTTCCAGACATTCTCGATCCCAGGGTCGAGCGTGGCGCAGGGATCCTGGATGAGACGATGCCAGGTTGGCACGACCGCATCGACCTTGATGTCTTCGTCCTCAGCTCTGCGTGCCAATGCATCTGCGGCCAATTGGGCGGAGACGGATGGCAGGGCATTTCCAGCGCGGCAAAGAGGGCCATTTGTGCGACGCCGGGCGAGTTCACGGCCTGCGGGTTTGTCGCCAAGTGGGACGAGTACCCGACGCTAGAACAGGACTGGCGGCTCGCGATTCTGGCCCGGCGCGTGACGGAATAAACGCGCCTGATGCCGCAACGGCGCTTCCCTCCACGCCGAGAGATCGCACGCTGGCGATCACGGTCGGCCGGTGGGGCGGCTTCTACCGCCTCGGCGGTGGAGCCCCGCGTGACCAGCCAAACTCGCGATGCCGCAATCCAACCTGCTGAGAGGAGCCTGGCATGAGCCAGCAGCTCGAAGAGAAGGTCTACAACGCAACCATCGACGTGCGCTCAGGCGGCGTTGATCGCGTTGCGACGCTCACTCTGAGCCTAGAGACAAGCCACGCGATCCTCACCGAGGCGTGGGAGAAGTTCCACGATGCTCGTATGAAGCTCGACGAGCTTGCCGACACGGCGGTCGAGCCGGAGCACGCGCACAACCGGGCGAAGAGGTTGCTGTGGGAAGTGACGGATCTCAAGCAGGCCATCGAGGCGATCTACGCGCTGACCCCTATGCCCGAAGAAGAGGTCGAGGACTAGCGTGTTCGCAGATTCGGCATCGAGGGTGTCCGGAGCGCCTCGAGGTGCGACGGGCAGGCTGTGTGGTGGGTTCGGCGGTTGGTGCGCGCGCTGGCCGTTCGAGGTAGGTGCCGATGTCTAGCCAAGCCCGCGATGCCGCAAAGCCGCGTTGCTCGACCTGTGGGGCCGTGCTCGGCAGCACGAAGATGGTCGGGAAGAGGTGCATTCACTGTGGCGACTGACGCGATCCATGAGGCGGCGCTTCGTGTCGTCGTGAACGCCTACGGGACGAAGCCTCGGCATACGCAGGCCCGCGACGGTGGCTGCCGTGACGACTGTATTCCTTGCGGGTTGGCTGCGCTCGCGCGGTGTTTCCCTGACAACGGGATCGCCGTGCGTGTCGCGAGAGCTATGGAGGCCGAGACACATGCCTGATGCCGCAATGCCACGCGACCTGCCGCCCTACGAGCCGCCCGCGCCCTTGGAGGACAACCTGCCTCAGCGCATCGTCGTCGGAGCCAACGGAGCGTACTGGCGCGAGTTCGACGGCTTCTACTCGATGCCGGTCGTGAGCGACGACAACGACCCGGTGGAGATCGTCGCGGTCTACGAGCGCGTCCCGTTTGACCCGAACGTGAAGATGGGGACGGCGCGCCCGTCGGCGCAGGCCGTCGCTCAGTACCACCGCGAGCTTGAGGCCATGGAAGCTGCCACCCGCGAGCCGGGGACGATCTCGTGACCGGCCAAACCCGCGATGCCGCCTGCGTTCTGGAGCCGGGCGTGACGCTGTGCGCGGACTGCCGGTCGCGCGACGCGGAGGTGGTCTCTGACCCGGACGATCGTTGGGCGCGGGCGGTGTGTTTCGAGTGTGTGGAGGATTTCCTCGAGCGCGACAAGGCGCGATCGGTCAGCGTCGAGGCGGCGGACGTGATCGTGCGTGCGACCGGGGAGGCGCGTTACCGGCCGCTGCCGGTGGTCGTGCCGAAGGAGCCGGACATGTCCAAGGTGGAGGAGCTGCGCCGGCAATGGCGGCGCTTCTCTGCGACGGTGGTCGACGCCGGCCGCTGTTGGGCGGCGCTCGCGGACGGGTCGCGCTGTGTGCGCGCCGCCGCCGAGGAGGGCGTGTGCGAGACGCACGCGATCAAGGGTTGCACGCTGCCGGGCCTGGGTTGGCGGGGCGGGGTGCCGCAAGGGAGAATGGTCTCCCGCCGAGGAAAGGGGAAGCGATGAGCAAAGCAGACGTGGTCATGGAGGCCGCGGCGGAGGCGGAGGGCGCCGAGGTGGTGCCGGTGGCGCAGGGCCGGCTGCTCGATGTGCTGAGCGGCAAGGCGGCGATCGAGCAGATCCGCCCGACCAAGGCGGAGGTGTCGGCCCGCATCGTGGCGGACATGCTGCTGGCGGAGTCGGAGGAGGACCTGTGGCGGGAAACGCCCACGTGGAGCTCCAAGGGCCACGTGGGGCAGGTGTTCGAGATCACGGGCGTGCGCGGCGTGTACGAGTCGCGCTTCGAGGACAGCGACACGGGCGAGAAGGGCTGGTTCGTGTGCTTCGACGCGGTCAACCTGCTCACCGGCGAGGTGGGCGTGCTCACGTCCAGCTCGGCGCGCATCTGCGGCCGGGTGGGCTGGTACTACGACCACGGGAAGCTGCCGCAGCGGTTCGAGATCGTGACCCGCGGCCAGTCGGCGGGCGGCTTCGACATCCTCGACGTGGACAAGGCCGCGTGAGCGTGATCGCCGACCGCGTGTTCACCGTCACGGTGAAGATGGAGGCGCCGACGTTGGCTGCTCTCGATGAGGCGACGACGTTGCTTGCATCGAGGTTGGACGCGGCGGTGCCCGGTCGGCTGTCCGGCCTGCGCGTGATCGCGAAGTGGGTCGAGCGGCGTCAGTTCTCGATGCCGTGACGAAGATCTCGGCCATGCGTGACCCTTGCCCCCGTTGCGGCCGGGGCGGGGCGCGCATGGCCGGGGACAAGCACGACCCGCTGCGAGCGGTGAGGTACCGAACGATCGTCGCCGACCCGCAGCAGATGACGGTGGACGACTGTGTGGCGGTAGCGACGCACGATCTCGACAAAACCATCGACACAGTACAGCTGACCATCCTCTAGCGTGCCTCGTAAGCGCAACTACAGCGCGGAGGCGGCGCGGCGCAACGAGCTCGCCCGCCAGCGCGGCCTAGGATCCTCGTACCAGGAGAGGATCAAGCGCGCCGAGAAGGCGACGCCGGGAATCTCGCGTCGCGCAGCTCGCGGTCACGGCACGACCGACGAGCGGGAGGCGCGTCGCCTGATCAGGATGATCCCGAAGCTCGACCCGAATACGATGTTCGCCTTCAC
>Ga0207664_10000823_pt1 | contig 21042 bp, 16 predicted proteins | sample LARL83metaG_FD_184349 | JGI IMG/M metagenome (GOLD analysis project Ga0207664, IMG submission 184349) | Corn, switchgrass and miscanthus rhizosphere microbial communities from Kellogg Biological Station, Michigan, USA - LAR L8-3 metaG... | ecosystem: Host-associated > Plants > Roots >... | reverse complement strand
CAACGAGGTCGAGATCGCCGGCACCGGTCCCGGCCAGGACAACAAGGACGCCGTGCGCGCCGCGCTGGCGCTGCCGACGCCCGACCGCCTCCTCGTCGTCGCCCAGGCGATGCGGCTCGGCTACGGCGTCGACGAGATCCACGCCATCTGCCGCTTCGATCCGTGGTTCCTGCGCGAGATCGAGGCGCTGGTGACGATCGAGGCCGAGGTGCGCAAGAAGGGCCTGCCCAAGGACCGCGCGGGCCTTGCCCGCCTCAAGCGCCAGGGCTTCTCCGACGCGCGCCTCGCCGAGCTGACCGGCGCGACCGAGGACGAGGTCCATGCGGCGCGGATCAGGCTCGACATCCATCCGGTCTACAAGCGCATCGACACCTGCGCCGCCGAGTTTCCGTCGAAGACGCCCTACATGTACTCGACCTACGAGAGTGCCGCGGCGGGCGCGGAAGCCGAGTGCGAGGCCGACGTGTCGGAGCGGCGCAAGGTCATCATCCTCGGCGGCGGCCCCAACCGCATCGGCCAGGGCATCGAGTTCGACTACTGCTGCGTCCACGCCGCCTACGCGCTGCGCGACGTCGGCATCGAATCGATCATGGTCAACTGCAACCCGGAGACGGTGTCGACCGACTACGACACCTCCGACCGCCTCTACTTCGAGCCGCTCACCGCCGAGGACGTGATCGCCATCGTCCGCACCGAGGAGGCCAAGGGCACGCTCCTCGGCGTCATCGTCCAGTTCGGCGGCCAGACGCCGCTCAAGCTCGCGACCGCGCTGGAGAAGGCGAAGATCCCCATCCTCGGCACCTCGCGCGACGCCATCGACGTCGCCGAGGACCGCGAACGCTTCCAGAAGCTCCTCAAGACCCTCGACCTGCGCCAGCCCGAGAACGGCACCGCGCGCACCGTCGAGGGCGCGATCCGCGTCGCCGACCGCATCGGCTATCCCATCGTCGTGCGCCCATCCTACGTGCTCGGCGGCCGGGCGATGGAGATCGTCCACGACCGCGCCGGCCTCGAGCGCTACACCACGACGGCGGTGAAGGTATCGGGCGACAACCCGGTGCTGATCGACCGCTACCTGCAGGACGCGATCGAGGTCGACGTCGACGCGCTGGCCGACGGCCGCGACGTCTACGTCGCCGGCATCATGGAGCACATCGAGGAAGCCGGCGTGCATTCCGGCGACTCGGCGTGCTCGTTGCCGCCGCGTTCGCTGTCCGCCAAGACGATCGGCGAGATCCGCGCCCAGACCGAGAAGCTCGCCAAGGCGCTCGGCGTAGTCGGCCTGATGAACATCCAGTTCGCGATCAAGGACGGCGACGTCTACATCCTGGAAGTGAACCCGCGCGCGAGCCGCACGGTGCCGTTCGTCGCCAAGGCGACCGGCGTCGCCGTCGCCAAGGTGGCGGCGCGCGTCATGGCCGGCGAGGCGCTGGCGTCGTTCAAGTTGCCGGTGAGCGGCGCCCGGCCGAAGCACGTCGCCGTCAAGGAAGCCGTGTTCCCGTTCGCGCGCTTCCCCGGCGTCGACATCATCCTGGGCCCCGAGATGAAATCGACCGGCGAGGTGATGGGCCTCGACGTCGACTTCGGCCGCGCCTTCGCCAAGTCGCAGTTGGGCGGCGGCACCAAGGTGCCGCTTGAGGGCACCGTGTTCATTTCGCTGCGCGACCGCGACAAGGCCAAGGTCGTGCCGGCGGTGAAGGCGCTGGTCGACATGGGCTTCTCGATCATCGCCACGCGCGGCACCTGCGAGGTGCTGGAGAAAGCCGGCATCGCCTGCGCCCGCGTCAACAAGGTGCTGGAGGGCCGGCCGCACATCGTCGACGCGATGAAGAACGGCACCGTGCAGCTCGTCTTCAACACCACCGACGGCGTGCAGGCGGTGTCCGATTCGTTCTCGCTCCGGCGCGCCGCGCTGACCCTGAAAATCCCCTACTACACGACGCTCGCGGGCGCGCTCGCCGCCGTCGAGGGCATCCGGGCGATGACGACGGGGAGCCTTGAAGTGGCCCCTTTGCAGTCGTATTTTAAAGGGCCATACTGACAACGGCGGCGGCGGAGAGCCCTGCCACAGTGCCCAACAGGGCTGCCCCGGGCATCCGCGCCGGGGTTTTCCTTTTAATAGCGGGCGACGGATTGCGGCGCGGGAAAGCGCGCCGAGGTCCGCGAGGTGAGCCGATGGCGATAGACAAAGTGCCGATGACGCTCGTTGGGTTCGAGCGGCTCTCGGAAGAGATGAAGCGGCTGAAAAGCGTCGAGCGGCCGGCGATCATCAAGGCGATCGCCGAAGCCCGCGGCCACGGCGACCTCTCCGAGAACGCCGAGTATCACGCCGCGCGCGAGAAGCAGAGCTTCATCGAGGGGCGCTTGGCCGAGATCGAGGACAAGCTGTCGCGCGCCGAGGTCATCGACGTCTCCAAGCTGTCGGGCGACACGGTGCGCTTCGGCGCCATCGTCACCCTGGTCGACGAGGACACCGACCAGAAGGCGACCTATCAGATCGTCGGCGTCGACGAGGCCGATCTCGAGAAGGGGCTGATCTCGGTCTCCTCGCCGCTGGCGCGCGGGCTGATCGGCAAGGCCGAGGGCGAGAACGTCGAGGTGGCGGCGCCGGCCGGACCGAAAGCCTACGAGATCCTCAAAGTCCGCTTCGCATAGGCGCACGGCGCGGACAACGCGCGGGATCGGCGCCGCAACCGGCGGCGGGCCGGGCGGAGCGGCCGGCGAGCGGACGCATTGGCGCCGCCAGCGCGCACATTAGGAGCGTCAACGCGCGGCCCTTCCGTGGAGAAATTTCGCCCGCGCTGTGGACAAATTCCGGCGCGCCGGACGATCGAGTCACTCCGGCTTCGCGTCGGCGTCGCCGGCATCGACGTCGATCGGCACGCCGGGGTTGTCCTTCGACGTGCGGATGGTCTCGAACGTGGTGACGCGCGTCACATGCGGCGCGGCGGTGATCGCCATGGTCAGCGCGTCGCGGTTTTCCTTGTCCTTGGCGACGACCTTGAGCAGGAAGTCGCCGCCGCCGCGAATCATATGGCATTCGCGGATTTCCTGCCATTCCGCCATCTTCTCCTCGAAGGCGGCGAGCACTTCCTGGTTCTGCGAATCGAGGCCGACCAGCGCGAAGAACAGCTCGGTGTAGCCGAGCGCGCGCGAATCGAGCTCGGCGTGATAGCTCTTGATGAAGCCCGCGGTCTCCAGCGCGCGCACGCGGCGCAGGCACGGCGGCGCCGAGATGCCCGCTCGTCGCGCGAGCTCGACGTTGGTCATGCGGCCGTGATCCTGCAGGTCGGCGAGTATCCGTCGATCGATGCGGTCGAGCTTGACGCGTTGAGACATGGGCCGTTCTCCCGCCCGACGCGTGGCGTCGGGCTCATGGCGTGGAACACTGACTGGAGCCGGTTCTTTATCTAGGCTTTCGGTAATTATATTACAATGCATGCCACGAAGCGACTCCAAGCCTGTTCCAACGGCGCATGACATCCGCCCGTATCCTTGCCTTGGGCGCATGGCGCACCTATTCTTCAGAGCCCAGCTTACGAAAGAAAACCATGCCGACCGTTCGCCATACCAAGGTCCTCATCCTCGGCTCCGGCCCTGCCGGCCTGACCGCCGCGATCTACAGCGCCCGCGCCAATCTGAAGCCGTTGCTGATCGCAGGCCTTCAGCCCGGCGGCCAGATGACGATCACCACGGAGGTCGAGAACTATCCCGGCTTCGCCCAGGTCATCCAGGGGCCGTGGCTGATGGAGGAGATGGAGAAGCAGGCGACCCATGTCGGCGCCGAGCTCGTCCACGACACCATCGTCGCGGTGCATCTCCACGAGCGGCCGATCCGCGCCGTCGGCGATTCCGGCAACACCTACACCTGCGACACGATGATCATCGCCACCGGCGCCCAGGCGCGCTGGCTCGGGCTCCCCAGCGAGAAGCGGCTCCAGGGCTTCGGCGTCTCGGCGTGCGCGACCTGCGACGGCTTCTTCTTCAAGGGCAAGCCCGTCGCGGTGGTCGGCGGCGGCAACACCGCCGTCGAGGAGGCGATCTATCTTACCCATCACGCAAGCTCGGTGACGCTGATCCACCGGCGCGATTCGTTCCGCGCCGAGAAGATCATGCAGGACCGCCTGTTCGCGAATGAGAAGATTCAGGTCGTGTGGGACTCGGTGGTCGAAGAGATCCTCGGCGGCGACGGCCCCGCGCCTGGAGTCACCGGCGTCAGGATCAGGAACGTCAAGACCGGCGCCGCGTCGTCACTTCCGGTCGAAGGCGTGTTCGTCGCCATCGGCCACACGCCCAACACGGCGCTGTTCAAAGAGCAGCTCACCGTCGACGACGAGGGCTACATCCTCACCAAGGCCGGAACGACCCAGACCGACGTGGCCGGCGTGTTCGCGGCCGGCGACGTCCAGGACAAGGTGTTCCGCCAGGCGGTGACCGCCGCCGGCACCGGCTGCATGGCGGCGATCGAGGCCGAGCGCTGGCTCGTGACCAATCCGGCGCTGAGCCGCGCCTCGGCGGCCGAGTAAGCGCACAAGAAACGGGTAACGGTCGGCTGGGCAGAACGCCGGGCCGGCCGCCAGGGAGAGAGCGCCATGGACTGGGACAAGCTCCGCGTGTTCCACGCGGTCGGGGAAGCGGGCAGCTTCACGCACGCGGGCGAGGTGCTGAACCTCAGCCAGTCGGCGGTCAGCCGACAGATCGGTGCCCTCGAGGAAAGCCTCGGCGTGCCGCTGTTCCATCGCCATGCCCGCGGGCTGATCCTGACCGAGCAGGGCGAGCTTCTCTACCAGACCACCCGCGATGTGTTCTCGAAGCTCGCCTCGGTGCAGTCGATGCTCTCGGAGACGACCGAGAAGCCGACCGGTCCCTTGCGCATCACCACGACGGTGGCGTTCGGCTCGATCTGGCTGACGCCGCGCATGAAAGAGTTTCTCGATTCCTTTCCCGACATCGGGGTCAGCCTGATTCTCACCGACGCTGAGGTCGATCTCGCCATGCGCGAGGCCGATGTCGCAATCCGCATGGGCGCGCCGCGCGAGGCCGATCTGGTCCAGCGGCGGCTGATGACCATGCACCTTCACGTCTACGCGTCTCCGGAGTACCTCAAGCGCCATTCGACGCCGAAGCAGCCGACCGATCTCGCCGACCACTTCGTCATCCTGTTCGGCGAGGAGACGCGGCCGCCGGTCACCAACATCAATTGGCTGCAAGACCTGGTGCGAGGCAAGAACCGGCCGTCCTCGCAGCTTCTCAAGGTCAACAGCATCTACGGCATGTACCGCGCGGCTCAGTCGGGGCTCGGCATCGCCACGCTTCCGGATTACATCGTCGGCAAGCATTCCGAGCTGGTCCGCATTCTGCCGGAGCTCGAAGGTCCGAGTTTCGATGCCTATTTCGTCTACCCGGAGGAACTGCGGAATTCCAAGCGCGTCGCGGTATTTCGCGACTTTTTATTGCGAAAAATCGCCGAAACGCCCTTCTGATAATACGCACAAGCTGCGCGCATTTGTGGAGCCATGCATAAGGTGCATGGGAGGCCTTAACCTTTGGCGCTGGAGGCGCCGGCAAAAATCCTTATGTTTGGGGCTGTCGAACGGCGCGGAACCTCTCGGTTTTAGATGGTTCGGATGCTGGTTCGATATGGAATTGGCCGGAGCGATCCGGTCCTCGGTTCCAGGTGCAAGGCCTGGAAGGGGTCCTTCGGGACCCTACGTCTCCCAGACGTGAAGCCTCCCTGTTAAACTTGCCGGACCTTCGGGTCCGGCATTTTTTTTGGCTTTTCGATACGACGATCCGCCGCCGTGCGAAGCCGCGCCGCCACCGTAGTGTGGGCGAACAGGGAGAATATCCGTGAAAAAGTTCCTCTTCCTCCTCACCCTCTTCGCTCTGGTGACCGGATTTTTCGCTTTTGCGGTTCCCCGTCTCAGCACCGCTCAGTCCGCGCCGAAAGATCAAAGCGCCGGCCTTCCCGCATACCAACCCGGCCTCGGCGATCTGATGACGATGACCGTTCAGCCTCGCCACATCAAACTCGCTCTGGCGGGGCGCGAGCAGAATTGGGCCTATGCGGCTTATGAGCTTCACGAGCTGGATGAGGCCTTCGGACGGGCCGCACGCGCCTGGCCGCAGTGGCAGTCGATGCCGATCACGGAAATGCTGAGATCGGTGATGAAGGAACCCATGGCGAATCTCGCGCAAGCCATCAAGGCCGCCGACGCGGCGCGCTTCGCCACCGCCTATGGTCAACTGACCGACGGCTGCAATGCCTGTCATCAGGCTGCGAACCGCGGTTTCGTCGCCATCCAGGCGCCGCAGACCTCGCCCTATCCGGATCAGAATTTCAAAAGCCCGAAATAGCACCCGTCACCCACGGCCCGTCTCAAAGGGCTACCTGCGCCCACCCGATCCCGACTCGGCCATGCTGCGGTGCTTCTCGGCAAGAACGGCTGCGGGAGTCACGTTGGCGATCGTGGACTGCAACTTGTTCTGCCGCTGACGACGTCCTCACACCGCACATCGTCGCGTCGAAACCCGTTTTGGCGACAAAGGGTGGGGGCGTCCTTTTTCGATCGGCCGATCTTGGTGTCGAGCATGTCGGCACGCTCGAAGAACTCCGTCTCGGTCGCGTCCGGCATGAAGCTGATGAGCGGCCCGGAAAAGATAAAAAAGAAGAATAAGTAAATGGGGCCGGGGAACTTTCGTTCCGTGAAATGGAACCGCCGCTCCGCCAGCGGAACGAAACGGTGTCCCGGCGATGACACAGCCACACGGCCGGACCACTGAATGCTCACTTGAACGCGAGGCAGCCTGGCGCATTTCCTACAGGGTGCAAATTGCAAAAAGCGGAACGCTCGAACGGCGGCGCCCGATCAGCGGCGAATGACCATAGGCCGGATACCTGCCTCACCCGACATCGCGCCGGCGGTTCATCGCAGGCGCCGGATCGCAGCGAACTTTCTCGGTATCGCGATCACCAGCGGCGTCAACATGGTCGCCGGCCTGTTCATCAGCATTTACGTGCGGCGCACCCTTGGGCCGGTAGCCGTCGGCGAGTTGAGCTGGAATGCCGCGGTTCTCGCCTATCTTGCCCTGGTCGCCAATCCCGGACTGCAAATCATCGGCCAACGCGAAGTTGCCCGCAGCCCGGAAGCCGCGGAACGCTTGGCATCGCTCATTCTCACCATCCAAGCGCTACTGTGCTTGGCGACCTACATTCTCATCCTCTTGATGACGGCCCTTCAGTTGCGCGGACCGGAAATAAGCACCCTTCTTGCCTTGCAGGGCATCGCCCTGTTCTTCACCGCACTGGATATCGGATGGGTATTCCAGGGGCGCGAGCGCATGGTTGCTCCCGCCGTCGCGACGCTCTTCTTCAATCTCATCCAATTTCCGGCTCTGATTGCTTTCGTGCACGGCCCGGAGGACATCTTCGTATTCGCGATCATCAATCTGCCCTTCGCAGCCGCGAACCTCATCTATCGCTTCTGGTACCTTCACCGCCACGGAATGCTGGACGTGGGCAAGCTACGGCCGAAGTTCGCCGGCGCCGGAAAAATCCTGAGCGAATCGTGGCCCTTTGCTCTCTCGCAGGGCGCCATTGTGATTCTATACAGTTGCGACACCATCATTCTCGGCTTCACCCACGGCGACGACATGGTTGGCCAGTATGCCAGCGCCTACAAGCTGATGCTGGTCGCGACCGTGGCGAGCGGGGCATTGTGCAGCGCCTATTTTCCGGCCGTGGCCCGCGTTCACGATGCCCCGACCGCGGCAAGGCAGGTCACCGGTGAATTCACGTCGCTGATGGTGTGGATGGGTCTGCCGATCGCAGCTCTCGGATGGGCGTGCGGCCGCCATGTCGTCGGCCTCATGTATGGGCCCGAATTCGCCGAGAGCGGCGTCTACTTCGAATGGCTGTGCCTGAACGTGGCACTGATCTTCATCAATCTCAGCTTGGCGACGCCGCTCGCCGCATGGGGCATGCAAAGGCTGCACTTCAAGATCACGGGCAGCGCTGCGGCGGTCAATCTTGTGCTCAATCTAGCCCTCGTTCCGCTTTACGGAGCGTGGGCCGCCATCGCTACGACCATCGCGGCGGAGCTGATAGCGGCGATCGCGCTCGTTCTCGTCAGGCGGCGCATGGCCATCGGATGGAGTCCACTACGGCCGCTGCTGTTGCCGCCCCTCATCTGCTCGACCGCAGTCGCCGCGGCCATCGCCGCTCTTCCCCCTTCGCTCGATTCCTATTGGTGGCTGGAGTGCCTCGGCGGCGCGATCGTTCTCGGCGGATCGCTCTACCTTTTCGAGCGGCGCATCATCTCTGCGGCGATCAAACTTCTGTGACGCCCAGCCGTTTCAAGGCTACGATCTGACCCTTCGCTCGTCCGAGCCCATTGCCATCGGCGCCGATAGCCGGGTGCGTTTCGCTCCCACCAGCCGATCGAAGGCGGCGAGCGCCTGCGCTACCACCTGATCCATATTGTAATAGCGGTAGGTGGCGAGCCGCCCGACGAAAGTAACGTTGCCCTCCTTCTCGGCAAGCGCTTGGTATCTTCGGTAGAGTGCGGCGTTCTCCAGCCGGGGAACCGGATAATACGGATCGCCGCCGGAGCAGGGGTACTCGTACGAGATGCTGGTCGATGCGTGTGCTTGGCCGGTCAAGTGCTTGTATTCCGTAATGCGCGTGTAGGGCACGCTTTCCGCCGGATAGTTGATGACGGCGCAGGGCTGGAAACGCTCCTGGTTCAGGGTGACATGCTGAAAGCGGAGGGAGCGATACGGAAGCTCGCCAAATCGATAGTCGAAATATTCGTCGATCGGACCGGTGTAGATCAGCTCGTCATAAGCGATCTCGTCGCGCACCTCCTGGAAATCGGCGTTCAGCAGCACCTTGATGTTCGGATGGTCGAGCATCCGATCGAACATCCGGGAATAGCCGAGCAGCGGCATCGCCTGGAACTGATCGCCGAAATAGCGATCGTCTCTGTTGGTGCGGGTTGGTATCCGCGCCGTCACCGCCTTGTCCAACTGCGATGGATCGATGCCCCATTGCTTGCGCGTATAGCCGCGAAAGAATTTTTCATAAAGCTCGCGTCCGACCGTACCGATGACGACGTCCTCGGAGGTTCGTACCTCGTCTGGCTTCTCGGCCCGCTCGGCGAGGAACGCGGCCATCTCATCGGAAGTCAGCGACAGCCCATACAGGCGGTTGATCGTGGTGAGATTGATCGGGATCGGAACGAGCTTGCCATCTACAGTTGCCAGGACCCGGTGCTCGTAAGGCCGCCACGCGGTGAATTGCGAGAGGTAATCGAAGACCTGACGCGAATTGGTGTGGAAGATATGCGGACCGTACGGATGAACGAGAATCCCCGCATCGTTGTGGCAATCGTGGGCATTGCCTCCTGCGTGGGATCGGCGGTCGATCAGGAGCACACGCTTTCCCGCCTGCGATGCCAACCGCTCGGCGAGCACGCTGCCGGCGAAACCGGCGCCGACGATGAGATAGTCGAAGCCCCTGCGTACGCTCTGCTCCCGCACGCGACTCCTGGTCGACGGCGCAGGCGGAGCCGAGGGCGCGGTCCGCGCCAGAATCGCCCCGTCGATGAGCCCTTTCACGCGCAACCAGGCATGGCCCCACTGCTCGGCATCGACGCCGCCAGCAACCCGATGAACATTGCCGTGTTGCTGACGCCTCGTCTCGTAGCCGCCCTCGCTCGTGAGCACGACATCGGCGCGGCTGAGCAATTGCCGCTCGCGGACCAACAGCGCCGAAGGCGCATCCGACGTCTCGGGCAAATCGCCCGCACAATCGTAAACGATGGCTGCCCCTTTGAGGTGATCGGAGAAGGCAAGACTCATCGGGGTGTCGTACCAAAGTATCGGATTCGCGATATCCCGTTCCGCGACGAGCTGATCGAGCAGCCGGCGCTGGCACTCCTCGGCTTCGCGGCCGCCGAGTCGAGCTGGCAATATGGGCGCCGCAATCAGGACTCCCGCAGCGGTTCCTTTGCAATGGAGTGACGCATTTCTCGCGTCGGAATACTCCACCTCTTCGAAAACGATGACGTCCATGTCCTCGGCGCACCGACTCAGCAAATGCCGTAGCCGCGGATTGTCCTGCCACTGCAGCCGCGAGAAGCAGATCAGGGCGCGCGGTTTACCGCTCTGCGGAGCGCTGCCGGATGATACGGCACCGTTGTGAAGAAAATCCTCGATCTCTGCGATCATGAGGGTAACGCCGCTCTGCGTCACATATTCATTCAGAGCGCGAACACGCTTGTTCAGATCCAAACCATATCTCCTGATCCTGCGGTCGAACCGCAAGCCTTGCGAACCACTCCCGGGTGCGAAATCCCCGATGCGAAAGCCGTGCAACGTCGTCGCACTGTTCGGCACCGTCACGCCACGGTGCGCGATCGAGGTGGCGCATGAAGATCCTGTGCGGCAGGTGATGTTGTCTGCTCGCGTGCGATAGCCCATGCCGTGACGCGCACCAAATGCATGAGAACGGCGGGCGACACGCTGCTGCGAACAGCCTCGCGCAACTGAATCAAAGCTGTGGCGCGGTGCCCTTTTCGCCAGAGGTCCTGGGCTCGACGGGTGGCACGGATCGCCGCCGCCTTTCGCCCGTTACGGTAGGCGATCCTCGCTTGATTCGGCGGTACGTAGCTGGACAGGATGCGCGCGAAGCGCCGCTCGTCAGCGACATTTTCGCCCGTGCTGACCAGGCGCGCCGTATCGGCAGCCGCATGCACGCGATAGCAGGCCAGCGGCTCCGGGTCGTAGACGATCGGCTGATGGAGAACGGTTCGAAGCCACATGTCCCAGTCGGCGCAATGGACGAGCTCGGGGCGGAACCCGCCGAGTTCCTCATAGACGGATCGCTGAACGATCATGGCCGGAAACATGATTACGTTTGTCAGCATCATGCGATCGATGAACTCGTTTCCGAGAATGCCCGGCGTCCGGGATTCCAGTTCCGACAGATGCTGCCAGTGACCATCCTCGAAGATGTAGATGTAGCGGAACGTGACTGAACCGGCGTTGGGATGCGCAGCGATAGCGTCTTCCGCCCGGGCGTAATAGCCCGGACGCACAGTGTCGTCGCCGTGGAGAATATGCAGCCAGTGGCCGCGCGCGCGACGGATGCAGGTGTTGAAATTACCGATGGGACCGGTGTTGCGCGACTGCCTGAAGAACCGAACCCGACCGCGGCCGAGCTCGCGCACGACCGCTTCGGGGTCGTCCTTGGTCGAGCAATCGTCGACGACCTCGATCTCCATACGCTCCGGACCGGAATCCTGACTCAGCACACTGAGCAGGGTTTCTCGTAAATAATTTGCGCAGTTGTACGTGGGGATCATCACCGACCAGAACGGACGCGGCTCGCCGTCCGAAACCGGTTGAATGCTCGGCGGCTGAATGATCTCGATGTTGGGCGCTTGCATGTTCCACATTTTTAAAAGCTTCCTGAGAACAGGGACCAGTCCGGATCGAAATCAAGAATGACGGATGAATCGCTGAATATGACCAGCAGGCTCTTGGCTTTCGGCGACCGGACGCATTCGGCGTCCAACTGCGAACGCCGTTCTGAGCCCAAACACAATTGCGAGACGCCGGTTCCGAATGCAGAGCTTCCGTTCGGCAAACATGACGAAGCCTTGTCGTCACGACGAAGCAAGCAAAAGTCTGCGCGCGAACGGAGCCGTACGTTGCCCGAAAAGGAAACGGCCGCATCGATGATGCGGCCGTTTCGTAAGCGCGAGGGAATCCGCCTCACATATAGAGCTTCTCGCCCTCGAGCCCTTTGTAGAGATCGGCGACATAGGGCTCATAGCCGTTGAAAATCTTGGTCGGAATGCGCTCGTTGGTTCCGAGGACCCGCTCCGAGGCCTGACTCCAGCGCGGGTGCGGAACGCCAGGATTGACATTGGCCCAGAAGCCGTACTCGCTCGGCCCCGAGATTTCCCAGAACGTCTTCGGCCGCTCCGCGGTGAACGCAATCTTGACGATCGACTTGACGCTCTTGAAACCGTACTTCCACGGCGTCGTCAGCCGAAGCGGCGCGCCGTTCGACTTCTGGATCGGCTTGCCGAAGGCGCCGGTCGAGACGAACGACAGTTCGTTCATGGCTTCCGCTACGGTCAAACCCTCGACGTAGGGCCATGCGAACCATGGCGTGCGCTGGCCCGGTGCCATCGACGGATCGTTGAACGTCTCGAAGCGGATGTATTTCGCCGCCGACGTCGGCTGGGCAAACTTGACCAGCGCAGCGAGCGGGAAGCCGCTCCACGGCACCGTCATCGACCATGCCTCGACGCAGCGATGGCGGTAGACGCGCTCTTCGAGCGGCATCTGCCGGATCAACGTGTCGATATCGACCGTCTGCGGCTTTTCGACCAGACCCGAGATTTCCACCGTCCACGGCCGAATCTTCAACTGCTGCGCGGCGGCATAGATGTCCTTGTCGATTCCGTACTCGTAAAAGTTGTTGTAGGTCGTGACGCTCTTCTCGTCGGTGGTCGGCCTATCGACGGTATAGCGCTCGTTGCGCTTGACCGGGTAGAGGTCGGCGGTGGGATCGGCCGCGCTGGTCTGCGCCGCCTTGGCCTTGCTGTCACTGTCGTCGCAGGCGGCAAGCGGAAGCACAGCGAGGATCGGCCCGGCAGCCAAGCCCTTCAACAACAGGCGGCGCTGATGCCAGACCGTCTCCGGCGTAGCGGCCGATTCGGGGAGTTCCCAGCCACGCGGGATTTTGATCAACATCGGAAACCTTCCTTTCCGGACGGCTGCGTCCGCGGCATCGCCGCGCCGTCTGGATACGCGCGGAATACCGGCCTGGATTGTCCAAGGACAGATGAAAACTGTATCCCACAGGAAAGACGGCGCAAGCGCAGAACGTGGGCAAACCGCAAATGTTTAGGCCCGGAAAGCTGTAACTTTCCGGGCCTTTGAACGAACCTGACTGTCGGTGTCCGTTGGGACGCAAAGGCCCAGTTCGGCCGCAGCCGCTGCTGAAGCTATTGAAGGAGCGACCGCAGCATCCAGGCAGTCTTCTCGTGGACCTGCAGGCGCTGCGTCAGGATATCGAGGGTCGGCTGATCGCTGGCCTTCTCGGCGAGCGGCACCAAGGCGCGCGCCGTGCGCGCCACCGCCTCCTGGCCTCCGACCAGATCTCGGACCATGTCCATCGCCTCGGGCACGCCCTTGGCCTCTTTGATCGACGTCAATTTCGAGTAGGCCGCGCTGGAGCCCGGCACCGGCTCGCCCAAGGCGCGAATGCGCTCGGCGATGAGGTCGAGCGCGTTCCACTGCTCGGTGTACTGTTCCATGAACATGAGATGGAGCGTGTTGAACATCGGACCGGTAACGTTCCAATGGAAGTTGTGGGTCTTGAGATACAGCGTGTAGCTGTCGGCGAGCAGCCTAGTGAGCCCGTCGGCAATCGCCTTGCGGTCCTTGTCCTTCATCCCAATGTCGATTTTCGGAGCCATCGTCGTTCCTCCTCCGGTCCGATGGGCGCGCGCACTCCACCAAGGACCGCCCGCGCCTGCATCATGGACTTTAGAACGATTACAATCGAGCGAAAAGAACCGGCCCGCCGCCCATGCGACGGCGCTGCTGCGGTCGCCTACTCGCCGGCCATCGGGAAGAAATCGGATTTGGGCGAGCCGCACTCGGGGCAGGTCCATTCCTCGGGCAATTTCTCGAACGGCGTGCCCGGCGGAATGCCGTTGGCGGCGTCGCCGAGACCGGGATCGTAGACGTAGTCGCAATCGCCGCAAACGTATTTGGTGGCCATATCGGCTCGCTCCCTGAACATTCCATTCCGCCGCCGGCGGCTCGACGGCGACGCCCCCGACGAGAGCGGCGCCGCCGTCAGAGCGCCGTCAGCGAGTCGCCGCGTCGACGATCGCCACCGAACCCACTTCGATCTTCTGCGGCTCGAAGTCGACGCGCTGCACTTTGACGCCCTTCTCGAACGCGGCCATCTGCAGAATCTCGAGATCGCCTTCGCCCGCCTTCTCGAACCAATACTGGGCGCCGCGCGGCAGCAGGATGCCTTCGTTCTGACCGAACTCGCCGATCACCACGTCGCCCGGCCCATAAAAGCGGACACGCCCCTTGAGCACCATCCAGAAGCCGTCCATGCCCTTGTGGGAATGGAGGTTGTTCTCGCCGCCCTCGCGCACGACCTGTACGCGGCCGCGGATGATGTCGGATTCGGCGAGTTGGACGATCGCCTTGCCACCCTTGAGGGTCTCCGGTTTCTGATACTTGAACGTGCGATGGCTGGGCTGCTCGGCGGGCTTGGTGTACGCATCCATAGTGATGAGTCTCCCTCTCGGCGCGCAAGGGCACGCCGGCTAATGTGTTGTTCCCCCTGCATCATAAAGCCGGTCGCCCGGCCCGCAAAGGCCGTAGACAGAGCGTTAAGCCCCAATTTTAGGCCAGCTTCGCGCAGGCCCGCTGGATGCGCGAGCAGGCTTCCTTGAGTGCCTCGGTCGACGTCGCATAGGAGATGCGGAAATTCGGCGACAAGCCGAATGCCACCCCCTGCACCACGGCGACGCCTTCCGCCTCCAGCAGATAGGTCGCGAAGTCGGTATCGTCGGCAATCGCCTTGCCCTCGGGCGTCGTCTTGCCGAGCACACCGGCGCAGTTCGGATAAACGTAGAACGCGCCTTCGGGCGTCGCGCAGCGCAGCCCCTTGGCCTCGTTCAGCATCTTGACCACCAGATCGCGGCGGCCTTGGAACGTCTTGCGCCATTCGGCGATGAAATCCTGCGGCCCGCGCAACGCGGCGACCGTCGCCGCCTGGCTGATCGAGCACGGGTTCGACGTCGACTGCGACTGGATCATCCCCATCGCCTTGACGAGCGGGACAGGTCCACCGGCGTAACCGATGCGCCAGCCGGTCATGGCGTAGGCCTTCGACGCGCCGTTCATGGTCAGCGTGCGCTCATAGAGCTTCGGCTCGACCTCGGCGATGGTGTGGAACGTGAAGTTGCCGTAGACGAGATGCTCATAGATGTCGTCGGTCAGCACCCAGACATGCGGATGCTTCAAAAGCACGTCGGCAAGGCCGCGCAGCTCATCCTTGGTATAGGCAGCGCCGGTCGGGTTCGACGGCGAATTGAGAATCAGCCATTTGGTCCTGGGCGTAATCGCCTGATCCAATTGCTCCGGGCGTATCTTGAATTGCTGGTTCTCGGACGCCTCGACGATCACCGGCTTGCCGCCCATCAGCAGCACCATGTCGGGATAGGACACCCAGTACGGCGCCGGAATGACGACCTCGTCGCCGGCATCGAGAGTCGCAGCGAGCGCGTTGAAAATGACGTGCTTGCCGCCGCAGCCGACGATGATCTGGTTCGGCGCATAGTCGAGCCCGTTCTCGCGCTTGAACTTCTCGGCAACGGCCTTCCTGAGCTCGGGCGAGCCTTCGGCGGCGGTGTACTTGGTCTCGCCGCGGGCGAGCGCCTCGTTGGCCGCCTTCTTGATGTGATCCGGGGTGTCGAAGTCCGGCTCGCCGGCGGCCAGGCCGATGACGTTGCGGCCTTTGGCCTTGAGCTCGGCGGCAAGCGCCGTGATGGCCATGGTGGGCGAGGGCTTGACCGCGCTGAGGCGGGAGGCAAGGAAAGCCATTGGGATCGAATCCGGGGGCCAGAGGAATGAAAAAACCGCGCGGTGCGCGGCTGACGCAGGCTAATGCCACGCGCTTTTTTGCGCAACCGGATAGCCGCCGGTCCGCTTGCAATCCGGCCCTGCGCGGACGTGGGGCAAGGGTATCCGATGCCCAGCCAGAAACGCTCGGATTGCATGCAATAGGGGCCGGCCGGAGGCATGGCTGGGTCGCGCCACTAGCCATGGCCGGGGGCGCGTTCTTATATAGGCTCCATGACCGAGACCCTCCCGTCGCCGATCCGCGGCGCGGCGCGCGCCTTCGAAGGCGCTGAGCCGCGCCCGCGCAGGCTCGCCGATTTCAAGCTGGTGGCGCCGTTCGCACCGAACGGCGATCAGCCGCAGGCGATCGAAGCGCTCGTGAAGGGTCTCGACGACGGCGAGCGCGAGCAGGTTCTGCTCGGCGTCACCGGCTCGGGCAAGACCTTCACCATGGCCCACGTCATCGCCCACCATAAGCGTCCTGCGCTGGTGCTGGCGCCCAACAAGACGCTGGCGGCGCAGCTCTACTCCGAGATGAAGGCGTTCTTTCCCGAAAATGCGGTCGAGTACTTCGTCTCGTATTACGACTACTACCAGCCCGAAGCCTACGTGCCGCGCACCGACACCTACATCGAAAAGGACGCGTCGATCAACGAGGAGATCGACCGCCTGCGCCATGCCGCGACGCGGGCGCTTCTCGAGCGCGACGACGTCATCATCGTCGCATCGGTATCGTGCATCTACGGCATCGGCTCGGTCGAGACCTACGGCCGCATGACCGAGCGGGTCCGCGTCGGCGACAGCATCGACCGCACCCAGCTTCTCCGCCGCTTCGTCGAGCTTCAGTACAAGCGCAACGACGCGGTCCTGATCCGCGGCACCTTCCGCGCCCGCGGCGATTCGATCGAGATTTTCCCGGCCCACGCCGAGTCCCACGCTTGGCGCATCGGCCTGTTCGGCGACGACGTCGAGAGCATCTCCGAATTCGATCCGCTGACGGGCGAGAAAACGGTTTCGCTCGAAGACATCGTCGTCTATCCGAACAGCCACTACGTCACGCCGAAGCCGACGCTCACCCAGGCGGTGATCGGTATCAAGGCCGAGCTTCGCGAGCGGCTCGAACAGTTCCGTGCCGAGGGCAAGCTTCTCGAGGCGCAACGGCTGGAGGAGCGCACCCGCTTCGACATCGAGATGATGGAGACGACGGGGCATTGCGCCGGCATCGAGAACTACTCGCGTTACCTCACCGGCCGCGCGCCGGGCGAGCCGCCGCCGACCCTGTTCGAGTATCTGCCCGAGGATGCGTTGATCTTCGTCGACGAATCCCACGTCACCGTGCCGCAGATCGGCGGCATGTATCGCGGCGACTTCGCCCGCAAGTCGATTCTGTCCGATTTCGGCTTCCGGCTACCGTCGTGCGTCGACAACCGTCCGCTGAAGTTCGAAGAATGGGACGCGATGCGCGGGCCCTCGGTGTTCGTCTCGGCCACGCCGGGCCCATGGGAAATCGAGCGCACCGCTGGGGTGTTCGCCGAGCAGGTCATCCGCCCGACCGGCCTGATCGATCCGCAGACGATCGTCCGCCCGGTCGAGCATCAGGTCGACGACCTTCTCGCCGAATGCCGCGCGTGCGCCCAGAAGGGCCAGCGCGTGCTGGTGACGACGCTGACCAAGCGCATGGCCGAGGATCTCACCGAATACCTCCATGAGGCCGGCGTGCGCGTGCGCTATCTCCACTCCGACATCGAGACGCTGGAGCGGATCGAGATCATCCGCGATCTCCGCCTCGGCGCGTTCGACGTGTTGGTCGGCATCAACCTGCTGCGCGAGGGTCTCGACATTCCGGAATGCGCGCTGGTGGCGATCCTCGACGCCGACAAGGAAGGATTCCTGCGCTCGCGCACGTCGCTGATCCAGACCATCGGTCGCGCCGCCCGCAACATCGAGGGTCGCGTCATTCTCTACGCCGACAGGATGACCGACTCGCTCAAGGCCGCGCTCGAGGAAACCAGCCGCCGCCGCACCAAGCAGACGGCATGGAACGAGGCCCACGGCATCACGCCGGAATCCGTTAAGAAAGGTATCGGCGAGGCGATGTCGTCGGTCTATGAGGCCGATTACGTCACGGCGCCGACGATCGAGGGCGGCCCCGAGCACCTCGTCGGCCACAACCTGCGCGCCACCATCGCCGAGCTGGAAGAGCGCATGAAATCGGCAGCGGGCGAGCTTGAGTTCGAGGAAGCGGCGCGGCTGCGCGACGAAATCCGCCGCCTCGAGGCATTCGAACTCGGCGTCACGCCGGATGCGCTCAGCGATGGAGCGGCGGCCGGTCCCGCCGCGCCGAAACCGCGCCTCGGTACGCCCGGCACCCACGCCTCGCGCCTGCCCGGCGGCAGCAAGGGCAAAGCCCGCAAGAGCACCAAAGTCATCCGGCGGCGCTGACGGCCTTGCGCGCCAATGCCTTACCCGCCACTCTCCGCGCCATGATCCCTGTTCCCCCGCCGCCAGCCGTTCCGCGCGCCGCCATCATCACTGGCGCGGCCAAGCGCATCGGCCGCGCCATCGCCCTGAGCCTCGCTGAAGCCGGCTATGCCGTCGCGGTGCATCATCTCCAGTCGCACGCCGAAGCAGAGGGCGTAGTGAGGGAAATCGAAGCCAGGAGCGGACGCGCGGTGGCGCTCGCCTGCGATCTTGCGGTCGAAGCCGAAACAGAACAGCTCATCGCCCGCGCCGCCGCGGCCCTCGGGCCGGTCGGCGTGCTGATCAACAGCGCGTCCGTGTTCGAGCGCGACGAGGCGCTGACCGCGACCCGCGCAAGCTGGGACCGCCACCTGGAGACCAATTTGCGGGCGCCGCTTGTCCTCACCCAGGCGCTGGCGCGGGCGTTGCCCACCGATGCCGATGGCGCGGTGATCAATCTGGTCGACGAGCGAGTCTGGAAGCTGACGCCGCACTTCGTCAGCTACACCATCAGCAAAGCTGGGCTGTGGACGCTGACACAGACGCTGGCGCTGGCGCTGGCGCCGCGCATCCGCGTCAACGCCATCGGCCCCGGGCCGGTGCTGCCGAGCCCGCGCCAGAGCGAGGAAAGCTTCACCCGCCAATATCGCGCGACGCCGCTCGCCCGTCCCGCAACCCCCGAGGAGATCGCCGGCGCGGTGCGTTTCCTTCTCGATACGCCTTCGGTCACCGGCCAGATGATCGCGCTCGATTCCGGCCAGCATCTCGGCTGGACGTTTCCCGGCCATGGCGTCCACGAGGAATAGCAACGGTTGACGAATGAAGATGGCCCGTTCATGAGCAGCGGCAAGATCGTCCACTTCGGCGCCCGACCGATCGTGACTTCGGACCGACTCGCATCAACCCAGCCGACGACGCCGGGCACGCTGCGCGTGTTTCTGCGCGATCTCGTCGTGCCGTGCCGCATCGGCGTTTTCCGTCATGAACAGGATGGGACGCAGCGCGTCCGCGTCAATCTCGATCTCCTGGTCACGGAATCGGACGCGGCGCAGCACGATGACCCCTCGCGCGTCGTGCGCTACGAAAAAGTAACCGAGCGTATCCGCGCGTTGTGCACCGAGCAGCACATCAAGCTTCTGGAAACCCTCGCCGAACGGATTGCCGCACTGAGCCTGGAGGATGCTCGGGTGAAAGCCGTCACTGTACGGATCGAGAAGCTCGACGTCTTCCAGGACGCCGAAAGCGCCGGCGTCGAAATCGTTAGAGAGCGAACCTGAGCCGAGCCGGGCGGCAGCGCAGAACGTTAACCATGTCGTGTCGCAGCGAGGCAGCGCCGGGCGAATCTGAGGATTCCCAAGGGCCTTGGCGATCGCAAGTTGTGCACAGGATGCGATATGGCCCGATCGTTCTACCCTCCGTTCCGACAGGCCGCTGACAATCCCATGTCGGTGCTGTCGCTTGTTGACTTCTGCTTTGTTTTCAAAGCACTTGATTCATCGCTCAAAAATTAGGCAAGTACGTTCCGCCCCAAGGAAGTAGCGCCTCCCGGCTGGGCGGAGGGCTCCTGCTCACAGACTTATCCACCGCTTTCGTGGATATGTGTCCGGACTGAGGCAAACCGCCAAAAAATGTTCGTTGCCGAATCGTGAAAATTAAGTGGCTCCGCTCGCCTCGTTTCGCCGGAGGGTGCCGCGGCGCCGCGCGGACCAGCGAAATCGTTGACGCCACAGCCCCGGCTTCCGACATTGGAACCCCTCAATGCCTATATCTCGCGATATGGCCGACGATCCTCCTGCTTCGGAACATGAAGACCCTGAGAGCGCGCGCACCGATGCCGAGCCAATCGAGAATCGGCCCGGCGGCGGCAGCGAGGTGTTGCGCGGGCTGCTCGGCACTCTGCCGGGCAAGCCCGGCGTCTACCGCATGCTCGGGCGCGACGGCGCCGTGCTCTACGTCGGCAAGGCCAAGGATATCAAGAAGCGGGTGACGAGCTACACCCGCCCTGACCGGATGCCGGTGCGCATCCAGCGCATGATCGCCGCGACCCATGCGCTGGAGGTCGTGACCACGGCGACCGAGGCCGAAGCGCTGCTGCTCGAGAGCAACCTGATCAAGCGCCTGAAGCCGCGCTACAACGTGCTGCTGCGCGACGACAAGTCGTTCCCTTTCATCGCTATTGCCGCCGATCATCCCTGGCCGCGCATCTACAAGCACCGCGGGGCACGGGCTGAGGGCCACGAGTATTTCGGACCGTTCGCGTCGGCGGGCGCGGTCAATCATACCCTGGCGATCCTGGAGCGGGCGTTTCCGCTGCGCTCATGCTCCGACACGGTGTTTGCCAGCCGCACCCGCCCCTGCCTCCAGTTCCAGATCAAGCGCTGCACGGCGCCGTGCGTCGGCCGCATCGCTCCCGACGCTTACAGGGAGATCGTCGGCGAGGCGCGCGACTTCCTCACCGGCAAAAGCCATCAAATCAAGGAGCGCCTGGCGGCGCGCATGGATGCGGCGAGCGAGCAGCTTGCCTACGAGGATGCCGCCGTGTTCCGCGACCGTCTCAAGGCACTCGCGCACATCCAAGCACGCCAAGACGTCAACGTGCTGGAGCTCGGCGACGCCGATGTCGTTGCGCTCGCCGTGGTCGGCGGCCAGGCCTGCATCCAGGTGTTCTTCTTCCGCGGCGGCCAGAACTTCGGCAATCGCGCGTTCTTTCCGGCGCAGTCGCAAAACGCGTCGGCCGAGGAAGTGCTCGAAGCGTTCCTAGGCCAGTTCTACGCGAGTCATGCGCCGCCGAAGCTGATCCTGATCAACCATGCGATCCCAAGCCATGCCGTCATGTGCGAGGCTCTGAGCCTGCGCGCGGGGCGCAAGGTGGAGATCGCGGTGCCCGAGCGCGGATCGAAGAAGGCGCTGCTC
>Ga0207664_10000821_pt1 | contig 21049 bp, 19 predicted proteins | sample LARL83metaG_FD_184349 | JGI IMG/M metagenome (GOLD analysis project Ga0207664, IMG submission 184349) | Corn, switchgrass and miscanthus rhizosphere microbial communities from Kellogg Biological Station, Michigan, USA - LAR L8-3 metaG... | ecosystem: Host-associated > Plants > Roots >... | reverse complement strand
CGATTCGATGTGCGGGGCGGGGCCATCGCAAGCACGCAGCGTTGCGTCCACGTCATCAACCTCGATGAGCAGCGAAGGGGCGAGCGGACGGTCGATCGACGCTACTGCATCGTGGATGCGCGCAGGGGTTCCGACGAACGCAATGCGCTCGCTGCGCCGGAACATCCGGAGATTGCGGACGCCGTTCATCACCGCACGGCCGCCGCCGACCATCACGATGGAGAAGCCGAGCGAGAGCAGCGCCCCGACGCGTGACGTGGAGATCGCCGGCACGATAGAAAACACGACCAGCTGCGGCAGCACGCCGAGCGAAAGCGCGGCGAACGTATAATACAACTCGTCCTTCATTCGAAACGCATACGTTCGCGTATAGAGCCCCAGCGTGCGAAACATCGCTATCCACAGCGCGATGACGATGACCGCGCCGGTGATCTGCTTGGCGAACGGCGGCGTGTGCCACACGCGTTGCGCGAGCATGTGCGCCAAATACGCCGATGCCATGAAAAGAACGAGATCCACGGCAAACAGCGCCAGCGCCCAATTCGAAGAGTAGGTCACAGCGAATGGAATCTGCTTGGCCCGCAGCTGCAGCTCTTGCGATGTGCCTTGCGGATCTTCTATAGTGGCGGTGGACATTACGCTTGCACAAATTATAAGGGCGTGTAAGTGTGCATCGACAGGGTCGTTGGCCACTGCCGGAGCGCCGTCCCAAAAGTCCCACCGCTGGGACTTCCCATTCTACCTGCGGTCTCGTGAGAGCGGATACTATTGGTACTACGCTTATGTCGCGGCCGCTCGCATCCATCGTCGTCCCGGCTTATAACGAGGGCCCCGAGCTGGCCGGGAATCTCTGCGCGCTTGCACGCTATCTGTCCACCGCGCAAAGCCCCTACGATTTCGAAATCATCGTGGTGGACGACGGGAGCACCGACGCGACCTATGAGACGGCCTCGGCCGCCGCATTGGAGATTCCCGAGCTTCGCATCGTGCGGCATTCGCGCAATCGCGGACTGGGCAGCGCCATTCGCACCGGCTTCGCGTTCGCCGAAGGGAGCGTTGCGATCGTCTATGATTCGGACTTGTCCTACGCTCCGGAGATCGTTCTCAGGCTCCTCGAACAGCTGGATTTGGACAACGACGACCTCGTCCTGGCATCTCCGTACATGCGCGGAGGCAAGGTGGCCAACGTTCCCCTGCTTCGCCGCTTTCTCAGCCGGGAAGCAAACCGCTTTCTCTCGTTCGCGACCAATGGACGCTACTCGACGCTGACTTGCATGGTCCGGGCGTATCGCCTTTCCTTTTTTCGCAACGTTCCGAGCACTGAGGAACGTATGGAGATCAACCCGGAGCTGGCATTCAGTGCGATCAAGCGCGGAGCGCGCATTTCGGAGATTCCCGCCGTGCTGCGGTGGAGCGACGGCCGCGCGAAGACTAGAGCGCGCGTAAGCCTGCGCCGCACCGCCAAACAAATCGCACGGACGATGCGCTACGGCGTCGCCCACAGGCCGGCGGTCCTCCTCGCGCTTCCCGGTATCATGCCCGGCGTTCTGCCGCTCATGCTGGCGATTATGGTGTTTCTCCATCTGAGCCTGGGCACGATTGCGATCATCACGGTCATCACGATGGTGATCCAAAACGCCAGCCTAGCGCTGTTTGCCGGCCAGTTGGCGGTGTTCGGGCGGAACACGCTGCGATCGGCCCGAGCCCAAGCCCCATCCGCTCGACGATAGGCCCTATTACCAACGTCCCCGCGCTTAGGCACTCGTGTTCTACTGTGCCCGTTTGCCCCGCATCTATGATTGCAGAATCATGGGGAGCATAACGCCATACGACAGCAGCAGCGCGCCCGCGGTTCGGGCTGCCCCCGGCCAGAGCGAGTATCAGGAAGTCTCTGCGTTTTTCGGAGCGCTCGCGCGCCGTTGGCGCCTTTTCTGCGCTATCGTCGCAGGCTTCGTGCTCCTGGTCGGCGCGGTAAGTTTCTTCACGCCGAAGTCCTACACGACGACTGCACGGGTGATCGCTGGAAATCCCACCAGCCAAGGCAACGACGCCAATAATACGACGCTGCCGATTCTCAATGCACTCGTTTTACAGAGCGGCGTCGAGTCCGCCGAAACGTTCGCCACGCTGGCGCAGCAGGAGGACGTTGCGGCTTCCGTTGTCCGCACGATGCACCTGAACGCTACGCCGCGCGCGCTGCTTGGAAGCTTGACGGTCACGCCGACGACCAACACCGCGATCTTGAACCTTACGGTCAGCTGGCGCGACCCCGATACGTCCGCCAAGATCGCCAATGCGTTTGCAGACGCATTCATGTGGAAAGAACGCGATTTTGTGCGTTCGCAGGCAACCACGGCGCTGGGCTTCCTTTCCACTGAATTGCCGCGCGCGCAGGCGCGCGCGCAGCAAACCGCAAACGATCTCGCGCGTTTCCAGGCTACGAACGGCTTCGTCGATGCGAACTCTCACACGCAGGACGTCGTCTCCAAGGCAACGGGCATCGAGAGCAAGATCGACCAGCTCGCCCTCGACAGCCGCGAGGCCACGGCCCTGCTCAACAACGCGAACGCGCAGCTCGCCGGCCTCCCTGCGACGATAAACAATGCTCAGCAGATTAGCGTCAACCCCGTGCTGACCGACCTGCAGACCAAGCTCGAGCAAACGGATCTGCAGCTTTCGCAAGCCGAAAGCCAGTACACCGACCGCCACCCGACCGTCGTATCGCTCAAGAAGCAGCGCGCCGACTTAGTCGCACGGATCGCGCGCGAGCCCGCGCAGATCGACAGTCAGAACACCCTCTCGCCGAATCCGGTCTATCAATCCCTGCAGCAGCAGATCGTGCAGTATCGCCAGCGCATCGATGGTGACAACGCTCAACTCACGTTGTTGCACCACCAGCGCGCGAGCATGGCACCCATGCTGCACCAACTGCCGGCTCAGAGCATGCAGTTCACAACGCTGCAGCAGCAAGCAAAGCTCGCCTCGGACGTCTACAATGCACTCGAGCAAAAATACAACGACGCCACGATCGCGCAAACGACGGCGATCAGCGACATCAGCATCGTTCAGCGCGCAACGGCCGATTCTGCGGTCGTCAAGCCCAACATGAAGTTGAACTTGCTGGCAGCACTGCTCGTCGGACTGCTGCTCGGATCGATCTCGGTCTTCTCGCTCGAACTGTTCGAGCGTCCGGTTCGCGAGAACAACGGCGCGCAGGTACTCGGTCTTCCGGTGCTCGCGCGCATTCCGATGTTCGCGACCACGAATCAGCGCATGCTTCCGTGGCTGCAATCCATGTCGCTCGAGGCGTTTCTCCAGCTCTGCGTCTCGCTCAAGCTCAAGAACAAGGGCCCGATGCGAACGCTGGCGGTCACGAGCCCGTCGCGCGGCGACGGCAAGTCGACGATCGCCTTCAACCTCGCGAAGGCGATGTCGAATCTCGAGCCGCGCATCCTGCTCGTCGACGCAGATCTACGCAAGCCCTCTCTTCACGATCTTGCCGGCTGCAGCAACAAACATGGCGTCACGAGCATCCTGCTCTCGAAGATCGGTTTGGCGCAAGCGGTTCAGCCGCTCTCACCCACGTTGGACCTGCTGGCGGCCGGCCCAAGCGTGGATAATCCGGTGGGCTACATTCAGTCGGCGGCGTTCAACGAGCTCGTTCGCGAGGCGTCCGATGCCTACGACATGGTGATCGTCGACACGCCTGCGCTCGCGTGCGTCACCGACGGCTACCTGGTCACGGCGAAGACCGATGCCACCGTACTGGTCATCGCTCCGAACACCACTCCGGAGCGCGAAACGCACGAAGTCATCGCGCGCCTAGCGGCCCTGGGGATCGACAACCTCGTCGGCATCGTCCTCAACCGCGATCGCAAGCGCGTAAACGACTACAGCGATTATTTTGCACGCCGCATTCAGGATCGCGCTCTCCCGGGCAGTTCCGTATGACTTCCGTCGTTATCGTCATTCCAGCGCGCAACGAGGGTCCGGAGTTCGGCGCAAACCTCGTCCGATTCGCCGACTATTTCGCCCCGTTCCGCCTATCCTACGACCTCAGCTTCGTGATCGTTGACGACGCGAGTACGGATGGCACCCTGCGCATGTCGCGCGAGTTCGCCCGTTATCGCCGCAACGTGACGGTCATCTCCCACGATCGGCGCTACGGCCTCGGGCGGGCACTTCGTTCGGCGTTCCTGCGTGTCTGCTCCAAATACACGATCCTCCTCGACGGCAGCGTGACGTACGGTGCGGCGGCCGCAATGGAGCTGCTCGAAACGCTCGAAAATACCGGCGCGGACGTTGCCGTCGCTTCGCCCTATATGCGCGGCGCACACCGGCCGAAGACGCCGTTCGTGCGCGGCATGACGGCGCATTTAACCAACCGTATTCTCTCGTTTACCGTTCGCGGGCGGTGCGCCAGTTTCACGTGCATTCTGCGCGCGTTCCGCACCGAATTCCTCAAAGGCCTGCAGTTCACGTGTGACGGCGCCGCAGCGGTGCCGGAGCTCATGATCGCGGCCATTCGCGCCGGCGGCCGCATCGTCGAGCTGCCCACGCGCCGCGATTGGAAGATGGCGGCTCTCAGTGCGGCCTTCGCCGCACATCCGCAATTCGTCATCCCGCAAGAAGGACTGCACTAATGACCTCAGCCCCCACGTTTCAAATCCGCCGCCTTCCTTCGGATCAAGATGCGTCGGGCCGCACGCTCGGCGAGGAAGAAATCGCTGCGGTAACGGCTGCCATTCGAACCGGAACGCTGACGAGCACCAAAGGCCAATACGTACGCGCGCTCGAGGAGCGGTTCGCGCAGATGCTCGGCGTCAAGCACGCATATGCGTGCGCATCGGGAACCGCCGCAATTCATTGCGCAATCGCCGCACTCGATCCGGATCCCGGAGACGAAATTATTACGACGTCGATCACCGATATGGGGGCACTCGCACCAATTCTGTACCAGGGAGCCATACCGGTCTTTGCGGACGTCGATCCGATGACGTGCAACGTGACGGCGGATGCAATAGCGGCCTGCATCAGCCCGCGCACCAAAGCCATCCTCGTCACGCACCTCTTCGGCAACCCGTGCGAAATGAGCGGCATTCTGGAACTGGCGCGAAGCAAAAACATTCCGGTGATCGAGGACTGCGCGCAGGCGTTTCTGGCGACCTACGAAGGAGCGTACGTCGGGACGCTGGGAACCATCGGCTGCTTCAGTCTGCAGCAGGGCAAGCACGTCACGACCGGCGAGGGCGGCATCGTCGTCACGAACGACGACGCTCTGGCGCGCCGCATATACCTGTTCATCAACAAAGCATGGGGGTATGGCGATCCGCAGCCCGATCATTATTTTCTCGCCTTGAACTACCGCATGTCGGAACTCTGCGGAAGCGTCGCGGTGGCGCAACTCGAGAAGCTGCCCGCCGTGGTCGGCCGCCGCCGCATTCTAGCGCGGCAACTCACCGATCTGCTCCGCGGGCTCGACGGCATCGTGCCGCCGCTGGTCTATAGCAGCGCGGTGCACAGCTACTGGAAGTACTGCCTGCGTACGAGTGAAGCGCTTCCTGCGCAGGCGGTTTTCGAGATCGCGCGTCTGCTTAAAGAACGCGAGGTCGTTGCCGTACCCCGCTACATTCAGAAGCCGGCATTCATGTGTCAAGTCTTTCAAGCACGCCGGACCTTCGGATCGAGCGGCTATCCGTTCACCCTCGCTCGGCCCGAGGCCCTCGATTACCGGCCGGAACGCTTCCCGGGTACGCTCGCGGCACTCGAGCGCGTGCTCGTGATTCCTTGGAACGATCGCTATACCGAAGACGACGTCACCTATATCGCCGATGCGATCGAGTGGGCACTGGCGCAGGTACGGGAGCACGCAGTGGTATGAGTGGAGAACTTCGTTTCGCACTCGTCGGTGCGGGTGCGATAGCATCGACGTATGAAGCGGCGTTTGCGCAAAGCGGGAACGTCAGAGTCACGGCGGTCTGCGACGTGCATAAGGCCGCCGCGGATGCCATGGCCGGGCGCTTGGACGCGCGCGCGTTTGCAACCGTGGAATCTCTTCTTCTTCACGGCGACTTTGATGCTGCGGTAGTATGCACGCCGCCGGCAACGCATGAAGAGATCGCCACACGTCTTCTGAAGAGCGGCAAGCACGTCTTGTGCGAAAAGCCGCTAGCCACGAACGTTCCGTCGGCATGGCGCATGCTCGAAGCTGCCCGCCGCGGCAACGCGCTCCTGACGATGGCTTCGAAATTCCGCTACGTGGCCGACGTGCGCGCAGCGCAGTCCCTGGTACGCGCCGGCGGCGTCGGCGAACTCGTCTCCGTCGAGAACGCGTTCACCTCGCGCGTCGACATGCGAAACCGCTGGAACGCGGATCCGAAGATGAGCGGCGGCGGCGTGCTCATCGACAACGGCACGCACGCAGTTGACGTCCTGCGATACTTCATGGGGAACCTTCGCGACGTGCAAATCGTCGAAGGGCGCCGCTTGCAGGGCCTGCCGGTCGAAGACACGGTTAGGCTGTTCGTGCACAACGACAACGGCGTCATGGGTACCTCCGATCTTTCGTGGAGTATTAATAAAGAGCTCGACACCTACGTTCGCGTCTACGGATCCGAAGGCACCGTTCTGGTGGGCTGGAAGCAGTCGCGGTACCGCCGTGGTGACGGCGAGTGGCACGTCTTCGGCAACGGCTACGACAAGCTGCAAGCCTTTCGCGATCAGATAGACAACTTCGCCGGCGCGATAGACGGAACGCAGGAGCTCCTCATCACCCAGCGCGATGCGCTGGCTTCGGTCGAGGTCATACGTGCGGGGTACGCCGCCTTGGAGCGCGCCCGTTGGGAACGCGTTGGAACCTACCGCGACGAAGTCGCGGCCGTGCCTGCACTGGACGGCCGTTCTTTGGAGGCCATCTGAAGTGGCGGTACATCCCACCGCGATCATCGAGGCCGGCGTAACGATCGGCCGCGGCACGGCGATCTGGGATAACGTGCACGTGCGTCATTCCACGCGCATCGGCGACGACTGCATCATCGGTGAGAAGTCGTACATCGCGTACGGCGTGCGCATAGGCGATTTCGTCAAAATCAACGCGTTCGTCTATATTTGCACGGCCGTGACGATCGAACGAGGAGTGATGATCGCGGCGGGGACGGTTTTCACGAACGATCGCTTCCCGCGAGCGACGAGTCCGGACTTCCGCCGTCTCCTACCGTCGGAGCCGGACGAACACACGCTCCCGACGCTCGTGCGCGAAGGCGCGACGATTGGGGCGCAAGCAACGGTCGGCTGCGGCATCATCATCGGCAGGTTCGCCATGGTGGGAATGGGATCGGTCGTCACACGCGACGTTCCCGATTTCGTCATCGTCGCGGGCAATCCGGCGCGTCCCATCGGCTATGCATGCGCCTGCGGCCACCCGCTCACGCCGGGCGTGCATAAGGTCGCCGAGGCGCGTATAGAGCGCGTGTGTGCTGCTTGCGGGTCGCAGTACAGCATTCAAGGCACGTCGGTCAAGCAGCACGCGTCGGTGTCGTAATGGCGAGATTCGGTATCATCGGCGGCGGTATGCTGGGCATGACGCTCGCGCTGCGCTTGCGCGATGCCGGTCATGACGCTGTCATATTCGAAGCCTCGGAGCGCTGCGGGGGCCTCGCATCACCATGGAAGCTCGGCCCAGTGACCTGGGACCGCCATTACCACGTCACGCTCTTCTCCGACTCGGCGCTTCGCGCGCTCCTCGAAGAACTTGCACTGGCGGACGAGTTGAACTGGGTCACGACGAAAACCGGGTTTTACGTGGACGGCGAGATGTACTCGCTCTCCAGCATCGCCGACTTCCTGCGCTTTCCGCCGTTATCCATCGCGGAGAAAGCGCGGTTGGCCGGTACGATCCTTACGGCATCGCGCATCGCGGACTGGCGTCCGCTGGAACGGCAGACCGCGGTCGAATGGCTCACTGCCCACTGCGGGCGCAACACCGTCGCGAAGCTGTGGATGCCGCTGCTGCGCGCGAAGCTCGGCGCGTACGCCGAACGGGCTTCCGCCGCGTTCATATGGGCAATCATCGTGCGTATGTACGCTGCACGGCGGACCGGTGCGAAACGCGAACTCTTCGGATACGTCGCCGGCGGCTATAACCGGGTGCTGGATCGCTTCGAGCAGTATCTGCGCGAGCGCGGCGTTGCCATCCACACGTCGTGTACGGTGGACTCGGTCGAAAAGCAGACCGTTTCATACGGCGGCCGGCAGGAACGATTCGACGACGTCATCGTCACGCTCGCAGCGCCGCTGGCTGCGCGAATCTGCCCGGAACTGACCTCCCGCGAGCGCGAGCTTTGCACGGGCGTGGCGTATCAAGGCATCGTCTGCGCCTCGCTGTTGACCCGCTCGCCGCTCACGCCGTATTACATCACGAACATTACCGATGGCTGGGTTCCGTATACGGCGGTCATCGAGATGAGCGCGCTCGTCGATCGAAGCGAATTCGGCGGACGTTCGCTCATCTATCTGCCCAAATACGCTCCGGCGTCAGATCCGGTCTTCTCGTTAAGCGACGACGAATGCCAAGATCTCTTCCTTTCCGCTCTGCAACGGATGCATTCACACTTCGATCGCTCGCAAGTTGAGGCGTTCCGCATCTCGCGTGTTCCGTACGTCATGCCGGTGCCGACGCTGCGCTATTCGGAACGCATGCCCCCGATGCGCACTTCCGTCCCTGGCCTGTACCTGGCCAATAGCGCTCACATCGTCAATGGAACGCTCAACGTGAACGAAACCGTCATGCTTGCCAACCGGGTCGCAAACGAGCTCCTAACAGGACAAGGAGGCGCCGGTGAACGCGCCGCGGCCATCGGGGCTCCCGCATGAAGGCGGCGCTCTCGCTCGACCTGGACAACAAATGGTCGTACATGAAGACTCACGGCGACGCCGGATGGGATCGCTTTCCGACGTACATGGACGTCCTCATTCCGGATACGCTCGACGTGTTTCGAAAACTGGACGTGAAGATCACGTATTTCGTCGTCGGACAAGACGCCGACCTGGAGAGCAATCGGGAAGCGTTCGCGCAGCTCGTGCCGGCGGGCCACGAAATCGGCAATCATTCGTTCCATCACGAACCGTGGATGCACCGGCGCAGCGGCCCGGAGATCGACGGCGAACTCGCGCAAGCCGAAGAGTCCATCGCGTCAGCGACGGGCCGGATACCCTGCGGTTTTCGCGGGCCCGGCTTCGTGCGATCTCAAACGATGGTCGACGTCCTCGCGAGCCGCGCATATCTCTATGACGCCTCGTCGCTGCCCACGTTCATCGGTCCGCTCGCGCGCGCGTACTATTTCCGATCGACGAAATTGCAAGAGAACGAACGCCGCGAGCGGCACGACTTATTCGGGCAATTCTCCGACGGCTTCCATCCGAATCGCCGGTACCCGCTGCATGCGAACGGGCGCGTCCTGCACGAAATTCCGGTCACGACGATGCCTGGGCTGCGCGTGCCCATTCACGTCAGTTACGTGCTGTATCTCGCGACCGTATCACCCAAGCTGGCGCTTGCTTACTTTCGCACCGCTGTGGCGCTCTGTAAGATCACGGGAACTGAGCCTTCGATCCTCCTGCATCCGCTCGACTTCTTGAGTTCGCGCCAATCGCCCGAACTGCGGTTCTTCCCCGGCATGACCCTGGACTCGGGAATCAAGCGCGACGTCGTGCTGCGAGTTCTTCACATTCTTACTGAAGATTTCGAGGTAATGCCGCTGGAACAATTCGTTCGATCGTGAAGATTATGGAGCCGTTTTGGTTGCGTGAGGGCGCTTTAAACGTGTGAACCCGGTTTCATGGGTTATTCCTAACGTCCGCCAGCGGGGCACTTACCCTAAGCAGCATGCAGCAGCATTTCTCGCTACTCTTGTGATCTTAGGGGGCCCACCCATGTCGACATCAAGCACCCCCTTGCGGGTGTTCGTCATCGAAAAGCAACTGCTTTTCGGTACTGCTATCGCACACATATTGTCCTCGGACTCCGATATTTCGGTTGTCGGCCTGGCGCCGGATCGCGAGGACGCCCAGCTTGCGAAAGTCCGTCCGGACGTCGTCGTCATCGATATCGATACGGACGACGTCGATACGACGGTCGACGCGCTGCGCGGTGCGAGTCCCGACACGCGTATCTGCCTGCTTTCAACGTACTCTCAGCCGGAGGTCATGCAGCGCTGCCTGTCAGCCGGCGCCGACGGTTACATCGTCAAAGATTCTTCACTGCAAGAACTGATTGCCGCAATCAAAGCGATCGGCGAAGGCAACAGCTACGTGGATCCGCGCGTGGCAGCGGCGCTGCTGCGCCGCCGCGCTCCCAGCCACGTGCCCTATACCAGCCAGCTCTCTCCGCGCGAAACGGATATCATCCGTTTGATTGCTCAAGGACTTTCCAACCGGGATATTGGCCGTCGCCTGGTGTTGTCCGAAAAAACCGTGAAGAACCACGTCAGCCGGATCTTCTCCAAGCTGCACTTCACCGCGCGCTCGCAAGCTGCCGTGCACGCGATTCGCAGCGGCCTCGCCTAGGTAGGGGCGGGGCGCCTTGCCAGCTCCGAGTCGAACCGTCCGCACGGAACGTGAATACCGGGCCTAATCCGGTTACAACGTACGCGGAGGGACAAATCCATTGAACTAGGCAGACTCCCTTCGATCCTGAACAGCAAGACAGCGAGCACAGAAGGCCGGCGAACACTTCGCCGGCCTTCCCGCTGTTTTGTACGTTCGATCGCAGATTCTCAGCTGACGTAACTGATATTGACCGGCACGCCCGCGTCTTCGGCACGCTTGAGAATTGCGAACACTTCGTCGAGTTCGTCCTCGATTGCGACGATCTCGCGCGCGCTCACACCGACGGGTGCGGCGTTTTCCCACAGAATTCGCCGGGCCGTCTCCAGCGCGGCCCGAATGCGCTGCGGGGTCGATTCCAGTACCGGCCAGTCGTCGAGAGAAACGGGAGGCACGATGCGCCATCCGCGGCCCCATAGCAACTCGTCGTCATCGAAGAACGCATGGGGTATTGCCGCCAGCATCTCGAGCGCTTCACGCTCGGGCGCGCTGAGCGTAAGATTCGCTTCGGCAAGGCGCACGATATAGCGGAAAAACGAAGGATTCCCAACGGTATACGTACCGGCTCGCGAGGCGACGCTGACATTCACCAGCGGCGGTACGGGCTCACCGTGCATGAAGTTCATCTGCCCCATACTTCGCAGCAACGCCCCGGGTGGCCCGCTAAGTTCCGCGGCGGCCCCAAACTTTGGCTCACGGAGGCTTGCGTAGCCAGGTGGGCGCTAAACAGCGGCGCGAACAGGTGTTTGCGATGATCGACCCGTCGGTTTACAACAAATGCGTTCGCTGCGGCCTGTGCCTGCCTACCTGCCCAACATACGTGGAAACGTTGACGGAAACATCGGGCCCGCGAGGCCGGATCAGCCTTATCAAAGCCGTCGCCGAGGAACGTCTCGATCTGCTCTCGCCCGGATTCGTCCACCAGATGTCCGAGTGCCTGGACTGCCGCGCGTGCGAGGCGGTCTGCCCCAGCGGCGTGCAGTACGGACAACTCGTCGAAGCCGCGCGCAACGAAATTGCCAAAGCGCAGGCGCCGGCGCGGCCGGCACACGTGCGCTTTGCGCGATGGGCGTCTCTCAAGCTGCTCTTCGGAAATCTCGCGCTGATGCGCGTTGCAGCGGTTCTGCTTCGGTTCTATCAGCAAAGCGGATTACGTACGCTCGTGCGCAAGAGCGGCATCCTGCGGCTGTTGCATCTGCAGGAGCAAGAAGCGCTTGCGCCCGCGATCTCGCGACGGTTTTTCGTTCCGCGGAACCAGCGTTATGCGGCATCGCCTTCGCGCCACACCGTGATGCTGCACGCCGGCTGCGTGATGCACGTGGCGTTCGCCCACGTCGACGAAGCGATGGTGCGCGTCCTGCGCCGCAACGGCTGCACCGTCGCAGTGCCGGCCGATCAAGGCTGCTGCGGCGCCATCGCCGTGCACGCCGGCGAGATGGACTTCGGACGCGAACTGGCAAAGCGCAACATCACCGCGTTCGAAGCCTCGGGCGCCGAGTACTACATTATCAATGCAGCGGGCTGCGGATCGACGCTCAAGGAGTACGGGCACTTGCTGCACGGCGATCCGCAATGGGCGCAGCGCGCGGCGCGATTCTCGACGCGCGTGCGCGACGTTCTGGAATTTCTGGATGAGATCGGTGTTTCGCCGGACATGGGCCCGGTCGAAGAAACGGTGACGTACCAGGATGCATGCCATCTTGCGCACGCGCAGCGGATCACGGCACCGCCTCGCCGCCTGCTCTCGAAGATTCCCGGCTTGCGTTTGGTGGAGATGAACGAGAGTTCGCTGTGCTGCGGGAGCGCCGGAATCTACAACGTCACGCAGCCGGAAATGGCGCGCGCGCTGGGCGAACGCAAAGCGCAGAACGTTGCGCAGACGCAAGCGGACGTCGTAACGACGTCGAATCCGGGCTGCGCCCTGCAGATGACGGCGCACCTGCGTGACAAAAACAGCCCGATCCGCGTCAAGCACGTGATCGAGCTGTTGGATGAAGCGTACGCGAATTACAGTGAGGCGGCGAGCCGGTCGCGGTCGTTGAGCGCCCCCTCGAGCGACGCGTAAACCGCAAATATTCGCATCAAACCGGTGATGTTGAGCAGGCGCGAGATCGCGCCTTCTCGCACGATGAGGCGTACGCGTCCGCCGTTCTCCAGCGCGCGCCGGTGCGCGCCGATGAGCGCGCCAAGGCCGGTCGAGTCGAGGAATTCGAGTTCCGTCAGGTCGACGATGATGTCGTGCTTGCCTTCGTTGGCCGCCTCGATGAGTGCGGCGCGAAGCGAAGGTGCCGTCGCAAGATCGAGGCTTCCGCGAAGGCGATAGATGATGGCCGAGCCGTTGTGCTCGGACTTAATATCGACGGATAATGCGTCATGCGCCATTGGCTTCCCCCGAAAGTCAGGTGTCAGAAGGCGCGCGTTCGCTCTGTGCGGTGCGCTCGCCTTGCACCATCCGTTCGCTCGCTTCCTCCCAGCGCCAAACGTTCAGCGCAGTCAAATGGACGCCGCCGATCCAGCGATCCAGCGGCTGATGATCGAGCCAATCCGCATCACCGGCCAGTACCCGGCGCCCGAGGACCGTGAGCTCGTAACCGGTCTCGAGCGCAGAGAGCAGCGGTGCCGGCTCGGCGGCGAGGTCGTCGATGTGGGCGTAGCACGTCGAGTCGCCGAGAAACGAGGCTTCTTCTCGCGCTTGGGAACGCCTGAAAAGATCCTCTTTGCGCCGTGCGCCTTGCGCGCACGCCTCGAGCACGTGCTTCTGGCTGCGCGAAACGCCCGTGCCGGTTGCCGGGAACTCCTCGCATAGGCGCTTGAGCGCCGCCGCCAGGAACGGAAAGCCCGCATGGGTTTTCTGCGAAGCCTGCGCGAGCGGCTCCGGCGAACCGGCGGTAAATGCGTTCCACGCCCTGTCGGCGGCATCGGCCATCGCACTCGTCAAAAAGCGCCGTTTCGGATAGAGCGCCATGATTTCATCCGCGCTGAGCATGCCCAAATACTGATCGCTTTGAATGAGCTGCACCTGGCCGGCGCCGATGCTTTGCTCCGCGAGCACGTGCAAGATCTGCAGGATATGGAGTTGATCGTAGAGGTCGTGTTCGAACCACAGCACGATCTCTTCGAATTCACCCGCGCGGCGGATGATTGCATCGCGTTTCTCAAAGTCGCGATGCAGCTTTATCGCGTTGCCGATTCCGCGCCCAGCGATATAATCGGCGCGCACGCGGCTGAGCTCCTCCAGCGGAAGATCGGCGGGCACGGGCCCTTCGTGAAGGATGTCGCGCCAGGCGAGGTGCGTGCCGAGCAGCGCTGCCTTCTTCCACGTGTGCAGGACGGAGTCGCCGTTCGTAACGTGCAGCGTGTTGACGCTCATCAGGTGGGCCGTTCAAGAAGGGTGCAAACCGCTCCCGGTTAGGCTGGCCCCAAGGTCCCAAAGCGAGCGGCCCACGCGCCCATGGCCGCCGGCCCGCGTGCCGCAGTACGATCCACGGGCAACGTACTCGAATCGAGGTAGCGCCATGCTTGCCGCACGCGTACTCGCCGCATTCGCGGCAGCCGCCCTTCTATCGGCTTGCTCCGCATCAGACGCAGATCAACCGAAAATGCCCGCCCCCAAAAGCGTATCATGGGCGATGTATCAACATTCGCCCGATCGCAACGCGGTCTTCACGAATTACGCGATCCCGCATGACTGGGCGTACGATGCAAAGGCGCAGATCAACGGCGGCTTGGCGCTGGCGGGCAACACGCTCCTGTTCACGACGTTCGGCCACCAGCTCGTCGCGCTCGACGTACGAAGCGGGCGCGAATTGTGGCATGCGCCGGTAGGCAATATTGCGATGTCCACGCCGATCGTCGCCGGAAACACCGTGTACATAGGGACGGGCAGGAACGGCGTGCTCGAACGCAACTGGAACATTCCACTCAAACTCGAATTCGGCAACCGCGTGCTCTGGGGAGCCAAGGGCGGCGATGAAGTCTCGGCGTTCGATCTCAAAACGGGCGCGCGCAAGTGGGCGCATCGCACGGTTGGCGAAAACATGCCGTCCGCCGTATACCAAAACGGCAGGCTTATTTTCGCAAACGGCGATTGGCGCGCATACGCGCTGCGCGCAGATACGGGACGACAACTATGGGCAACCGACGTCGGCGGAGTCTCCACGATGGCCAACGCCGTATTGGCGGGCGGCGAAGTCGTGGTTTCCGTTTGCACCGACGGTATGCGAAAGAGTTCCGCAGTCGCGCTCGATCCGGCGAATGGAAAGATTCTTTGGAGGTCGCCGTACGGCCACTGCGATGCCTCGCCCGCCTATGGAGCCGGAAAGGTGTTTACATCGACCGTATCCCCGGGCGACACGATGCTGCAGGGAAAGACGGTCGTCGCCGCGCTCGATGCGAAGACCGGCAAAGCCGTATGGGTGTATCGCTCGACCAAACAGGGCTTGTGGAGCACCGTCGGTTCTTCGGAAGCGGCGGTCGCCGGCACGTATGCGAACGGAACGTACTATCAGTCCGCGCCGTTTGACGATCGGCTCATGGCCTTCGATGCAAGCAGCGGAAGAATCAAGTGGAATTTTCAAACGTCCGGCCCGGTCAAGATGAGCCCCGTGGTCGCGAACGGGCGCGTGTACGTGGGCGATACCGCCGGTTTACTATACACGCTGGACGCGCGTACCGGCGCTTTGCTCGAACTGCGCGAGTTCAACAAACCGTTCGCCACGAGCCCGCCGATCGTTGCCGGAAACAGGATGCTGATCGTCAACGGCAGCACGGTCGCCGCCATCCCGGTTTCAGGGCGGCCGGCGGCTATTAAAGGCGTAGGTTGGGCTGTCATGGGCTCGCGCGGCCCGCAGCGAAGCGGGCAGTAAAGACGAGATCCTATAAAAGAGCCCGCTTCAAAATAAAAAACGGCCTCCGATGGAGGCCGCTTTTTATTTTCCTGGGGTGGCTGGATTCGAACCAACGCATGGCGGAGTCAAAGTCCGCTGCCTTACCGCTTGGCTACACCCCATCGGCAACGGCGAACCTGGATTAGTGCTTTGCGGGAATTCCCCTTGTTTGCGCGCTCGACGCCGAGGAACCGAGCGAAAACGTTTCGCCGCGGGACGCGCGCCTGCTATAGCGCAGCGCTCGTGCAAGCCATGCGGTGAACAGCACGATATCCGCGATCATCGCGACGGCGTACATGACGATCGTCGCAGTCGCATTGCCGATGAGCAGCGAGAGGATCAGCGGCCAAAGCAGCGCGGCAGTCCCCCAGAGCGCGGCGCGCACGCCGAAACCGAGAGCCTGGCGAACCTGCTGGCGATACCATGACGAAGCCGGCTCGCGCTCGAGATAGTACTCGTAGAGCGCGGCCGGCCAAACCAGATACCCCAGGGCGGCGCGGCGCTGTTCGGCCTGCGCGCGGGTCTCTTCCGTCGTGCTGACCTACTTGATGCTGGCGATCATGCGTTTCGCGCCGATGTAGCGCGTGGACCAATAGGAATCCGAGAGGCTGCTGACCATGACGCCGTGACTCGACGCATGGACGAATTTGCCGTTGCCGAGGTAGATGCCGACGTGCGACGGACCCGGCTCATAGGTTTGGAAGAACACCAGGTCGCCCGGCTTCATGCCGCCCTTGATGTGGCGGCCGGCGTAATATTGCGCATCGGCAGTGCGCGGAATGCTGATTCCCAGCATCGCGAACACGTGCTGAACATAGCCCGAGCAATCGAAGCCCGACGTGCTGGTGCCTCCGAACACGTACGGCGTGCCCAGAAAACGCAGCGCGTCGCGGGTCAGCGTGCGGGCGATGGTGGTTGTGCGGGAGAGAATACGGCTGGCGAATTTGCCCAGGCCATGGGCGGCCTCGTGATGCGTAGCGGCGGCGTGCTGCTCGCGAATGAGCTGCGCGGTCCACTGCGCCACATCGGGGCTGTCGACCGGCTGTCCCGGTTCGGTGGCCGCCTCAGTCGAGGCGGTCGTGGCGGGCGCGGAGGCGGTAATCGCCGTCTGCGGGGCGGTCGCGGCGGGATTGGCCAGCGCCAAAGCGCTGGTACCGGCGAGCAAAAATGCCAACACCCCGGAGGCAAGAAGGTAACGCAAAAACTGCTCCTCTTTCAAAACACTTGCGGGGTTAGTTGACGGGTTCGGACGTGAAAGATCGCCCTAGGACCAAACTGGCCCACTCACCCCTACCGGTATGTCCCCCGCTCCGGGCGCAGCCCGGACTCAGTGATCTATGGCAGGTTTATAAGCGCTCGGCTGGGTAGCCGCGGCGCTAGCCCCCTTGTTTAACCCTGGGTCAAAATTCCCTTCCCAGGTAGTAAACGGCGGCCTGGTTTCATCGTCGGCTGCGGGTCTAGGAGACTGAAGCTGCTTGCCTTATTCGGTCGGCGAGCTGGTGCGCGAGTTCCTCGATCCGCTGCTGATCGTCGCCTTCGACCATAACACGAATGAGCGGCTCCGTGCCCGACGGACGTATCAATAGGCGTCCAGTTCCGGTTAAGTTTCGTTCCGCTTCCTCAACCGCTTGCTTGATTTCGGGATGCTGCAGCACGTCTTTGCGCGGCGTCTTCACGTTGACCAGTATCTGCGGATACACTGTGAGCTCGCTTGCTAATTCGTGCAGCGTCTTCTTGCTGCGCGCGAGCGTGGAGAAGAGCGCGATCGCCGTCATCGGGCCGTCGCCGGTCGTGTTGTTGTGCAGATTGATGATGTGCCCGGATTGCTCCCCGCCGAGCACGTAGCCGCCGTCACGCATGCGTTCGAGCACGTATCGATCGCCGACGGGCGCGCGCAGCAGCGCAATTCCGTGCGAGGCGAGCGCTTTCTCCAGCCCGATGTTACTCATCACCGTGGCAACCACTGCATTGCCAGTGAGTTCCCCGCGATCGTGCAGATCGCGCGCGAGCACCAGCATCACGTGATCGCCGTTAAGAGCCGTACCGGCTTCGTCGACGAACAGCGCACGATCCGCGTCCCCGTCGAACGCAACGCCCACGACGTTGCGTTCACCCGAGGCGATCAGCTCGCGGACCCGCGCCTGCAGCGGACGCAAATCCGTCGCGCCGCAGTTCACGTTGATGCGCGCTCCATCGCCCTCGCAATTGATCTCGTGTACCGTCGCACCCAGTTTTCGCAGCGCATACGGCGCATACGCATATGCTGCGCCGAACGCGCCGTCCACGACGATGGTGAGCGAACGCAGATCCTCGGCGCGGTCGTACAATTCGTCGTAGTAGTGCTTGCCCAGATTCTGCGAGAGGCTCGCGATGCCGATCTCCGTGCCCGTCGGGCGCGGAACGTCCTTTGCGTCGACGAGCGCCTCGATTTCGTCTTCGATCGCATCGGAAAGTTTGAAGCCGTCGGGGCCGAAAAACTTGATGCCGTTATCCCCGATGGGATTGTGCGAGGCGCTGATCATCACGCCGGCGGCGGCACCGGTGCGCACGGTAATCGTTGCGACCGCGGGCGTGGGAACGATGCCGACGCTCACGGCGTCGCGCCCGACGGAGGTGATGCCCGCGATAATGGCCGCTTCGAGCATCGTGCCGGACAAACGCGTATCGCGCCCGACGACAATGGGCCGGTGCCGCTCGCTCATGCGCGCCAAAACCATCGCGCCTGCGCGGCCTACCGCAAACGCCAGTTCCGGCGTCAGCTCGGCATTTGCGACGCCGCGCACGCCGTCGGTTCCGAACAGCCGGCTCATTTGGAGGGACCGGTTGCGGGAAGCAGGTTTGCTTGGACGCGCACGAGGTTCGGCACCACCTGCACGTCGCGAATTTCATCGCCGCTCGAATTAACTGCCATGGGGCGAATCATTTCGTCAAAGGACGGCGCAGAACTGCTCAGCGGCATATTGATGCGCACCGTCGCCACTTGTGCCAGCTCGCTATCCGGTCCGCGCACCGTGACGGCGGACGGCGTTACCGTGAAATGGCTGACGACCACGTTGCCTTGCGTGCCGTAATACATCGCGACGGGGAACGTCTTCTGATCGATCTTTTCGATCGTCAGCGTGACGGACGCGGGACTGAGCGATTGCACCGCCACGCTCGGCGCAACCAGCTGCACGGGAACGTTGTAGACGCCCGCCGTTCGATTCGAAAGGTCGATTACCGCCTTAACTTCGTCCGGTTTTACGGGCGGCTGTCCGCGCTGCGGCTGCACCGTCACCATCGCCACTTTATCCGGAAAGCGCGCGATATAACCGGACGGAACGTTCACCGCGGCGATCGGCACGCTCAGCTGTTGATCGAAGCGCGCGCTCAGCAGCGGATTGCTGGCAAAGCGGAAATACGCCCAGCCGACGATCGCCAAAAATACCGAGAGCGCTTTCAAACCGAAATTGCGCCGGATCGCCGCGACCATCAGGCGCGCTCCGCCTTCTTCTGCTCGTCCTGCGCGCGCCGGTGGCGCACCGGCACCGCCAAACGCGCTCGCAGATGGGTAACCAGATCGTCGCGAATCTCGCGCGGATGCCGGCGGGGCCGCGTCGATGCGAGCAGCACGCGGAACAGCCGCGTTTCGTCCTCGATTTCGCGCGAGAGTTTGCCTTCACGCGCGACCGAAATGCTGCCGCTCTCTTCGGATACCACGATGACTACCGCGTCGGTCTGCTCGGAAAGCCCGAGCGCGGCGCGATGGCGCGTTCCTAAGCGGCGTTCGGTCAGCGACTGCTCGGCCAGCGGCAAGAAGCAGCCCGCGGCCTCGATGACGCCATCGCGAACGATAACGGCACCGTCGTGCAGCGGCGATCGCGGAACGAAGATCGAGAGCAGCAATTCGGGAGAAAGCGCGGCATTGAGCGTCGTTCCGCTTTCGACGAATTCTTTGAGCCCCGTATGCTGTTCGATGACGATCAGCGCGCCGTACTTGTTGCGCGAGAGCAGAAACGCCGCCTTGGCGAGCATCGCCATGACTTTGTCGTCCGCGCGGGCGCCGGTGCTCTGCTCGCCTTCGCGCAGGCGGAAGAAATCGCCGCGTCCGAGCTGCTCGAGCACGCGGCGCAACTCCGGCTGAAACACGATCGGCAGCGAGACCGCGGCACCGATGACGATGAGGTTGAGAATCGAGCCCAAGAGCAGCAGGTGGAAGAGATTCGCGATGCCGAGCAGCCCGAGCAGCACTAGGACGCCCGTGAGAATCTGCACCGCTCTGGTTCCCCGAATCAGCAGCAGAAAATAATAGATCAGAACGCTCGTCGCCAATATGTCGGCGATGTCGGTGGGGCCGATGTACTGAAACACGCTATTCCACATGTTCTAGCCCCAGTAACGACTCCAAAATGCGATCGGATGCGATCTCGGGCGCCTGCAGCCCCTGCGCGGCAATTGCGGCGGCCGTCCGCACGGACAGCGGCGTAAGAAGTTCCGTGCGGCGCGAAGCGCCGTACCGTCGTAGTTCCACGTCGATGATACGCAGAAGCAGGCCGGGTGGTGTCACTTCGGGGCGGAATTCGATGATAAGGCGCGCTGCGTCCACGGCGCAGTCGCAGACGCCGGCCGGGGCGCCGGGCCCCCCAAGCGCTTGGGCAAGAGCCGGCAAGGCATCCGCGGGCAGAGGTTCAATTGCAAGGGCGATGATCGCCGAATCGTACCAGCGCCCATCCGGAACATTTTGCTCGAGCTGCACGGGGTCGACGCCTTCGGGGCCTTCGATCAACGCGTACGATCGCGAGGCTCCGTGCGAATCGGAACGGTGCACGCGCACGCCGTCGCGCGCAAGCGCGGCGACGCGATCCCAAACCGCCTCGGAGGGCGGTGCGTCGATGCGCAAGGTGCGGGCCCAATCCACGATGCGTACATCGTTAGCCGCGTGAGCCAAACGTTCCCGGCACGCGTCGTTTCCGTCGGCAAAAATGCCGCGCACGTCGTGCTGGACGACGAAGAGCAGCCGCGAGTCGCCGACCTCAAACGAGCGCCCGGAAAACGCGAGATGCTCGCGCCCGGGGACCGCGTGCACGTGCGCGTGCTGGAAGACGGGCGGACGCTGGTCGACCGCCTGGATCCGCGCACGTTCACGCTCCAGCGCCGTACGGTTGAGGGCCGCGCCAAAACGATGGCGGCCAACGTCGACGCCATGGTCACGGTGACCGCGCTGGCCGATCCGCCGCCGCGCCTGCTGACGCTCGATCAGCTGCTGGCTTTCGCCGAGTTGGAAAACATCGGAGCGCTCGTCGTACTTACCAAGCCGGATCTCGCCGGCGATGCCGCGGCAAGGGAGTTGGTGTCCTTGTACCGCTCGCTTGACTATGAAGTGCTTGTCGTGAATCCCAAGGCCGGCGAGAACGTCGACGACCTGCGGGCCGCCATTTCGCACCGCCATTGCCTGCTCTGCGGCGTTTCCGGGGTCGGAAAGAGCTCGATCTTCCGGGCGCTCGGCGGGGATGCGGTCGTGGGAGACGTGTCGCGTCACGGCATGGGACGGCAGACAACGACTGCATCACGCCTGTACCGCA
>Ga0207664_10000819_pt1 | contig 21087 bp, 17 predicted proteins | sample LARL83metaG_FD_184349 | JGI IMG/M metagenome (GOLD analysis project Ga0207664, IMG submission 184349) | Corn, switchgrass and miscanthus rhizosphere microbial communities from Kellogg Biological Station, Michigan, USA - LAR L8-3 metaG... | ecosystem: Host-associated > Plants > Roots >... | reverse complement strand
CCCGTGAACATAAGCCTCGAATCCGGCGATCGTTTTGAATTCGCATTTCAGCCCCAGTTCGAGCTTCTGCCTCTGCCATTTGAGATTTCCCCCGGCGTGACCCTGCCCGTAGGGTCCTACCGATTCAACCGGTTCCGCGGGGAATTCCAATCATCCGACCACCGCGCTTGGGAATTCGGAACCACAACATGGTTCGGCAGCTTTTACGACGGCCGGCTCCTGCAGCAGTCCGACTACCTGCGGTTCACGGGACATGACGGGCACTGGCAAGCGGGCGCTTCGATCGACCAGAATTTCGGGACACTTCGGGAAGGGAACTTTGTCCAGCGCCTCATGCAATTCAATCTGGCGTGCGCATTCCATCCCAATCTGATTGTGACCAGCTTCTTCCAGTACGATACCCAGTCGCAAAGCCTTGGGAATAACCTGCGTCTCCGGTGGACGATCAAGCCGGGCAATGATCTGTTCGTTGTTTGGAATCGTAACTGGGAACGCCTCGTCTTGAGTCGCAATGATGTCGACATCTTGTCGGCTAAGAATGCTCTAACAGTCAAGCTTCGCTGGACTTTCCGGAAGTAAAGAAAGGATCCATTATCATGCAAGCCCGCCGTTTTCTATGGTTCGCCGCAATAGCAATCACTGTACGCATCCCCGGCCAGACGCCAGATGGCGCGAGCTACGTTGGTTCACCGGCCTGCAAAACCTGTCACCAAGCAACGTGGGCCCGCTGGAGCCGGACACGGATGGCCAACGTCCTCACCGACCCCAAACTACGGCCCGAAGTAATCCTTCCCGACTTCAAAAAGCCCGACCCGCTACGAACCTTCGGCATCGACGATATCGCTTTCGTTTACGGTGGTAAGTTCAAACAGCGATATTTTCGCAAGTTTGGCGACGACTACTTCCCGCTGCCGGCAACATGGGACGTGACTAACCAGGCGTGGCGCCCTTACGCCCATATTCAGCAGCCGACTGGACAAGAGTGCGATGGATGTCATTCAGTCAACTACGACATTCGCACCAAGACCGTCACTGAATGGAACGTGGGATGCGAAAAATGCCACGGCCCCGGGAGCGAACACGCCAGGCGCCCTTCGCGCGCGAATATTGTAAATCCCGCTCGCCTTGATTATGTCAAAGCCAACGATGTTTGCATTCAGTGCCACTCGATTGGCGAATCCGCACTGAACCCGATTCAAGGACGGAATTATGCCTGGCCAGTGGGATTTCGGCCCGGCATGAGTCTAAGACAATTCTGGACGTTCGACGACCGTCACGCAGCAGGCGTCGAATCCGCTTATTATCCGGATGGCACTGGAAGCGGAAACCGCATGCAAGGAAATGATTTCGTTACCAGTTTGATGTACACGCACGGCGTGACCTGCTTCAGTTGCCACGATGTCCACGGCACCGAGAACAATGCCGATCTTCTCAAGCCGTCCTCCGTCCTCTGTTTGCAGTGCCACGGCCCGGCATCCCCCAATGGTCCACGGCCCGCGGAAATTGCGCGGCACACGCATCATGCCCCAGGTTCCGCGGGTAGCGAGTGCATTGGCTGCCATATGCCGAAGATCCAGCCCACGATCGCGGACGTCAAGGTGCACGCCCACACCTTCCGTTTCATCCCACCCGCGGTAGTCGAGCCTACGAAGATGCCTGATTCGTGCACTGCTTGCCACACTGACAAGACTGCACGGTGGGCGGCAGATGCGCTTCGGAGGTGGCCCGAATTCTCACCATGGCGGATGATCCCTTGAATGTTCTTCCGGTTTACGCTCCAGGTGTTGTGGGTGGCGAACAGGAATGTTGCGTCAGACATTCGAGATTTGGTTTCTGGGACGTCCCAAGTTTGTATACTCCGGAACCGCGAACACGAAAAGGGCCCTTAGTCGAAAGGCGTACTCCGGAGGCTCCATTTCCGGTTCCTTGCTACCAAATTGATCACCCTCGAGCGACAGCGTAGCACCTAATGCGTTTTCCGGCGCGTGTGGATTGCTGGTTGCCCCTGGGACCATTCGTTAAACCCATGCCGCCCGAACGGGGAACCATCCCGGGTTCTTGCTGTCGGGCGGCTGAGTCCAGGCTTAACCCTGCAAGCGGCACAGGCGGAGATGCGCCTGGCCAAGGCAATGTCTGAACCATTTCATCATCTTGAACTCTCGGCATCTAGCGAGGACGTTGGCCACCTACTTTCGGCTTCTACCACCAACCGCGCCCTCACCTTGCATTCGAAAAGCTTTTCCCAATAGACCTTCAGGTTATGAAGCAGGGCAGGATCGCAGAAATTCCAGAACTCGGCGGCCTCCATCATGGTTACGAACGTATCGCAGCGTGAAATTGAAATTGGACGCATTAATGGTGAACGATAGGCCAGGATTCCATTCGCCCGGTGTCACGATGAGCGCAGAATGTCTCAGTTTTTCTTTGGTTGAAACGCGTTTCCGCGCACAGGAGTGTTAAGCTTGCGCGAACCTTGTGACATCACATCCTTGCTCGATGCCGACGCATCATGAACCAACTATTTCACCGCGCCCATAGTCAGCCCGCGGACGAGGTGTCGCTGGACTAGCAAAGCAAAGATTACCAGCGGAACGGACGCGACCACGCCCGCGGCAGCCATTTCACCATAGAGCGTTTGGGTTTTCCCGATCAATGCGGCCGTGCCGACTGGCAAGGTTGCGGCTGCCGGTGTGGATGTAAGGATGAGGGCAAAGAAGAACTCGTTGAAGGTGATGAGCAGCGAGAAAATCGAGGTTGCCACCAGTCCGGGCGCAGCTAACGGAAGCACTACATCCCAAAAGGATCGCAGCCGACTGGCGCCATCCACCATGGTGGCTTCTTCCAGATCGATAGGAATCTCTTTAAAGAAAGAGCGCATCATCCAAGCCACAAAGGGCAAATTGAAGGCCGTATATACGAGAATGAGTCCGAGCTGCTTATTGATCAAGCCGAGGTGCTGCAGAATCAGGAACAAGGGCACCACCAGCGCGACGGGAGGAATCATGCGCGGAACCAGGACCCACATGTTGAGCTTTTGTTGCGCTTGATCCTTGGCGAAGCGCGCCATGGAATAGCCCGCGAGCGAGCCAATGACGAGGGACAGGAAGACGGCGGTTCCCACGATGATTATGCTATTCAACAAATAGCTACCCATGCGACGCCGGACAAAGAGGCTGACATAGTTTTCCAGCGTCGGATTCTGCGGCCACAAAGTGGGCGGCGCCGTAAACACCTCCACCTGGGTCTTCAATGATGTGTTCACCATCCAGTAGACCGGCAGCAGTGCGATGATCAACGCCAGACTAATCATTGCCACGCGCGCCAGAAGCCAAAGCCTTTGCCGGGCTCTAAAGCTGGGCATTAGACAGTTCCTCTGAACGCGCGTGTCACCGCGGCCGAGAAAACCATGACGAGGATAAGCAGAGTAATCGCCATCGACGCTCCATAGCCGAATTGCGAGAAGCGAAAGGCTGTCTTATAGATCATCAGAGTTGCGACCTCTGTCGCAGTGCCTGGCCCGCCCTGAGTCAAGACGAAGACCTGGTCGAAAACGGTGAATGCATCCAAAGCGCGAATCATGAGCGCCACCACGATCACCGGACGAAGCATCGGCAATGTCAAATGAACGAAGATATTCCACGGACCGGCTCCGTCCATGCGGGCTGCCTCGAAAGGCTCCTGCGGCAGCGACTGGATTCCAGCCAGTAAGAGCAGAAACATAAATGGCGTCCACTCCCAAATATCAACGACAATGAGTGCGGGCAGCGCCAGAGTGGCACTGGAGAGGACGCTAATGCTCTTCCCAGTAACCGTTTGAACCGCAAAACTGAAGAGTCCCACGTCGGCGTTGTACAGTAATCGCCAAATGATTCCGACCACGACCGGTGCAATTGCCATGGGGACGATCAGGCTGGAGCGAATGATTCCTTGAAAAGGAAACTCGTCTTTGAGTAGCATCGCCAACATCAGCCCTAGCACGAACTCTGCTGCGGTTGCGGTAATGGTGAAAACCAGAGTCGTTCCCAGCGAGTTCTTGAAATTGACATCGTGCAGCAGGTTCTGATAATTCTGCAGGCCCACGAAGGCGGGAGGTTGGCCGAGCCGGAATTCCTGGAGGCTGGTCACGACGGAATAGCCCAGAGGCAAGACCGTTATCGCCAGTGCAAACAGTGCCGTGGGTGCGACCAGGGCCACGGGTAGCAGTCTGGCCCAGCGGTGTCGCCGCAGGAGGGGAGCCTCTGGTGGGCGCTTCAATTCCAGTGAGCTATCCACTGGGGTAACCTGCGCCTTTGAGGAAGGCCGTGGCTTCGGCCGCTGCGGCGTCGAGGTGTTGCTTGGCCTTCCCCCGTTCCAGCAGCGCGCGATTGAGTTCGGTACCCAAAATGTCTTCTACCTTCGACCAGTCTGAAGTACGCGGAGATGGAACTCCACAAGCCAGGCATTTCAGAATGGCATCCAGCCACCGGGATTTCTTGCGCGCCTCCTCGTCCTGAAACGCACTCAGCTTAAACGGTATTCCTCCGTTCCGTGCAAACCGCAATTGAACGGAAGGGCTGCTGAACCACTTGAGAAATTCTTGGGCTCCCGCTTTATTGGGGGCTGAGGCCGCAATTCCCGCCATGAACAATCCCAGCTTGGCGACCTGCTTGACTTGCTTGGGAGGAACATCGAAGTTGATCTTGTTGACGACGCGGGAGCGGGCCGGATCATCCGTCTGTCCGCACCAGCCGGTCCACATCGTGGCCGCAAAAGCATTTCCCTGTAATAGCGTCGCACCTTCCTGGTCCGAATCAAACTCAGCGACTCCCGGAGGCTCATAAGCCAGCAAGCTCAGATAAAATTCCAACGCCTCGACAGCCTGCAGGCTATTGAAAACGACCTTCCAGCTTTCTCCGAACATCTCGCCGCCGAAAGCGTGCAAGAGTACGAAGTAGGAATTTACGATGGGGTTGCCCTTAACTCCACGTGTGACCCACCCATACTGACGCCGCGCAGGATCCGATCTTTCGCGCGCCACTTGCAAGATCTCACCCCACGTCTTCGGGGAGCCTTGGCTGTAAATGTCGTTGCGATAGAAAAGCAGCTGAAGATCGCTGATAAGAGGCAGCGCGTACAAGACCGACCTTGCTTTAGGATCGATGCCAGGCTGGCGCAGCCCGGTCTTGGGCGGCCAAAAACCGAGGTCGAGTGCAGCGGGGACAAAGTCCTGATCGGCTTGAAAGCCTAGTTCGTCTATGTTCGCCAGATAAGACGCTCCAGCAAACCGAGGAACCCACAAATCATCCATCACGTAAATATCGAATGCCCCGGCCCTGGTTTGGCCATCGTTCAGGGCCTTTTGGAACCAGCCCGAAAAATCGGCCTCTACCCATTCCGTGCGGATTCCGGTGTCGCGCTCGAATTCCGGGAGAAAGACTTCCTTCAAGATGTCCAGAGCAGGATCTGCGTAACTTCCAAAGGTGATTTGGCCACGATTGTTCGAGGTGGCGTTGCCTCCACAGTGCGATAGGGCGCCAACCGCGCCGCCAGCCATCGCCGCTGCCGCAGAATTTTGAACGAATCGCCTGCGAGTCATGGTTTAGTACGTGTTCAGCTCTCCGGTTTCAATACGCTGGTGGACCGCCGGGAACAATAGACGGAGGACCAAACAAAGCCGTATTCTTTAAAAGCTCCACAGCGCGCCCAATGGCTTCTTCGCCGTCCATCAACGGATCTTCATGCTCGATGGATAGCACTCCGTCGTAACCAACCGAACGTAGCGCTGAGACGAAGTCCGCCCAGAACTGTGTTCCGTGACCGTAGCCCAGCGTTCGGTAAGCCCAGACGAGATCGCGAACAGGTTTCCCGGGTTGTATATCCAATGCTCCTTGGACAGCCAGATTGTAGGGCTCCACGCGAGCATCCTTAGCGTGAACATAGCCGATCGCATTACCCAGAGTCCGGATCACCGCCAGCGGATCCATGTGCTGAAAAAAGAAATGACTGGGGTCGAGGTTCGCTGCGATGACCGGACCAATCGCGCTCCGCAGGCGATTAAATGACGACACATTGTAGGCGCACATGCCGGGGTGCAACTCGAAACACAACTGCTTCACGCCCTCGGTTTTCGCGAGCTCCGCCATTTTACTCCAAAAGGGAATGACGCGTTCGCGCCACTGCCACTCCAGAAGTTCCAGGAAATCCTCGGGCCAGGAAGCGACTACCCAGTTGGGATAGCGATCACCTTCCGGAGTTCCGGGACAGCCGGTCATGCAAACGATGCGCTCCACCCCAAGCCGCCCGGCCAGTTGGATCGTCTTGCGAGTTATCTCGGCCGCCTGCTGGGCCCGCTGCTGGTTGGGGTGAATCGGGTTTCCGCTGCAGTTGAGCGCGGCGAGTTGAAGACCGTGCGATGTAATAGTTTTCAGAAATATCTGGCGCGCGGCCGAGTCGCTCAGCAGTCGATCGAGATCGCAGTGCGGCGCCGGGGAGAAATTGCCGGTTCCAATCTCGACCGCTTGCACGCCCAGGCTGGCAGACTTCGCCAGTACTTCATTGAACGGAAGGTGCGCCAAACCGTCGGTGAACAATCCGATCTTCATCGGGCAGCCTCCCCGCCCAAGCCTTCAGGCGACGCCGCGGCGACGATCTTCTGCAGAAACACGATGTCCTCTCTGCCGTCTCGGGCATCGGTGAGCGGCTCTTGAGCGGTGGTTACACATTGATGGAAATGCAATAGTTCCTCCTTGAATGCCTCGGCGAACGAGACGTTGACGCGTTTGCGCCACTCGGCGCCGTTCTCCATTCCCTGGACCTCGACCGGTGTCGGGAAGTGTCTCAGGAACGGCGAAGGGAATTGGATACGGACTCGCGACTCCTCTCCCAAGAATGCCAGCTCCTCAAAATAATCGCGCAAGTCGCTGAGATAGGACCATGTAAAAACAGCTCGCGGCCCTCGTGTGTATTCCAGCACGGTGCTGATTGTGGGATATGTCACGTCGTCCGGCCACATCGTCGTAAAGAGAGACCGATCCGGACAGCCGAGCACGCCGCGCAGCGCATTTATATCGTGGATCATACTGCCCAGGAAGACATCCAGGTACAGAAAACGCAACTTTTCTGAAACAGGTCCGATCGCTTCCATGGCCAACTCGTCCGCCTCGCGTTGAAGAGCGTCTAGTGTGCTTTGGGGAACATCGTTGAAGCGCTTAATGCGGTGATGGGCGAAGTACTGCGGCTCGGAAGGATGCAGCACATTGATTTGGATATAACGAAGTCCGCGCATGGAACGGACGAGCTCACGGCCATACAAGTAGCCCGGGTCGTAACGCTTCATGTACGCGACCATCAGGCGGCGTTTATAGCGTGCTGACGCGGCAATCATGGCGTCAGCATCCCGCAACGTGAAGCACATTGGTTTTTCCACGATCACATGTTTGCCAGCTTCCATGGCCGCTATGGCCGGAGCGGCATGCGAGCCGGGAGTCAGCACCACTACTACATCCAGGTCCTCCGCAACCAGGTCACGGTAATCCTGAAATTGCCGCGCCAGGTTATAGTACTGGCCTAGAGACTCGGTCAAGCCCGGTGATAAATCGCAGATAGCCTTCAGCTCAAATTGCTCATCCAACTGCCGGAGATTCGGTAGCCACATGATTTGGGCCACTCCTCCGCATCCAATTACTCCAACTCGTAAGCGTTTCATCCAGTGATTCCTATGTGGGATATGAAAGCCGGTCGCGGGTCTGTGTCATCAGAGACCCAACTGGCGCAGAAAACTTCTGCTTTGCCGAGCGTTCTCCAGCGGAGTGTTTCCATTTTTCAGAGGCATCAACACGTCTTGCTCAGCCACCAGCCATCCCTCGTAGCCGATCGACAATAAGTCGGACACTACGCCCGAGATTGCAGCACAGCCTTGACCCAGAGGAGTGAAGACTCCAGACCTCACGGCCGTGTAGAAATCGAGGCCGTCTTTAGACGCTCGCTCGCGGATCGCCGGATCAACATCCTTGAGATGAACATAGCGGATACGACGTCCATATTGCCGGACCGCATCCCGAGGATGGCCGAAGCCGTAGGCGTAATGGCCGGTATCGAGGCAGATGCCTACCAGATCCGGGTCCGTCAAAGAGCAGAGCCGCTCTTGATCATCGGGAGTCGCCAGATGACTGCCGGCCTCCAAATGAACCACCATCTGTAATCCCATCCGCTGCACTTGACGGGCGACATTCTCCATCGCGCCGGCGGCGGTCTTCCAGGCGGATTCATCGGGCGCGGACTCATCCGGCGAGGCCATTCCGTCCGCCACCACAACGACCGGACAATCGAGTGCGCTCAGCAAATGGACTACGGTCATGAGAGCCTCGATATCTGCGGCTAAACGATCGCTCTGGAACCAGCGCAGCGGGACAAATGCGGACGTGAGCGTCAGGCCGTGAGTGCCCAGCGTACGGCGCAATTCATCGCTACTGGTTGGGTAAAAGCCGTAAGGACCCAGCTCAGTGCCGTCATAACCAACAGCAGAAATTTCTTCCAATACCTGGCCGGCTGAAGGCCAAACACTGACGTCGGTTTCTTCCATGACTCCCCAACTCACTGGAGCTGAGGCAATATGAATCTTGGGTTTTCTGCTGGTGATGTTCAATAAAACCTTCCGTATATTTCAACACCGCGCGGGACACATGCACTAGGATACACTGTTTCTGCAAACGTTTTCATCGATGAACTCACGATGAACTCATGAAAGTTACTTATGACAATGTCGTCAAACGATATGGGACAGTTCTGGGGTTGGACCGGCTCAGTCTTCAGATTCGAGCCGGTGAATTTGTCGTTCTCTTAGGGCCGTCTGGTTCCGGAAAAACTACTACTTTGAGAATGCTGGCTGGGCTGGAACAGGTCAGCGGCGGCAGCATCTACATCGGCGAAAATTGCGTGAATGAAGTCCCGCCTCGCGATCGCGACGTAGCCATGGTTTTCCAGAGCTATGCCTTGTATCCGCACATGACGGTTGCCGAGAACATTGCGTATCCGTTGCGAGTAAGACGGATCCCTCGAAGTGAGATTCCCGGTCGTGTGCAGAAAGTGGGGGAACTTCTGGGCATTGCAGAGCTGTTGCAACGCAGACCCAGGGAACTCTCCGGCGGTCAGCGACAAAGGGTTGCCCTGGCGCGTGCCATTGTGCGCCAGCCCCGCATTTTCCTGATGGACGAGCCGCTTTCCAATCTGGATGCGAAGCTTCGCCTCTACACGCGCGGTGAGCTAAAGCGGCTGCAGTATGAATTGGGAACCACAACTCTTTACGTGACTCATGACCAGGCCGAGGCGATGACCTTGGCACACCGCGTGGCGGTCATGGATCAAGGAAAGTTGCAGCAGTTTGACACGCCGATTAACATCTACCAGCGCCCCGCAAATATATTTGTCGCGGGATTCATGGGAAGTCCCAGCATGAACTTCTTGGAAGGTAAGCTAGATCGTTCGGATAGAAAGTTTGTCAGCCCGGACCTTATTTTTCCTCTGGGATGGGAAGTTTTGTCCCGGTGTAACGGGCACGAGAGCGTAACGTTGGGCATACGCCCAGAAGATGTCAGGCTATCCATTTCGGAGTTTGAAGGCGGTACGGCGGCCAGTGTTTACATAACGGAAGCGCTAGGCAATGAGACGTTCGTCTTCATGAATCTGGGCCGCAAGAAGATCGTGGCCCGGACAGAGTCCACCGTGCGTCTCGATATCGAGGCCAAAATTTGGATTTCGTTCGACCAGACGAAGCTGCACTTTTTCGATTCCGTATCGGGCAACAGGCTGCAGTGATTCCCTGCAGCCGCGTCCAACCGTCGGCCTGGCGCAAACAGTCTACCAGTAAAGCTTGAGAGCTAACTGAATATTCCTTCCCGGTAGAGCGGAGGTGATTACGCCGAAAGTCGAGTTGGTCACCGTGGGATCCGGCGGATTATAGCTGACGTTGTTAAAGAGGTTGAAGAAGTCTCCACGGAACTGAATCTGCCTGCGCTCCGAAATGATGAAACTCTTCAAGCAGCTCACGTCCCACTGCCTTAATGGCGGTCCCCAAATTGTGTCGCGGCCGGCCGTTCCGAACGCACCGGCAGCCGCTGCGAAGGCTTTCACGTTGAACCACTGACTGGCTGTGGGATTGGACAAGCTGGAACTGACGCCGGGAACCACGTCGGCTCGTTGAGCCCGGTCGCCCCCGAGCTGGCAATTCGAGCACGACGTGCTAATTATCGAGACCGGAAGTCCCGAACGCATGTTCCATATCGTCGCGGTTTCCCATCCGCCCACCAGGGCCTGCGCCAGTCGTGACGAATTGCTCAAGAAACGGCGCCCCTTGCCGACAGGCAGTTCATAAACCAAACTGAGGACCGAACTGAACTTCACGACGTTGGCGCTCAATCCTTTCTCGCTTCGGTAGTCGTATGCGTTCTGAGGATAAATATTTCCATTGACGTCATTCCAGGCTGCCGTGTTATCCGTGCCACGTCCGTAGCTGAAGGAATGCAGGAAACTCATTCCGGAACCGAAGCGCTTCTCTAAACGGGTCTGGAGCGCGTTATAGAAGCTGCTGCCGCCCGAATCCATGTACTCGATGTCGCCATACTGCGGATATGGCCTACGGACCAGCAGAGTGGCGGAACCGCCAGGCAAGGCTGCTTGGTTCGCGTTCCAGAAGCGGGTCAAATGTAGACCGCGATTTCCGACGTACCCGACCTGAAAAACCAGACTCCTGGCCAGCTCATACTGCAACGTCAGGTTCCACTGTTGGACAAAACCGTCTTTCAGATTCGGATCGTCGCCACGTAGGCTCTCATCGGTGGTTTTGGCAGTCTGGGAGAAATTCGGCGGCGGGCCGCTATCCAACGTGATGGGAGTCGCACTTCCAGGGATGACGCGCGTGAGATCGTAGATGAAGGGTGGGTTTTCGCCCAGCAGGCCTTCACGCCCTTGTCGATTAGTCAGATTGTAAAAGATCCCATAGCCGGAGCGCACCACCAATTTTGACGCCGCTGTCCAAGCCAAACCCACGCGCGGCGAAAAGTTGTTGCGATCCGCATTTACCAGGGCACGGTTGTAGATACTACCGTCTTTGGCAAACACCAGTTGGCCGGTGTTTAGGTTGAAATTAGCCAAGTCATTGTTCTTTTCCACAATCGGCGTGCTGTACTCATAGCGCACCCCAAGATTCAATGTCAGGTTCCGAAGAATGTGGTAATCGTCCTGGAGGAATCCAGCCATTAGCCACTTGCGGTTGTAGAGTTCCACGAACGAAGTCTGGGTGTAAGAGTTAGGGTGGCCGATGAGAAAATCCGCCCAGGAATTACCGGTGAGGCCGGCAGTCGAGCCCGGTGTGGTCTGGATGAAATTGAAGGTGCCCCGGAGCGCAGAGACGTCCAGAATCGCCGTCTGAATAAATTGCCCTTCGAAACCGAATCGAATATTGTGCGCGCCGCGCTGCATGGACAAGGTTCCACTGGCGATGTACACGTTCGGAATCTGGAATTGGGGCTGCGAAGTTGTGCTTCCGAAAGCGCTCAGTCCGGCGATGTTGAATTTCGGCCACCCGGCATTGATGTTCGAGCCAGAAGGCATATTCGGAATGCCCAGGAGTTCGGTGGAGCTCGGCGATCCGAAGTTCGGGGGAAACACCTGCCCGGCCATGCGAGTGTACGCAGTCCGAACCTCCAGAATTGTGGTCGGGCTCAACGTGATTGTGTTTCCAATTACGGCGTTCTGGCCACGAATCGGGCTGGTCCCGAACTGATCGTTATTGGATCCTTCGGCGTAACCTTTAAATGGCGCGGGCCGGAAGATCGCGATGTCTGAGATGCTATACCGCCCGAACAGCCGCCACCTTGAACTCATGTATTGATCGATACGCATATCGCCCTTGTCCGAGCGCGTGGTGTTGCCGACCGTATTGATGTAGGTGCCGGCGATGGGAATCAGAGCCGTCGGAGTCGGCTGCGGGAATTGAGGGTAGGAGAGGATGCGTATGGATGGCGCGCTCCAGCGGCTCTTCGGAATCATATTGCTCGGAAAGGGCGCACCGGTGGTTGGGTCGTTCGGAATCACTTTCAGAGCTGCGGACAATTGCGGTGAAACGTGCGAAAAGTCGCCACTCTGCAAGTCGGGCGTCGCCACGATGGCCTGATAGATCACACCTTGGACATCCCGCTCGCCTTCGAAGTTGGCGAAGAAAAAGGTCTTGTCTTTGCGAATGGGGCCGCCAACATTGCCGCCGTACTGATTGAATCGCAACTCAGGTTTTACGCCGCCAAGAGTGGGCGTCCAGCCATGAGCATCCATGGCATTGTTGCGGAAAAATTCCCAGGCAGCTCCATGAAATTGATTCGTGCCGCCTTTGATCGTAACGTTCACAACCGACCCGGCGCTGCGGCCGTATTCGGCCGAGTACGCGTTAGTGAGCACCTGGAACTCTTCGATCGCGTCCACGGATGGGCGCACGACGTCGGCACGCTCACCGCGATAACTGGTGGCATTGGAGTTGTTGTCCACACCATCCAGCAAGTAATTGTTCTGCAGTGTTCGATTGCCGTTTACGCTGATAGCGCCACCCAGCCGCTGCGCTGGATTGTACGTCGTACCCGGCACTAGCAAGACCAGCTGAGTATAATCGCGTTCGTTCAGTGGTAGCTCGCGTACCATTGTGCCCTGCACCACTTGTCCTAGTGAGCTAGTATCTGTTTCGAGAACGGTAGCCGCGGCGCTTACGCTTACTTGTTCGTTAACCTGACCGGTTTCCAACTGAACATCGATGCGTAAATGGTCGCCGGTGCGGAGCGTAAGCTGTTCGGTTTTCGTAGTGCGGAAGCCTCTTTGCTCGGTTTGAACCACATACTGGCCGGCGCGCTGGCCAGGGAATGAATACGCTCCTTGGCCGTTGGTGGTTCCTAAACGCTCCACGTTCGTTTCCACGTTCCGAAGCGTAACCTTAGCGCCTGGGACTACTGCGCCGCTCGGGTCGCGAACCACGCCGAGAATTTCGCCATATTCAAACTGCGCGTGCAGAAGTATTGCGCCGACAAGTAGAAACAAGACGAGTTTCATGGGAAAATCCCCTCAAGCACCTGAATGCGTGTGCAATGATGAAACTCTACACTAACACCGGCGGAGCCGTCAAGCCCGCTAAAACAAGGGTATTTTTCTGCGCGCCCGAAGGCCAATGTGGGGATTTCTTTCTTGACATCCCCGGAGGCTCGTTGTATAAGTGATTTGCGAATCAGTTGGGAACACGTGTGCAGCTAACCTGCGGTAGTGGGGTTGGTTCATGAACGCTCCGGCGATCTCTAGCGGATAAAACGGAAAGGCGGGCCTCATGACTGTTTTGACTCTGAATTCACTTCGTCGTTCGCTGGCGGGGGCTGGTTGTGTAATTCTCCTTATCCCAGGACAACTCGGCGCCTGGGGTTTCCGCGGGCACACAGTCGCGAACCTCGCAGCGGTCGAATCTCTCCAGGATGGCCCGCTATTTCTCAAGACGTACAAGGCCTACATCGGCCACCTCGGCCCCATTCCCGACACTTGGCGTGGCATGACGGAGCCGTATTTGCGCATCTCCGAAGATCCGAACCACGGCTGGTATACGGAATCGTTCGACTTTATCAAAGAGATCCCCCGATCGCGTACCGAGTTCACACTGCGGGTATACGACGAGTACTTGCGGGTAAGTAAGACCGATCCGGCGCGCGCCAAGCTGCTCAACATCCGGTATACCGGCCTGCAGGCGTACTCGATGATGGAGGGTTATGAGCGCGTGAAGGCCGGCATGCGTTTATACCGATCCGTCGGCGCCAAACAGGTCAATGATCGATTCAGCGACATGGGGACCAACTACGGACGCGTGTCGACACTGTTCCAGGATCCCGAGCAGGTGAAGACTTTTCTGGCAAACGATGTGGCATTCTACATGGGCTGGCTCGGGCATTACATTGCTGATGCCGCGCAACCCCTGCACAATTCTAAACATCACGACGGCTGGGAGGGAGACAACCCCAAAAATTATACGCGGGACCCGAACATCCACGGCCGCTTCGAATCCTCGTACGTGGACCTGATCCAGGTCACCGAAGCCGATGTGATGCCGTATGTAAGCAAAAACGCTCGGCATCTGGACGATCCCTGGATAGCAATCCTGGATCACATGATCCAGGCCCGTGGTTTTGCCGAGGATGTCTACCGGCTCGATCTTCGTAACGCCTTTAAGAAGACCGACGACGTCGAGGCCAAGAAATTAGTCTGCACGCGTCTTGCGGCGGGCGCTTCTTTTCTTCGCGATCTGGTGTATACGGCTTGGCTCGAAAGCGCAGTACCAGTTCCGCCCGTTAAGGAAATCGATAGAATGAACAATCCGGAAAATCCCCGATACAATCCGGCGGCCGGATCCGCTCCCGCTCCTAAGAAATAATAAGAAACTGGCATATGGCACACGTGTGCTTTAAAGATGGTTTTGGGATATACTTATCCAAATGCTAGATCAAGACCCGCGCCTGGAGAATGTGACTCATGAAACCCGAGCTTGACCGAAGATCGTTCCTAAAATCAGCTGGAGCCATGGCGGCCGCCAGCGCCCTATCCACTGCTAGCGTGTCATCTTTCGCGGCAACACCCTCCACCAAGCCGCAAAAATTCCTAGCCGGGATGGCCCCGGGATCCTTGGGAATCAACATCGACGCGTTTTGGCATACCATGGAGGCCTCTTCCAAGGTCGGTTTCCACAACATCGAAGTCGACAACTCACAGCTCAAGCTGGCCCAAGCCTACATCAATAAAACCGGTGAGTTCAAAGACCGGATGGACAAACTGCAATTGAGGCTGGTCGGATTGAATGAGGCCTATTCGCTGCTGGATCCATCCAAGTACGGCGTTATCACTGAGGAGAACATTCTCATCGGTAAGTTTATGCAGGCAGTCGGCGGCATTTATACGGGACCGTACGGCCCGTTGACCAACGATGAAGACCTGATACGGAAGATCGCGCAGCTATGCAACCAGGAAGGGAAGCGCCTGAAAGAGAACAATGGGATCAAGTTCGCCTACCACACGCATTCCTCGCTGGGCTTCCGCCGTCTGATGGATGTGACCGATCCGCGCTACGTCAACCTGACCACCGACCTGGGCTGGCTGGCCCGAGGTTACAGCACCCGCGGCGAATCTTCGCCTCCAACTGACGCGCTGGAAGTGGTCCGTGCCTATGAATCGCGTCTCTGCACCGTACACATGAAGGATTGGGATCCCAATCCTGAATACGACTATAATGGCCAGCACTATAAAGGAGCCGTAACTGTACCGGGGAAGGGAATTGTCAACTTCCCAGCCGTGGCGGACTTCTTGAAGGAAGCCGGATGGGAAGGACAGTGGTTGGGAGAACATGTCGGCATCGGGACTTACGAATTTGAGCGCACCCCGGAAGCCGTCAACGTTTACCCGGAATACAAGAATTACATGGTGAACGTACTCCATTTGAACCTCGCTCTCAAAGTGTAGTGCGGCTGTGCTTTCTTGTTGGGATGCACCTGGAGAAGAGGAATTGGTTTCAAGAAACCAACTAAATGCTCCCTTTCCTCATCTCCTCTGCCATGAAATCACTTGCGCGCCATGCTAAAGCGTTGATAGTCGGCGTGGGATTTTTGTCGGCGTTCCTAACAGCACCGCCCTGTCGCACCCATCTGCTCATTGATCCGAATATAGGTCCGCTCCATGTGCCGAGCCTGTTTCCACTCGTAATCGGACAATTTGTAGTGGAACCGCTGCGTGGGGATGCCCCACCCATCAACCACGTTTGAATCAATTTCAACGTAGCTTGCGGTATTCGGGAGCTGATAAAACAAGTACAGTTGGTTGAAAGGAACAGCTTCAAGTTTGGCTACGAATATCGGCACACCGGTGACAACTCCCTGGATATTCGCGCGCCGCAAGGCAAAATGCTGGTAGGTGGGACTTCGAGCCTTCCGGGTTTCGCACTGCCCTTCCGCGGCACCTTTGGGAACTGTGCAGCCCGTAGTCTCGGCGGTCCACCTTTGCAAAATCTCGATTGGCGCTCAATCATCCGAACTTCGACAATCCCAACTCTGCTTACTCGGCGTCCACCGGCGCAGTCTTCGGCAGAGTTACGGCGACTTTGCCCAACACGACGCCTCGGGACATGCAACTCGCGCTAAAGTTTTACTTCTGAAGCGTAAGCGGCGTCAAACCAACCGATTTGGTGTGTCCGGATTGGGAAGCATGAACTCACGCACCAGATGGTCGAGGTCGTGACAGGCGCTAATGAATTGCCGCAGCGTCCTGACCGTTGGCGGAAAGGCATCGAACTCCGCGATGGTCATGCCGTCCTCTGAATAAGCGCGTCGAAAATCGTGCAGCGTTCTCGTCAATTCCGACACAATTCGCGGATCTACTGGATGCTGAATGCGCTCCACGACGTCAATGCCGCTGGCGTTGAAGCGGAGTTGCCACTTGTAAGGCGGTGAGATGATGACGTCGCCCCCAATCAGTTCACTCCAGTGCATGTGATTGCGGAACGCTGCGGATAGCAATCGCAGCCGATAACCGCGCTCCCGGAAGAGCTGGTAGGTCTTCTTGAAAACCGCCACGCCCGCCCACTCCAGGATCCCGGGATCTACGGAAAGATTCTCCTTGTCGACCACTACCTTCAGCCAGTCGTCCAGCCGTCCCACCATGATCGTGCACACCGGTCCCATGGTGCTGATGTCCTGGCCTTCGCTTTCGCGCCGCTTCAAACCACGCTCCACCGCCTCGGCCACTGCAAGGCATTGCGGCAGCGAGAAACAAACCGTGGCATTTATGCTAATCCCCCGATAAGTGGCTTCCTCGATGGCCGTAATGCCAGCTTGAGTCACCGGGATTTTGACGATGATGTTCGGCGCCAGTTTCGCAAAATGGGATGCCTGTGTCACAATCGCTTCCGAATTGCGGTAAAGGCGCGGATCGGTCTGCACCGAAAGCCTGCCGTTCCGCCCGCTATGCTGCTTGAATGCCGGCACCAGTAATTCGGCGGCCTTCACCGAAATCTCTTCCACAACTTTCCAGGCGATTTCGTCTTCGCCGGCGGTCGGCATTTCGCTGATCAACTGCTGAATGCGGCCCTTCCACAACGGCAGCTCTTTTTTGAGGACTTCCAGCACGATTACCGGGTTGCAGGTAGCTCCCACAGCCCCGTGCTCAATCGACGATGCCAGCTCCTGGATGGATGCGGAATCGTTCCACAAACACGTGGCGGTAGATTGCGTCATTTCGTGGAGGCGGCTCTTGTAGGCTACGCTTGATGTCATTGATCTTTACTCAGTACCCTTTTCGATCTTATGGACCGACGCGGATTACTGTCAACTACAACACTCTCTTATGGTGGAGCGTCGTTCATGCCTGTTAGCCGACAATGACCTCCGCCTTGCATGCCGTGTATATTAGACTTCTCTTGCCGGTTGACTGTGGTTGGCCATCTAACTGCTCATCCAGTTGACAAGTTGTGTTACCCACTCTTTGTGTACTCAAGCAACTTCAGCACTCCATGACACTTAAGAACTTGCAGGCCGTTGATGAAACGGAAATCTGGCCGGCAAATATCAGCATAAGTTACAGGTAGAAGTAGAAAGGTAAGCGCGGCATCATGAAGATACTTACGATACAGGCACTGCTGATCTTTGCAGCGTGCTCGGAAGCACAGACTACAACGGGATTACCGGGCTCGAACCCAGGTGACAGACTCAATCAGCAATCGCTGAGCGAACGACACGCAAACATACAGACCGCCGGGCCACGAGTCGTAGTTTTTCCGGGAGATCGAGTAATCGCGCAGTTCGTAGACGGCGGATCATGGAAGACAAGTATGTACTTTGTAAATCTGGAGAACCATTCGGTTTCTTTCCAGGTACTCTTCTTTGATGACGACGGCAACGATATGTCTGTCCCGATTGTGAGCCAGGGCGTAGTTCGAGGATTGAATATCACGCTCCAAACGGCCGGCAGCATCGAATTTGAAACGGCTGGTACCGCCGCTAACCTACAGCAGGGTTGGGCCCTCCTTTCGCAAACCACCAACGATTCGGTAGGGGGGATGGCAATCTTCCGTCAATCCGTCTTTGGCCGTCCCGATCAAGAGGCCGTCGTCCCGATCGTCAATCAATACGACAGTCATTTCGTCTTGTTGTTTGACAACACCAGCTTCACGACTGCGATTGCGCTTGCCAACCCTACAACCTCCTCCGTAAGCATCCCCGTTAATATTCGAAACCAGGCAGGCCAGATCATCGATCAGCGGACAATTAATCTCGGATCGTATAGTCACACAGCCTTCTCGTTGCCTGACACCTGGGGATCGACGGCAGGAAGGCGCGGGGCGATTGAATTCTTAGCATCCGGCTTCGGCGTTGGGGCGCTTGGGCTGCGATTCAGCGGCTCGGCCTTCACGTCGTTCCACGTGCTTGAAAACTTTAATTGGGTGACGACACCTCCGCAGTGAGTCATTTAACCACCTGATTTTGGTTGACATTTCCAAAAAGGAGTCGTGGTCATATGAGAAGAGCGCTTCATGCCATTCGTATGCTGGCGATCGTAGCAATTTTGTGCGCACCGGATTCTTTGGCTCAGGATGTGTATCACGGCGGCGCAATGGACGCCCGCCAACATGGTTATGAGCACGGTTATCGGGAGGGATTTGCATTCGGGCAGAACTCCCAGGTTAGTAACCGGGAGCAGGATATCGTCAATCAAAAATTGCGGCAGGCGGACAAGGATTATCAACCGGCGTTTGGATCCCAGGACGCGTACCGCCAAGGGTACGCTGAAGGTTTTCGAGCTGGCATGGAAGATAGCCGTGCTGGAAACCGGTTCAAGTTAGAAGACCTTTTCCGGGCACGAGACCCAAATTACAATCCTGATCGAAGCGGGGATGATCGCATTGACGGAATCTACTCTCAGAACCAGTGGCCTGCCCGCCATGCCGCCAATGATATCGGCTATCGCGACGGCTTTGACTCAGGTCTCCGGGATCGTCAAAACGGGCGAAGCTCTCAACCGCGCCAGCATCAAGCCTGGCAAAGCGCATCGCATGGATACGACCGCAGCTATGGGTCGCAGTCCCAGTATAAATCCGCATACCGCACGGGGTACGAACTTGGATATCGTGACGGATTCGCCAGGCCTCGCTAGGATGCAGCGTCAAAGTTGAAGCGCCATATCTAACGCGTTCGCGAGCCGTTTGTGACGCACGCCATGAAGGTCCGCGCGGCTTATCGAATGCCTCGATTCTCCTGATGTAAGGGCAAGAATAAGTCGAGAGACGAATCGCCCTGACATACAACGGACGTGAAAATTGGTTCCGCTGCTCGATCTGCTGCGTTGCGGGATGACTTAGGCATACACTTTCCTCCACGAGCAACGTGGTCACAGGCGGGGCCACGCCGTAAACTACCATAGTCTTTTTAATGCTGAAGCCTGATCACCTCGCCTCACCGCTAGTGCGACTTGGGCGTATACTGAGTGGCAATCGGGAGCAAGAATGAAATCCCGGTTAAAGGAGAAGAGTCATGCAGAGGATTATTCCGGGAGGGTTGGCCGCCCTGCTCACGTTGGTTGCCGGCCTATTTGGACAGACTGGCGCGCCGGTGCTAGTCCCTGGACAAGGCGCGAGCGCACCACCGGCCTATGCTTTCGACATCACGAAAGCGGACATCGATTTCCTTTTAAAGGATCACCCTGGTGGGGACAAGCAGATTCGTGTAGTCGACATGGGTAAGTACAACTTGGGCGTCGGCGTAATCTATCGAGGCCCTACCAAGGACAAGGCTGGCGACCCGATCCCAGTGCTGTATCACGACTATACTGCTGAAACCTATATCATCACGTCAGGATCGGGCATCCTCACGACAGGCGGCATTATCGAGAACAAAAAAGCAGGAGCCGGCGTTCCAAACGTTATGAATGGTCCGAGCGGAAGTGGCATAGCCGGCAGGGGCGCCTACAGCCGCAAAGTGCAGCCCGGCGATATTATCATCATCCCTACCGGAGTCGCCCACGGCTGGAGCCAAATCACAGACCATGTGACATATCTAAGCGTACGGCCTGATCCCGATCGCGTCTTACCGGCGGGTTGGGTCTATCCAACATTGCTGAACAACCGGCCCGACGAGGTCAAAACAAGCGCTCCAGCTACATCAGGTAACTAATCGTTGCGGCCGCATCCAAGCACACCGGTAAATGCCCGTCAGGCGTGCGCGGGCGGAAGAATCTGCACGTGTATGCCGCTGACGTCTAGGAAATCGATGCCTGCGGGGACGTCGCCCTGAATGATCTTTGCGCCCACTGATTCGACGGCTTTCCCCAGCGAGGCGCGATCGAACGGAGCAGTGAGGCAATAGTGGTCGATGCCGGTCTTCTGGCCAGCGTCCACCAGCGCGAGTCCGACGCGGTTGCCGCCACCACCACTGAACCATGTGCGGCGCGGCCTACTGGAAGGATTAATGACGGGACCGAGGATCTTCTCGTAAAACGCCGTGGATTTTTCCACGTTCGAGACGTTGATCAGGATGTGGTCAATGCCCGTAGGGCGGAGCAGCGGTTCGCCTTGGGACGGGATTGCCGCGAGCTTGGCGGTTTCACCGAGGTGGCTCCAGGAGTCTTCGGCCCAGAACTGAACCAGCGTGCCGTCGGGGTCGGGAACGAAGAGTCCGACGCCCGTCGCTTCGCGGTACTGTATACCCATTTGATCCAGCGCGCGTTTGGTGGCGGCCAGATCGAAGTTCACGATCCCGGGACAGAAATGGTTGATCACCTGCGAAGCCTGACCCTGGCCGGGCGGCGCAATGGCGACGTAGTTGGGACCGAGCTTGACGTAGTGGCGTGGGTTGGTCTTCTCCTTCAGCACTGTGTTACCGAATACGCGCGTGTAGAAGTGGACGGACTTCTCGGTATCGTCGACGGCGAGCGCGAGATGATCGAGCGCGCCGAAGCGGAACGGCGCGTCGAAGGAGAACGCGGTACCACTGGCCAAAGCCGCGCCAGCGAACGTCGCCAGGGCCTCACGGCGGGTGGGATGTGTGGTGCGCATTGTGGCTC
>Ga0207664_10000817_pt1 | contig 21110 bp, 24 predicted proteins | sample LARL83metaG_FD_184349 | JGI IMG/M metagenome (GOLD analysis project Ga0207664, IMG submission 184349) | Corn, switchgrass and miscanthus rhizosphere microbial communities from Kellogg Biological Station, Michigan, USA - LAR L8-3 metaG... | ecosystem: Host-associated > Plants > Roots >... | reverse complement strand
TTCCAGTCGCACGCCGACGTGCTGATCCAGAAGTCGACCCGCGAGGGCTTCGGGCTGACCGTCTCGGAGGCGATCTGGAAGGCGCGCCCGTTCATCGGCGGCAACGTCGGGGGGATCCCGCTGCAGGTCGAGGACGGCGTCTCCGGCTTCCTCGTCGACACCGTCGAGGCCTGCGCCCAGCGCGCGCTCGAAGTGCTCGCCGATCCGGCCCTCGGACGACGCCTCGGCCGCGCCGGCAAGGAGCACGTGCGCCGCCACTTCCTGATGCCGCGCCTGCTGCGCGACTGGCTGCGGATGATCACCGCGCTGGAGGGGCAGGCGCCCTGAACCCCGGCGCCGCCCCGCTCGTGCTCGTCTCGAACCGCGGCCCGGTCACGTTCGGGCCGGACGGCGAGGTGCGGCGCGGGACGGGCGGCCTCGTGACGGCGCTCACGGGTCTCGCCTCGCACCGCGAGGCGGTCTGGATCGCCTCGGCGATGACGGACGAGGACGTCGAGGCCTCGCGCAGGCACGAGGGGCACCCGTTCGCCGTCGAGCTGCCGGACGGCGGCGAGTACCACGTGCGGCTCGTCGCCTCCGACCCCGAGGCGTACGACCGCTTCTACAACGTCTTCGCGAACCCGATGCTGTGGTTCATCCAGCACTACCTGTGGGACCTCTCGAACGCGCCGGACATCCGCCGCGAGGAGGTCGAGGCGTTCGAGTTCGGCTACAACGTCGTCAACGAGGACCTCGCGCGCGCCGTGCTCGACGAGATCGAGGGCCAGGACGAGCCGGTCGTGATGGTCCACGACTACCACCTCTACACGCTGCCGGCGCTCGTGCGCAACGTGCGCCCCGACGTCTTCCTGCACCACTTCGTCCACATCCCGTGGACGCAGTCCGACGCGTGGCGCGTGCTGCCGAGCATGATCCGCGAGGAGATCTTCCGCGGCCTGCTCGCGAACGACATCGTCGGCTTCCACACGCGCTCCTACCGGCGCAACTTCCTGCAGTGCTGCCGCGATCTGATGGACCTCGAGGTCGACTTCGAGCGCGGCGTCGTGCACTGCGACGGGCGCGAGGTGTGGGTGCGCGCCTATCCGCTGCCGATCGACGCGCAGGCGACGCGCGCGGTCGCCCGCCGCCCGCGCACGGCCGAGTTCGAGGCCGAGCTGCTGCGCCGCCGCCGCGACCACCTGATCCTGCGCGTCGACCGCGCCGACCTGTCGAAGAACGTGCTGCGCGGCTTCACCGCGTTCGACGTCTTCCTCGACCAGCACCCCGAGTTCCGCGAGCGGGTCACGTTCATCGCGCAGCTGATGCCCTCGCGCACCGACGTGCCGGAGTACGCCGAGTACCTCGAGCGGATCGAGGCGGTCGTCGCGGTCGTCAACCACCGCCACGGCACGCCCGACTGGATGCCGATCCACCTGAAGCTGCGCGACGATCTCGAGGAGGCGGTCGCCGCCTACAAGCACTACGACGTGCTGCTCGTCAACGCGATGTTCGACGGCATGAACCTCGTCGCGAAGGAGGGGCCGCTCGTCAACGAGCGCGCGGGCGTCTCGATCCTGTCGGAGAACACCGGCGCGCACGAGGAGCTGGGCGAGTTCGCGCTGTCGGTGAACCCGTTCGACATCCAGGAGCTGGCCGACTCGATCCACGCGGCGCTGACGATGGAGCCGGCCGAGCGGCGACGGCGGATGGAGGGCCTCGAACGGATCGTCACGCAGCGCGATCCCGGCGACTGGATCGACGACCAGCTCGCGGACATCCGCGCGAAGGCCGCGGCGCGCGGCTGACGCATCCGGACCGCCGCGTCCTCTACGGTCGGCGGATGCAGCTGCACCCGCTCGCCGTCGGGTTCGCCGACGCCGCCGAGGCGTACGAGCGCGGTCGCCCCGAGTACGCGCCGGCGGTCGTCGGCGCGCTCGCCGCCGAGCTGGGCCTGCCTCCCGGCGCGCGCGTGCTCGACCTCGCCGCCGGCACCGGCAAGCTCACGCGCGCGCTGCTCGCCGCCGGGCTCGACGTCGTCGCGGTCGAGCCCCAGGGCGAGCTGCGCGCCCGGCTCGCCGAGCACGTCGGGGCCGAGCGCGTGCGGGCGGGCGTCGCGGAGGCGATCCCGCTGCCCGACGCGTCGGTCGCGGCGGTGACGGTCGCCGACGCGTTCCATTGGTTCGACCGCGCGGCCGCGCTCGCGGAGATCCGCCGCGTGCTGCGTCCGGGCGGCGCCCTCGCCGTGCTGTGGTGCATGCGCGACTGGAGCGGTGCGCCCTGGGCGGACCAGCTCGGCAGGCTGATGTCCGACCTGCGCCCCGCTCATCCCGGCGTCGACGGCCCGCCGTGGCAGGAGTCGGTGCGCGCCGCCCCGGGCTGGGGGCCGCCGCGCGACGTGCGCGTGACGGTCTCGCAGCCGACGTCCGTCGAGCAGCTCGTCGCCTACGTCGCCTCGATCAGCTGGATCGGCGCGCTGCCCGCGGAGCGGCGAGCCGAGGTGCTCGCCCGCGCCGAGCGGATCGTCCGCGTCGAGACGCCGCGGGACCTGCCGGTGCACGTGAGCATCGGGCTCGTCTCGCCGACGTGAGGACCACACGCAGTTTGGGTGTGTCACATGCTGACCGCTACACTCACAGCATGAAGACGATCCAGGTCCGCAACGTCCCGGACGACGTCCACCGCGCGCTGCGTACCCGTGCGGCGGCGGCCGGCGTCTCACTCTCGGACTTCGCGCTGGGCGAGCTCGAGCGCGCCGCGCGACGCCCGCCGGTCGCCGAGCTGCTGCAACGGGCCCGCGCGCGCGCTGGGGGCGCCTCGAGCAGAGCGATCGTCGCGGCGGTCCGCTCCGGCCGCGACCGGGCCTGAGGCGCCGGTGCTCGTCCTCGACAGCTCGGCGGCGCTCGGGGCGATCGCCGCACGCGACCCGGCCCCGGGCCTGGTCGAGCGCCTCGCCGACGACGGCGACCTCCACTCCCCGCACCTGATCGACACCGAGGTCCTGCACGCGCTGCGGCGCATGCTCCGCAGGGGCAAGATCAGCACCGACCGCGCGCACGACGCCCGCACCGACTTCGCCGACCTCGCGCTCGTCCGCTACCCGCACGAGCCGCTGAGCGAGCGCGTCTGGGAGCTGCGCGAGAACCTCACCGCCTACGACGCCACCTTCGTCGCGCTCGCCGAAGCGCTCGACGTCCCTCTGGTCACCTGCGACGCGCGCCTCGCGGCCGCGCCGGGACACCGCGCCCGCATCGAGGTCTACGACAGCCGCGACTGACCGGTCCGGCGCCGACCGCACCGCGCGTGCGACGCGTCATCCGATCGCGAACTCCGGCGAGGCGCCGGCCGGCGCCGAGTGCGGTCGCGGGCGGACGAGCGGACGCGGCACGCTCGCTCTCACGCGGTCGCGTGGAGCCCCGCCGTGCCGCCGGACGGCAGGGCGAGCCGCGCGGCGACCGGCCTTGCGTCGCCGCCGCGGGCGGCGCGCCGGCGCGGCGCGCCGATGCCGCCGAGGCGCGGATGCCGCCGATGAGGGCGCGGGCGCCGCGGCCGGCTCCGCCGAGCCCCCGGCGACCGGCGCGCTCGCCGCGGCCGACAGCCCGGCCGGGACCGCCGGCACGACGCCGCCCGCGGCGCCGAGCCACGCGACGGCGAGCAGCGCGGCGGCTGCCGCGGCGAGCGCGGTGAGGACGTTCGCGCGAGTGCGAGGAGACCGCGGCGGATGAGCGGGCACGCGGCTCAGAGGGCCCCGGACGGCAGTTCTCGCCCCCGTTGGTATAGTGCCCCGCCGCAGTTCAACCCGCCATGGCTCAGCTTCCGCCCATCTACGACCTCATGGTCCTGCTCTCCACCTCGGTGGAGGACGAGCGCCGCGCGAGAATCCTCGCCGACGTCGAGCAGTCGATCGCCGACAACGGCGGTGCGATCGAGCTCAAGCAGGACTGGGGCGTGCGCAGACTCGCGTTCGAGATCGCGCACACGCCGGACGCCGAGTACCACCTGCTGCAGTTCAGCGGACCGCCGGCGCTCGTCGAGACGCTGAGCTACAACCTCAAGATCGCGGACGGCGTGCTGCGCCACCGGATCATCAAGGTCACGCCGGGCACCCCCCCGCCGCCCGAGCCGACGCTGCACGAGCCGGCCGCGCCAGAGGCCGAGCCGGCCGCCGCGACCGCCGAGGCGTAACGGACCTCACGCGCTTGCGCACGCCGCTTACGGCGCCCTGTCAGGTTTCTCCCCAGTTTCCGGCGATCGGGCCGGGAAGCCGCCGATCCGTGCGTACACTCGATCGCCCCTGAAGGATCTGCCGCCGAAAGGAGCCCAATGGCTGCCACCAACATCAACCGCGTCGTGATGACCGGGAACCTCACGCGCGACCCCGAGCTGCGCTCGCTGCCGAGCGGCATGTCGGTCTGCAGCCTGCGGATCGCCTGCAACACGCGGCGCAAGGGCGCCTCCGGCGAGTGGGAGGACAAGCCGAACTACTTCGACGTCACCGTGTGGGGCGCCCAGGGCGAGAACTGCGCGCGCTACCTCGCGAAGGGCCGCCCGGTCGCGATCGACGGCCGGCTCGAGTGGCGCGAGTACGAGAGAGACGGGCAGAAGCGCCAGGCAATCGATATCATCGCCGATTCCGTGCAGTTCCTCGGCGGGCGCGACGACGCCGGCGCCGGGAACGGGTTCTCCGGGCCTTCCGCAAGCGTAGCGGGAGGGGGGGACGTTCCGATCGACGATCGGGACTTCCAGTCCGCCCCGGCGACGCCCGTCTCGACCGCCGACGACGACATCCCGTTCTAGGCGCTGACAGACGACGACGAGGTAAGGCTTCAGTGGCAAAGCAACGCAGGCGCCCGACGCGGCGGCGCGACAAGAAGGGCGGTCCGGGCTCCGGTCGGCGCAAGCCGTGCCCGTACTGCAAGGACAAGATCGAGCAGGTCGACTACAAGGACGTCTCGGCGCTGCGGCGCTTCATCAGCGAACGCGGCAAGATCCGCTCGCGCCGCATCACGGGCGCGTGCCGTCGCCATCAGAACCAGGTCTCCCGCGCGATCAAGCGCGCGCGCGAGCTGGCGCTGCTGCCCTACGTCGCCGAGCCGGCGAACGAGCGGGCGGGCGGCGGCCGTCGGGATCGCGATCGCGAGGACCGCTAGCGCGATGCCGCAGGCGATCCTCACGCAGGACGTCGAGTCGCTCGGCGAGCGCGGGACGGTCGTCGACGTCTCGGCCGGCTACCTGCGCAACTACCTGATCCCGCGCAAGCTCGCGCAGCCGGCGACGAAGGGCGCGCTCGAGGCCGCCCAGGAGCGCAGAGCCGCCGCCGAGCGCGCCGAGCGCGAGTCGAAGGCGAAGGCGCAGGAGAACGCGGCGCTGCTCGGCAAGACCGTGCTCACGATCGAGCAGCAGGCCGGCGACGACGGCCGCCTGTTCGGCTCCGTCACGGCGCAGGACATCGCCGACGCGATCCGCGAGGCGCGCGGCATCAAGGTCGACAAGCGCAAGGTCCACCTCGAGGAGCCGATCCGCCACATCGGCACCCACATGGTCGTCGTCGAGATCGAGGACGGCGTCATGGCGACCATCAAGACGATGGTCGTCGAGCAGAAGTAGTCAGCTTCACGGCATACCTCGCCTCAGCGCGCCGCGGTCTCCGCGGCGCGTCGTCGTTAACGCCGCAAAGTGCGGGAAGACCGGCGCGCGGCGCGCCGGCCGGGTCGCTAGCGTCGGGCTCGATGGCCGCGATCGAGCAGACCCACCAAGCCCTCCTGCCCCCGCACAACCTCGAGGCGGAGCAGTCGGTGCTCGGGGCGATCCTGCTCGCCGACACGACGCTCTACGGGCTCGTCATCAACGAGGGGCTCAAGCCGGAGCAGTTCTACCGCGAGCAGCACGCGACGATCTACCGCGCGATGCTGCGCCTCTACGAGGAGAGCCGCGAGATCGACGTGCTCACCGTCACCGAGGAGCTGCGGCAGGCGGGCGAGCTCGAGCAGGTCGGCGGGCCGGCGATGGTCGACGCGCTCGCCGGCGCGGCGCCCGCCGCCGGCAACGTGCGCGAGTACGCGCGGATCGTGCAGAGCAACGCCCTGCTGCGGCGCCTGCTCACGACCACGCAGCAGATCCAGGCGAACGTCTACAACCACGAGGCGCCGGCGCGCGAGCTGGTCGAGTGGGCCGAGCGCGACATCCTCGAGGTCGGCCACGACGACCGCCAGAAGGACTTCCGCTCGATCGGCGAGGTGCTGCACGACGAGGTCGACAAGCTCCACCGCCTCTCGCTCGAGCACACCGCCCTGACCGGCACCCCGTCCGGCTACAAGGACCTCGACGAGATCACCGGCGGCTTCCAGCCCGGCAACCTGATCATCCTGGCGGCGCGGCCGTCGATGGGAAAATCAGCGCTCGTCACCAACATCGCCGAGAACGCGGCGCTCGAGCACGGCAAGCCGGTCGCGCTGTTCAGCCTGGAGATGTCGGAGGCGGAGCTGGCGCAGCGCTTCGTCGCCTCCCAAGCGCGGATCCGCGGCGAGGAGCTGCGCAAGGGCCGGGTGGCGGAGACCCGCTGGCCGAGAATCCTCGAGGCGTGCCAGCGGCTCTCGGACGCGCCGCTCTACGTCGACGACTCCTCCGACATCGGCATCCTCGAGCTGCGCGCGAAGGCTCGGCGCCTGCATCAGCAGAGCGAGCACGGGCTCGGCCTGATCATCCTCGACTACCTCCAGCTGATGCGGGCCGACAGCCGGATCGAGAACCGCGTCGAGGCGGTCGGCCAGATGAGCCGCGGGCTGAAGATCCTCGCGCGCGAGCTGGAGGTGCCCGTGATCGCGCTCTCGCAGCTCAGCCGCGCGGTCGAGTCGCGCACCGACAAGAGACCGATCCTCTCCGACCTGCGCGAGTCCGGCAACATCGAGCAGGACGCCGATCTCGTCATGTTCATCTACCGCGACGAGTACTACGACAGAGAGTCCGAGCGCGAGGGCGAGGCCGACATCATCATCGCCAAGCACCGCAACGGCGCGCTCGGGGACGTCACGCTGACGTTCCAGAAGGAGTACCCCAAGTTCATGAACTTCGCTGGGGATCGGTTCGGATCGTAGGCTGCTTCGGCGTCGTTTCTTCGTTGCCGGTACGCCGGCGCGCGGCTGACCAGCACCTGTCGGCCGCCGGGCGCCCGGGCCCGGCCTCACTGACGGGCTTGCTGGGCGCCAGCGCCGTCGAGCCAAAGCCCACGCCGAGGCCGCCTGCGCGGGACGGTGCGGAGCCGGCGGCGGCGCAGCTCGCCTGGGCCTGGGCGGTGCTGGTCAGCCGGGCGCGCGATCTCCTCCGCGAGACCCCCCTTCCGGCCACCGCAGCGCGACGCAGCGCCAACCCGGTCACACGAGAGGGTCTCGCGGGGGAGCATCGCGCGCCCCGGCGTACCACCCGCACGACGGGCGCGGCGCGAGGCGGCACAGACGCAAGGCGCCCTACACTGTCCAACGCCATGCCAGGCATCGTCATCGTGGGAGCCCAGTGGGGGGACGAGGGCAAGGGGAAGATCACCGACCTGCTCGCCGAGCGGGCCGACGCCGTCGTGCGCTTCCAGGGCGGCAACAACGCCGGCCACACGATCGTCCGCAACGGCGAGACGTGGAAGCTGCACCTGATGCCGTCGGGGATCCTCTATCCCGGCAAGCTCTGCATCATCGGCAACGGCGTCGTGATCGACCCGAAGGTGCTGACCGACGAGCTGGACGAGCTGCGCCGTCGCGGCGTCGAGGTGGGCGGGCTGAAGATCTCGGCCAACGCGCACATGATCATGCCCTACCACCTGATGCTCGACGACGCCGGCGAGGCGAAGCTCGGCAACCTGAAGATCGGCACGACGCGGCGCGGGATCGGCCCCTGCTATGCCGACAAGGCCTCGCGCATCGGCATCCGCGTGCAGGATCTGCTCGACGAGAAGATCCTCAAGCAGAAGATCGTCGCGGCGCTCGAGCCCAAGCGGCTCGCGCTGCGCCCGTTCGCGCGCGACCCGCGGCTCGACCTGCAGGCGATCACCGAGGAGTACCTCGCCTACGGCGCGCGCCTCACGGAGCACATCGCCGACACGACGCGCCTCGTGTGGGACACGCTCGACGCCGACGCGACGGTGATCTTCGAGGGCGCGCAGGGCGCGCTGCTCGACATCGACCACGGCACGTATCCGTTCGTCACCTCCTCGAATCCGGTCGCCGCCGCGGCCTGCATCGGCAGCGGCGTCGGGCCGAAGGACATCGACGAGGTGTGGGGCATCACGAAGGCGTACGGCACGCGCGTCGGCTCCGGTCCGTTCCCGACCGAGCTGGACGGCGACCTCGGCGAGGAGCTGCGCCGCAGAGGCGGCGAGTTCGGCACGACGACCGGCCGCTCGCGCCGCGTCGGCTGGCTCGACCTCGTCGCGCTGCGCTACGCCGCGCGCATCAACTCGCTGACCGCGCTCGTCGTGACGAAGCTCGACGTGCTGACGGGCCTTCAGACGATCAGCGTCTGCACTCGCTACCGCGGCGAGGACGGCGCGGAGTTCGACCACTTCCCCTACCACCAGAGCGTGCTGCATCACACGGTCGGCGAGTACGTCGAGCTGCCCGGTTGGCACGAGGAGATCGGCGAGGTGCGCAGCGAGGACGAGCTGCCCGAGAACGCGCGCCGCTACCTCGCGTTCGTCGAGGAGTTCGTCGGCGTGCCGGTCGTGATGATCGGCGTCGGGCCGGGCCGCGAGCAGACGGTGTGGACCGCGGCCGGGCGCGAGACGACGCCCGGCAAGGCCGTCACGGCGGCGTAGCCGCCTCAGCGCCAGCGCTCGATCAGGTCCTCGTCGGGGACCTCGCGCACGACCCGCGCGGGGACGCCCATCACGACCGCGCGCGGCGGCACGTCGCGCGTGACGACGGCGCCGGCGGCGACGAACGCCTCCTCGCCGACCTCCACGCCGGGCGTCAGCGCCGCGCCGCCGCCGATCCGGCAGGCCCGGCGCAGCGTGACGCCTCTGAGCGGCGTACCGGCCGCGAGCCGGCCCATCGCGTCGTCGTTCGTCGTCGTCGCGCACGGACCGACGAACACGTCGTCCTCGACGACGGAGAAGGCCGTCAGATAGACGTTCGTCTGCACGCGCACGCGTGCGCCCACCGTCACGTCGTTGTCGACGACGGAGCCTCGGCCGATCACCGTGCGCTCGCCGATCGCCGAGCGCTCGCGCACGAACGCCTGGTCGCCGACGATCGCGCCGGCGCCGATGCTCGCGCCGGCGAAGACGACCGCGCCGCAGCAGATCGTCGCCCCGGCGCCGATCACGAGCGGCGCGACGTCGCCGGCCGCGGCCGAGCCGGGCGCGAGCCGCGGACGCTTGCCGAGCACGACGCCGTCCTCGACCGTCACGTCGTCGCCGATCTCGACGCCGTCGTGGACCACGACGTGCGCGCCGAACATGACGCCGTCGCCGACGCGCGCGGCGGACGAGAGCACGAGACCGGGAGCGTCGGGCATCGGCGCGAAGCCTACGTGCTGGCGCCGCCGGTAACCTGCTGCGCGTGCTGCGCGCAGCCACGCTCGGGCTCGGCATGATGGGCCGCCACCACGCCCGCATCCTCCAGTCGCTGCCCGGCGTGACGTTCGCCGGCGCGGTCGACCCGGCCGGCGATCGCAACGACGCCGTGCGCGACGCGTCGCTCGTGTTCGCGACGCTCGACGAGCTGCTGGCGCGCGGTCCGCTCGACATGGCGGTCGTCGCGCTGCCGACCGAGGAGCACCTGCCGGTCGCGCTCGCGCTCGCCGAGGCGGGCGTGCACATGCTGATCGAGAAGCCGCTCGCGGCCTCCGTCGAGGAGGGCGAGCGGATCGTCGCGGCGTGCGAGCGCGCCGGCGTGCATGCGGCGGTCGGGCACGTCGAGCGCTTCAACCCGGCGCTGATCGCATTGCGCGGGCGCGTGCTGGAAGGCCAGCTCGGCGACGTGTTCCTCGTCGCGACCGAGCGGATCGGGCCGTTCCCCGAACGCGTCCGCGACGTCGGCGTCGTCAAGGACCTCGCGACGCACGACCTCGACATCGTCACGTGGGTCGCCGACGCGCCGATCGCGAGCGTCGCGGCGCAGACGGCGCACCGCACCGGCCGCCCGCACGAGGACCTCGTGCTCGTGACCGGCCGGCTCGCCTCCGACGTCCCGTTCAACTCGATCGTCGACTGGCTGACGCCGAGGAAGACGCGACGCACGCGCGTGCTCGGGGACCGCGGCATGCTCGTCGCCGAGACGGTCACCGCCGACCTCACCTTCTACGAGAACGGCGACGTGGCGTCGTCGTGGACGAGCGCCCAGGCGCTGCGCGGCGTCTCGGAGGGAGACGCGACGCGCTACGCGCTCGCGCGCGCCGAGCCGCTGCGCACCGAGCTGGAGGCGTTCCGCGATCTCGTCGCCGGTACCGGGGACGAATCCCGTGCGGTGACGCTGGCGCAGGGGCTCGCCGCGCTGCGCTCAGCCGAGGCGGTGCTGGCAAGCGCCGCGAGCGGCGAGACCGTGCGGCTGGCAGAGGCCGGCGGAGCCGCCGCGCCGTGAGAGTCGTCGTCGTCGCGCTCGGCAAGATCGGCCTGCCGCTCGCCGCCTACGTGGCGAGAGCGGGCCATCACGTCGTCGGCTGCGACGTCGACGCGGACGTCGTCGAGCTGGTGAACGCCGCGCGGGCGCCGTTCCCCGGCGAGGCCGGGCTGGAGGAGGCGCTCGCGGAGGTCGTCGGCGACGGCCGGCTGCGGGCGCAGACGGACACGGCGGGCGCCGTCGGCGAGGGCGCCGACCTCGTGATCGCGGTGCCGTCGCTCGTGGTCGACGCCGACGCCCGGCCCGACTGGCGGATCCTCGACAGCGTCGTGGCCGACGTCGCGCGCGGGCTGGGCGCGGCGGGACCGGGGCGCGAGACCGTCGTGTGCGTCGAGACGACGCTGCCGGTCGGCACGACCCGCACGCGCGTCGCACCCGGGCTGGCGTCCGGCAGCGGCCTCCATCCCGAGCACGACTTCTTCGTGACGTTCAGCCCCGAGCGGGTCTTCAGCGGGCGGATCTTCGCGGACCTCGGCAGATACCCGAAGCTTGTCGGCGGCTGCTCGGAGCGCGGCGAGGCGCTTGCCGTGGAGCGCTACCGGCAGTTCGTCGAGCCGGCCGCGGAGGTGTGGCCGATGGGCTCCGCGGAGGCGGCGGAGCTGGCGAAGCTCGCCGAGACGACCTACCGCGACCTCAACATCGCCTTCGCGAACGAGCTGGCCGCTCACGCCGACCGCGTCGGGGTCGACGTCGACCGCGTGATCGCGGCGGCCAACAGCCAGCCGTTCAGCCACATCCACCGGCCCGGCGTCGCGGTCGGCGGGCACTGCATCCCCGTCTACCCGCACTTCTTCCTGGAGGGTGCGTCCGAGGCGCGGCTGCCGGCGATCGCGCGTGAGGTCAACGACGCGATGCCGGCGTACGCGGTCGAGCTGCTGGGACGCGCGCTGGGCGCCGACGACCTGCGCGGCCTGCGCGTGCTGATCCTCGGCGTCGCCTACCGCAGCGGCGTCAAGGAGACCGCCTTCTCGGGCGCGTTTGCGCTGCGCGACGCGCTCGCCGCGCGCGGCGCGCTCGTGGTCGCCGCGGACCCGCTCTACGACGACGAGGAGCTGCGCGCGCTCGGCTTCGAGCCGTGGGACGGCTCCGCGCTCGACGGCGCGATCCTGCAGGCCGACCACGACGCCTACCGCGCGTTCACGCCCGCCGACCTTGCGGGCGCGCGCGCCGTGGTCGACGGGCGCGACGTGCTCGACCCGGCGCCGTTCGCGGCGGCCGGCGTCGCGCTGCGGCGCATCGGCCGGCCGTAGCCCCGTCCCGGCATCGCCGGCCGCGGGCCTCAGGCGGGGGCGGGCGCCCCGGCCGCCAGCGCGCGCACGGCCTCGGCGACGCGCTCCCCGGCGCGGCCGTCGCCGTAGAGCTGCGGGCGCTCCGTCGGCAGCGGCCGCTCGAGCGCGGCGAGCGCGGCGTCGGCGTCGAGGTCGACGAGCGCGTTCCAGCCGGCGTCGACCGTCTCGACCCACTCGGTGCTCGGCCGCAGCGTCACGCACGGCACGCCGGCGAGGTAGGCCTCCTTCTGCACGCCGCCGGAGTCGCTCACGACCGCGCGCGCATTGCACAGCAGCGCGGTGAAGTCGCGGTAGCCGAGCGGCGGCGCGAGGCGGACGTGCGGCGCCTCCTCCAGCGCGACGAGCAGCCCGGACGCCTCCAGGCGCGCGCGCGTGCGCGGGTGCAGCGGCAGCACGGTCGGCAGCGGCAGCGCGAGCAGCAGCTCGACGAGCAGCGCCAGGCGGGCGGGGTCGTCGACGTTGCCGGCGCGATGGGCGGTCGCGAGCAGGTAGCCGCCGGGCTCGACGCCGTAGGCCTCGACCGCGCCGATGCGCCCGCGCGCGGCCGGTTGCAGCAGCTGCGCGACGTCGACCATCACGTCGCCGACCAGCTCGACCGCCCCCGTGACCGACTCGCGGCGGAGGTTGTCGACCGCCGTCCGCGAGGGGCACAGCAGCAGGGCGCTCAGGTGGTCGGTGAGGACGCGGTTGACCTCCTCCGGCATCGCGCGGTCGAACGAGCGCATGCCCGCCTCGACGTGCGCGACCGGGATCCCCGCCTGCACCGCCGCGAGCGCGCCGGCGAGCGTCGAGTTCGTGTCGCCGTAGACGAGCACGGCGTCGGGCACGAGCTCGGTCAGCAGCGGCTCCAGCGCGGCCAGCATGCGCGCCGTCTGCGACGTGTTGGTGCCGCCGCCGATGCCGAGCAGCCGGTCGGGCGGCGGCAGCTCCAGCTCGTCGAAGAAGATCTGCGACAGCTCGGCGTCGTAGTGCTGTCCGGTGTGAACGGTCACCTCCTCGCCGAGCGCGCGCAGGCGCGAGGAGACGGCCGAGGCCTTGATGAACTGCGGGCGGTTCCCGATCACGGTGAGGACGCGCATCAGGCGGCGGCGTCCACGTCGCGCAGGATCCGCTCGTGCAGGCGGGCGGCGAGATCGCGCGTGAGCGCCCCGGGCTCGCCGTCGCCGATCGACGCACCGTCGATCGACGCGACCGGCTGCAGCTCGCGCGTCGTCGAGGCCAGGAACGCCTCGTCCGCGGCGAGCAGCTCCTCCAGCGTGCACGAGCGCTCCTGCGCCCCGCCCAGCTCGATCGTCAGCGCGCGCGTGATCGAGGCGAGGACGTGGTCGCTCAGCGGCGGCGTCAGCACGGCGCCGTCGCGGACCCAGAAGATCGAGGAGGTGGGCGCCTCCAGCACGCGGCCGTGCGGGCTGACGAGCAGCGCCTCGTCGGCGCCCTGCTCCCGCGCAAGCCGCGTCGCGAGCATGTTCGCGGCGTACGAGAGCGACTTGATCCCGTCGAGCAGCCGCACCGGCGCGTAGGTCACGGTCGCGAGGCGGATCGCCGCCGCGTGCGCGGGCAGCTCCTCGGTCAGCAGCAGGCGCCTTCCGCCGCGCGTGAGCACGATCCGCAGCAGGCCGGGGCCCGGCGGGGCGCCGGCCGCGTCGAGCAGGCGCCCGACGTCGGCGCGCACGGCGGCGAGGTCGATCGGCAGGCGCAGGTTCTCGGCGGAGCGGGCGAGCCGCGCGAGGTGCTCCTCCAGCGCGAACGGGCGGCCGTCGTAGAGCCGCAGCACCTCGAACGCCCCGTCGCCGCGCAGCAGCCCCTCGTCGGTCGCGGGGACGGTGGCGTCGGCCGCGGGCATCACGGCGCCGTCGAGGCAGGCGAGGTGCGCGATCGCCATCGAGCGCGAATGCTAGTCGGCCTGCGACCCGTCCCGCTTGCGCGGCGAACCGATTCACGCGAGACTGGCCAGACAGCCAGTATCAGCCCGTCCGCCGCCCGAAGGAGTCCCAAATGGCCAAGCACCCTCGTTCGCTCACCGGCAAGGTCGTCGCGATCACCGGCGGCGCGCGCGGGATCGGACGTGCGACGGCGGCCGCGCTCGTGCGCAAGAGCGCGAAGGTGGCGATCGGCGACGTCGACGTGGAGCTGGCCGAGCGGACGGCGGCGGAGCTGGGCGGCGGCACGATCGCGCTGGCGCTCGACGTGACCGATCGCGGCTCGTTCGAGCGCTTCCTCGACGAGGTCGAGCGGCGGCTCGGGCCGCTCGACGTGCTCGTCAACAACGCCGGGATCATGCAGCTCGGACCGCTCGTGGACGAGAGCGACGCGGTCGCGGCGCGGCAGATCGACATCAACCTGCACGGCGTCATCTACGGCTCGAAGCTCGCGCTCGCGCGCTTCATGCCGCGCCGCACCGGCCATCTCGTCAACATCGCCTCCACGGCCGGCAAGGCCGGCGTGCCCGGCGGCGCGACCTATTCGGCGACGAAGCACGCGGTCGTCGGCCTGACCGAGGCGATCCGCGGCGAGATCCGCGGCAGCGGCGTCGAGACGAGCGTCGTGATGCCGGTGCCGGTCAACACGGAGCTGGCGGCCGGGCTCGTGAGAGGGCGCGGCTTCACCGCGACCGTCGAGCCCGAGCAGGTCGCCGACGCGATCGTCGCCGCGCTCGAGGTCCCGCGCCACGACGTGTACGTGCCGAAGGCGATCAACGTCCCGATCCGACTCGGGGCGCTCCTGCCGCGCCGCGTCGCCGAGGCGCTCGGTCGCAGCGCGAAGACCGACCGCATCCTCGCGGATGCCGACTTCTCCGCGCGCGCCGCCTACGAGGCGCGCGCCGCGGCGAGCGAGCCGAGCCGCGAGCCGGAGCACGCCGAGGCCGGCTGAGGGCTCGCGCCCCGCCGAGCGGATGCGCGGTGACGTCGCACTGCGTCGGCGACGCGTGCCGCGCTGTTAGTTTCAGCAGATGGCCGGGGGAGCCTGGGACCTGCGTGCGGACGCGCACGCGCCCGCCGAGGATCGCACGGGCGCGCTGGGTGCACGCGATGGCTGACGGCTACGACGCGGCGCTGTTCGCGCGACTGGCCGCGATCGAGGAGAAGAGCTTCTGGTTCCGTGCGCGCAACCGCCTGATCGCTCAGCTCGTGGGCGAGCTGGCGAGACCCGGCGAGCACTTCCTCGAGGTCGGTTGCGGCACCGGCTACGTGCTGCGCATGCTCGCGCGCGAGCTTCGGCTTCGCGTCACCGGGGCAGAGCTGTTCGCGGAGGGCCTGGAGCACGCGCGGCGCCGCGTCCCCGAGGCGACCCTCGTCGAGCTGGACGCGCGGGCGATGCCCTACGAGCAGGCGTTCGACCTTGCGGGCGCGTTCGACGTGCTCGAGCACGTCGACGACGACGCCGCGGTGCTGCGCGGCCTCCGACGCGCGCTGCGCCCGGACGGCGCGCTGCTGCTGACGGTGCCCCAGCATCCTTGGCTGTGGAGCGCAGCCGACGAGCAGGCACATCATGTGCGGCGCTACCGCCGCGCGGAGCTGCTGGAACGCGTCCGCGAGGCCGGCTTCCACGTCGTGCGCGTGACCTCGTTCGTGACCTCGCTGCTGCCTGTGATGGCGTTGGCTCGCCTGCGTCGCCGCCGGGACGCCGCGCCGGACGCGCTCGACGAGCTCGTCCCCTCCGCGGCGCTCAACCGCCTGTTCGAGGCGCTGCTGAACCGCGAGTGCGCGCTGATCCGCCGCGGCGCAAGCCTGCCCGCGGGCGGGTCGCTCGTGGTCGTGGCCCGTCGCATCGAGCGGGAGCACGCCGAGGCCGGCTGAGGGCTCGGCGGCGGGCGAGTGGGCCGTGGAGGAATCGAACCTCCAACCTTGGGATTAAGAGTCCCCTGCTCTGCCAGTTGAGCTAACGGCCCGGGGGATGCCGACACGCGCCGGCGAGCCAGGGATGGTAGCCGGTGGCGGGCGGAACTGCACGGCCGCGTGGGACGTACCCGCGCGGCACGCCGGCGGCCCGGCGCGCTAGCCGGTGCCGACGACGCCCCCGCCGGCGCCGCCTCTCCCACTCTGCTGCTGCACCTGTCTCTTGATCGCGTCGAGCTGGTTTCTCAGCAGTCTCTGCTGCGCGGACGGCGCCAGCGACACCGCCTTCGCGGCGGCGAGGTCGCCCTTGCGCATCTCGTTTGCGAGATAGGCGTACTGCGCCAGCGTCGCGTAGCCCGCGTAGGAGGGCTGCGCCGCAGTGACGATCTCCATCGCGCTGGCCGCGTTCGCCGGCTGGTCGAGCCCGATCTGCGAGTAGGCGGTCGCCATCTGACGGGCGAGCACCACGTTCGGGTTCTGCGGGTCGAGCTTGAGGTAATGCTGCCAAGCGCTCGAGGCGCTCACGAGCTTCTGTCTGCCGGACGCCGTGAACCCGCCCTGGCCCTGGTTGAGCGTCTGGTCGTAGTTCTTGCCGAGACCCGCGGTCTGGACGCGCGCGTAGGCGAGCGCGTACCAAGCTCTCGGGTCCTGGGGATGCAGTCTGACCTGTCTCGCCGCGCTCGTCTCGGCGCTGCTGACCTGCGAGGAGGTGCTCTGGCCGTTGCCTCTGAAGACGTCGAGGAAGCCGCCGATGCCGCTGCCCGTGCCGACGCCGAACAGCAGCAGGCCGCCGCCCATCAGCACCGCGAGGCCGAGGTAGATGATCTTCACGGCCGTTCTGCGGCCGCGGCTCTGCAGGTCGAACAGCATCTGTCAGGTTCCTTCGTCCATGTCGTCGTCGTACGTAGCGTACGCGGCGACCTCGTCCTGGTTCCCCCGTCGCCGGTCGGCGATCTCAAGCAGCAGGATACTCAGGCCGTAGAGCAGCAGCAGCGGTACCATCTCGATCGTCGTCGTGACCGGGTCGACGCCCGGCAGCAGCGCCGCGACGATCGCGATCGCGACGACCGCGTAGCGCCAGATCGATCGCAGCATTCTCGCGTTGACGATCCCCGCCACGTCGAGCGCCAGCAGGCCGACCGGCAGCTGGAAGATCAGGCCCATCGCGAGCAGGACCATGATCTCGAAGCGGTAATAGTCTCTCGCCTGGATCAGGACGTCGAAGTTCGTGTTGTTGAAGTTCTGCAGGAACGAGATCGCGGGCGGCAGCACGAGGTAGAAGCCGAACGCCACCCCGGCCAGGAACAGGACCGGCACCATCAGCATCAGCGGCAGCGCGACTCTGCGCTCGCGCGGACTGAACGCCGGCAACACGAACGCATAGATCTGGTAGAGGATCACCGGCAGCGAGAACAGCAGCGCGAAGTAGGCGGCGACCGTCAGCGTCACCGTGAACGGCTCGCCGACGCCGGTCGTGATCGGCACGCGCGGCGGCGTCGTCTTCGGCAGCGCGGCGGCCGCCGCGCCGACCTGCGCCGCGGCCGCGGTCAGCTCGCGGCGCTGCGCGGCGGTGAGGTTCGCCGAGCCGGCGAGCGAGGCGAACGCTCTGGCGGTCGCCGCGAGCCCTCTCTGCACCACGAGCTGGGCGTTGGCGGCCTGCGCGAGGCGCCCGTTGCCCTGGACGTGCTGCGTCGTCGGCGTGCTCTCCTTCAGCGGCCTGTTGAGCAGGTTCAGCAGTGCGCCGTTCTGCCAGAAGCAGAAGCCGAACGCGACGACGAGCACCGCAAGGCAGACGATCAGGCGCGAGCGCAGCTCGTCGAGGTGGTCAACGAGCGTGAGCCGGTCCTCATGACCGATCGGCTTGAGCGCGGTTGCCATGGGGCGAGGCGACGGCGTGCGTCAGGCGCGCTGCTCGGGGACCGACTCGGCGGCCTGGGCGGCGGCGGGCTGCTCGCTCCGTGCCTCCGTCAGCGCCGGGCGCTCCTGCGCGTCGCCGCCGTGCTTGTCCTCGCCGGTGATCGAGTCCTTGAACTCGCGCAAGCCGGAGCCGAGCGAGCGGCCGAGCGACGGCAGGCGCTTCGGGCCGAAGATGACCAACAGGACGACGATGACGAGAACCAGCTCGAGCGGACCGATCTGCGAGAACACGGGTTGCCTCCGATGGGGTCCGCACAGCGTAGCGCCCGGCCGCAAGCGACATACCGAACTCCGACTCAAGTTCCCCGCCGGGACGGCCGATCCAGTGGCTGAGACGCCATGAGCCAGCCCGCCGACCATCATCGCTCCACTCGCCGCGTGACGCTCCCGACCGGACAGGCCGTCGACGTCCTCTCCGTCGAGGGCGTCGGGGGCCGCACGGCGGAGGCCGGCCTGCACATCTGCCCGCAGTGCGCCTCTCAGCTCGTCGCGCCGGTGGCGTGGGAGCAGGCGGGCCCGCGCGAGTGGGCCGTCACGATCCAGTGCCCGAACTGCGAATGGTGGGACGCCGACGTCTTCGACGAGGCAGCCGTCGAGCGCTTCGACGAGGAGCTGGACCGCGGCACCGAGGCGCTCGTGCGCGACCTGCTGCGCCTCATGCGCGCCAACATGGAGGACGCCGTCGAGCGCTTCGCGGCCGCGCTGCACGCCGACGCGATCCTGCCCGAGGACTTCTGAGCCGACGCGGGCGTCGAGCCGCGCCTCAGGCGTAGCGCTCCACGACCCCCTCGGCGACCAGCTCGAGCGCGCCGCGCTGCCGGGCCGGCAGCGCGGGCAGCCCGGCGCGCGCCTGCTCGACGACCTCGAGCGCCCGCGCTCTGGCGCTTGCGAGCGCACCCGTCGCCTCGATGCGCTCGCACACGCGCTCGGCCTCGGCCGGCGTGCGCAGCGCGCGCAGGTCGAGGCGCGCAAGCTCGGGATCGCGCGCGCGCGCCAGGATCAACGGCAGCGTGGCCGTCCCGTCGAGCAGGTCGGTCCCGCGCGCCTTGCCGGTGCGCGCGGGCGGGCCGGCGACGTCGAGCACGTCGTCGAGCAACTGGAAGGCCAGGCCGATCTGGCGTCCGAAGCGGGCGAGCGCGGCCGGCACCGCAGCGTCGGCGCCGTCCCCGTCGCCCGCGAGCGCGCCGAGCCGGCAGGCCGCCTCGAACAGGCTGCCGGTCTTCAGCTCGCAGCGGTGGAGATAGCGTTGAAGCGAGATCGCCGGATTCCACGCGTCGGTGCGCTGCAGCAGCTCGCCGGCGGCGAGGGCGGAGGCGGCCGCGGACAGGGCGCGCACGTCCGCGAGCGCGCCCGCGCCGCCGCCGGCCAACTCGGCGAACGCGCGCGAGAACAGCAGATCGCCCGTGGCGGTGGCGATCGTGCGGCCTGCCGCGGCGACGACGGTGGGTGCGCCGCGGCGCAGCGCGGCGGCATCGAGCACGTCGTCGTGCACGAGGCTCGCGCTGTGGATCAGCTCGACGGCGACGGCGGCCCGCACGAGCCGCTGCTCCGTCGCCGCGGTGACGCTCTCGCCCGCGGCGAGGAACACCAGCAGCGGACGCAGGCGCTTTCCGCCGGCGGAGATCGTGGCGGTCGCGTGTCGGGCGAGCGTCTCGCCATGGCCGGAGGCGAGCGCGACGAGGCGCTCCTCCGTGCGCTCGAGCAGGCCGGTGAGGCGCGGGCCGCCGGCACGCAGGACCAGCTCGACGGCCTCGACGCCGGTCTGTCGCGGCGCGCGTTCGGCGGCGCCGTTCACGCGACCTCGCCGACGTGGATCGCGATGATCCCCCCGGCGGTCAGCACGTATCTGATGGAGCGCATGCCGCAACGCTCCATCGTCGCCGCCAGCTCCCACGGCCCGGGGAACCGACGCACCGAGCTCGGCAGGTAGGTGAACGCGTCCGAGTCGCCCGCGAGGCGGCCCAGCACGGGCACGACGCGATCGAACCAGACGCGGAAGAACCACGACAGCGGGGGGCGCGTCGGCGCCGTCATCTCCAGCACGACGACGCGGCCGCCGGGGCGCACGACGCGCGCCAGCTCGGAAAGGCCGCGCTCGAGGTCCGAGAAGTTGCGCACGCCGAAGCCGACGGTCGCGGCGGCGAACTCGTCGTCGGCGTAGGGCAGCTCGAGCGCGTTGGCCCACTCGAAGCGGATCGGCGCGCGCGCGGCCGAGTCGCGCGCGGCGGCCGCGGCCGCCTTCGCGCGGCCGAGCGCCATCATCTGCTCGGAGAAGTCGCACGCGACGACCTCGCCGCCGGGACCGACGCGGCCGGCGAGCTCGAGCGCGAGGTCGCCCGTGCCGCAGGCGACGTCGAGCGCGCGCGCCCCGGGGGCGAGCCGGGCGAGGTCGGCCGCGCGCTCGCGCCAGCGGTGGTGCATGCCGGCGGTCATGACCGAGTTCATGCGGTCGTACACGCGCGCGATGCGGTCGAACATCGCCCGCACCTGCGGCTCCTCCAGCGTGCCGGTCGCGGGGGTGGGCGGGACCGTATCGCGTGTGGCGCCGTTCGCGGTCATGCGAGCGCTCCGGACGCGGCTACTTGAGCTGGCTGAGGAACGAGACGAGCGCTCTGAACTTCGCGGGCTGCGTCTCGGCGAGTCTCTGGAACGACGGCATCGGCGCGGTCGGGTTGCGCAGCGTCTGCGCGATCGCGGACGCTGGCAGCGTCCCGCCGATCTGCGTGAGGTGCGGACCGGGGCCGTCGTTGCCGTTCTCGCCGATCTTGTGGCAGGCGAGGCAGCCCGACTGGGCGGCGACGAGCCGTCCATTGTTCCATTCGATCAGCGCCGCGCCCTTCAGACCGGAGGGCGCCTTGAGGTCGATCTCGTTCGGCGAGCCGGCGCTGGCGCCGAGATAGGTGAGGTACGCCATCGCGACGATCGTGAAGATGCCCGCCGCCGTCGCGACCGGCCGCCGCTCGGGACGACGCTCCGGGCTGCGGTCGTAGAACGGCAGCAGGAACAGCAGGATCATGCAGATCGTCGGCACGCCGATCGTCGCGAACGGGACGAAGTTCGGCGGCTTGATGACGCGCAGCACCTCGAACAGGAAGAAGAAGTACCACTCGGGACGCGGCACGTAGGTGGTCGTCGTCGGATCGGCCTTCGGGCCCATCTCGGCGCCGAGCACGATCGACATCGTGATGATCACGGCCAGTACGACCACGGCCATCGCGGAGTCCTTCGCGACCGCGTAGGGGAAGAACGGCTTCCCCTTCGCCTTCAGGATCGCGTACTCGCGGAGGTACTGCTCTTTGTCGCGCTGGTTCATCGCCGGGAGGCCCTAGACCTCAGACTCCGTCAACCGCTCGTCCGGCTCCGCCTTCATCCACGGCGGTGCGGTCGTGCCGAGCTTGGCGACGAGGTAGAGGTGGGCGCCGATCAGCGCGACGATCAGCCCGGGCACGAGCAGCATGTGGATCGCGTAGAAGCGCGACAGCGTCGTG
>Ga0207664_10000816_pt1 | contig 21127 bp, 18 predicted proteins | sample LARL83metaG_FD_184349 | JGI IMG/M metagenome (GOLD analysis project Ga0207664, IMG submission 184349) | Corn, switchgrass and miscanthus rhizosphere microbial communities from Kellogg Biological Station, Michigan, USA - LAR L8-3 metaG... | ecosystem: Host-associated > Plants > Roots >... | reverse complement strand
GCCGCAGGCCGGGCAGGGTTGGGAGTCGCCGGGGCGCCGGCGGATGAGGTCGGACACCGGCATCGAAAGGGATCGTATCAGCGGCTGTCGTGGCCCCTCCGCCCGGCTTCGCCGGGCACCTCCCCGCCAAGCGGGGAGGAGTCTGCCTCCGCTATCTGCTGGAGGCTGGTTAGCTCGCGGCGGCGGCCTGGTCGGAGCGGTCCAGCCAGGTCTCCGCCCAGTCGGTGACGGCCTCGACCACAGGTGCGAGCGCCTTGCCGCGCGCCGTCAGCCGGTAGCTCACCCGGACGGGCGGTCCGGGGTCCACCAGGCGCTCCACGACGCGGGCCGTCTCCAGCTCGCGCAGGCGCTCGGTGAGCACGCGGTCGCTGATGCCGGGGATGCCGCCGAGGAGCTGGTTGAAGCGGGCCGGTCCGGGCAGAAGGCCGCGGATCACGGCGCCTGACCACCTCTTCCCGACGAGCTCTATGGCCTTCTGAAAGCCTTGGTGGTGGTCCAGGCGGCCGCGCTGCACGAGCGGGAAGTGTAGGGGATTAGACGGGGTCCCCGACCACCCGATTTCGGAGCTCGCCAAGACCGTCGACCCGCGAGACCAGGGTCTCGCCCGGCCGCAGCCAGCGGGGCGGCGTCCGGCCCAGCCCGACGCCCGGCGGGGTGCCCGTGGCGATCACGTCGCCGGGCTCGAGCGTCGCCCACTCCGTGATGTAGGCGATCAGCTCGGGAATGCGGTGGACCAGCAGCGACGTCGATGAGCGCTGGAGCTCCTCCTCGCCGCCGCCGGCGAGCAGGACGGTGGTGGACAGCTCGAGCGCGTGGGGATCGGACACCTCGTCGGCGGTCACCAGGAAGGGCCCCAGCGGCCCGGTGCCGTCGAAGTTCTTGCCCGCCGTCCACTGCTCACGGGAGATCTGGTAGTCGCGGACCGAGACGTCGTTGAAGACGCAGTAGCCGGCGACGTGGCTCATCGCGTCGGCGGCCTCGAGGTGCCGCCCGCCGCGGCCGATGACGACCGCCAGCTCCACCTCGTAGTCGAGCTGCTCGCTCACGCGCGGGCGCGTGATGTCCTGATAGGGGGAGGCCAGGCTGGTGCGGGTGCGCACGAACACCTCCGGCCGTTCGTCCACGACCGTGTGCCCCAGCTCCTGCGCGTGAGCCGCGTAGTTGCGGCCGATGCAGAGGACCTTGCCCGGGTCGACCGGCGGCAGCAGCAGCTCGGGTTCCCAGGGCACGGTGGGGCCGGCCGCCGCGGCGCGCGCCAGGCGGTCCTGCCAGCCGTCCTCCCGGAGCACCTCGCGAAGGCTGCCGGGAAGGTCGGAATCAGCCGCTCTGAGGTCCACCAGGTCGTCGCCGCGCAGGGCGACCAGGAGCTGTCCAGAGGAATGTCGCAAGGTCCCGAGTCGCACCGCGTCGATCCTAGTGGAGAAGGGCAGTGCGACCTCTTTACATAGCTGCTAGGACCTTTGCGAATGGTCCGTTGATCTAAATAGTTGACGAGCTAGATACCGCCCTGATATTCATTCGATCGCGCTCCTATCCAGAGGGCTGGGGACCTCGGGAGCAGCTTTACGTGTGAGGGGACTGAACATGGTCGGGAGGAGAGTGCTGGCCGCGGCTATCGGCGCGTGGCTTTCTGTCTTCGTTACGGCTCCGGCACTAGCCGCCGGGCCGCGCGCGGGAGGCGCCACTGCGGCCGCCGTGCAAGCGAAGGTTTCACCGCTGGCGGTGGTGCCAACGTCCGTATTCGCGCAGCTGAACGCCATCACGAAGGCGCTCAACCTGCAGCAGGTCGACGGTTCGCTCGGCGACGCCTCGCTGGCGCTTGACGTCACGAACGTGACGGGCAGCCTCGGCGACGCGAACGTCTACCACAGCTCGGAAGCCTCTTCCGAGCCGGTTGTCGTCAACGTCAAGGCGGTCGCGACCGCGCTTTCGATCCTCCAGCAGGAGATCCAGAACCTCGGGCTCAGCAGCACGCTGCAGCCGCTCGAGGACCAGATCACCTCTCTTCAGACGAGCCTGGAGAGCCAGCCGGCCCTCGGCCAGTACATCAAGTACGCCGACGGCCTCGCCCAGAGCGGCTCGCTCGAGCTCAAGCTCGCGCACGCTGTCTACCCGGGCGGCCCGCTGAGCCAGTCCTGGAACGTCGCCGACTCGGCTGACGTCGCCGGGCAGCTGCCGATCATCCAGAGCGCCGCGCTCGCGCCCTACAGCGCGACCGCCAGCGACGGAGACGGCACCGCGCAGCACACCGTTGTGGCCGACAGCAGCCTGGACAAGCTCAACATCCTCTCGGGTCCGGCCATCCCGCTCTCGATGAACACCGCGGTCCTGGCGCAGCTCACCAGCCTGATCAACACGATCGAGGCCGCTCTGGCCCCGGCAGCCGCCGCGGCTGGCGTGACCCTGCCCGCGGCCGGCTCGATCACCGGCACCCTCGGCGGCACGCTCAGCACGCTGCAGGGCACCGTCGGCACCGTGAACACCAGCGTCAACAGCGTCATCCCGGCCGGCACCCCGGTCTCTGACCTCACCGGCCTGCTGACGCAGCTTCTGAACCTGTCGGCAGCTCTCAACGCGATGCCGACCAGCATTGACCTCAGCGACATCGTCGCCGCCAAGGACGTCGCCAGCCACGTCACCACGACCGTGACCAACGGCGTCGTCGACTCGACCGCGACCACCACGGCCGCGGATATCAAGCTGCTGACGGTCAACGCTCCGCAGCTGACCCAGGCTCTGGGCGTCGCCCAGGGCACCGCGGTGGCCGAGATCATCGCCGCCACGGCGACCGCCGAGGCGAAGGCCGACGGCAAGACCTCCACGGCGTCGGGCACCGGCCAGATCGGCGAGATCAAACTGCTGCCGGGCACGCCTTACGCTCTCGACCTCAAGGCAACCGACCTCACCGGTCTCAGCAGTGGCTTCAGCAAGGACGTCGGTCCTCTGCGCGTGCAGATTCTGACCGGCCAGTGCGCTTGCATCGACCAGGCCCACGGCGGCACCGCCAGCGCGGCGACCGCGCAGGTGGCAGCCCTCGAAGTCAAGCTCGGCTACATCGGCGACCCGAACCTGCTGCTCGGCACAACCGCCGTTGGAGCCCTGACCGCGCCGACCGGCACCGTTATCCCGCTGGCTGACGTGCAGCTGGCAAATGTGACCGCGAACGCCGGCAACCAGGTGAAGGTGCTGAGCGCCGAGACGGGCAGCCCGTACGGTGTCGGCCTCCTGGTCGGATTCCTGATGCTGATCGGGGCCCTCGGCCTCGGCATCACCTACCGCCGCTTTGCGGCAGTGAAGGTGCGCAGCTGACGGTTTAGTCAGACACACGTAAGAAATTCGGGGGGAGGGAGATACGCCATGAGGTGGCTGCGGCGGCTTAGCTGGGTAATGACTGCCGCCGCAGCCGCCCTCCTCATCTGGACGGGCTTCGGGGTCGCGAGCACGCTGCACAACCAGCAGGTCGAGACCTCGAAGTGGGACCAAGCCCACGCGAACACGGTGGTCCCGGTCGGCAGCGTGCTGGCCTTCCGCCACCCGCAGCTCGCTGCCGGCGCTCAGATCGCCAAGCTGCAGATCCCGGCGATGAACTACGAAGCGATCCTGCTCGAGGGCACCAGCGACCGCGTTCTCGCCAACGGGCCGGGCCACATGACTGGCTCCTCCTATCCGGGCGAGACCGGGTCGCTGATCATCTCGGGCCACAACACGTTCATGCTCGGCCTGCCCAGCCTCAAGAAAGGCGACCAGGTGGTCTTCACCGACACCGACGGACAGTTCGTCTACGTGGTGGACGGCAGCAAGGTGATCAACCCGTCAGACCGGCTGACCCTGACCAGCACGGGCCAGCCGACCTTGGAGATGACAACATGCTGGCCGATCTGGGCGGGCGCGTTCGCCACCCAGCGGCTCGTGATATACGGACACCTGGCTACGTCATGAGAGGGAGAGGGATGAGGAAGCTGCGCGCCGCGCTCGTTGGAATCCTGTTGGCGCTCCCGGCGGCGCTCGTGCTGCCCGGGGTGGTCCCCGCGGCGGCGGTGAACTCCGCTCCGTCGTGCGGCGGAGTCCCGCCCGTCATCGATTTTGTGACGCGGCCAACCTTGACCTCGACCCATGGAGGCGGCTCCGTCAGCATCACCTCCAGCCCGCAGACGGGTAGCCCCAACTTCGGGTCCGGCGGAACAGTCTGGTTCAGCGACTCCGGTGGACACACCTCGGTGTCGCACACATTCCCGTCCGGCTCTCCCAACACGATCGGGATCAACGCCTCGAGCGCGTACTCGGGCGAGATCTACGTCTGCATCAACAACGACAACCAGGTCTACGACGCCGGCTTCTACACGTTCAATCCGATCGTCTCCTCGGCGACTCCCGGGGACGCGACCGAGGGTTCGACGATCACGGTCAACGGCAACTTCTACAACAACCAGCTGGCCGTGGCCGTCGGCAGCTGCGGCGTCGGCTTCACGTTCGTCAATGAAGCACAGCTGAAGTTCACAATGCCCGGCCCGGCGAACGTGTGCAGCGGCACGGTCTCGGTCACCGAGACCGCGCACGACAGCTATCGGTTCGCGACGGTGTCGGGGGGCTCGGTCTCCGTGGACCCCGTGATCGGAAGCGTGAGCTGCGCCAACCCCTGCTACCCAGGCCAGCCGGTTTCGGTATCCGGGAGCGGGTTCGGCGGCGCGGGCTCGTGGAGCCTCGGCGGCGCGAGCGGGTCGTGGTCCGGCTCGGACAGCGGCTTCTCATTCGGCGCACCGGATGGATCCGAAGGTGGCTCTCTCGTGGTGACCAACAGCGCCGGCCAGAGTTCATCGCCCGCTGGGTCGGTGAGCATCATGCCGCACATCGCGGGGCTCAGCCCCTCCAGCGCGAAGGACGGCGACACCGTCACGATCAGCGGACAGGACTTCGGCTCTGCCCCCGGCAGCGTGACGCTGGGCGGCCAGCCGATCGACAGCTCGAACCTGTCCGGCTGGGGCATGGACAAAGTGACCTTCGCCGTGCCGGCAGGTGCCGTGCCGGGCACGATCGGCGTGACCACCGCCGACGGCCGGCAGTCCGTCAACACCGCCACTCTCAAGCTCGTCCCGGTGATCAGCAGCGTCAGCCCGGCCTCGGCCGCGCCCGGCAGCTACGTGACCATCACCGGATCGACCTTCGGCCAGAACGCCGGCTCGGTCACCATCGGCGGCAAGCCCGCGCCGATCGCCGATTGGGCTGACACGGCGATCATCGCGGTGGTCCCGAGCGGGGCCACGAGCGGCAAGCTCATCGTCAACAGCGGCTACGGCACCTCGGTCGCCTGGGGCCAGAAGTTCACCGTCACCGGCGGCGGCTCGAGCACCTCGACAACGTCCGGCGGCTACACCGGCTACACCAACAGTGGCACGCTGAACGTCAAGCCGAACTACGGGTTCCTGCCGCTTCCGAAGGCGCCGCCCGGCGTCGCCTTCCACCTGACCGCGCCGTCCGACAACGTCAAGCCCGGCTCGGCTGTTGACATCACCGTGAACCTTGCGATCAACGGCAAGGCGGTCGCGGGCGCCACCATCACGTTCCAGGTCTCCACCTCGCCGGGGTCGGACACCTCGCTGAGCGTGCCGTCGGCCGTCACCGACCAGAACGGCATCGCCCATGTCACCCTCAAGACGAGCAAGAAGCCAGGGCAGACCTTCGTGATCGCCCACTCCGGCGCTTTCGCCGACCAGATCCGGATCGTCACCCTCTCGCCGACGGCGAGCCTGGGCGGCGTGCCGGCCACGATCTTCAAGACCAGCACGCTGGACCCGCACATCCTGATCCCGTTCGTCGGTGCCCTGATCCTGGCGGTGCTCCTGCTGCTGGGCACGGTCGTCCTGCAGTACGTGCTGCACCGGCGCCACCGCGTGGCCCCGGTCGCCGCGGCCGCCCCGGTCGTCGAAGCGGTGGCTGTGGTCGACGAGGCGCCTGCCGCCAAGGCCGCGCCGAAACCGCGCAAGCCGCGGACCCGCAAGCCCACGGTGAAGGTGATGCCGGATCCCGTGGTGGGGCCGGAGCCGGTGGCGCTCGACCTGGCTGCGGGTGCGGAGGACATCGCGCCGGTGATCCAGCTGCGGCCCGCCGACGCGCCGGCCGAACCCCGGATCACGCGGACGCGGGCGCGCGCCAAGACCGATAACAAGGGTTAGCCGCCTCTTCGCTATCGCGTATGGTGGTCTGCGGGCTGTAACCATTCAGCCCTAAACCACCGCGGGAGGTAGTTCGAAACCCTGCGCTACCGCACGTTCGCGGGAGTGCTCGCGGCGATAGCGGCTGCCACCCTGGCACTCTGCTGGTCTCCGCCTGCGCCCGTCTCCGCCGACCTCAACGTGAGCTCCACGCCGACGCCGTGCACCCTGCCGCCGCCGTTGACATGCGACGTACCGACGCCGCCGCCGGTCACCACCAGCAGCCCCTCGCCGGCGGCCGCGCCATCGCCGTCCGGCCACGGCTCTTCGCCGCCGCCCGCCTCGGCCCCGCCGCGCGGCGCAGGTGGTGGAAGTGCGGGCGCCGCCGGCGCGCTCAGCGCGGCCGACGTCCAGGTCCTGCAGTCCACGCTCGGCAGCGAGGCCCTGGTTCAGCAGCTGGTCTCGATCTTGCAGAACCCAGTGTCGGCCGAGCGGCCCGACCTCCTGCACTTCTCCCCTGTGGCCCGCCTCGCGCACACGGGGGGGCCGAGCAGGAACGTCCCGCTTACCGTCGGCCTGCTGACGCTGCCGGTCGTCTGGATGGCGGCGGTGCCGCTCGTGCGTTTGCGCTGGCGGTGGGTCACGGGTGTGGCGGCGCTGGCCCCCGCCGTGGTGGCGGCCGCTTTCGTCGTACCGGCCCTCGTGCCCAGGCCGGTGGCGGCGCTCAAGGCGGCGCCGGCTCACCAGGCCCCGTCACCGGCCTGGACCCAGCTCCTGGCCATCGAGCAGCGGCTGGCGGGCGACCGCGAATCACTGCTGGCCGTCGAAGGGCGTCTGCAGCGGCTGACCTCGGACCTGGCGGTCGAGCAGCCCGCCGAACGCGTCCAGCCGCACGTCTTCGCCGCCCTCGCGGCCATCCACGACGCCGACTCGGCAGCATTCGACCAGGACCTGCAGCAGGAGTACCAGCTCTATGTCGCCGCGGCGCAGCAGCCGACCCTGTCCCTGCAGCTGCGACAGGCGGCGGCCGCCGCGAGGTTGCCGGGTGCGCAGCGCGCCATCGACTCGAACCTGCAGACGGTCGCGACACAGCTCGAGCAGGAGTCGGCGATCAGCCAGGCGCAGGCGCGGCTCAAGCAGCTCGGATTCACGGCGGCGCAGGCGAAGGCCCTGCAGAGCCATCACGGATTCGTAGCGCCGTTGGGCGGCCCGATCGACCAGCCCTTCGGGCCGACCTCGCTCGACCTGGAGCCGCCGCTTGTCTATGAGGGGAAGTTCTACCCGCACTTCCACACCGGGATCGACATCGAGGCGCCGATCGGGGCGCCGGTGGTGGCCGCGGCCGACGGCGTCGTCGCGCTCGTGGCCACCTCAACGGATGGCCATGGCCACACCACCGGTTACGGGACCTATGTGGTAATCGCCCATGCGCAGGGTTACTACTCGCTATACGCGCACCTCTCCGGTGTGCTGGTGGCCGCCGGCCAGCTGGTCCAGCAGGGCCAGCCGGTCGGACTCGTCGGCACCACCGGAAAGTCGACCGGGCCGCATCTCCACTTCGAGATCCGCAAGGACGGCGGATTCCTCGACCCACTGCCCTACGTCACGGGCAGGCTGAAACCGTGGTAGCCGGCTAACCCAGCGTCGGGCGCCTCACGGCCTCGCGTTCGGGGATGCGAGGTGTCACGATGACCAGCCCCACGGCGGCCAGGGTCAGCAGCGCGAACAGGATCCAGGTGGCGGGTTCCGGCAGCGTCACACCGAGCGCCGCGTCGACCGAGAAGGCGCCGAAGCCGGTCAGCGTCAGGGCCGCGCCGGCCGCCAGGATCTGCAGTGGGAACTCGATGCCGCGGTTCGTGTTCCAGAAGCCGTTCGAGCGGTGCACCAGCAGGATGGCGACGGCCATCGAGCCCGCAACCATGAAGCCGGCCAGCGGGTTCAGGAAGCCGAGCACCAGCAGGATGCCGCCGAAGAACTCGCCGCCGGCCGCGACCAGGGCCCAGAGGCCGGCCGGCCGCAGCTTCAGGCTGCCCAGCATTCCACTGAAGCCTTCGAAGCCGGGTCCACCGAACCAACCGAACAGCTTCTGCGCGCCATGCGCCGAGATCGTCACGCCGACGACGGCGCGGAGGACGAACAGTCCTATCACTATCACTTGCACTTCACCTCCATGCGGTTCTAACTAAACCTGATACCGGCAGGGGCCGGTTGGCAATTCCCGCAGTTGGCGGCTCGAGAGCGGACTACCCTTGCCTCGATGAATGCACTCGACGCTCTTTCGCTGGCCGCGGGAGCTGTCCTCGTGCTGGTCACGTTCTACGACCTCTTCGAGAGCGTGCTGCTGCCCCGGCCGGCCATCGGCCGGCTGCGCATCGCCAACCGGACGGTCGCCTACACCTGGCGGGCGTGGCGCTGGCTGGGCACCCGCCCGACCTCCGTCTCCCGCCGCGAGAACATCCTGTCGCTGTTCGCGCCCGCGATGAGCGTCGGCCTGCTTGTGATCTGGACGGCGAGCATGGTCATCGGCTTCGGCCTGCTGCTCTGGTCAGCGCGGCAGAGCGTGCACCCGGTGCCGCACAACCTCGGCGACGCGTTCTACCTGTCCGCGCTCTCGATCTTTACGCTCGGCTTTGGCGATGTCGTCCCGGTCACCGCCGCTACGCGCGCATTGGTGCTCCTGGAGGCGGCCACCGGCCTCGGCATGATCGCGCTCGTGATCAGCCTGCTCTTCTCGCTGTTCAACTCCGTGCAGCGCCGCGAGACGCTGGTGGTCGCTACGGACGCCACCGCGGGCGCGCCCCCCTCCGGCGTGCAGCTGCTGGAGTCGTGCGCTCGGTACGAGATGCCCGACGAGCTGATCAAGACCTTCCAGGACTGGCGTCTCTGGGCCGCCGACGTGCTCGAGAGCCACCTCGCCTACCCGATCCTGTCCTACTTCCGGTCTTCGCACGACGGCGAGGCCTGGCTGAACTCGTTCGGGGCCGTCATGGACGCGGCGGTCCTTGCCATCACGACGGTCGAGACACCGGCCGCCGGCCCCGCCCACATCATGTGGAAGGTCGGCTACCACCTGGTCGAGGATGTCTCCTGGTACTTCAAGATCCCCCACGAGCACGTACCCGGCGTTTCGCTCGAGGAGTACCAAGAGGCGCGCGAGCGCTTGCGCTTCGCGGGCTATGAGCTCAAGCCGGAGGAGCCGGCGTGGGAGCAGTTCCAGCAGATGCGGGCACGTTACTCGGAGCCACTGATCCGGATGGCGGGCTTCCTGGCGATCGAGCCGGCGCAGTGGATCGGCGACCGCATGTTCCGCTTCCACCGCGCGGCGGAGCGCCGAGCGGCACACTAGACACCGAGACCCCTCCCCACCCCGGGGGCAATCCCCTAAAGGGGACCCCTTTTCAGGTCCGCCGCGAAGCGGCGGGGAGAGGACCTCAGTTACCTACTAGGTCAGGGCCGCGTAAGCCCCGAAAAGCCTCACCTCTGCGGCGACGTCTTCCAAGGCGCGGAGCGCGGCCGCAGCCGACTCCGGAGCCCCGATTTCGAAGTCCAGATAGAACTTGTAGTTGAAGGGCTGGTCGGGTAGTGGGCGGGAGTCGAGGCGGGTCAGGCTCACACCCTGCTCAGAGAACGCCTTGAGCGCCTCGACCAGCCCGCCCGGACGGTGCGCGCCGACGAACGCCAGCGAGCACTTCCATCCCGCGGCCCCGGCTTCCGGACGGACCGGCTCGCCCCGCTCGACGACGAGGAAGCGCGTGCGATTGGAGTCGTCGTCCTGGATGTCGCGCGCGAGCACGTCGAGGCCGTAGCGAGTCGCGGCGGTGGCGCTCGCGATCGCGGCCGTCCCCGGCTGCCGCCACTCCGCCAGCTGGCGGGCGGCGCCCGCCGTGTCGTGGAACGGCACGGGCTCGATGCCGTGCGACTTCAGCCAGCCGGCGCACTGCGCCAGCGCCTGGGGATGCGAGATCGCCCGCACCGGCCGCTCGCGGGCCCGGCCCAGCAGGCAGTGCTTGATGGGGTGCACCATCTCGCCGACGACCCTGAGCGCCGGCTTGCGCCAGAGCTCGTCGTTGACCTCCTGCACGATGCCGCCGAGGCTGTTCTCCACGGGGAGCACGGCCCTGGTGACCTCGCCTGCCGTGAGCGCATCGAACGCTCGTGCGAACGTGCGGCAGGGCACCGGCCGGGCATCCGGGTAGAGACGCAGCAGCGCCTCCTCCGAGTACGCGCCAGGTTCCCCCTGGTAAGCCACCGCGGTTTGGGTTTCGATCATGCGGTCGCGGCGATCAGGCGCAGGTCTTCGTCCGAGACCTCGCGCTTCGTGTCGGCCAGCTGCAGGAAACGCTCCCAGGCCGGCTGCAGGGCGGTATCGCTCAGCGTGATGCCGAGTCGTGACAGGCGGTGCTTGAACGCATGGCGCCCGGACCGCGCGGTCAGAACGATCCGCGAGTCGGCGAAGCCGACGTCCTCAGGCCGCATGATCTCGTAGTTCAGGCGGTCCTTCAGAACGCCGTCCTGGTGGATGCCGGAGGCGTGCGCGAAAGCGTTGGCGCCGACGATCGCCTTGTTCGGCTGTACGTCGACGCCGGTCAGGTCGACGACCATCCGCGACGTCGCCGCGATCTCGGTCGGCTCGACCGCCGTCTCCAGTCCCAGCGCCGCCTGGCGCACGCGGAGCAGCATCACCACCTCTTCGAGGGAGGTGTTGCCGGCCCGCTCGCCGATTCCGTTGACCGTGCATTCGATGCGCCGCGCGCCGTTTTCGACGGCTGCCAGCGAGTTCGCGGTGGCAAGCCCGAGGTCGTTGTGGCAGTGCACGCTGAAGAGCGCCCGGTCGGAGCTGCGCACCTCCTTGATGACGCGGGCGATCAGGGCGCCGAACTCCCACGGCAGGCAGTACCCCGTGGTGTCGGGGATGTTGATCACCGTCGCGCCGGCGTCGATCATCCGCTCCACCGTCTCGATCAAGTAGTCCGGGTCGGCGCGGCCGGCGTCCTCGGGTGAGTACTCAACCTTGTCGCAGAGCGTCCGGGCGTACTTGACGGCAGCCTCGCCGCGCGCGAGCACCTCTTCGCGCGAGAGGCCCAGCTTGCGCTGGATGTGGATGTCGCTGACCGACAGCACGATGTGAATCTGCGGTTCCTCCGCGTCGCGGATCGCGCCCCAGACCGCGTCGATGTCCTCTTTGACGGCACGCGCCAGTGCTGTCACCGAAGCGCCGCGCACCTGGCGCGCGATGGCGCGACAGGCCTCGAAGTCGCCTGGAGAAGAGATCGGAAAACCCGCCTCGATGATGTCGACGCCGAGGCGTTCGAGCTGCTTGGCCAGCACCAGCTTCTGGTCGGCGGTGAGGTGGAACCCTGGCGACTGCTCGCCGTCGCGCAGCGTGGTGTCGAAGATGTAGACGCGGTCGTCGGCTATCGGCCGTACTGGAGGCTCCATGGCTATTTCTCCACCGGCTCGAGCCACGACATCATCGAGCGGAGCCCGGCGCCGACCTGCTCGACTGGGTGCTCGGTCTCCTTGGCGCGCAGGGCCTTGAAGTTCTCGCGCCCGTTGCTGGACTCGTCGATCCAGCGCTCTGCGAAGGTGCCGTCCTGGATCTCGCGCAGCACTTGCCGCATCGACTCGCGCACTCGCTCGTCGATGATGCGGGGGCCGCTGACGTAGTCACCGAACTCCGCCGTGTCGGAGATGGAATGCCGCATGAACGCCAGGCCGCCGCGATACATGAGGTCGACGATCAGCTTCAGCTCGTGCAGCACCTCGAAGTACGCCAGCTCCGGCTGGTAGCCGGCCTCGACGAGCGTTTCGAAGCCGGTCTTGACGAGGCTGGAGACGCCGCCGCAGAGCACCGCCTGCTCTCCGAAGAGGTCGGTCTCGGTCTCCTCCTTGAACGTCGTCTCGAGGATGCCGGCGCGGGCGGCGCCGAGTGAGCGGCCGTAGGCCTTTGCGCGGTCCCAGGCCCGGCCGGTCGCATCCTGGTGGACGGCGATCAGCGCGGGGATGCCCTGGCCCTGCACGTAGGTCGAACGGAGCAGATGGCCGGGGCCCTTGGGGGCGATCATCGTCACGTCCACGTCCGGCTTCGGCTCGACGGTCCCGAAGTGGATGGAGAACCCGTGCGCGAACATCAGCATCGCGCCGGGCTTGAGGTTCGGCTCGATCGCCTCGCGGTAGAGCTTGGCATGGCCGGTGTCCGGCGTCAGCACCATGACGACGCTCGCCTCTTTGACGGCGTCGGCCGCTTCGAGCGCCTTCACGCCATCCTCGGCGCAGCGCTCGAAGGACTTGCTGCCCGGATAGAGCCCGACGCGGACGTCCTCGCCCGAGTCGCGCAGGTTCAAAGCGTGGGCGCGGCCCTGGCTGCCATAGCCGAGCACCGCCACCGGCTCGCCCAGCCGCGGCGGGCAGGCGTCCTCGTAGTTGATCTTCACTCCCATCCCTCGTTACCTCCGCACCGCCACCGGACCGCTGCGAGAGAGCTCGCGCAGGCCGTGGCCTTTCAGTTCTTCGATCAATCGCTCTGCGGCCAGGTCGTCGCCCGTGTACTGGAAAACGATCCCGTGGCCGTTCTGACGCAGCACCTGGGCGCCGGCCTTCGTCAGGGTCGCGGCACCGCTGTCGTCCACCCGCCCCACCAGCAGCTCGCGGTGGATGAGCTCAGGGCCGGTGAGGTCGCGGACCTCGACCACCTCGATCAGCCGGTCGAGCTGCTTGGCGACCTGGTCGACCTCGGCATGCCCGGCGTCGACGGTCATGCTCATGCGCGAGAAGCCCGGCCGCTCGCTCGGCGCGACCGAGAGCGCCGAGATGTTGAACCCGCGCCGGCGCACGAGGCCGCTGACGCGGTTGAGAACTCCGGGATTGTCTTCGACGAGCAGGCTGATGACCAGCTCTTTCTCAGATCTCATATGCCGGCTCCAGCACCAGGTCCTCGATCTCCAGGGGCGCTTCGACGAAGTCGCTGAGACCCTTGCCCAACGGGACGATCGGGTAGACGTTGGCTTCGGGGTCGATCCGGAAGTCGATCAGGAACGGCCCCTTGGTCCGCTGGGCCTGGTCGAACGCGGCCGCGATCTCCGGCCCCTTGTGGACCTCGACCGCGGGGATGCCGTAGGCGTCGCAGAGCTTCACGAAGTCGGGCATCACGCTGAGGTCGACCTGCGAGCGCACGCCGCCGTAGAAGTCGTCCTGGAACTGCCGGACCATGCCCAGCGAGAAGTTGTTGAGCAGAACGATCTTGACGTCGAGCTGATGCTCGACGGCCACCGCCAGCTCCTGCATGGTCATCACGAAGCCGCCCTCGCCGGCGACGCACCAGACCGGCTTCTCGGGCCGCGCGAACTTCGCTCCGATCGCCGCCGGCAGGGCGAAGCCCATGGTCCCGGCGCCGCCGGAGTTGATGAAGAGCCCGGGCCGGGCGTAGTTCCACCAGAGCGCCGCCCAGATCTGGTTCTGGCCGACGTCGGCGACCACGATCGCCTCGTCGTCGCAGCGGCCGTACATGTCCATCAGCACGTCCTGCGGCTGCAGGTGCCCGTTCGAGCGCGTGTAGCGGAGCGGGTGCTCCTCGCGCCAGCGGTCGATCTGCGTGATCCAGCTCGCCCGGCTCTCGGGTGGTGGCTGCAGCCGCGGGATCAGGGCCTGGAGCGCCTGGCGCGCGTCGGCGACGATCTCGAGGTGAGGGCGGACGTTCTTGCCCATCTCGCTGGCGTCGATGTCGATATGGATGAACGACTTGACGTTCGGAGCGAAGGTGCTCAGCTCGGCGGTCACGCGGTCGTCGACGCGCATGCCGACCATCACGAGCACGTCCGCGTTCTGCACCGCCTTGAGGCACCAGCCGGTGCCCATGAACCCGGTCATGTGGAGGCTGAGCGGATGGTTGACCGGGAAGGCGCCGATCCCCAGCAGTGTGGTGCCGACGGGGATGCCCGCCAGCTCCGCGGCTTCGAGCAGCTCCTCCTGCGCTCGCGCCAGGATCACGCCGTGGCCCGCCAGCATCACCGGGTGCTGGGCCGCGTTGATGGCCGCCGCGGCCTGCTCGATCCGGCTGAGGTCCGGCTCGGCCTGGCCCTGATAGCCGGGCAGCATGACCTCGTCGGGGTACTCGAACTCGCCGCCGTCCGCCATCTGCGCGTCCTTGCAGATGTCGATCAGGACCGGCCCCGGCCGGCCGGTGGTGGCGATGTGGAACGCCTGGCGGATGGTCTTCGGGATGTCCTGCACCCGCGTCACCAGGAAGTTGTGCTTGGTGACCGCGCTGGTGCAGCCGATCACGTCCGACTCCTGGAAGGCGTCGCGGCCGACCACCTTGGAGCCGACCTGCCCCGTGATGGCGACCATCGGGACCGAGTCCATTGCCGCCGTGGCCAGTCCGGTCACGAGATTAAGGGCGCCGGGGCCGCTGGTCGCGAACACCACGCCGGGCCTGCCGCTCGCGCGGGCGTAGCCGTCGGCCATGTGGGCAGCGCCCTGCTCGTGGCGCACCAGGATGTGCTGGAGCTTCGGGTGCTGCGGCAGGCGCTGATAGATGGGCAGGTTGGCGCCGCCGGGGTACCCGAAGATGTGGGTCACGCCCTCACGTTCGAGTGCCTCGAGCACCATGTCGGCTCCGGTCATTGGGTCTCCTCCCTGAAAAAAGAAGAGGCCCCCGCCTCTGGGCGGGGGCCTCGCTTGATTACTTGGTGTGCGCTACGCGCTGGGCAGCCCCGCCCGTCGGTCCCCGGCAATAAGGCCGAGGCCGATAAGAAACAGAGAAATGCCTACGAGAAGGTCGTGGCGGGGCATGTGAAGGGCGATCTTAGGGGGCCGGCCAGGTGATCGCCTAGTGCCTCGGCCACAAATGATCGGCTCCGCGGTTGTGGAATAGTGTCCTACTCCGTGGGACGCACTCTGGCCCAGAAGCTCTGGGACGCGCATGTGGTCAACCATTCTGCCGGCGAGCCGGACCTCCTTTACGTGGACCTGCACCTGGTCCACGAGGTGACCTCCCCGCAGGCGTTTGAGGCTTTGCGCCTTGCGGGGCGGACCGTGCGCCGGCCCGACCTCACGGTCGCCACGATGGACCACAACGTTCCCACCTTGGGTGGCGAGGCCGCGGCCGACGACCTGGGTCGCCGGCAGCTCGAAGCCCTGCGGGAGAACTGTGACTGGGCCGGCATCCGCCTCTACGGCATGGGCTCGCGCCGGCAGGGCATCGTCCACGTGATCGGACCGGAGCTGGGCTTGACCCAGCCCGGGATGCTCATCGTCTGCGGCGACTCGCACACCTCCACGCACGGCGCCTTCGGCGCGCTGGCCTTCGGTATCGGGACCTCCGAGGTGGAGATCGTTCTCGCCTCGCAGTGTCTGCCGCAGTCGCGACCCCCGGACCTGGCGGTGACGGTCGACGGTGAGCTGCCCCTCGGGGTCGTCGCCAAGGACGTCGTGCTCGGCCTGGTCGGGCGGGCCGGCGTCCGCGGTGGCCGCGGCCACCTCGTCGAGTACCGCGGCTCGACCATTAGCCAGCTCTCGATGGAGGGCCGCATGACCGTCTGCAACATGTCGATCGAGTGGGGCGCCCGCGCCGGCATGATCGCGCCCGACGAGACCACCTTTGCCTGGCTCGAAGGCCGGCCGCACGCGCCCAAGGGCGCTGAATGGGAGCGCTCGCGCGAGCGGTGGTCCGAGTTTCGGACCGATTCCGACGCGGAGTTTGCGCACGAGATCCGGCTCGACGCCGCGCAGCTGGAGCCGCACGTCACCTGGGGCACCAACCCGGGCCAGGTGGCGCCGATCAGCGGCCGCGTCCCCGAACCCCTCGACGAGGGCATGGAGCGGGCGCTGGCCTACATGGACCTGCGGCCGGGGACGGCGCTCGCCGACATCGCCGTCGACCGTGTCTTCATCGGCTCCTGCACCAACGCTCGGCTGGAGGACCTTCGTGCCGCCGCCGCCGTGCTTCGCGGTCGCCATGTGCACTCCGGGGTTCGGGCGATGGTCGTGCCGGGCTCCGCGCGCGTGAAGGAGGACGCCGAGGCCGAGGGCCTGGACCGCGTCTTCCTCGACGCCGGCTTCGAGTGGCGAGATGCCGGCTGCTCGATGTGCCTGGGCATGAACCCTGACATCCTGGCGCCGGGCGAGCGCTGCGCGTCGACCTCCAACCGCAACTTCGAGGGCCGGCAGGGCGCGGGCGGCCGGACCCATCTCCTCTCGCCGCCCATGGCCGCGGCCGCGGCCGTTACCGGCCACCTGGTCGACGTCCGGGAGCTTCCGATTGGTAGCCGAAATGTTTAACGTGAAACATCCGTTCGCCCCTATCACCGGCCGCGGTGTCCCCCTCTGGCGAGCCGACGTGGATACCGACCAGATCATCCCGAAGCAGTTCCTGAAGCGGATCGAGCGCAGCGGCTACGGCGAATTCCTCTTCTATGACTGGCGCCGAGCCGACCCGAACTTCGTTCTCGACCGGCCGGAGCGACGCGGCGCGACGATCCTCGTCGCGGGGCCGAATTTCGGCTGCGGATCGTCACGCGAGCACGCGGTCTGGGCGATCCAGCAGGCTGGCTTCGAGGCGGTCATCGCGCCTTCGTTCGCTGACATCTTCTTGAGCAACTGCCGCCAGGCCGGGCTGCCGGCTGTGGCGCTGCCTGAAGAGACGGCAGCCGGGCTCTGCGACCTGCTCGAGCGGGACCCGCAGGTGGAGGTGACGCTGGATCTGGAGGCACAGGTCGCGACCTGGCCAGGCGCTGAGGTCGAGTTCGAGATTGACCCCTTCACCAAGGAATGCCTGCTCCAGGGCTGGGACTCGGTGGGCCTGGTGCTGCGGCACGGTGCTGAGATCGCCGCCTACGAGCAGCGACGCTCAGAGCTGCTGCCACAGACGCTCTAACCCTCCACGCGCCAGCGTTAGCGAAGATGTCGAGGTGAGTCAGTCGATCAGTGCGCCCAAGGCGCGCGAGCTGGTCAGGAAGGCCGCGCTGCCCGAGGTGCTCGAGGCGGCGCTCGATTCGCTGCGAGATGCGGGCGAGCCAAACCTGCGCCAGCTCCTGCTCGAGCGCTACGGGCAGCTGAATGCCAACCCCGTCCGTCTCGACGGCGGCGCCAAGCTCCGCACGGTGCTGCTGCAGGCGCTCCGGCCGGTCGCCCGAGCGGAGGACATCGCGATTTTCGAAGACGCGGTGCTGGTCATAGAGATCGGGTATGGCAAGGACGTCGCCCAGAACCTCCGCGCGGCCGCGCTGCTCGGCATCTCCAGCCTCGACGAGCCGCGGGCCGCCTGGTACGCGGCGCGCCTGCTCGACGATCGGACCAACACGTCGGAGGTCACCGGGCAGCCCGCGCTGACAGCGGTTCAGCTGCTGGCGGCGATCGGCCGGCCGGAGCTGCTCTACCTCGAGACGCTGCGGGGAGGGGGCCATCCCGAAGTCCGTGCGGAGTGCGCGCGCCAGCTGACCGACCTCCCGCCGCAGCTCTTGAAACAGCTCGCGGCGGATGTCCTGGGCAGCGGCGACGAGGCGCGCATGATCGGCTTCATCGACCTGGCGCTCGCGCACGAGTCGTTCGCCGCGGTGGTGCCCGAGCTGCGGGCCTGGATGGCGGCGACGGACAAGCTCGACGTGTACGGGTTCTTCGTCTCCGCAGCGGTCGCCAGCCGCCGCGACGACGCTCTCAAGCTGCTGCTCGAGGAGAGGGGGAAGACCACCGACCGGCAGAAGTTCGGCTTCCTCGAGGGCGCCCTGGAGCTTGCTTGAGCACCAACAAAACGCCGGACCTTTTGTGAGCCGGCCACTTACACCGGTGTCCGGCCGACCGGTATCGTGCGGTTCAATGCGCCAGGCACTGCTCGTAGCCCTCGTCCTTGCGGCCCCTTCGAGGGCGGACGCCTAGCGCGCTTCAAGAGATCGCGACAGGCCCCCGCCCACCCGGGCGGGGGCTCTTTCTTTTTTCGGGAGGAGTGTGACGTGGAGGCCAGAGAGTTCGACCCGGCGGAAGATCCGACGTTCGCGCTGCATCGCGGCGGCAAGCTCCGCATCGAGTCCAGCGTGCCCGTGGACTCCGCGGCCGTCCTCGCGCGCGCCTACACGCCCGGCGTGGCGGAGGTCTGCCGCGCGATCGCGCGCGACCCGCGCCTCGCGCACACGCATTCGATTAAGTCGAACACCGTCGCGGTCGTCACCGACGGCACAGCCGTGCTCGGGCTCGGCGACATCGGGGCGCTGGCGTCGGAGCCGGTCATGTCCGGCAAGGCGATGCTCTTCGCGGACATGGCGGGCGTGCAGGCATTCCCGCTCTGCCTCGACACCCGAGATCCCGACGAGATCGTCCAGACCGTGAAGCTGGTCGCGCCGGTCTTCGGCGGCATCAACCTCGAGGACATCTCCGCTCCCCGCTGCTTCGAGATCGAAGCGCGGCTCGACGCCGAGCTGGACATTCCGGTCTTCCATGACGACCAGCACGGCACCGCCATCGTCGTGATGGCCGCATTGGTCAACGCGCTCGAGCTGACCGGCCGCCGATTCGAAGACCTTCGCGTCGTCTTCTCGGGGATCGGTGCGGCGGGGGTCGCCTGCACAAAGATGCTGCTCGAAGCCGGCACGACCGACATCGTCGGCTTCGACTCGGCCGGCGCCGTCCATCCCGGCCGGCACGGGCTGCACGGCGTCAAGCGCTGGTACGCGGAGGCGACCAACCCGCGCGGGTTCTGCGGCACCCTGCCTCAAGCCCTGCGGGGCGCGGACGTCTTCATCGGCCTCTCAAGGGGAGGTTTGCTCAAGCACGACGACCTGATGGGGATGGCGCCGGAGGCGATCGTCCTGGCGCTCGCCAACCCCGACCCGGAGGTGATGCCGGCGGAGGCGATAGGAACGCCGGTCCGAGTCTTCGCCACAGGCCGCAGCGACCTGCCCAACCAGGTGAACAACGTGCTCGCGTTCCCTGGCGTCTTCCGCGGTGCGCTGGACGCGGGCGCGACCACCATCAACCGCCCCATGAAGCTGGCCGCTGCGCGCGCGATCGCCGGCTGCGTGCCGGCGGAGGAGCTGGCGGTGGGCCGGATCGTCCCGCCGGCCCTGGATCGGCGGGTGCCCGCGGTGGTCGCGGCTGCCGTGGCCGAGGCGGCGGTGCGTAGTGGGGTGGTTCGGGGCTGACTCACCCTCCGATCGCGCGAAAGCCTCCGGAAGGCAGCTCCGTTAACTGAGTTGCCTGACGGCGGGCCTCATGAAGCAGCTCCGTTAACTAAGTTGCCTCACGGCGGGCCCCATGAGGCAGCTCTGTTAACAGAGTTGCCTCAACGCCAAGGACCGCCCTACCAGAGAGTGCCCTTGCCGACCAGGACGTAGAGGATCGGGCCGATGCCCCAGAAGAAGGAGACGATGATCCAGACGATCTTCTCCACGTCCCCGAGGTCCTGGCGCTGAACGATGTTGACGACCGCCAGGACGAAGGCGAGGGGATGGATGAAGATGGAGACGAGGATCTCGGCGAGAAGCTTCACCGCGGCTTAGCCTAGCCGGTCGGCCCACCGGGTCAGGGCCGTGTTATCGCCCCTTCCGAGGCCGAGCGCACCAGGGCCGCGTACTTGGCGAAGGCCCCGGTCGGGTAGCGGGCCTCGGGCGGGGACCAGTCGCGCAGCCGCTCCTCGACGTCGAGTCCGGGCGCCTCCAGGGAGCGCGAGTCGACGTCGATCACGATCTCGTCGCCATCGCGCAGCGCCGCGAGCGGGCCGCCCGCCGCGGCCTCGGGCGCGACGTGCCCGACCATCAAGCCCTGCGTGGCACCGCTGAAGCGGCCGTCGGTGACCAGCGCCACCGATCCGCCCAGGCCTTCGCCCACGATGGCCGCGGTGACCAGGAGCATCTCGCGCATGCCCGGCCCGCCGCGGGGGCCTTCGTAGCGGATCACCACCGTGTCGCCGGGCTCGATCCGCCCCGCCAGCACCGCCGTGAGGGCGTCCTCCTCCCGGTTGAAGATGCGGGCAGGTCCGCGGTGAGCGGTGGGCGTGTGCTGCGTGATCTTGACGACCGAGCCCTCGGGAGCCAGGTTGCCCCGGAGGACGACCAGGCCACCCTCATCCCGCAGCGGGGCGCCGAGCGGGGCGACCACGTCCTGGCCGGCCGTCTCGATGATCGTCGCCACCTCCTCGGCCAGCGTCTTGCCGGTGACCGTGAGGGCCTCGCCGTCGACATAGCCGCCCTCGATGAGGCGGCGCGTCAGCAGCCCGATGCCGCCGGCGTGGTGGAGCTCGACGGCCGCGTAGCGACCCCCTGGCTTCAGGTCGCAGAGAAGCGGCGTGCGCCGGCTGATGCGGTCGATGTCGTCGAGGGTGAGCTCGACCCGCACCTCCTGGGCGAGGGCGAGCAGATGCAGGACGGCGTTGGTGGAGCCGCCGCTCGCCGCCACGGCCGCGACGGCGTTCTCGAACGCCGTTCGCGTCAGAATCCGCGACGGTCGGAGGTCCTGCTCCAGCGCGTTCATCACCAGCGCACCGGCCTCCTGCGCGGCGAGCGGCTTCTCGCCGTCGACCGCAGGTATCGAGTTGAAGCCCACCGGGGAGAGGCCGATCACCTCCATCACCATCGACATCGTGTTCGCGGTGTACTGGCCCCCGCAGGCCCCGGGGCCGGGGCAGGCGACCAGCTCCATCTCCGCGAGGTCCGCCTCGGTCATCTTGCCGGCGGCGACGGCGCCGATCGCCTCGTAGAGGTCGCCGACGGCGACCGCCTGGCCGCGGAAGCGCCCGGGCATGATCGAGCCGCCGTAGAGCACGAGGCCCGGGCGGTCGAGGCGGGCGAGGGCCATGGCGGCGGCGGGGATGGTCTTGTCGCAGGCGACGAGGCAGCAGAACGCGTCGAACATGTGGCCGCGGCCGACGAGCTCGATCGAGTCGGCGATCACCTCGCGGCTCACCAGCGAGGCCTTCATGCCCTCGGTGCCCATCGTGATCCCGTCCGAGATCGCGATCGTGTTGAACTCCATCGGGACGGCTCCGGCCGCGC
>Ga0207664_10000815_pt1 | contig 21138 bp, 20 predicted proteins | sample LARL83metaG_FD_184349 | JGI IMG/M metagenome (GOLD analysis project Ga0207664, IMG submission 184349) | Corn, switchgrass and miscanthus rhizosphere microbial communities from Kellogg Biological Station, Michigan, USA - LAR L8-3 metaG... | ecosystem: Host-associated > Plants > Roots >... | reverse complement strand
CGCCGCGGCTCTGCAAGTGTTCGGGCGCTACGGGTTTCGCAAGGCCTCGATGGACGAGATTGCACGGTCTGCGGACATTTCCCGGCAGGGCCTCTACTTGCGCTTCGCTGGCAAGGACGCGTTGTTCCGTGCCGCGGTCCGCCACGAACTCGACACCGCGCTCGGCGAGGTTTCCCGCTGCTTGGACGAGGAAGGCGTTGGGCTGGAGCGACGTGTCGTCGCCGCACTCGACGCTTGGCTGGGGCGTTACGTGGGGTCGATGCTGACGCCCGATCTCGGGAGCCTGCTCCAGAACCCGGCCATGCGGCTCGGCGACGTGGTCAACCCGGCCGTCGGCAGCTTCGACGACCGGCTCGCTGCGGCGATCGCCGCAGCGATGTCAGAGAACGACGTCAAGCGGCTTGGTGTGACCCCGGAGGAGATCGCGGCGGCGCTGCTTACGGCGGCTCAAGGCGCCAGGTACCTATCGAACGCCCTGGCGGAGTCCCGGGAGGAGTTCGTCGGCCGGTTGACCGCCGCCGTCCACGTGCTCTTCGCAGGCCTTGGTAACGCTGCGAAGGCAAAGAGATGACCACCACCCGGACCGCGAGCGGCTCGACGCGGACGCCATGAGGACACAACGCATGGACAACTCAGTCGCACCGGTTACCGGCGCCAGCCGCGACGGTGGCGCTGCCGGTCGAGTGTTCCTCGCCACCGACGACGCCCGCTACATCACCGGCCAGACCCTCGGCGTGGACGGAGGGAGCTTTTTACACGCCTGACGAGGCGTCCACTGAGAGCAACGTCCGTATCCCGTCAACAACGGAAACAGCGAGAGAGGATTGAGGTCCATGAAGCTACTTGGGTTGGATCACATCGCAATCGTCGTGCGCGATATCGACGAAACCATCGCTCGGGCGGGCGACACCGTTGATGGCAGAGCTCTTGGCGAGCGTATTCTCGCCGGCGACATCGACCTGCAATTTCTGCTATGCGGTGAAACGCGCCTGGAGTTGATTGAGGTCCGCGCTGCCGGTTTCGGCATGCCAAAGCTCAAGGATGGCGAGACTGCGGTCTTTGGCCATCTCGGATATGAAGTTGACGACCTCGAAAACACCAAAGCCGAACTGACACGCCGAGGGGTCGTCTTGCAGGGCGAATTCAAGACCGACGAGGTCCACATGATCTTCACGGCGCCGGAGACGACGTTCGGGGTGACCCTGCACCTCATGGAGCACAAGGGCCGCCGGACGGGCGAGTGAGCGCCGAGGGGTCTAACGCCGGCGGGCGTCGGCGCGGACGTCGACCTTACGGACAGACGATCCTGCGCGGCCGCTACGACGGGGAGTTTGACAGGACCAACCTGCCAGGGGGCCGGCAAAGTCGTGGTGGGCTGAGGACTGGCGACACGCCGGTGTGAGCGGGTAGTGGTACGGGCATGGCCCAGGAGTTGATCATGGCGGTTCTCACATTCTCACACCTGCCTGATCACTTCGAGGGACCATGCCCGCCGCGTCATCATCGCCGGTTGACCCTGTGTTCTGCCACCTGTTCGCTGCCGCGGATGGTCTGGACGGGGACCGGGCCACGGTTCTGTCGGTGCTGGCTGCGGTGGCGGATCCGCGGGCGCGGCGTGGGGTGCGGCATCGCCTGGCGGTGATCCTGGCGCTGGCGGTGTGCGCGGTGCTGGCGGGAGCCCGGTCGTTCACGGCGATCGCGGAGTGGGCTGCCGACACCGATGAGGCGACCCGGGCCGGCCTCGGGATCGGAGGTGCGGTGCCGTGTGAGTCCACGATCCGGCGGACCTAGGCCGCCATTGCCGGAACGATCAACCTGTCCGCTGGTTCAGGGCCATCGAAAGGAGCCTCGATCCTGCAGCTGGCGCTGGGCGCACTCCTGCTGGTCGCAGCGCTGCGCCAGTTCCGCGGCCGGCCAAACCTGCCCAGGAGGCGTCGATGCCGAAGTGGATGAATGGCATCGCTGGGTTCGCTCCCGGCAAGTCCCTGCTCGTTGGCGTAGGCATCGGCGCGCTCAACCCAAAGAACATCATCGTCGGCGTAGCAGCGGCGGTGGCTATCGCCTCGGCGAGCCTGCCGGCTGGGCAGGAGGTGGGGGCCATCGCGGTGTACGTTCTCGTCGCCGCGCTCGGCGTGGCCGCTCCGCTCGTAGTCACGCTCGCGATGGGCGAGAAGGCTCAGACGATCCTGGACAGCTGGAAGGCCTGGCTGGGCCAGAACAACGCGGTCGTGATGACCGTGCTGTTCCTGGTCTTCGCCGTGGTGCTGATCGACAAAGGGATCGCAGGAGTCTAGGAATCTAAAGGAACGGCAAGGACCCATGGCCAACCTCGTTGGCCTGAAAGAGGGAGTGGTATGGACTCCGCCACGAAGCCATCAGTTCTGTTCGTCTACTTCACGTACACGAACCAGACACGGAAAGTTATCGACGCGATGGCCGAGGTGCTCCGCGGCCGCGGCCTCGACGTGACCCTGGCCGCGATCGCGTTCACCGACCCCCGCTACGCCGGCCGGTTCCAGGAGTTCCCCATGCCGCACCCGTTCCGCGAGCTGGTGGGGATGATCCCGGCGGAGTCACCGCGGCGCCGTCCGGCGAAGATCGAGATCCCTGATGTGGTGACCGAACGGGACTACGACCTGGTAGTCCTCGGCTCTCCCACCTGGTGGCTGTCCACCGACGTCCCCATCCGCTCCTTCCTGGAGTCCGACACGGCGAGCCGGGTCCTGAAAGGGAAGCCGTTCGCCGCCGCTGTCTGCTGCCGCCGCTACTGGAAACACAACCTCAAGACGGTACGCAGGCTCGGCACCAAGCACGGTGGTGTGTTCGCTGACGGCATTCACTTCCGCTACCAGGGCGGCCAGGTCCGCTCCCTCCTGTCGCTGCTGAGCTATCTCGGGTCGGGTGAGTACCGCGAACGTTATCTAGGAGTCAAGATCCCGCCGACCAACCTCCAGGACTACCACCTGGAAGCGGCACGCAAATTCGCCGACCGGCTGGCAAACCGCCTGGCAGACACTGGCGTGCTCCACTAGCCGGAAAGGAACTGGGTGCGCCTGAATCCCATCCGAACAAGGTGATGCAGCTAGGGGTGGCTGGTGGTTGGCTCGAACGGTAAGTTCCGGCTGGGCGGCGCCGCTTGCGGGGGACGATGACCGATGCTGGCTGACCGGCGGTGAACGCCGAGTTCTTTGCGCTCGCGTTCACCGCGGCGCTGAACCCGAAGCTACTGGGAATCGATCTGCTGCTGATCGAGAACCGGCGCTCGCGGGCGATGTTCCTGTGCCTGCTGCTCGGCGGCATGACCGTGGCCGTGACGATCGGCCTGCTGGATGTGCTCGTCTTCCACGCCGATGCCCTCAAGACTCAGGGCACGGTGAGCGCGGGCGTCGACCTGGCCGTTGGCCTGCTTCTGCTGGCCGTCGGCGGGCTGCTGGCCACCGGCCGCCTGCACGGCCGGCGGCGGGCACCCGTCCCAGCCGGAAACAAGCAGCCGGAGAAGACGGACGGCTGGGCGCAGCGGGTGCTGCGCGAGCCCCGGCTGGGGCTCGCCATGCTCATCGGCGCGCTGGTCGGCATCCCGGGCGCCAGCTATCTCACCGCACTGCACATTCTGGTCACCGGGAAATCCCCGACCGCAGTCCAGGTCGTCGCTGTCTTCATCTTCGTCGTCATCGATTTCTTGCTGATCATCATTCCTTTCGTGTTCCTGGAGCTCAGGCCGGAGGCAACCAAGGCGCTGCTCAAGCGCAGCCAGGACTGGCTGCTGAGTCACGCTTTGCAGCTCATGGCCGCCATCGCCCTGCTCCTGGGCGCCTACCTGGCGATCACCGGCCTGGTACGCCTGAGCTGACAGCAGCACCATTGCCGGCCAGCAACCCGCTGGCCCTGCTGGCGGCGAGCCCGTTGCTGGGTAATGATGTCGCGGACGAGGCGTGCGGCCGCGAACAGGTACGCTGCCGCAGCGCCTTGCCCGCGGTCCCGGGTCAGCAGGTGAACCCACCGGAACTCACCGCAGCCGTTTGCAGCTGCAGCCAATCCGCACACTGCGTGACTAGGCGGCCAGGTTCGCGCGGCTACCGTAGGCGCACAGCCCGTACAGCGCAACTACATCGACCGCAATGATCATCAGGGACCAGAACGGGTAGGCGGGGATGAAGAACATCTGGTCAATGGCGCTGAGCCCAACGACGGCCACCGCGAACCAGCGTGCTAGCTGGTTGCCCGCCAGCACCCCGCCCGCGGCCAGGACCTGCAGGGCGCCGATGATGAGGGTGATCCAGCCCCAGGTGCGCAGGCTGCCGAACACGTAGTGGGCGTTGGCGGTGAAGACGTGCGAGTTGGCGATCGCGGCGATGCCGTAGATCAGGTTGAAGCAGCCAACTATTACCAGCAGGACAGATGCGAACAAGACCAGGCCGTAGCCGTGGCCATCCGCGTGCCGCCCGCCCGGGCCGGCTGCTGAACGGGTCGTTGCCGAGGTCATTTTTGGCCCTCCTGCGTTTCTCGGAACTGCCGGAACATTGATTCCAGTCCCTTATCCCGTCGCGTGCCGCACAACGGCATCCTCCGTGGCGGGTGAAAGGGTGCTGCGGGGCTGGCCGGTCCCGGGACGTCCATGCGGAGGCCGATGACCTGCTCAGGCGGCGCGGCCTCGGCCTCCCCGACCGGTGAAGACCAGCCGCTTATCACCCCATGGGGAGGATGCCACTCCCGCCCACACGAGGTGGAATCGATGGTGCAGGTGAGCAAAGACACTGAGTCAAAGGTCTGGCGACGCCGGCTTGGAGATCACAATGACGTCGACAACGACCGGGCCATTCCTAGGGTGGTTGAATGAGTAGTCCCGCGGACCCGGACATCGTGACCAGTACGCGGTCCTGCGGCGCCAGCCCGGCCAGCAGACCGAGGCGCACATGATCGTCCTCAATCTCGTTCTCATCGGCCTGGCGATCACGCTCGAGCCGATCCCGCTCACCGCGTTCATCCTTATCCTCGCGTCGGAGGGCGGCGTGCGGAAGGGCGCCGCGTTCATCTTCGGCTGGCTGGTGTCGCTAGCGATCGTGATTGCCTTCACGGTGCTCGTCACCGGCAACAACCCGCCGAAGCCGAACACGGCTCCTTCGCTGGCCGCGCTCGCCGCCAAACTCGCCATTGGCGCTGGGCTGCTGGTGATCGCGATGCGTTACTACCGGAAGCTGGGCAAGCCGAAACCGCCGAAAAAACCGCCCAGGTGGCAGACGCACATCGACAACATGACGCCGTGGTACGCCATCGGGCTCGGCCCGCTCACCCAGCCCTGGGGACTCGTCGCCGCGGGTGTCACGGTCATCGTCGAGGCGAAAATCTCATCTTGGGAGAGTTACCTGACGCTTGCGCTGTTCTGCGTCATCGCCACGTCCTCGATCCTCGCGATGGAGATCTACGCCGGCTTCCGCCCCCAGGCAGCACAGGAATTCCTCGCCCGGTCGCAGCGCTGGATCGATACGCATACCGACCAGGTCATCGTCATCGTGTCCCTGGTCCTCGGTTTCTGGCTGGTCGCGACCAGCATCTACTACATCGTCACCTAGTGGTGTGTGAGAGCGTTCGCTAGATGTCGGTGGTGGCTTCGGCTTTGCCGTCTTTGACGGCGGCCTGGAACGCGGTGTAGTCGCGTTCGTTCTGGTCGGCGTAGGTTTCGGCGAAGTCGGCGATGGCCTGGTCGAACTTGGCGGAGCCGCCGAGGTAGGCGGCCAGGGCGATGCGGTCCCCGGAGCAGGCGTGCGCCCGGGCCAGGGTCCACCCGCACAGGCCGGCGTACAGGGTCATGCCCTTCGGGAGCATCTGCTCGATCGGCACGGAGAACTTCCAGTCCTTGAGCTGGCGGACGTAGAAGTCGCGGTCTATCCCGTCGAGGGGGTTGGCGACGCGGGTCCAGCCCAGGAAGATGTCGCTTTCGGCCTGCATCAGGTGCTGCCCGGCGACGACCCGCTCGCCCTGGTTGGTGTACTGGCTGCGCCCGGCGTACCGCGCCAGGACCGACGGCTCGGCCTCCTTGGCTTGCAGGAACAGCGGCTCGACGCCGTCCAGGGCGTCCATCAGCACGACGTAGGCGCGGGTGCCGACACTGCCGACCCCCACCACTTTGCGGGCCACCTGGATCAGCGTGAACTGTTCGAGCAGGTGCCGCCGGTCGGATTGCAGGGTGCGCCGGTACTTGCCCAGCACGGTGCGCAGCAGCTGGTAGATCGCGTCGGCCTGCACGTCGGCGAAGATCTCTTCGACCGGGACGATCAGCGGCGGGTCGCTGATGATCCGCCGCTGCCCGTCGACCATGGTGGTCAGCTTGCGCACGGCCTTCATGGTGTCGCTGGTGTGCGCCTTGGCCAGCAGCTTCTCGCCTTCCTTGTACCTTTTCGCTTTCACCTGAGACCGGAACTGGGCCATGACCGGCTCGATGTCCAGGTGCGCGTACCACACGTCCAGGAAGGTCTGCCCCGCGAAAGCGCGCATCGCGGTGCGGTAACCCTCTCCCGCCGCCAGAGCGAGCTTGCGGCAGGCCTTGGCCGGGAACCCGTTGTCGCGCCCGGCCACCGTCAGGCTCGCGGCCAGCCGCTTGACATCCCACTCGAACGGGCCGGGCAGCGTCTCATCGAAGTCGTTGACATCGAAGACCAGGTTGCGCTCCGGCGAGGCGAACGCACCGAAATTGGACAGGTGGGCATCCCCGCACAGCTGCACCCGCAGCCCCGACGTGGGAGTGGTGGCCAGGTCGGCCGCCATCGGCAGCGCGGCCCCCCGGTAGAACGTGAACGCCGACACCAGCATCCGCCCGTGCCGCACCGGCACCAGCTCCGCCACCCGCGTCTTGGCCTGACCCAGCAGCAGCCCGACCGGATCCCGCTTCCCGGCCGGAGCGAACTCCGCATGCGACTCCAGCGGAGCCACCGCCCGGGCATCCTTACCCCGCGCCACCCGGTCGGCGCGGCTCAGCTGCTCTACCGTCCCAGCCCGCGCAGGACCCCGCCCAGATGCCCGCGCACCAGCCTTCCGGCTTGCCGCCCGACCAGCCGTCACCGTCATGACCATTCCCCTCCGGGCCGCAGCCGAGTTATCTGCTGGCCGGTACGGCACCGGATCGCTCCCCCGGTGCTCTACCAGGTCAGCAGTACCAAGCAGGAGCGCCATCCCCCTATGGGGGTGAATACGGCATTCGCACTCGTTACCGGCGGCCACCCGGGAAGCTAGCGTTGACGCCGTCTACGTCTCCGGGGGGCGACCATGATCAGCGATCCTTACCAAGAACTGCCGCCGGCGAAGCGCAGGCGGCTCATTTTCCGCACGGCGCTGCGCAGCCTTCTGCTCACCGCGGTGCTGGTGGTCCTCTACTACGTGCTTCCGCTTGACGAGCGGCTGGATGCCGGGGTCGTGGTGCGTTTGCTGATTGGCCTCCTGGTCTTCGCAGCTATGGCGACCTGGCAGGTGAGGAGCATCATCAGTGCGCCCTACCCAGCGGTGAAGGCTATCGAGGCGCTGGGCCTGATCGTCCCCCTCTACCTGTTGCTGTTCGCCTCGACGTACTTCGTGATGGAACGAGCCGCTGCGGCGAACTTCACCCAGCCGCTGACCCGCACGGACGCCTTGTATTTCGCGGTGACCGTCTTCTCAACGGTGGGATTCGGGGACATCGCCGCCAAGTCCGAGGCCGCCCGGGTGGTGGTTATCTTCCAGATGCTTGGCGACCTGGCGCTCCTGGGCGCTGGCGTGCGGGTGCTGCTGGGGGCCGTGCGCCGCGGCCAGCAGCGTCGATCCGATACGGGCGGCGACGTGGGCCCGGCAGCCGGATGACCGTCGGCCTGGGCTTTTGTGGCAGTCACCCATGGTGGGTGAGCCGGGCCGGGACCGGGCCAGGGAGAGTGGGATGCAGCGTCGGCCAGCGTTGCGACGCGACGCGAGGCGAGCGGGTTTGCCGCGAGGTGCCGGCCGGAGGTAGTCCTGTCCGATATCAGCGCCGAGGCGGGGGCCGCGACCGCAGGCCGCGAGCCCAGCCCGGAGGATTCACGAGGCGAGTCGCTCGGGCAGCCAGCTGGCCCGGTCCGGCGTCGGCGGACCGGCTGGCGGACCGTGGTGGCGGCGATCCTCGTCGTGATCGGCTGCCTGCTGGCGCCGGTCTCGGTGCTGGCCGTCTGGGCGGCCAACGAAGTCGGCAACACCGGCCGCTACGTGGCGACCATGGAGCCGCTGGTCCACGATCCGGCTATCCAGAATGCCCTGACCAGCAAGATCACGGCCGAGATCACGGCCCGGCTCAACGTGACCAGCCGCGCCGATCAGGCCGCCGCAGCGCTGTCCAGCGGCGGGCTGCCCAAAGCCGGGACACTGCTCAAGTCGGTAGCCCCGGCGATTGCCAGCGGGGTCGCGGGATCCATTCACAGCGAGGTCCGCAAGATCGTCACAGGGCCGCGGTTCGCCAGCGCCTGGGTCCAGGCCAATACCCTCGTCCACCAGGAACTGGTGAAGGTCCTCTCCGGCCAGGGCAGCAGCTCGGTCGGCGTCAAGAACGGCCAGGTCGTCCTGAACCTGGGCCCGTTCATCGATGTGGTCAAGCAGGACCTGGTCAAGCGCGGCTTTAGCCTCGTCAGCAAGATCCCGGCCGTCAACCCGACGCTGACGCTGTTCTCGGCCACGTACCTGGTGAAGGCGCAGACCGGATACCGGCTGATCAACGACCTGAAGATCGTGCTGCCGGTCCTCACGCTGGTGCTGCTGGCCCTCGGCGTGTTCGCGGCCCGCGGCCGCCGCCGCGCGCTGATCGGCGCTGGCCTCGGGCTCGCCGCGTCGATGCTGGTGCTTGCCGTCGGGCTGTTCATCTTCCGCGGCGTCTACCTGAACAGCGTGCCGGACAGCAAGCTGCCCGCCGACGCCGCTGCCGCGTTGTTCGACACGCTCGTTGTCTTCATCAAGCAAGGTCTGCGCACCGTTCTGGTGGTGGGCCTGGTCGTCGCCGCCGGCGCGTGGCTGGCCGGGCCGTCGGCGGCTGCCGTCGGGATCCGGGGCGCTGTCGTGCACGGGCTGGACTGGATCCGGCAGGGCGGCGCGCGCCATGGCGTGCGCACCGGCCCGGCGGGCACCTGGACCTACGCGCACCGCAAAGTCCTGCGCATCTCCGCCGTAGCCCTGGCCACGCTGGTCTTCGTGTTCTGGGGCCAGCCGACCGCCGCCGTGGTCATTGTGATCGCCGTCCTGCTGCTGCTGGTCCTCGCGCTCATCGAGCTGATCGGCGGCAGACCGCCGGCCCGCCCGGAGATGGCAGGCCACCCCTGACGGTGCAGGAGGACGCCCGGTGACGATGCCATCCGATCAGCTGGCGCTGCTGCGATCCCGGAGTTATGTGGCTCTCCTGGTGCTCGCCGCGATCATCGGCGTGCCTGTGTCGGCGGCGGCCTACTTCTTCCTCGCGCTGGTCAGCAAGCTGCAGGGGTGGATCTTCACTGACCTGCCCAAGGATCTGGGCTTCCATGCCGAGCCGCTATGGTGGCCCATTCCGCCGCTGCTGCTGGCTGGGGTCCTGGTTGCCCTGACGATCCGCTATCTGCCCGGCAAGGGCGGCCACTCACCAGCCGACGGGTTCAAGGCGGGGGAAGGCCCGCCATCGCCAATCGAGCTTCCCGGTATCGTGCTGGCCGCATTCGCCACCCTGTGCCTGGGTGTGGTGCTCGGGCCCGAAGCGCCGCTGATCGCGCTCGGGGCCGGCCTTGGCGTCGTCGCCGTCCGGCTGGTCAAGCGGGACGCCCCGGCCAGAACCCAGACTGTGGTGGCCGCGGCGGGCAGCTTCGCGGCCATCAGCACGCTCCTCGGCTCGCCGCTGACCGGAGCGTTCCTGCTGATGGAGGCGTCCGGGCTGGGCGGGGCGATGCTGGAGCTTGTGCTGGTACCCGGCCTGCTGGCAGCCGGGGTCGGTTCGCTCGTGTTCATCGGCCTGGACGCCTGGACCGGGCTCGGCACGTTCTCACTGGCGATTCCCGGCCTTCCGCACGCCGGATCGCCCACCGTGGCGGAGTTCGGGTGGGCCCTGGCGATCGGGGTGCTGGCTGTCCCCCTCGGCCTCGCGATCCGGTGGCTTGGCCTGTTCCTGCGCCCCCACGTCGAGCGGCGGATGGTGCTGATCACCCCGGTGGTGGGGCTGGCCGTCGCGGGCCTGGCGATTGCGTTCGCCGCGGCCACCGGAAAAGGATCCTCGGAAGTGCTGTTCTCCGGGCAGTCCGCTCTCGGCCCGTTCATCGCGCACAGCGCGAGCTATACCGTCGGGGCGCTGGTCCTGCTGCTGGCGTGCAAGGGAATTGCCTACGGCGTATCGCTGAGCAGCTTCCGCGGCGGCCCGACATTCCCGGCCCTGTTCCTGGGGGCGGCGGGCGGCGTCGCGCTGTCGCACCTGCCTGGGCTGCCTCTGGTCGACGGGATCGCCATGGGCATCGGCGCGATGTCGGTCGTGATGCTCAGGCTCCCGCTCACCTCCGTCCTGCTGGCCTCCCTGCTGCTGGCATCAGACGGCCTGGCCGTCATGCCGCTGGTGATCGTGTCGGTCGTGGTGGCCTACGTGCTCTCGGCGAGGCTGACCCCCACCCCGGCTCCGGCCGCGGCCCCCCAACCCGCAGGCGACGCGGCTCCCGGCAGGCCCGCACCGCCTTCCAGCCAGCCAGCGCGGTCATGAGCCTTCGCGTGCGAGACGGTCTAACAGCAGGCCCAGATCCACCGCTCGCTGAATCGCGGCCAAGCGCGAGGACACTCCCAGCTTCTGGTAGATGGACTGCAGGTGGGTCTTGACCGTATTGCGGGAGATGTACAGCGCGGCGGCCATCTGCACGTGACTGGCGGTTGGCAGCAATTTCAGGACCCGCAGCTCCGCAGGGCTCAGCGGCGCGGCGAGAATGCGGCCGGATCGTTCCGGCTGCGTGGCGCGGGTCTCCAGGGCCGCACCGATGAGCCGCTCCAGGAACGGCTCTGGTTGCATCGCTGCCGAATGCTCGACCAGGTACCGCGTCACCTGGGGCGCGGTCATGACGACGATGTTGAGGAAGCCGCCGTGGCGTGCTGCCCGGAGCACATCGCCGACAATGCCAGCGACCGCGGGGTCGCCGCGCTCGATCGCAGCGGCGGCCAGGAGTATCTGGCGCACCAGTGCTGCGCGCGGCGTCAGGTCCCCCAGCGACCCGGCGTCCAGGTACCCCACGGCGGCCTGGTGATCGTTGGCGGCGAGCGCGACCCTGGCCAGCAGCAGGCCACGCCTGGTGGCGGGCAGTTCGCTGGCGAGCTCGACGGGGGAGCGCTGGTCGCCGAGTGACAGGCGCAGCACTGCCTCGAGCTCGTCGGCTCGCGCCAGGAGCATGGATTTCGTTCCGGCCAGGACCAGGCGCGCCGTTTCGACGCTGGCCAGCGCGTCCTGGAACTGCCCGCGGGCGGCCCAGATCGCGGCCCGGTTGAGCAGGGCGAGAAACTCAAAGGCCGGCCGGCCGCGCGCAGAGATCGACAGCGCCCGCTCGGTGAGATGTTCCGCCTCGTCGAGGTCCCTTTGCTCCAGGGCGACGCCCGCCAGGACGCGCAGGTAATCCCCGGCGAAGAAGTGCTGGTCGAACCCGAGGCGCTTTGCGTGGGTGTCAGCCTCCCGGGCCGCCTGGGCCGCTTCATTTAGGTGACCGGCTTCGAACCATGCGTACGCCTGCGCCCCGCGCAGATCCACCAGCCTGGCCGGCTCGGCCAGCGACGGAGCCGCTAGCGCCGCTGTGACCTCCCGGTCGGCCGCCTCGAAGTCCCCCAGCCACGTGTAGGCACGCAGCAGTATCAGCGGCAGGGCGGCAATCCACTCGTCCCCGGGCACGGCCCGTTCCCCGATGTCCCGTGCGGCCAGGCCATAGCGCACCGCTTCAGCTGCCTCGCCGATGAGCGCGCAGCGCAGGGACCGCATCGCCGCGAGATGAGCCGCGAGCCGCGAGTCCGCCGGGATGGCTGGCCGGGTGCGCTCGAGCAGGTCCAGGTACTCGCCGCCGCGAACCCAGTCACCCCACAGCAGCAGGTCGGCCGCCAGCGCCAGCAGCCGCTCAGGAGCGCCGGTCAGCAGCGACGCGTCCACCACGCTGAGATCCAGCGCCCCCGCCGCCGACGGATCATGCAGGAAATCGGTGACGACGCGATCCTGCAGCAGGGCCAGCGCCCGGTCTACCTTCCGCGCCGCCAGGAAATGGCGAGTCGCCCCCCGCGTGTCGCCAGCCGCCTCCAGCCATTCGGCGACCCGGAGGTGAAGCGCGAGCTCCTGCGCCATGTCCGTAGCGTGCAGCTCGGCGCGCAGTACGTCCCGCACGAGATGGTGGTACCGGTAGCTCGTCCGGTCATCATCGAGCGCCACCACGAACAGACTGGCCGCCTCCATGCTGCGCAGCAGCGCCGCTGCGTCCTGCCTGCCGGTGACCGCCGCGCAGCCCTCAGCGGTCAGCTCGTCCAGAATGGAAGTCTCGAGCATGAAGGCCGCTACCTCGGGCGGCTGCTGTTCCAGGACTTCACCGACGAAGTACTCCGCGATCGCATGGCTGCGCACATCCAGCGCACGCGCCGGGTCGTTAGTGCCGCGAAGCGTCAGCGCGGCCATCTGCAGTGCCGCGACCCATCCCTCGCTTCGCTGATGAAGGAGGGCGAGCTCAGCGTCGGCGATCCGCACGCCGAAGTTCTCAAGCAGAGTGCCGCTCTCGGCCAGCGAGAGATACAGCTCGTGGTCGCGTAGCTCGCACAGCTCACCGGACAGGCGCAGCCGGTGCAGCCGCACGGGCGGGTCGATACGGCCCGCCAGCACCAGCTGAGCGGTCCCAGCTGGCCACCGCTCGACGAGGTCGGTCATGGTCCGGCCGGCCGTGGCCGCCGCAGCGTGGAAGTCATCAACGATGATGGCTGACCCGGCCGGCAGCCTCGCGGCGTCGTTCGCGATCGAGGCAGTAACGTCGGCGGACATCGCACCGTCCAGCGCGAGCAGCTCAGCCGCATCGGCGCCGAATCCTGGCGCCACCGCCTGGGGAGCCGTGATGAACCCGGTCCAGAAACGAACCGGGTCCGCGTCGGCGTCGTCACACGAAAGCCAGGAGGTCACGCCGGCCTCCCGGGCGGCCACCCAGCTCGACAGCAGCACGCTTTTGCCAGCACCGGCCGAGCCCACCACCACCGTCAGGCGCTTGCCTGCCCCCACCTCCAGCCGTCCATGCAGCGCCGGCCTGGTAAGCAGCGTGGCCGGCAGCGTCGTCGGGCGGAACTTCGCCAGCGCGAACCGAACGTTACGGGAAGTGTCCCGCCCGGCCACCGGGCGCAGTGGCGCGGTGTCCCCCGCCGTCCGGTCTATGGCCGGCGCGGAAGCAATCGGGAGGACCGTCCGGGCATCCTCGGTCCCAGGGTTCGGGCGCACGTCGCGGTCAGCACGCAGCGGGACAACGCTCGGAAGGTCAGCCGATTGGCGGCCGGCTCCACCCTGCCGGTCTTTGCGGCTCACTTACACCCCTGGCCAGTAGTTCCAGCCGCCGGGGTCCAGAGCGATATAGAGACGTCCAGTCTCGCAGCCCAATCCGTGGTGAGGCAAGTTCGCCGGTGGTCACCCCGGAAAGGGGGTGACGCAGACCCGGCTACCGCGCAAACTCACAGCACGCGTGAAACGGGAGCAGACTTCGAGGCGAACACCGTGCAACCACGAACATTCGAGATCACTTTCGCTGGCCAGGCGGGTCGCATAGTGCGCGCGGAGTTCGACGACTGCGAGATCAGCGTGGGTCCCGGCACGACCACGCTCCGTGCCGAGCGACTGGATCAGGGCGCCCTTCAGGAACTGATGCAGCGGGTCACCGGACTGGGGCTCGAGCTCATCGAAGTACGCGCCGTGGCGCCACGACCCGCGGACTGACCCAGCCCCGGCTGGTCACGACGGCAGCGCGCCGCCCTCGGCGGCCTCGGTCTCCTCTTTGACCGGCAGGCCGCGGACCAGAATGATGATCACTACGGCGATGGCCGCGCCGATCAGGTCGCCGAAGACGTAGGCCCACCAGCCGGTCAGGTCGGCGCCCACAATGCCGGGCCCCAGGGTGCGGGCCGGGTTCATCGACGCGCCGCTGATCGGGCTGGCGAACAGCCCGAGCAGCGCTACCGTCGAGCCCACCGCGATCGCGGCGTTGTGGCCGATGCTGCGGCCCCCGGTCGCCGTGTGCAGGATCACGCTGACCAGGATCGTGGTCAGGACGATTTCCATCACGAATGCCCGCCAGTCACCGCCCGGCTTGGCGATGGGATAGTTGCCGCCCGCGCTGACGTCACCGAACATGGCCTGCAAGAACACGGCCGCACCGATCGCCCCGGCGAACTGGGCCACCCAGTAGGGCAGCACCCAGCGCACCGGGAACACCCGGCGGGCGGTGAACGCGAACGTGACCGCGGGGTTGATGTGCAGCCCGGACAGCGGCCCCCAGGCGTAGATCAGCGCCATCACCAGGGCGCCCGGCGCGATCACCGCGGCCGTCCGGCTGATCGGGCCACCCCCAGCGTAATGATTGATCACGCCAGCCCCGGCCGCGACCGTCACCAGCAGGAACGTACCGATGAACTCGATGATCAGCCGGATCCACAGCGGCCGCTGCTTCAGCGTGTCCGCTTCGAACCGGAGAAGATACCGGGTGCCCACAGCAGCGGCATGCCGCTCTTCCTCGTTGTCAACGGTGTTGGTCATCGTCGGCACCCGCTTTCCCCGGTCAGCTGGCCACGCCGGGCGTGACCGGGTCCAGCTTCCACCACCGGCGGGGGTAACTGGATCACCCATTGGGGGGGAGAGCACTGGCCGCCGACCATCCCCGATGGGTGATCCGCTGAGCCTGGGGAGCTGCGACTGTCGACCTGCCTGGACCGGCGGCCGTTTCCCGTCCCGGCGCGCAGCGAAAGGACTCTGGTCATGAATGTGCCAGCCAAAGCCGCCGTCGGCGACGCCACGAGCGAGGCCCTGGCCAGGATCGTGGCCGCGGTACCGGAGCTGATGGTGGCCCCTCGGCCTGGCCCTGCCCCCGGGCCGTAGGCGACGGCCTGCCCCTTACCCCCAACCCGCAATGTGAGGAGAGCGTCATGTTCCGACGACGGCGCCCGCTGCTGCGCGCAGCGGCCGTAGGAGGCGGCGCATATATCGCCGGCAAGAAGGTCGCCCAGCGATCCGCCGAGCAGGGGCAGCAGGAGGACGAGCAGAACGAGCGGATCGGCGACGTCGAGCAGCAGCAGGAACAGCCCGGGGCGGACCAGGAAGTGCCCACGCCGGACCAGCCAGCGCCCTCGATGCTCGACCAGCTGAACCAGCTCACGGCCCTGCATGAGCAGGGTGCCCTGACCGACGACGAGTTCAGCTCGGCCAAAGCCAAGCTGCTCGGTTAGGCGCAAGCGGCCGGTGAACGCCGGCCTCAAGGTCCTATCAAGGGGTGCAGGATGAGCGAGCCGTTCAAGGGAACGATCAACGTTGATATCCGTGACTCGGTCCCGGACTGGTCGCCGTTCGAGCCGCCCAAGGCCCCGGACGGGGCACCGAACGTGGTGTACATCGTGCTGGACGATGTCGGGTTCTCGGCCATGTCCTGTTACGGCGGGCCGATCGGGACGCCGAACATCGAGCGGGTCGCGGCGGACGGGATCCGTTACACGCAGTGGCACACCACGGCGCTCTGCTCGCCGACCCGCTCCTGCCTGCTGACGGGCCGCAACCACACCCGCAACTCGATGGCGTGTATCACCGAGGCGGCGGTCGGGTTCCCGAACGCCAGCGGGACGATCCCGCCCGAGAACGGCATGCTCCCCGAGATCCTGGGCGAGCGGGGCTGGAACACCTACATGGTGGGCAAGTGGCACCTGTGCCCGACGGTGGAAATGAACGTCGCCTCGACACGGCGGAACTGGCCGTCGGGCCGGGGGTTCGAGCGCTGGTACGGCTTCCTCGGCGCCGAGACCAACCAGTGGTACCCAGACCTGGTCTACGACAATCACCCGGTCGACCAGCCGAAGTCCCCGGCCGAGGGATATCACCTGACCGAGGACCTGACCGATAAGGCGCTCGAGTTCATCAAGGACGCGAAGACGATTGCGCCGGACAAGCCGTTCTTCCTGTATTACGCGCCCGGGGCGGCTCACGCACCGCATCATGTCCCGAAGGAATGGGCGGACAAGTTCAAGGGCCACTTCGACATGGGGTACGAGGCGATCCGCGAGCAGACGCTGGCCCGGCAGAAGGAGCTGGGCATCGTCCCGGACGGCACCGAGCTCCCGCCCATCAACCCGATCGGTACCCCCGAGACCCGCACGGGGCCCAAGGGCCAGCCGTTCCCGCCGCTGGACTTCACCAGGTCGTGGGACTCCCTGTCAGCCGAGGAGAAGCAGCTGTTCTGCCGGATGGCGGAGGTGTACGCCGGGTTCCTGGCGCACGCTGACCACCACATCGGGCGGCTCCTTGACTACCTGGAAGAGTCCGGGCAGCGGGAGAACACCATGGTCATCGTGGTGTCCGACAATGGGGCCAGCGGCGAGGGCGGCCCCAACGGGTCAGTCAACGAGATGATGTTCGCCAACGGCATCCCCGACGACATGAAGGCCAACCTGGCGATGCTCGACGAGCTCGGCGGGACGAAAACGTACAACCACTATCCCAACGGCTGGGCGATGGCGTTCAACACGCCGTTCAAGATGTGGAAGCGGTATGAGTTCAACGGCGGCACCGCGGACCCGTGCATCATCTCCTGGCCCACGGCGACGGGGGCAGGCTCGGCGGGCAACGGCGAGTTGCGCCACCAGTACCACCACGCGATCGATATCGTGCCGACCATCCTGGACACCCTGGGCGTTGAGCCACCCGAGACGATCAAGGGACATGTGCAGAGCCGGTTCGACGGGGTGAGCATGCGCTACACCGCTGAGATGGCCTCGGCACCCTCGGCCCGCAAGACCCAGTTCTACTCGATGCTCGGCTCGCGCGGGATCTGGCACGACGGCTGGAAAGCCATCACCACCCATCCGACCCTCAGTGGGTGGAGCGACTTCAACGACGACACCTGGGAGCTGTATCACACCGATACTGACCGTGCGGAGCTGCACAACCTCGCTGCTGAGCAGCCGGGCAAGCTCCGTGAGCTGGTCAACCTGTGGTTCGCCGAGGCCGGCAACAACGCAGCGTTCCCGCTCGACGACCGGTCAGCAGTGGAGATCATCACGACGCCGAGGCCGCAGCTGGCCTCCTCGCGTGACCGGTATATCTACTTCCCCGGTACCGCCGAGGTGCCCGAAGCGCAGGCGGTGAACGTCCGTAACCGCTCGTACACGATCGGCGCCCAGGTCGACATTCCTGCGCCCGGCGCGCAGGGCGTCCTGTTCGCGCACGGGTCGCGGTTCGGCGGGCACGCGCTCTACATCAAGGGCAACCGGCTGCACTACGTCTACAACTTCGTCGGCATGGGCGAGCAGAAGATCGACGGCGACCAGGACGTCCCGACCGGGGAGAACCTGATCCTTTCGGCCTCCTTCGCCAAGGACGGAGAGGATCCGCCCAGCGTTTCCACCGGAATCCTCTCCCTGTACCACGGGGACAAGAAAGTCGGCGAAGGCCGGATCAGGACCCAGCCCGGGATGTTCTCGCTCGCGGGTGAGGGCCTGTGCGTCGGCCGCGACAGCGGTGAACCGGTGACGGACGACTACCCAGGTGATCACCCACACGCTTTCACTGGCGGCACCATCAAGCGGGTCGCCGTCGACGTCAGCGGCGATCCCTACCTCAACCTCGAGCGCGAGGCCCAGGCGATGCTGGCGCGGGAATAGGGGCGGACACGCGCACCGGCGACCCGCTTCCCTCCTCAAGTAGGTGGCGAGATCCGCACATGTCCGGGCGATCAGCCGGCCATACGAGCCGGGACCACACGGTACTGAGATGGCAGCGCGCCGTGTTAACCGCGGGGCCCGGTGAAGCCGGCGGCGGCCGCCGGGCGGGGTGAGCACTGGTGGCCGGTGGCGCTGGCGATCCTCGTCACAGCCGGCCTGCACGTGGCGCTGCCCGCCCAGTACCGGGTGCACCCCAGATGGGTGGTCCCTGTCGTCCTGGCCGTCTTGCTGGCGGTCCTGATCATCGGGACCCCGGCCGGATCGACCGGCAGAAGCCCTGGCTGAGGATTCTCACCGGCATCGTCATCGCATTTATCACGGTGGCCAACCTGTTCGCCGCCGCCCGCGCGCACCAACCCCGCCGGGGCCCAGCATTCGTCTTCCCGGAGATGATGCACACCGAGTACACGCCAGCCGGCTGGGTGCCACGTTTTGCCGACTACCTGTCGCTGGCCTTCTGGACCGCCACCGCGTTCAGCCCCACCGACACCTCCGCCATCAAACCGTGGGCCAAGCTGCTCATGATCATGGAAGCATCCGTCTCCCTCGGCCTGGGTGCGCTGGTGATCGCCCGCGCGGTCACATCCTGAAGACATGAAATGCCGGATTCACCCCGGGCAGCGGCTGGAGTGCCGCCCCTCCTGGTCAAGAAGCACGGCGGATGAGCCGGCGGGCAGACAGCGGCGGCACTTCGGTGTCATCAGGTCCGCCTGCCGGGATGGCCAGACGCGGCCCGTAGCGTTGGGCCAGGGGATTGGCGGTCAGGCCATGCACGACCACGCTGAGCAAGACCGTGAAAGCGATCACCGAAACCGCCGCCCTGGCCGGCCGGCCTAGATCCTCGAGCGCCAGCAAGGCAAATACCACGGACGCCAGGCCGCGGGGGCCGAACCAGCCCACGAAGGCAACGGCCGCACGGCCGAGTCGTCGGCCCGCCAGCGCCAGCGCCACTGGCACCATCCGGATCACGGTCAGGCTGAGCACCGCGTACAGCACCCGCTGCCACGTCAGGCCCTCGAACGCCGGCACGACCGCGATAGCGCCGAACGCCAGCCAGACCAGCAGCGACACCAGGGCACCCGTCTCCTCGACGTACGGCACCAGCCGCTCACCGCCCTTCCCGCTGGTGGCACCGTAGGCCAGGCCGCCTATGAACGCGGCAATGAAGCCATTTCCGTGCAGCGCCAGAGCGCAGGCGTAGGCGCAGACCGCCAGGGCCAGCACCGCGGAGCCAGCGAAACCGGCTTCGGCCCACCCGCGGCGGCGCGCCACGTGCACGACAAAGCCGCCCGCGCCGCCAGTACACGCGCCGACGAGCACGCCCAGCGCGAGTTCTGCCGCGGCCGCGCCTGGACCGACGCTGGCCGCGTGCTCGGCAGTCGCGGCTCCAGCTATGGCGACCACGACGACCGGCGTGGCGATCCCGTCGTTGAGCCCGCTCTCGACGTTGAGCAGCCGGCGGATCCTGGCCGGGACCGCCGGGTTCACCATCACGCCCGCACCCAGGGCCGCGTCTGTCGGTGCGAGGGCCGCGCCGACCAGCAGGGCGAGCCAGATACTTATGCCGCTGAAGAGCGCAAGCGCCAGCAGGATCCCCAAGCCGATAGTCAGGGGCAGCCCGATCCCCAGCAGCCGAAGGCACAGGCCCACGTCGTCGCGCAGATCCCGCAACCTGACCCGGGACGCGTCGGAAAACAGGACCAGGACCAGGGTGATTTCGGCCAGCGCCTTCACCAGCTCAGGGGAAGGCGCGTATCCCAGCACTGCCAGCGGGCCGTGGGTCAGCACCAGGCCAGCGAGCACGAAGATGATCGGCGCGGTCACGTCGAACCGCTCCAGCCGCGCGGACAGCGTCCCCCACGCGAAGACGACTGCCGCCACGATCGCCAGATCGGAAGCGCTCATCGAGTCCTGCCTCGGGTCCCGGTGCTCACCGGGGCGGCGCGGCGGGAGTGCCGGGTGGCGGGCCAGTATCGGCTAGCTGGCCTGGGGCTGCCTGCCCGTCGGCGGGCGGACCCGCGGCGGGCGGGCCGCCGGCGGTCCACTGGGCGCCGGTTTCGTCACGGAAAGCCGCGATAGCGGCGGCGATCGTCGGGAAGAAGTGCTGCGGGTTGATCGTGCGGGTCAGCCCGTAGCGTTCGATCTTGTGCCGTACCGGGTCCTTGAGCTCGGCGAAGACCAGGCTGATGCCCTCGGCGTTCAGCGTCTCGTCGAGGTCCTCGAGCACGTCGGAGGCGGTGGTGTCCACGTCAGTCACTGGCTCCGCCGCGATGAGAATCCAGGTGGGTTTCGGGTCAGCATTGGCCAGCCGCCTGATCTCGTCGCGGAACGTGGTGGCGTTGGCGAAGAACAGCGGGCCGTCGAACCGGTAGATCACCAGGCCGGGCAGGTGCTCGGCATCGGGGTAGGAGTGGACGTCGTGGTAGCCCTCGACCCCGGCCACACGCCCGAGCACCGTGGCATAGGGCCACCAGGCCCGCCGGAAAACGTTGAGGATGGACAACGCGACCGCGATCGCGATCCCCGGCAGCACGCCCAGCAGGGCGACGCCGAGGAACGCCGCGATCGAGAGCAGGAACTCGGCTTTGCGCTGCCGCCACAGCCGCACCGTGCCGGGAATGTCGGCCAGCGACAGTGCTGCGGTGATCACCACCGCGGCCAGGGCCGGCTGGGGCAGGTTGCGGAACAAGCCCGGGACCAGCACGATCATCAGGATGATCAGGGCCGCCCCGATGACCCCGGTCAGCTGCGTTTTCGCGCCGGACCGTTCGGCCACGGCCGTCCGCGACCCGCTGGTGCTGACCGGGAACCCCTGGAACAGGCCGGCGGCCAGGTTCGCCGCGCCGATACCGATCATCTCGCCGTTACCGCGCACCTCCTGCCCGCTGCGGGCCGCGAACGCTGACGCGGTGGAGATCGTGTCGGCCAGGGAAACCAGGGCGATGCCCAGTGCGCCGGCGAACAGGGGCCCAAGGTCGGACAGCCGGACAGACGGAATCGTGAACGGCGGGAACCCCTTGGGGAGCACCCCGACCAGGCTGACACCGTGATCAGCCAGGCTGAAGACCGTGGTCGCCGCGATCGCGAGAACGACCGCTATCAGCACGGCCGGGACCTTTGGCAGCCAGCGCTGCAGGACCAGGATCACCGCGATGCCCGCGAGCCCGACCGCGGCCGCGGCCGGAACGGCTTCGCCGTGCGCCAGTCCCCTGGCGAACCCGGTGATCTCACCGATCAGGTCATCAG
>Ga0207664_10000814_pt1 | contig 21180 bp, 22 predicted proteins | sample LARL83metaG_FD_184349 | JGI IMG/M metagenome (GOLD analysis project Ga0207664, IMG submission 184349) | Corn, switchgrass and miscanthus rhizosphere microbial communities from Kellogg Biological Station, Michigan, USA - LAR L8-3 metaG... | ecosystem: Host-associated > Plants > Roots >... | reverse complement strand
GATACGGCTCAGGGGCTTCGGTGAATTCGGGTGCCCGCCCGAAGGCGGCTTCGAAGGAACGACGAGCAGTCTCACCGTCCAAGGCGGAAGCACCAGGATAACGATCAGGCTAATATAGCTGTATCGCTAGCACGTCACAGCGCGGGCCGCCCGACCACGGGCGGCCCGCTTTGACCTCAGAAGGCGACACGACAGGGGGTATCATGTCGCATCACACAAAGCTTGCGCTCGGCGGAGTCGCTGCGGCAATCGCCATGGCCGTCGCGGTCGGCTCGGCGAGCGCAAACAGACTCAGCGTGAGCAGCAGGAACTTCAGAGCCGTTTGGAGCAATCTCCGTTTCTTCGGCGAAGGCGGCATCGAATCCGAATTGCAGTGTCCGGTGACGCTCGAAGGGAGTTTCCACTCCGGCACGATCAGGAAGGTCATCGGCGCCCTAATCGGCCATGTCACGAGCGCGGTGTCCGGCTCCGGCGCAGCCTGTAGGAGGGGCAGCTCGACGATCCTGAGGGAAACCCTTCCGTGGCACATCACGTACGAGGGATTCTCCGGAACACTACCCAGGATAACCACTGTAACGCTCTTAGTGAGGGGCGTGGCGTTCAGGGTCGACCCCGGCATCGGGATTGCTTGCAGATACGGACACGCTACGGAAAATGCCAGAGGGATAATCAATCTCGGCGCGAGCGGAGAAGCCAATTCCCTCAGAGCTGACGAATCGATACGGCTCAGGGGCTTCGGTGAATTCGGGTGCCCGCCCGAAGGCGGCTTCGAAGGAACGACGAGCAGTCTCACCGTCCAAGGCGGGACGACCAGGATAACGATCAGGCTAATATAGTCCGACCACCAGCAGGGGCCCTGCGGGCTGTCCATACATGGGCGGCCCGCTTCGGCTCGGACGCGACAGCAGACAGGGGGCATCATGTCGCATCACATCAAGCTCGCACTCGCCGGATTCGCCGCGGCACTCGCCATATCCGTCGCCGTCGGCTCGGCGAGCGCAAATCGCCTCAGTGGCAGCAGCAGGACCTTGAGAGCTGTCTGGACCGAACTCCGCTTCTTCGGCGAAGGCGGCATCGAAGCTGAAGCGTCGTGCCCGGTCACGCTTGAAGGCAGCTTCCACTCAGGCACGATAAGCAAGGTCGTCGGCGTCCTAATCGGCCACGTCACGAGTGCCGCGTCCGGCTCGGGCGCGGCGTGCAGGAGGGGCAGCTCGTCGGTTCTGAAGGAAACGCTGCCGTGGAGATTGACCTACGAGGGCTTCTCCGGAACGCTACCCAGGATAACCGGTGTGAGCGTATTATTGACCGGCTTGGCGATGAAAACCGACCCGGGCATCGGGATCTCATGCAGATACGGGCATGCCTCGGAAAACACCAGAGGGATAATCAATCTCGGCGCGAGCGGGGAAGGCAATTCCCTTAAAGCCGATGAAGCGATACGCCTCAGGGGCTTCGGCGAAACCTTCTGCCCACCCGAAGGTGGCTTCGAAGGAACGACGAGCAGTCTCACCGTTCAAGGCGGAACCACGAAAATTACGATCAGGCTAATATAGTCACCTGAGCAGGTGCGGCGCTGCGGGCGGCTCGATATCGGGGCGGCGCGCTTCACCTCGGACGCGAGACCAGACAGTCAGTCAGACCACCGCAGGACCGTGCTAGCGGCGCCGCTCCCGCATGTGAGCGGCGCCGCCTGCTCGGGCGCTCCACGTCGGCGACCGCGCCCTATCCGCCCGCCAGACGGGCACTGCGACCCGATCCCGCCGCCGCCCACGGCGTTAGGCTCACCGCATGACAAGAGCGCGCGGCGGGATCGACCTCGGTGGGACGAAGATCCAGACGGTCGTCGTCGACGCCGACAGCGAGGTGCTCGGCCAGGCGCGCCACCCGACGCCGACGTCGGGTGGGCCGGCGGACGTCGCCGCCGCGATGGCCGCGGCGCTGCGGGAGGCGGCGCAGGGCGCCGGCATCGAGCCGTCCGAGCTGGTGGGCGTCGGCGTCGGCTCGCCCGGCGCGGTCGACGCGGACGCCGGCACCGTAAGCGGCGCGCGCAACCTCCCTGGCTGGGAGGGCAGCTTCGCGCTTGCTGCGGTGCTCGGCGAGCAGCTCGCGGCTCCCGTCTCGCTCGGCAACGACGTCCAGGTCGCGACCGACGCGGAGGTGGCGCTGGGCGCCGGACGCGGCTACAGATCGCTGCTCGGCGTCTTCTGGGGCACCGGCGTCGGCGGCGGGATCGTGCTCGGCGGCAAGCCGTGGCTCGGGCGCGGCGCCGCCGGCGAGATCGGCCACATGGTGGTCAAGCGCGACGGGCGCAGATGCCCGTGCGGGCGGCGCGGCTGCATGGAGGCCTACTCCGGCCGCGCGGCGCTGGAGGCCCGCGCCCGCGAGAAGCACGCCGAGGGCCACAGGACCGACCTCTTCAGGCTGATGGAGCGCCACGACCGCACGCGCCTGACGAGCGGGATCTGGGCGCGCGCGCTCGAGCACGGCGACAACCTCGCGACCGAGCTGATCGATGAGGCGGTCGCCGCGCTCGGCGCCGGGATCGCCTCCGCCATGAACCTGCTCGACTGCGAGGCGGTCGTCATCGGCGGCGGGCTCGGGCTGCGGCTCGGGGAGCCCTACGTCGCGCGCATCCGCGAGGCGATGGGACCGCACCTGTTCGTCGACGAGCGCCCGCCGGACGTCAAGCTGGCCGCGCTCGGCGACCTCGGCGGCGCGATCGGCGCCGCGCTGCTCGCGCGCTGAGCGTGCTGCTCAGCCGACCGCGTGCGGTGCGCGCACGGCCGCGATCGCGTCCTGGAACGTGCGCTCCCACACATCGACGTGCGCTTCGATCGTCTCCCCCGCGGCCCACCGCATGCCGCGCTGCGAGAGCACGCGCCGCGCGTCCGCGTCGTTCATGAGGTCCTCGATCGCGCTGAACCAGTCGCCGTCGGCGACGAGTCGGCCGCCCTGCCGCTCGCCGAAGCCGGCATAGGGACCGATCGGCGAGGCGAGCCACGGCACGCCGGCGGCCGCGTACTCCTTGAGCTTGACGTCGGAGCGGGCGAGGTCGACGGCCGTGTCGGCGAGCGGGGCGAGCGCGACGTCGAAGTGCGGCAGGTGCTCCGCGAGCGCCCCGTACGGGATCCCGTCCACGTGGGTGTAGCGCCGGCTGGGGAGCCTCAGGTCGAGCCCGACCCCGGTGATCGTCAGGTGCGCGTGGCGCGCCAGCAGGCGCTCGAGCACGTCGGGGATGCCGAGCGCCTCGTAGCTCGACGCGTGGTGCGGCATCGCCATCCAACCTATGTGGACGCCCTGGTGGGGCATCAGCCGCTCGGGGCGCCTGAACGTCGGCGGCAGCAGGTTGGGCAGGATCTGCACCTCGCGGCGGCTGTCGGCCGCGTGCAGGTGCGCGAGCGCCTCGCTCGGGGTCGTGACGGCGTCGGCGATTCTCGCCATCGCGCGCATCGAGGTGAAGAAGCGCTGCGCCGCCATCCCGTCCTGTCCGGGTGCCTTCGCGGCTTCCTCCAGCACGGCGACGCGCTGGTCGTCGTTGTCCCACACCACCGCGACGCCGCGGCGGCGCAGCTCTCTCGCGAGTCGCACCATCAGCGGATGGCATATCCGCATCACGTGCACCGCGTCGAAGTCGAGCAGGCCGGCCGGGTCGCGTATCTCGTCGCGCTCCTCGACGTGGATGCTGTGGCCGCGGTGCGCGAGCGCCTGCATCGGCACGATCGAGCGGTAGATCGACTCGACCGTGCGCTCCGGGACCAGCGACGCTATCCGCATGCGGTCGAGCATCTCAGTCGCCGCGGGTCGCGTGCAACCACCACCCGTCGCCGCGGCGTCGCGCGTTGCCCGCGGGGGTAGAGTCGCGACATGCGGATCCTCGTCGTCGGCGCCGGCGGAGTCGGCTCGGCCGTGCCGGCGATCGCGCAGCGGCGGGACTTCTTCACGCACATGACGGTCGCCGACCTCGCGCCGGAGCGCGCCCGCGCCGCCGTCGAGCGGCTCGGCGAGCCCGACCGCTTCTCCGCCGCCCGCGTCGACGCCTCCGACGAGGCGGCGCTCGTCGCGCTGATCCGCGAGGCGAACGCGGACGCGGTGCTGAACGCCTGCGACCCGCGCTTCAACGAGCCGATCTTCGCCGCCAGCCACGCCGCCCGCGTCACCTACCTCGACATGGCGATGACGCTCTCGCGACCGCACCCGACCGATCCGTACCGCGAGCCCGGCGTGCTGCTCGGCGACCTCCAGCTCGCGGAGGCCGAGGCATGGGAGCGCGCCGGCCAGCTCGCGCTCGTCGGGATCGGCGTCGAGCCGGGCCTCTCCGACGTCTTCGCGCGCTATGCCGCCGACCACCTCTTCTCGACGATCGAGGAGGTCGGCGTGCGCGACGGCGCCGACCTGCGCGTCGAGGGCTACGCGTTCGCCCCCACCTTCTCGATCTGGACGACGATCGAGGAGTGCCTGAACCCGCCGCTGATCTGGGAGCGCGGCCGCGGCTGGTTCACGACGGAGCCGTTCTCCGAGCCGGAGACGTTCCGCTTCCCCGCGGGGATCGGCGAGCTGGAGTGCGTCAACGTCGAGCACGAGGAGGTCGTGCTGATCCCGCGCTGGGTGGATTGCGAGCGCGTGACGTTCAAGTACGGGCTCGGCGCGGACTTCATCGGCGTCCTCAGAACGCTCCGCATGCTCGGGCTCGACGCGACCGAGCCGGTGCGCGTGCGCGGCGGCGAGGTGGCGCCGCGCGACGTCGTCGCGGCGGTGCTGCCGGACCCGGCGACGCTCGGCGAGCGGATGAGCGGACGCACCTGCGCCGGCACCTACGTGACCGGGACCGGCGTCGACGGCGGGCCGCGACGCACCTATCTCCACCACGTCGTCGACAACGAGTGGTCGATGCGCGAGTACGGCGCGCAGGCGGTCGTGTGGCAGACGGCGCTCAACCCGGTGCTTGCGCTCGAGCTGCTCGCGAACGGGAGTTGGAAGGGTGCGGGCGTCCTCGGGCCGGAGGCGTTCGACGCGGTCCCGTTCCTGGAGCTGCTCGCCGACTACGGGGCGCCGCACGGCGTCGACGAGCGCTGAGCGACGGCCGCCTACAGCTTCGCCAGGAACGCCTCCGTCGCCGCCGACATGACGCGCTGCAGCGCGCGCCCCTCGTCGGCGGCGCCGTGCGCTCGCACCAGCTCGTGCGAGGCGAGCGCGCCGAACTGCCCGAGGAAGCGGGCGACCTCGGGGACCGAGGCCCCGCCGAGCGCCGCCGCGTCGCCGTAGGCGGCGGTCGCGGCGAGCGCCTCGCTCGGCGTCCCGGCCGCGAGCGTGGGGCCGAGCGCGTCGAGCCACGCGCGGGCGCGCGCGGCGCCCTGCGGCGCCGCGAACCAGCCGGTCCGCGCCGGCTCGTAGATCGCGCGCGCCGCGCGCTCTGCGAGCGCCTGCCCGTCGCGCTCGAGCAGCTGCGCGCTCAGCGGCAGCGGCTGCTCCGGCAGCTCCCAGCGGCGCAGGCGCGGCGCGCGGCTGCGCTCGCGCGCGAGCCGCTGCACGTCGCCGCGGCGGAAGCGGCGGTGGCCGCCCTCGGTGCGCGTGCCGGGCAGGACGCCCTGGTCGGCGAGTCGGCGCGCGGTGCTCGCGGAGACGCCGAGCGCCTGCGCGACGGCGCTCAGCGGCAGCAGCTCGTCGGCGTCCGTCGCCTGCTCCTCGCTCGTGCGCCCGCGCGGCCGTGCGAGCCCCAGCTCCAGGTCGTGCAGGTCGAGCAGCGCGGCAGCCGGCGCCGGGCGCGCGATCAGGTGCCCCTGCGCGGCGTCCGCGCGCAGCGCGCGCACCGTCTCCAGCTCGCGCTCGGTCTCCACGCCGGGGACGGTGATCGAGAGCCCGAGCGTGTGCGCCAGCCCCACCACCGCCTCGGCGATCGGCAGCTCGCCGCTCCCCGCGCCGGTCGCGGGCAGCAGCGAGCGGTCGAGCTTGAGCCCGTCGATCGGGAGCTGCGCGAGCTGCGCGAGCGTGGACTGGGCGCCGCCGAAGCGGTCGAGCACGATCCGCACGCCGAGGCGTCTGAGCGTCGCGAGCACCTCGTCGAGATCCTCGCGACGGTGCAGCGAGGCGGGGTCGGCGATCTCCAGCACGATCGTCTCGGGCGGCACCTGCGCCCCGTGCACCGTCGTCGCGAAGCGGCTCGCGAACGCCTGCTCGAGCAGCTCGCGTCCGGAGACGTTCAGCGCGACCGGCGGCAGCGGCTGCGGCTGGGCGCTCCAGCGGGCGAGCTGGTGGCAGACGGCCTGCAGCATCCAGTCGCCGATCTCGACGATCAGGCCGCTCTCCTCGGCGACCGGCAGGAACTGCGCGGGTCCGATCAGCCCGCGCGCGGGGTGCTGCCAGCGCACGAGCGCCTCGACGCCGACGAGCGTGCCGCGCCGCAGCGAGACGATCGGCTGGAAGTAGAGCACGAGCTGCTCGCGCGCCAGCGCCTCCGCGAGCTCGTCCTCGAGGCGCAGCCGGCGCTCGGCGCGCTCGTGCTCGGCCGGGTCGGCGAGCCGCAACGGCTGCTCGCCGGCGCCGTGGGCGCGCCGCGCGGCGGCGTCCGCGTCGCGCAGCAGGTCGGCCGCGGCCCCGTGGCCCTCCTCGGCGAGCGCGATCCCGACCGTCGCGTCGAGCCGCACGCGCACGTCCGCGGCGCTCAGCGGCTCGCGCGCCAGGGCGGCGATCGCCCCGGCGAGCGCGAGCGCGTCGCCGCGCGCCGGCAGCCGCTCGGCGACCACGACGAGCCGCTCGCGCGTGAGCGCGGTCAGCCGGCACGCCGGCGGCAGCGCCTCGCGGACGCGCCGCTCGAGCTCGGCGAGCGCCTGGTCCCCGGCCCCGTGCCCGAAGGCGCGGTCGACGCGCCCGACGTCGCCGGCGTCGAGCAGCAGCACGGCGAGCAGGGCGCCGTCGCGCCGCGCGCGGTCGAGCGCGCGACGCACCGTCGCCTGCGCGTGGTCCCGGGGGCGGTCGCGCTCCGCTCGTCGCGGCTCGCTCGTCACCGCCGCGCGCGTCCGGGGATCGGCAGCTCGGGCTGACGGGCCCAGGCGCGAAGCTGTGCGGGAGCCAGCGCGATGAGCGCGAGCAGCTCGCCGACGGAGAGCCGTCGCAGCGGCTCGCCGGCCGGGCGCTCGAGCAGGATCGTCAGCGGGCGGTCAGGGTGGTCGACGAACGCGAGCCGCAGCCCGACGTCCTCCAGCACGGAGCCGCAGTGCGCCGCCGCGAGCATCTCGGCGTCAAGCTCCGTGTCCGGGCGGGACGCCGCGGGCGCCACCTGCTCCGGGCAAGTCATCGTCATCGGGGTCCTCTCTTCAATGGGGGGTGCGACCGAGATCCGCCATCGGACGTGGCGCGTCGGCGTTCAAGCGCCTGAGAGGTTTTTCAACTCGTTGACAACCTGATACCCGTTCGAGCGGGGGTGGCGAAAGGATTGTTGCGCGGCTGGGCAAGCGTCGCCGATCCGCGGGCGGGCGCGATACCGTGCAGGCCGCCATCCGCAACCCGCAGCTCAAGTTCGTGTTGCAGCGGCCGATGCTCTCCTCACCGATGCGCGCCCGTTCCCTCGCCGTGCTCGCCTGCGCCGCCATCGCCTCGCTGAGCGCCGCGGTCGCCGCTCCCGCCAAGCCGATCGCCAAGCCGCGCTGGCTGGGCCACGTCGAGGTGACCGAGTACTACCCGGTGCCGGAGGCGTGGTTCGTCGGCAGGAAGGTGAGCGCGCCCGGCCTGCCGGGCAAGCACCGCATCGACTGGCTCTACTCGGCGACCGGCGTCTCGATGGAGGGCGACGGGATCGGACTCGACGGGCGCCAGTACCACATCGCCGCGCTCGGCTCGGGGGGCTGGGTCGACGACCAGGGCAAGCCCAGCGTGCCCGGCCGCGGCGGCTGGAAGGGCGGTTCGCCCGTGTGGCGCGCCGGCGCCTTCTGGCTCACGAGATCGCACGCGCTCACGTTCCCGCTCGACGGCGGCGGCTGGTCCGACGGGGTCGGGCGGCGGTACGTGCCGCTGCCCGGCGTCAGCTTCGCGCCCGGCCCGTCGCTGCCGCTGCGCTTCTGGCGGAGCATCGCGGTCGACCCGCGCGTGATCCCGCTCGGCTCGCGCGTCTACGTCGCCGCCTACCGCAACACGCCGGGGCACGGCTGGTTCCTCGCGCAGGACACCGGCGGCGCGATCATCGGCCGCCACGTCGACGTCTACCGCTCGCCGCCGGCGAGCGCCGACGTCGGCGGCAACCTCTACGCCGACCAGCGCATCTACGTGATCCCGCCCGGCAGATCCCCGGGCAGAGACGCCCCGTCGGCCACCGGCTCGCGCAGCTCCTCCCCCGCCTCGCCCTCCGGCGGCGCGGGTGCGCCGTAGCCAACTAGACTGTCGCCCCATGGCGAAGCAGCAGAAGCCGCGCGCGATGCGGCAGGTGCAGGGCGGCGGCCTGGCCGCGATGGAGCGTCTGGAGCAGCGCAGCGACGAGGAGCTCGAGGCCGAGACGAAGTTCAAGTCCGCCGCGTACGCGATCCTCGGCGCGCGCGCGGCCGAACGCTATGACGCGAGAGCGACGCGCGCCTACTACCAGAGAGCGCTCGCCGCGGCGCGCCCGCAGGAGCGGATGCAGCTGCGACGCATGGCAGACGCCTCGATCGCCCTCGCCGAGCGCCGCGCGGGCGACCTCAAGGACGCGGTCACGCGGCTCGGCCAGACGCCGCCGAGCGATCGCCAGCTGCTGATGCTGCGCTTCATGGGGCTCGTCGCCCCCCCGCCGGGATCGAGCGTGCTGCTGCGCCTGCGCGGCTATGCGCTGATCCTCGCGATCGTGGTCGCGTTGCTGCTGATCGGCCTCGGCCTCGCGGAGCTCGTCTCGCTCCCGTTCGGCGGCGTCTCGATCGGCGGCGGGATCTTCCTCGGGATCGTGATCGTCGCCGCCGTGCTCGGCGTGATGGCGCTGCTCGGCCGGCGCAAGCAGGCACGCATGCGCGCCGCGCCCCGCGGCTGACCACGGCCCATGTGCGGCCGCTACACGCTCGCGTCGACGACGCCGGCGCAGCTGCGCGCGCGCTTCCCGCTCGGCGAGTCGGTCGAGATCCGGCGGCGCTTCAACGTCGCACCCGGCGACGAGGTGCTCGCCGTCGTCATGCGCGAGGGCGCCCCGACCGGCGCGCTGCTGCGCTGGGGGCTCGTGCCGCCGTGGGCGGAGGACCCGAGAGTCGGCTTCCGGATGATCAACGCGCGCGCCGAGACGGTCGCCGAGAAGCCGGCCTACCGCCGGCCGTTCGAGCGCGGCCGCTGCCTGATCCTCGCCGACGGCTTCTACGAGTGGCAGCGCGACGGCGCGCGCCAGCCGTTCCACATCACGAAGGGCGCGGGCGAGCCGTTCGCGTTCGCGGGCCTCCGCACCGCCTGGCGGGACCCCAGAGACCCCGAGGGCCCGCTGCTGCGCACCTGCGCGATCGTCACGACGGCCGCCAACCCCGTCGTCGCGCACATCCATCCGCGCATGCCGGTGATCCTCGACCGCGCCGACGAGCAGGACTGGCTCGACCCGGGCACGCCGCCGCCGCGCCTGCACGCGATGCTGCATCCGCTGCCCGACGCCGAGACGCACGCGCGCGCGGTCTCGAAGGCGGTCAACGACGCCCGCTACGACGGGCCCGAGTGCCTCGCGTCGGCTGAGCCGGAGCCCTCGCAGGGCGAGCTGTTCTGAGGCGTCGCGCGCCGCTCAGCTCGAGGCGATCGCGACCGACTGGATCACGACCGGCTGCGCCGGCGGTCCGTCGCCCGGGTTCGCGCCCTGCGCGAGCGGCAGCGCGCCGATCGCGTCGACGACGTCGAGCCCCTGCACGACCTTGCCCAGCAGCGCGTACTGCGGCGGCAGTCTCGCGTCAGGCGCGGTGACGACGAAGAACTGGCTGCCCGAGGCGCCGTCCGGGTCGGTCGCCGTCTTCGCCATCGCGACGACGCCGTGGGTGTAGCGGAGGCTCTTCGGCGGCGCCTCGACGATCGTGTAGCCGGGGCCGCCCGAACCGTCGCCCTGCGGGTCGCCGCCCTGGATCACGAAGCCGGTCGCGATGCGGTGGAAGGTGAGGTCGTCGTAGAAGCCCGATCTCGCGAGCGAGGCGAACGACGCGGACGTCTTCGGCGCGCGCGCGACGTCGAGCTTGATCGTGAAGGACCCGCAGTTGGTCTTCACTCTCGCGGTCCACGTCCTGCTCGGGTCGAGCCTGAGCGTGGGCGCTCTGAGGTGCTGCGGGCCCTTCGGCGCGGGCTGCGCCACGTCCTGACAGGGCCCGCTGGCGGTGCTCGTCGCCGCCTGCGTCGCCGTCGTGCCCGAGCCGGAGCTGCCGCAGCCGCTCGAGATCGCGAGCGCCAGCGCGCCAAGGCAGGCGAGCACGGCGGTCAATGGGCGGGTTCGCGACACGGCGGCGAAGCATAACGATCGGCCCGGTCCGGCCCGCCGCCGCACGGGACATGCGACCGGCGCTTCGGCGGCGGGCGTCGGTAGCGTTCGGCCTGATGAAGCGCGAGGTCGTCCTGATCGTCAACCCCGCGGCCGGCGGCGGCCGCGCGCTGCGGGCGCTCCCCGCGGCCGAGCGCGGACTGCGCGACGCCGGCCTGCGCGTGCGCCTCGAGCACACGCGCGACATCGAGCACGCGCGCGAGCTGGGCCAGGCCGCCGGCGCGGCCGGCGCCGTCGCCGCGGCGCTCGGAGGCGACGGACTCGTCGGCGCGGTCGCCGACGGGCTGCGCCGCTCGGCCCACGGCCGGCTCGCGATCGTCCCGGCCGGACGCGGCAACGACTTCGCGCGCACGCTCGGGATCCCGCGCGACCCGGCCGGCGCCGCGGCGCTGATCGTGAACGGGCGCGAGCGCGCGATCGACCTCGGCGTCTGCGGCGAGCGCGCGTTCGTCGGGATCGCGAGCTGCGGCTTCGACTCCGACGCCAACCGCGTCGCCAACGAGACGCGCGTGCCCGGCGACCTCGCCTACCTGTGGGGCGCGCTGCGCGCGCTCGCCGGCTGGCGCCCGGCGCGCTTCGAGCTGGAGCTCGACGGCGTGCCGTCCGTGCACGTCGGCTACAGCGTCGCGGCGGCGAACGGGCGGCAGTACGGCGGCGGGATGCTGCTCGCGCCCGATGCCTCGTTGGAGGACGGCGCCTTCGACGTGGTGACCGTCGCGGCCGTGCCGAAGCGCCGCTTCCTGCGCGGCCTGCCGAGAGTCTTCAGCGGACGCCACGTGGCCAACGAGGAGGTCGAGGTGCGCCGCGCGCGCGAGCTGCGGATCGCGGCCGACCGCCCGTTCGCGCTCTACGCCGACGGCGACCCGCTGGCCGAGCTGCCCGCGACGCTGCGCACGCTGCCCGCCGCCGTGCGGGTGATCGTCCCGTGAGCGCGCTCGCGCCGAAGCTCGCGGTCGCGCGCGCGGTCGGCGGCCTGGCCCGCGCGGCCCGCCGCGGGGGCGGCACCTCGCTGCCCGGGAAGCTGCTGATGCGGCTCGACCCGCAGGCGATCCGGGCGCTCGCCGGCCGCCTGCCGCAGGGCTCGGTCGCGATCTCGGCGACGAACGGCAAGACGACCAGCGCGGCGATGGTCGCCAAGATCCTCGAACAGGGCGACACGCGCCTCGTCCACAACCGCGCCGGCGCGAACATGGCGGGCGGCATCGCCTCGACGCTGCTGGAGGCGGCGCGCGGCGGCGGGATCGACGGCGAGCTGGGGCTGTTCGAGGTCGACGAGGCATGGCTGCCGCAGATGGCCGACGAGCTGGCGCCGCGCGCGCTGCTGCTCGGCAACCTCTTCCGCGACCAGCTCGACCGCTACGGCGAGCTGGAGGCGATCGCCGAGCGCTGGGCGGGCGTCGTCGCGGCGCTGCCGGCGGACACGCGCCTGGCGCTCAACGCGGACGATCCGCTCGTCGCCGACCTCGGGCGCGAGCGTCCGCACGTGGTCGGCTTCGGCGTCGAGGACGACGCGATGGCGCTCGAGCAGATGCAGCACGCCGCGGACTCCAAGCACTGCCGCAGATGCGGGCACGCCTACGTCTACGACGCGATCTACTTCGGCCATCTCGGCCGCTACCGCTGCCCGAATTGCGGCCGGCGCCGGCCCGACCCGGACGTCGTCGCGTCGGCCGTGCGCCTGAACGGCACGCGCGACGCCGCCTTCACGCTGACGATCGACGGCGCCTCGGCCGGCGTCGCGCTCCCCCTGCCCGGCCTCTACAACGTCTACAACGCGCTCGGCGCGGCGGCGCTGTGCCATGCGCTCGGCGTCCCGTTCGCGCAGATCGTCGCCGGGCTGGAGGCCGTCGAAGCGGCGTTCGGCCGCGCGGAGACGATCGACCTCGAGGGCCGGCCGCTGTCGATCCTGCTGGTCAAGAACCCGGCCGGGGCGAACGAGGTGCTGCGCACGCTCGCGCTCGAGGACGGGGTGGGCGGGAACAGCATCGACCTGCTCGCGGTGCTCAACGACAACGTCGCCGACGGGCGCGACGTCTCGTGGGTGTGGGACGCCGACTTCGAGCTGCTCGCCGGGCGCGTGCGGCGCGTGACGTGCGCGGGCACACGCGCCGGCGAGCTGGCGGTGCGGCTCAAGTACGCCGGCGTCGAGCCCGAGCGGCTCACCGTCGCGCCGGAGCTGGAGCGCGCGCTCGACGTCGCGCGCGCCGACGGCGAGGGCACCCTCTACGCCCTCCCCACCTACACCGCCCTGCTCGCCATGCGCGAGCTGCTCGCGCAGCGCGGCCACGCGCCGGAGTACTGGCGATGAGCGCCGTCGGCGAGGCGGAGCTGCACGTGCTCTGGCACGACCTCGAGTGCGGGCGCTACGCCGCCGACCTGCCGCTGTGGCGCGAGCTGGCGCGCGAGGCGAGCCCGCCGACCGTCCCCGGCCGCCCGATCCTCGACCTCGGCGCCGGCAGCGGCCGGGTCGCGCTCGACCTCGCGCGCGCCGGCCACGAGGTGACGGCGCTCGATCTCGACCCGCTCCTGCTGGCCGCGCTGCGGAAGCGCGCCGGCGCCGCCGGGCTGGCCGTCGAGACGGTCTGCGCCGACGCGCGCGCCTTCGCGCTCACGCGCCGCTTCGCGCTCGTGCTCGCGCCGATGCAGACGGTGCAGCTGCTCGGCGGCCCGGACGGGCGCGCCGGGCTGCTGCGCTGCGCCGCCGCCTGCCTCCTCCCCGGCGGTCTGCTGGCGTGCGCGCTCGCCGACGCGTTCGAGGGCTTCGACGCCGCCCACACCGAGCCGCCGCTGCCGGACGTGCTCGAGCGCGACGGCTGGGTCTACGCGAGCCAGCCGGTCGCGCTCAGGCCGGACGCCGACGGCGTCACGATCGAGCGCATCCGCGAGACGGTCGCGCCCGACGGCGCTCGCAGCGCCGAGGGCGACGCGGTCCGGCTCGACCGGCTCGACGGCGCCGCGCTCGAAGCCGAGGGCGTCGCCGCCGGCTTCGCCCCGGCCGGCCGGCGCTTCGTCGAGATGACGCAGGAGCACGTCGGCTCCGAGGTGGTGCTGCTGCGTGCCTGAGACGCTGCGCGTCTGCGCGCTCTACCCCGAGCTGATGAACATCTACGCCGACCGCGGCAACCTGCTCGTGCTGCGTCGGCGCTGCGAGTGGCGCGGGCTCGGCTTCGCGCTCACGCGCAGCGACCTCGGCGAGCCGCTCGATCCCGACGCCGCGGACCTTTACTACGTCGGCGGCGGCCAGGACCGCGACCAGCGCCTGTGCGCGTTCGACCTCGCGGAGGTCAAGCGCGAGGGCCTGCACGCCGCAGCCGCGCGCGGCGCCGCGATGCTCGCCGTCTGCGGCGGCTACCAGCTGCTCGGGCATTCCTACGAGCTGGGCGAGGAGACGCTGCCGGGCGCGGGGCTCGTCGACCTGAACACCGTGCGCGCGGACGGCCCGCGGCTGATCGGCAACGTCGCGATCGAGGTCGAGCTGCCCGGTCTCGAGCGCAGGCGCGTGCTCGCCGGCTTCGAGAACCACGGCGGGCGCACGCGCCTGGGGCCGGACGCGCAGCCGCTCGGGCGCGTCCTGCGCGGGCACGGCAACGACGGCTCCAGCGGCTTCGAGGGGGTGCGTGCGGGCAACGTGATCGGGACCTACCTGCACGGTCCGCTGCTGCCGAAGAACGTCTGGCTCGCCGACTGGCTGATCGCGCGCGCGCTCGGCCGCGAGGAGCCGCTCGCGCCGCTCGACGACGGCCTCGAGGCGGCCGCGCACGTCGAGGCGCGCCGCGCCGCGGGCGTCTGAGTGCGGACCTGCGGGCCGACGCCTCCCGCCGAGGCGCGGATTAGGATCGGCTGCCCCGTGCGCACCGTCCTCCCTCTGCTCGCCGTCTGCGCGCTCGCCGCCGGGCTCGCCGCCTGCGGCGGGAGCGGCAGCGGCACGACGAGCACCCGCGCCGCCGCCGCGCTGCCGGGGAGCGGGAGGCCGCCGGTCACGCTCGGGACGCAGACCGTCACCGAGCAGGTCGTGCTCGGGCAGCTCTACCAGCAGGCGCTCCAGGCGAGAGGCTTCACGGTCGCGCTCAAGCAGAACATCGGCTCCACGCGGATCGCCGACCAGGCGCTGCGCAGCCGCCAGATCGATCTCTATCCCGCCTACATCGGCGTCTTCGACATGGCCGTCGCGCGCGTCGCACTGCCCTACCCGAGCGCCAAGGCGGCGTTCGCGGCCGGCCAGGCGTTCGCGCGCACGGGCGGCTTCCGGCTGCTGCCGATGACCCCGTTCAGCACGATCGACGCGCTCGTCGTGCTGCCCGACTACGCCCGCGCGCACCATCTGAGGAGCGTCGCGGGCCTTGCCGCGATCAGACGGTTGAAGCTCGGCGCCCCGCCCGAGTTCCGCTCGCGCGAGGCCGGCCTGCGCGGGCTCGCGCGCGCCTACGGGATCCGCGACGTCGACTTCGCGCCGCTGACCGTCGGCCTCCAGTACCAGGCGCTGAGCAACGGACAGATCGACGTGGCTGACGTGCTGACGACCGACGGTCAGCTGCAGAGCGGCAGATACGTGGTGCTCGCCGACCCGCGCCACGTCTTCGGCTTCCAGAACGTCACGCCGGTCGTCTCCCGGCGTGTGCTGCGCGCGGAGGGACCGGCGTTCGCGGCGACGCTCGACGCGGTCAGCCGCGCGCTCACGACGGGCGCGATGCAGCGGATGAACGCGGCGGTCGCGCTGAACGGGAAGTCCCCCGCGGACGTCGCGCGGCAGTTCCTCCAGGCCGCCGGCCTGGTGTAGGCCGAAGCCGCCGCGCCGGGTAGGCCGGCGCCATGGCGCACGCGATCCGCATCGGCTGCTCCGGCTGGGTCTACGACTCCTGGCGCGCGACGCTCTATCCCCCGCGCCTGCCGCAGCGGCGCTGGCTCGAGCACTACGCGACGCGCTTCGACACCGTCGAGCTGAACGCGACCTTCTACCGGCTCGCGAGACCGGCGTCCGCGGCGAGATGGGTCGAGCAGACGCCGCCGGGGTTCGTCTTCGCGGCGAAGGCGAGCCGCTACCTGACGCACATGAAGCGCCTGACGGACCTCGAGCGCGGCGTCGAGCGCTTCTACGCCTCGATCGCGCCGCTGGTCGAGAGCGGCAAGCTCGGGCCCGTCGTGTGGCAGCTCCCGGAGCGCTTCCACCGCGACGACGAGCGCCTCGCCGCCGCACTGGCGCGCGTCGCGGAGCTGCCGCCCGGCCGCCACGCGTTCGAGTTCCGCCACCCGTCGTGGTTCGTGCCCGAGGTCGAGCAGCTGCTGCGCGCGCACGGCGTCGCGCTCGTGATCGGCGACACGCCGGAGCGGCCGTTCCAGACGCATGCGCTGACGGCCGACTGGACGCTCGTGCGCTTCCACCACGGCCACAGAGGTCGGCGCGGCAACTACTCCGAGGCGGAGCTGCGCGTGTGGGCCGAGCGGATCCGCGACTGGGCGCGGAAGGTCGACGTCTACGCCTACTTCAACAACGACTGGGAGGTGCTCGCGCCGCGCAACGCGCTGCGCCTGCGGGCGCTGCTGGACGCCTGAGCGCGTCGCTCGAAACGCGCCGGGGCCGATGCGCCTGACCGCACCGGCCCCGGCGTCCCCTCCGCACGGCTCCCCCGGGCCGCACTTCCCGGTCGTCCCCCGGCGACCGAGCGTTCGCCTCCGGACGGTAGCGGCCGGGCCGTGCCGGTCCGTTTCGAGATCGTGAAGAAGTCGGAAGCGTTCGGTGAACTCGTCGCGTCGGCGCTCAGCTGCCGCTGGAGCCGAAGCCGCCTTCGCCGCGTTCGCTGTCCGGCAGGACGTCGACCTCGATCGCGGCCGGCAGCTCCAGCCGCACGAGCACGAGCTGCGCGACGCGGTCGCCGGCCGCGATCTCGCACGCCGCCGCGCGATCGGTGTTGAGCAGCAGGACGCGGATCTCGCCGCGATAGCCGGCGTCGATCAGTCCGGGCGCGTTGACGAGCGCGATCCCGCTGCGGGCGGCGAGCCCGGAGCGCGGCAGCACGAGGCCTGCCTGCCCGGCGGGGATCGCGACGGCGATCCCCGTGCCCACCGACGCGCGCGCGCCCGGCTCCAGCGTGAGCGCCTCGACGGCGTGCAGGTCGAGACCGGCGTCGCCCGCGTAGGCGCGGCGCGGCAGGACCGCGTCGGGATGGAGGCGCCTGACGGCCAGGTGGGCCGCGCCCACGCCCGTCGCGCTCACGCCGGCCGCCCGTTCCCGCTCACCGCGTAGCGTTCGAAGCGCGCGGCCACCGGCGCCGGCAGCCGCACCTTCACGCGCACCCCCTCCGCCGTGTCCTCGCGCAGCAGGGCCCCCGCCAGCTCGTGCAGCTCCGCGAGGCGGTCGCCGTCGCGGTAGGGCAGCAGCAGCTCGACGTCGCGCAGCGCGCGGGCGAACTCGGCTTCGATCCGCTCGCCCAGCTCGTCGAGCCCTTCGCCGGTGAGCGCCGAGACGAGCACGCCCTCCGGCTGGCGCAGGCGCACGTCCTCGCGCGCCTCGGCGTCGAGCGCGTCGGCCTTGTTGAGCACGAGCACGCGCGGGTTGCCGCCGGCGCCGATCTCCTCCAGCACGTCGTGGACGGCGCGCATCATCGCGTTCAGGTCCTCCGCCGGCGCGGAGGCGTCGACGACGTGCAGCAGCAGGTCCGCCAGCCGCGTCTCCTCGAGCGTGGCGCCGAACGCGTCGACGAGCTGGTGGGGCAGCTTGCGGATGAAGCCGACGGTGTCGGTCAGCAGGTAGTCGCGCCCGCCGAGCTTCCACCCGCGCGTCGTGGGGTCGAGCGTGTGGAAGAGCCGGTCTCTGACGCCGACCTCGGCGCCCGTGAGCGCGTTCAGGAGGGTCGACTTGCCGGCGTTCGTGTAGCCGACGAGCGCCACCTCCGGGAGCTGGGCGCGCGTGCGCTCGGCGCGCATCGTCTCGCGGGATCCTCTGACCCTCGCGAGCCGGCGCTTGAGCGCGGTGATGCGATCGCGGGCCAGGCGCCGGTCGGTCTCGATCTGCGTCTCGCCCGGTCCGCGCGTGCCGACGCCGCCGCCGAGCCGCTCCAGGTGGGTCCACAGCCCGCGCATGCGCGCGAGGTTGTACTCGAGCTGCGCCAGCTCGACCTGGAGCTTGCCCTCCGCGCTGTGCGCGTGCCCGGCGAAGATGTCGAGGATGACCGCGGTGCGGTCGACGACGGGCGTGCCGAGCGCCTCCTCGAGGTTGCGGCCCTGACGCGGCGTGAGCTCGTCGTCGCAGGCGACGACGTTCGCGTCGCAGGCTCTGATCGCCGCCTTCAACTCTTCGAGCTTCCCCGGTCCGAGATACGTGTTCGGATGCGGCCGCTCGAGGTGCTGGACCAGCGTCCCGACCGTCGCGACGCCGGCGGTGCGCAGCAGCTCCTCCAGCTCGGAGAGGTCCTCGCCGGACGCCAGCACGCCGATCGCGAGCGCCCGCTGGCGCGCGCGCCCGGCGGGCTTGCCGTCCGGCCCGGGCGTCTGCCCCACGCGCCCGTTGCGGTTCTTCAGAGTCGACACGCGATTGAGTCTAAGCCGTCGCGAACGCGACCCCACACGTCGCACGCGACATGGAACGCTCCAGGCATGCCCGAGGACCGCGGATCCACCCACCCGCCAGGTGGGCAAATCCGCGGTCCTCGGATGATCGCGGCGCTGGCCGCTCGCCAGCACGGCGTGGTCAGCCGGACCCAGCTCCTCGGTGCCCATGTCACCGGGCGGATGATCGAGAAGCGGATGGCCACCGGCGAGCTGGTGAAGCTCCACCGCGGCGTCTACGCCGTCGGCCATGCGCACCTGCGGCGCGAAGGCTTCTGGCTCGCGGCGGTGTTGGCGGTCGGCGATGGTGCGGTGCTGAGCCACCGCGACGCCGCCGCGCTGCACGACCTGCGCCCGTGGAACCGCTCGCGGATCGAGGTCAGCAGCCCGGCCGACCGGACGGGCACCGCCAGACTCGACGTCTACGGCCGGCGCGCGCTCGATGCGCGGGACGTCACGACCGTCGATGGCATCCCGGTCACGACGGTGAGCCGGACGCTCGTGGATCTCGGGGAGGTGCTGGCGCACCAGGCGCTCGTCAAGGTCGTGAGCGAGGCCGAGCGGCAGCGCGTGATCGACGTTCGGAGCATCGAGGGAGCGCTGGCGCGCCTGCGCGGGCGGCGCGGGCCGGCGACCGCGAAGATCCGGGCGGCGCTCGACGACGTCCGCCGCCACGGCACCACGCTCACCCGTTCACCCCTGGAGGACCGCCTCCTCCCGATCCTCGACGTCCATTCCATCCCACGACCGCGTCTGAACCTCCACGTGGAGGGCTACGAGGGAGACGCGGTGTGGCCGACCGCGAGGTTGGTGGTCGAGCTCGACGGCTGGGACGCCCACAAGACGCGGCGCGCGTTCCAGCACGATCGGACGAAGGCGAACGCGCTCACGAACGCCGGCTGGAGGGTCCTGCGCTTCACGCACGACGACCTCGTGCGACGGCCCGAGCTCGTCGTCGCGGGCGTGAGGGCCCAGCTCAGCCGAGCCGCCGAATCCGCTCGACCGCCTCGAGCAGCCGCTCGTCGGGCGTCGTGAGCGAGATGCGGAAGAAGCCCTCGCCGGAGGCGCCGTAGGCGCCGCCCGGGGAGATCACGACGCCCGTCCGCTCCAGCACGTGCTCGCAGTAGGCGGCGGCGCTCGCGTAGCCGGCCGGCACCGGCGCCCACACGTAGATCGTCCCCTTCGGCGGCGTCACCTCGACGCCGGCCGCGCGCAGCGCGTCGCAGACGAGGTCGCGGCGGCGCTTGTAGACCTCGTTCATCGCCGCGACCTCGGCGTCCACCGCCGGGTCCAGCGCGGCGATCCCCGCGAGCTGCACGGCCTCGAAGAGGCCCGAGTCGACGTTCGACTTCAGCCGCCAGTACTGCGCGATCGCCTCCGCGTCGCCGGCGATGAAGGCGCAGCGCCAGCCGGTCATGTTGTAGCCCTTCGAGAGCGAGAAGACCTCGACGCCGACCTCCTTCGCGCCCGGCGTCGCGAGGAACGACGGCGCGACGTAGCCGTCGTAGGTCGTCTCGCTGTAGGCGTTGTCGTGCACGACGAGGATGTCGTGCTCGCGCGCGAACGCCACGACGCGCTCGAACAGCCCGTCCGGGACGACCGCGCCCGTCGGGTTGTTGGGGTAGTTGAGGAACATCAGCTTCGCGCGCGCGGCGTCCTCGGCGCTGATCGCGTCCAGGTCCGGCGCGAACCCGAGCGACGGCACGAGCGGCATCAGCACCGCTCTCGCCCCGACCAGCGTCGGCCCGCCGGTGTAGACCGGATAGCCGGGGTCCGAGGCGAGCGCGACGTCCTCGGGTTCGAGGAACGCGAGGCTCAGGTTGAAGATGCACTCCTTCGCGCCGATCGCCGGCATCACCTCGGCGTCGGGATCCAGGGCGACCCCGAAGCGGCGCGCGTAGAAGGCGGCGACCGCCTCGCGGAAGTCCTGCCGCCCGCGGTTCGAGGGGTACTGGTGCGTGGCCGGATCGGCCACGGCGGCCTGCGCGGCCGCCACGATCGGCGCGTACGTCGGCGTGTCCGGGTCGCCGATGCCGAGCGAGATCACGTCGACGCCGGCCGCCTTCTTCTCGGCGATCTTGCGCTCGAGCTGCGCGAACAGGTAGGGCGGGATCAGGTCGAGGCGCTTACTCGGTCGCATGCAGCTCCTTGATGAAGTCGTCGGAGAGCGTCCCGGAGAACACGGGGACCGCCCAGCCGGTCAGGTTCACGTGCAGATCCTCGCCGACCTCGACGGTCAGCTCGCCGCCGTCCAGCTCCACGACGACCGGCGAGTCCCCCCCGCGCAGCACGTGCGCGACGGCCGCGCCGGTCGCGCCGGTGCCGGACGACAGGGTCTCCCCGACGCCGCGCTCGAAGATCCGCGCGCGGATGCGGTCGCTCGCCAGCTCGGTCCACCACGAGACGTTCGTGCGGTTGGGGAACAGCTCGGAGCGCTCGACGAACGGGCCCAGCGCCGGCAGGTCCAGCGCCTCCAGCTCCTCGACCGACTCGACGCGCATCGAGCACTGCGGGTTGCCGATCGAGACGTGCTGGAAGGCCCACAGCCGCCCCGGCGTGCCGATCTCCCCTCTGCCGTCCTGCGCGCCGCCGGGATAGTCCTTCGAGGTCAGCCGCGCGCGCCCCATGTCGACGCGGCACGTCGTCGGGCCGGTGATCGTCGGGCGGATCTCGCCGGCCGCCGTCTCGATCGAGAAGGCGTCGGCGTCGGTCCAGCCGTGCCGGCGCAGGTACATGATCGCCTCGCGCGCGCCGTTGCCCGACAGCTCGGCCTCCGAGCCGTCCGGGTTGAAGATCGTCAGCCGCGCGACGAAGCCCGGCTGCGTCGGCGGCGAGAGCAGGAGGATCCCGTCGGCGAAGACGCCGAGATGGCCCGCGCAGATGGCGCGCACGCGCGCCGGCGTGAGCGCGAACGGCAGCTCGCCCTCCTCCACGACGACGTAGTCGTTGCCGAGCGCCTGCCACTTCTCGAACTTCAACGCGTGCCTCCGGTTCACGGGGAGATCGGGCGGCGCCGCAGCCTATCGGCTCGGCCTGGTCGGAGTTCGCCTCGGAAGTGGGTATACGGCCCGCACAAGGACATCCTGTCCAAGCCTTCAGGAGGAGCTGCATGAGCCCGATCTTCGCGAGCTACAACCTCGGCGACGCGTTGCTCACAGTCCTGTCGATCTTCTTCATCGTGATCTGGATCT